>JAEEGL016215161.1_pt1 | contig 36945 bp, 36 predicted proteins | sample 9134231 | NCBI WGS metagenome assembly JAEEGL01 (sample SAMN16246548, study PRJNA631951) | gut metagenome | biome: gut microbiome; feature: rumen; material: fiber-attached | host: Bos | place: Iran: Karaj | collected 2018-10 | reverse complement strand
GGACGCAAGAATCTGACCCCTATGCTGCTATGCCAACCAGTTAAATAATTAAAATTTTAGTCCAGTCTGATTTTGGAGCATCGCTAGATGTCCCTGTTTATCGGCATCTTTGGAGAACGGATGTGAAAATTGGACGCTTACAATATATAGGGTTATGCCAGACATCGTCTATGGTTTGGCAATAGTTTTGTTGCTCTATTATCTTATACCGAATAAAGAAAATAGAATAATGTCATTCATTGATAAATATAGTTATGGAATATACTTGTTCCATTCACCTCTCATATATATAGCATTTACTTTTGCTCCTAACATAGAGCCTTGGTTGATGTTCGTTATCAACTTCTTGGGTATGGGGGGGGGTAGCTTTACTTTTAAGTTATTTTGTTAAGTCACGAAATATTATCAGAATTTAGTTGGAAGACTCAAGAACAAAAAATAAAAGGATATTCAAGAACACAATGTTTATGTACGGCAGAATGCTTGTTCTGCTACTCATATCATTGTTTACGGCCCGTGTGGTTTTAAATACCTTAGGAATAGAAGACTATGGAACATATAGTGTCGTAGGTAGCATTATTGTGTTCTTTTCATTCATCAACCGCGGATTATCAAGCAGTACGTCCCGCTACATTACAGCCGATATTGCGGATGGCAATATAGAGAAAGGACGTAAGACCTTTAATGTATGCTTACAAGCTCACATGCTCATAGCTGCAATCATAATCATTTTGGCAGAGACAATAGGTTTATGGTGTGTCAACTACATTTTAAAGATTCCGGAAGGTCGTGAAGTTGCCGCAAATATTGTTTATCAGTTTTCTGTTTTTTCTGCTGTTTTGGCAGTAATGCAGTCTCCATATGGAGTCACAATTGCTGCTTACGAGCGGATGGACATTTACTCCTATTTCTCTATTGTAGAAGTAATAATGAAATTAGCTGTAATATTCTTGGTACAGGCATTGTCTGGTGACAAACTAATCATTTATAGCATACTTCTGTTTTGTACAGGACTGATATCCATATCCTTTTATCGTATTTACGCTGTTAAGGCATTTGAGGTATGCAAGTTTGAATGGCAGAAAGACAAAGCTCTTCTCGTGGATATCTTTAAGTTTATGACATGGAGTACGCTTGGTCAGGCCATGGTTGTGGGTACTAACCAAGGGGCTAGCGTGTTGGTAAACGTTTACCATAGTGTTGTTGCCAATGCCGCAATGGGGATTAGCGGTGCGATTACAGGCACAGTCAGTGAATTTGTTAATAATTTCCAGACAGCCTTTAGGCCTCAGATTACGAAGTCGTACGTTACAAAGGAGTATGACTATCTGCAAAGTCTGATGATCCGGGCCTCAAAGATATCAAGTTTCCTTGTGATATTGTTTCTTGTCCCAATAATCTTCGAAGTGGAGAATGTGTTGACAATATGGTTAGGCGAGGGCTATCCATCATTATCTCCAGCTTTTTGCAGGTGGACACTAATTGGCTTATATTTTGAAGCGATCTCAGCCCCTCTTTGGATGATAATGTATGCGCAAACAAATATCAGGAATTACCAGATTGTTACATCATCGGTATATTCGCTCAATTTCATTATCGGCTGGTTAATATTCTGGCTAGGAGCTGCAGCATATCAGATTATTGTAGTGAGATGCGTCGTGTTTTTCGTACTTATTTTTGTTCGATTATATTACACTAAAACGATCTTTCCGCAATTCTCATCTCGTACTTGGTTAATGCAAGTTCTTGGCGGAGGATTATTTATAATGCTCATTTCAGGTGTTATTACCGGAATGGCTTCACATGTGATACATGTCAGTATGTTCTTTCATGTATGTATTATTACAATCATATCTATACTTGTATCTACTATCCTCATTCTATATGTCGGTCTAAACAGGAGTGAACGTACCATGTTGATACAATTTGTTTTGAACAAGATAAAGAGATAAACAATGAACAAGTTTGAACCATATAAACCAATTAAGGATTTAATCATTAACGATTATGTTCTCTTAGATCTTCCTTATCATATCAATATAGGCGATCTTTTGATATGGCAGGGTGAGTTGGCTTTCCTCATGCATGAGGTAAAGCATAAGATGCTTGGCTATTACAACCAATCTACATTTGGATTCCCAAAACTCAAAAAGGACACAGTCATACTTCTACATGGTGGAGGAAACTTCGGTGATGTCTGGAGAGGTTCACAGGTTTTTCGTCTAGAAGTTATCAAGAGATATCCTGATAACAGGATTGTCATATTCCCTCAATCGGTCTATTATAGCACAGATGAACTTGCCATGTCTGATGCTGAACAATTTGCAAAGCATCAAGATTTGACAATTTGTGCGAGGGATAAAGTGTCATTCGAGTATATAAACCGATTCTTTACCAATAATCTTCTATGCATCCCTGATATGGCGTTCTGTATTGATATGAATCTCTTCAAGCCAAATATCTTGGAGCAAACTAAAGATAATCTGTTTTTCAAGAGAACAGATCATGAGTTCAGACAAGTAACAGTTGATTTCATCGAAGGAGAATATGATACCTGCGATTGGCCAGGAACGGAAAAACTGTCTGTGTTTATAAAGTGTCTTTACATTTTAATGATATATACTCGGAGAATTCGTAAGTTGGGCGTTTTAGGTAAAGTGGTGGCTTTCCTTCTCTCATGGTGTGTCAATAAGATCTTCATGTATATTGTTAGGCCTCAATACATCAAGCGTGGAGTTCGTTTTATATCTCAGTATAGGAACATATATACCACACGTCTTCATGGACTCATTCTTTCGTATCTATTGGATAAGAAAATATTCATTGTTTCAAACAACAATGGTAAACTTGAAAACTATTATAATTCATGGCTTACAGATTGTAAGAATATTAAAATTATAAGCTGCTAAGATTGCAATATGGAACAAAACAAACCATTAATATCGGTTATCGTCCCAGTGTATAATGTTGAGAAATATGTTGGGCGATGCTTGACAAGCATCATAAACCAAAGCTACACCAATCTCGAGATTATTGTAGTCAATGATGGCTCAACCGACAATAGTCTTGCAGTGTGTGAAGAATACGCTGCAAAAGACAACCGTATCAAACTAATTTCACAAGAGAACAAAGGCCTTTCTGGAGCCCGTAATACAGGGTTGAAGCACTATACTGGAGAATATGTTTCTTTTGTGGATTCAGATGACTGGATTCATCGTAACATGATTGAATACCTGTATAACGTACTCATTCGACACAATAGTGAGATGAGTTTATGTGCCAGCCTTCGTGTATCGGAAGAAACAATTTCTGACAAACAGTATGAGGAATTAGAGGGTATAACATTTACTCGTGATGCGTTTATGATAATGTTTCTCGATGGAACAATTACTGCATGTTGGTCTCGTTTGTTTAGAAAAGATGTTATTTCCGGTATCGAATTCCCTGAAGGTCTGAATTGTGAGGATTTTATATATATGTATGAGGCTATAAGAAGAGTCAAAGCTATAGCGGAAATCGATCTTCCATTATATTACTATTATGTTAGGGAAGATAGTATTGTTAACGTGGATTTCAATCTGAAAAAATTTGATCAGTTTTATAGTGCCAAGAAACTCTATGAGTTGGTAAAAACTCACACTCCTGAATATGCCAAGCTTTCCGTAACACGTCTTGCAGGTGCTATAGTATCTCTATTGTCATCATCTAGGAAGCATCAAGGATTCGAGTCAAAAGAAAAAGAACTGACTTCATTCTTAAGAAGGAATTTCATGTTATTCTTATTCAACTGTCAGTTGAATTATAAGCTTAGAATAGTACTGTTCATCTATATGTTACCCCAAAGTGTTTCAAAACTCATTATGAAAAGTATTTGATTTGTGCTCAACTTGATAAGAAGATGGAAATATATGAGTAGGAAGATTCTTGTTTTTGTAGTAACACCCTTAATATTATGCATAGGCGCTATTTTTCTAGCTCTTAGAAAGTCCGCCCAACCAGAAGCTGTATTTCAAGAAACTGACTTTGAATTGTGTTCACTTCCTCTTCCTAAAGGATACCCGAATTCGTGGACACATGCGGGAATAGAGTATGTGAAGAAAGAATATAATGGCTACAAATACTTTCTGACATGTAGCCCATATCCAAACTATAATGATGACTACGAGAATCCAATGTTATACTATGCAAATCCTAGAGAAGGGAATTTGCCTCCAGTTGAGTTTATAGCTTATAATAATAATCCATTGCAGGAAGATCCTGGAGATGGTTATAATGCAGATCCTGATGTTATTTTTGTAGATTCCAGCTTATACGTAATTAACAGACCATATATTCGTCCTGATAGTACGTGGGTGAACATTCAAAAGAGCAGTATAGACTCTGGCAGCTTTACGTTCGATAATCCTATTCCGCTATACGACAACAAACAAGAACCTTGTAATTTTGGATTTACCTCCTCGTTTAGACAGACTTTGATTTCACCTTCGATTATTAAGTATAAGGACGAATACAGAATCTATCATTTGGCTACAAACTCTTATAATGATAACACAGATTGCAAAGGTGTTGTTGTCATGGTCAGTGATTCAATTGATGGTCAGCATTCATACAAGTATTACACGACAGGTACAATTAGCAATTGTCCTGCAAAACCATGGCATTTCGATGTCTTTAGGTACCAAGATAATTTATATGCTATTATTTGTGCCTATGTTCACGAAGATCCATTTTTAGAACACGTTCCAATCATCGCTCGTTATGTATCTCATGAACGTAAGTGCTTTCAATACCTTGCAAAGTCGGAGGATGGCATAAACTTTACAGCTTTCAATAAACCTTTGACAACAATTAATTCCTATCGTAGTTCTGCTTTTGTAAGAGAAGACGGTATGTTCGTATTGTATATATCAACATTAGGATATAAGCCGAAAGGTAATGTGTCAGAGGATGGAAGAAATATTATGATGGCATACAAACCATTCGAACAGGTCTTAAAGGAGTTTAAGGATAATTGATATGTATTATAGTAAAACAATAGACTTTATCAAGTCGATATATGGAAATCAGGAATTTGTCCCTTTGTCGGTACCTAAGTTTATTGGTAACGAAAAGAAATACTTAAACGAGTGTATTGACACTACATTCGTTAGTTCAGTAGGTAAATTCGTTGATCGTTTTGAAAATGATATGGCAGCATACACAGGTGCCAAGCGTGCCGTGGTGTGTGTGAGCGGTACCAATGCCCTACACATGAGTTTGCTGCTTGTAGGTGTGAAGAAAGATGATGAGGTATTAACCCAGGCACTCACCTTCATTGCAACCTGTAATGCATTAAGCTATATTGGCGCACATCCCGTGTTCCTGGATGTTGACTGTTCAACAATGGGATTATCTCCTGATGCCATGCAGGAGTGGCTCCAGAAGAATGCAGAAGTGCGTAAGAATAATCGCATCAATGAGCTTGATAAGAGTCACGATTTTGCTTACCAGGAAGATGAGTATGCTTGCTATAACAAGAATACTGGCCGCAGAATCAAGGCTTGCGTTCCTATGCACACCTTTGGTCATCCTGTAAGGATTGAGGAGATTGCAGCCCTCTGTAAGGAATGGCATATTGAGTTGGTTGAAGATGCTGCTGAGAGCATTGGTTCTAAGTATAAAGGCAAGCATACAGGTACTTTTGGTAAGGTTGGCGCTATCAGCTTCAATGGCAACAAGACCATCACTACCGGTGGTGGCGGTATGATGCTCTTCAATGATGAAGAGTTTGGTGCATATGCCAAGCATATCACAACTCAGGCTAAGATTCCTCATCGTTGGGAGTTCCGTCATGACCATATTGGTTTCAACTACCGTATGCCTAATATAAATGCAGCTCTTGGTTGTGCCCAGTTGGAGAATCTTGATAAGTACATTGCCAGCAAGCGTCAGGTGGCTGCTGAGTATGAGGCCTTCTTCAAGAACGTGCCTGATATTGAGTTCTTTGTTGATTCTCCTGATACTTTCTCAAACTACTGGCTCAATGTAGTGATTCTGCCTAGTAAAGAGGCTCAGATTGAATTCTTAACTCAGACAAATGATAATGGTGTAATGACCCGCCCCATTTGGGAACTGATGAACCGTTTGCCTATGTTTGAGAAGTGTGAGAATGATGGCTTGAAAAATACTATCTGGTTCGCGGATAGAGTGGTAAATATTCCGAGTTCAGTAAGATTGTAAGAATGATAGGAGGCGAGTTCCCCATAGCGGTAACAGATGTCCTAAATGCTGAAACAAGAAATCTACAAGCTACTGATGTTTATACCTATTCATCAGGAAGGGCGGCATTGTATCAGATTTTAAAATATCTGAAAAAAGAGAGAAACATTAATTGCATACTCTTACCCGACTATTTGTGCAGTTCTGTTTTGGTCCCAGCCAAAACTCTCAAATTAGAATACAAATTTTATCCGATTAATGAGACCCTAGAACTAGAGCGGGATGCATTTTCAAAGCTATACGATAAGACTGCGGCAGTCCTTCTAATTAATTATTTTGGTTTAAAAGACCTTTCAAAGCAAATCGCTTATATACGAGAGCTAGACCGTCGTGCCATCATTATTGAGGATGATGTACAAGCATTCTATGAGTTTGAGAAGGATCTAAATGGTGTCAATTTCAAATTCACAAGTCTCAGGAAAACATTTGCTGTCCCAGATGGAGGATTAGTGAAGACAAATCACAGCTTACCCAAACTTGATGCCATCAATTCTTTTGGCCAATATAAAGCCGCTGCAGCATTATTGAAGTCAATGCGAGAAGGAAACTTCAATGACGATATTTATTTAGAGCTTTTTGATAAAGGGGAAACTTTGATAGATAGCGAATTGGAGTGCGGGATGAGTCCTATTGCAAAGAAACTTTATTCTTATGTGGATGAAGAGCGGGTAAAAGTAAGGAGACTGAACAATGCTCGCTACCTTATTGAAGAACTTGCTAAACTTGGAATTAATCCTTTACTACCACTCACAGGTTGTCATGTTCCTCTTTTTGTCCCGATTCTACTTAAAGATAGAGATGCTGTGCGCAAGGCTTTTTTTAAGGAGGAGATTTATTGTCCCGTACACTGGCCTTTAGAAGGGATGAAACTACAAAGAGGAAAATTTATGGCTGAAAACGAGCTTTCTTTGATTATTGATCAGAGGTATACCAGAGCAGACATGGATAGTATCATTAGTGTTATTAAGAATAGTCTATAATTTATTGTTCTATGAATATCAAAGGAGAAAGAGTTGTCCTTCGTGGTATTGAACCAGGGGACTTGGAAGCAATTCGTGAAATGACTAATGATTCTGAACAAGACAAATGATAGGAGGATGGTCATTTCCTGCAACAAAGAAGCATCAAGAGGATTGGTACCAGCGTATTCTATCTGATAGTATGAACAATCAGTTTGCCATTGAGTATGAAGGAAGATTTGTTGGCCTGGTAAACTTAAGTGAGTGATATTGATTGGAAGAATCGTTGTGCAGAAACGAGCATTCGCTTAACTTTAGATTCGCCCAAACGTCAAGGAATAGCAACAGACGCGTTGAATTCTTTAGTCAACTACGCTTTTAATGAACTAAACCTACATCGTTTGTACGCTACAGTTTTGTTAAATAACACGGCGAGTATCAATCTTCATAGGAAATGTGGCTATACAGAAGAGGGCGTTCAGCACGAGGCTGTATATAAGAACGGGATGTGTCATGATCGAGTTTTATTCGCAAAGTTGAAGAAGGAACAAGGGAAATGAGAACGATACTGTCATTAAAAGATTTAACGCAATGGAATACATATCTTAGCCAATTGTCATTTGGGAAACGAGATGTGTATTTCTCTCCTGAGTATTACTCCTTGTATGAAAACTATGGTGATGGAGAAGCCAAGTGTTTTGTATTTGAAAAAGATGGAGAAATAGCACTTTATCCTTTCCTTATAAATCCAATCACCCCACTGGGATACATGTTGGATAAAGAGTATTATGATATTCAGGGTGCATACGGCTATAATGGGTTAATTACTTCTACTGACAGTAATGTTATTATTGCTGATTTTTGGAAGGAATTTGAGGCTTTTTGCCAAGAGCATGATATCATTGCTGAGTTCATGCGCTTCCATCCGCTTTTGAATAATCACCTTCTGGCTTCACCAGAGATGAAGACCTTCTTTAGTCGTAACACGGTGGGACTCGATTTGACTGATAATGATATCTGGATGCACCAGATTAGTTCCAAGAATAGGAATATGATTCGCAAGGCGGAGAAAGAAGGGGTGGAGATAATAGAGAGTGACGATTACGAGACATTCAGACGTCTATATGACGGTACAATGACAGACCTTCATGCGGAGGACTTCTATTTCTTCCCTAAGAGCTATTACGAAGAGTATAAGCAAACATTTAAAGGGAACAGTATGCTGTGTCTGGCCATGTATAATGGCAAGGCAATAGCTGGTTCTATGTTTATGTTCAGTGATGACTATGCACACTACCATCTTTCAGCCCGAGACAGAGAATACTCTCGCTTTGCTGCCAACAATTTAATATTGTGGTATGGCATTCAAAAGGCTAAAGAAAGAGGTTGTAAATGGTTCCATTTCGGTGGTGGCACAACGGGTGATGAGAATGACTCCTTGTTGCGGTTCAAAAAAGAGTTTTCTAAAACACTTTGTGAGTTTTGGATAGGCAAGAGGGTGCATAACCAAGCCGTCTATGACGAAATAGTACGACAGTGGCAAACGAAGTACCCCGGGCACTACGAGAATAATAAAGTTAAACTATTAGGATATAGGGAAATACCTAGATAGAATATGGAGTATACAAAGCGGATTCAAGAAAAAATTGTTGATTCTGGGAAGACTATCATCCAAACTATGAAACTGATGGATGATGGGTTCACCAAATCATTGATAGTATTTGATAAGGGGCGTTTTTTAGGTATTATCACCAATGGCGACTTACAGAGAGCCATAATAGCAAAGGTTCCGTTTGATACACCAATCCTTAGAGTCGTAGATAATAAGACTAAGCGTTATGCTAACACTTCTGATGATCGAGAAAAGATAAAGACGTGGATGTTGGAGAAGCGAGTAGAGTTTATGCCAATTCTTAACGAGAACGGCAGCCTAGTTGATGTGATTTTCTGGAATGATTTGTTCGCTGATGATCAGATTGAAGACAGTCGCACGAAGATAGACTTACCTGTCGTCATCATGGCTGGAGGCAAGGGTACACGTCTGAAGCCAATCACCAATGTGATTCCAAAACCTCTCGTCCCTGTGGGTGATAAGACCATCCTTGAGGTTATTATGGATCAATTTGAGGGTATCGGTTGCCATAAGTTCTACATGTCTGTGAACTATAAGGCTGATATGATGAAGTATTATCTCAGCCAGCTCGACCACAAGTATGACATCGAGTTCTTTATGGAGGATAAACCATTGGGTACTATTGGCAGTGTTTCTCTGTTGAAAGGTAAAATTACGACACCCTTCTTCGTAAGCAACTGTGATAGCATCAATGAGCAGGACTACCGTGATGTGTACGATTATCACGTGAACAACCACAACGACCTTACGATTGTCACTATGGTCAAGTCTTTTAAGATTCCGTATGGTGTGATAGAAACAGGCGAAGATGGATTGATGACCGCATTGAGCGAGAAACCCGAATTGACATATCAGGTGAATACCGGTGTATATATCTTGAATCCGAGTTGTATTGAGGAAATCCCCGAAGGCGAATTCTTCCATATTACCCATCTGATGGAAAAGATTAAAGCCAGAGGAGGTCGCGTAGGTTGTTTCCCCGTGAGTGAGCATGCCTGGAAAGATATGGGAGAATGGCCAGAGTATTTGAAGATGATAAATGTCCTGTGAATTATGAGGGTTTTATTGATATATCCATGGATTCATCATCATGCAATGATGAGTACATTTGCACTTTTTTTGAGACAGCATGAAGTTTATGCAGATATTTTTTGTTTGGACAAATATCAGTATGAAAGTGCTTGTCGGATAAACTTTCTTATTCGTCTTATCTTATGGGTGGGTCGCATGGCCAAAAAGATACATCCTTATTTTGTTCAAGCGTGGATTATTAATTATTTGGAGAGTAATACTTTTCATCACTTATTCAAGAATTATGATTGCGTTGACCTACATTCTTTCATGGATTATTATAAGAATATTGTTTTTAATTGTATTAAGAATGGACATCAATATGATATTACAGTATGGGGGTCTGATGTCTTGCGCGCATCAGAAGATAATTTTAAGGATAGAGAAATAGGATATGAACATTCCAGGCATATCAAGGGATTTGATAAACTCTTGGATGTGATATCTTTTCATTATGCACATAAGTATGATGGTAAAATGATACCAGCTTATCTTGGTAATAGCAGTTTCCCGATAATTGATGATGTTTCTGAAGAAGAAAGATTGCTATTATCAAAAAAAATGGGGATTTATTACCCTGACATGATTCTTGTGACATGTGGATATAATGCAAGCCCCAGCCAACAGCATAGTATTATTATTAATGCCCTAAGTAGATTGAGCTCAGCCGATAAAGAACGAATTCATGTGATTCTTCCTATGACATATGACAAGAGCGAACCATACTTTAGTAATACGGTATCCTTGCTAAATAAAGTAAATGTAGGTTATACGGTTCTGGATTATTTCCTATCAGAAAGAGAACTGGCAGTTTTGAGAATTCAATCACAAGTAATGGTTGATGTTCAAAGTACTGATTCTTTCAACGGGGCATTGCGAGAAACTCTTTATTCTGAAAATGTCACTTTAATTGCAGATTGGTTGGAGTACCCTCCATATGATAGAGAAAAAGTATATTATATCAGTATTAATGAGAGTAATCTTACTTCAACCCTCCATTCGATTATTAAAAATTTTGATGAGTATAAACATAAATGCATCGGTAATAAGGACAAATTAAAACACCTCGTGTCTTGGGAATACTGTATTAAGCCATGGGTTGATAGCTATAAATTGTTACAAAATTAAAATGATATCAGTAATAATACCTATATACAATGTTCGCTCTTTTATTGAGCGCGGGCTAAGAAATGTACTTAAGCAGACCTATCAGGACTACGAAATACTTCTTTCTGACGATGGTAGTACAGATGGAAGTTATGAAGAGTGCCGGAAGTGGGCATTGAAGGACTCGCGTATTCGTGTACTCCATCAAGAAAACAGAGGTGCAGGTGCAGCTCGTAATCATGGTATAAATGAAGCAAAGGGTGAGTTTATTTACTTCTTTGATATAGATGACGAGATAAGCCCTAACCTTTTTGACTATTGTGTCAGAACGATGATCGAGAAGGATGTTGATTTTATATGCTTTGGATATGATAATGTAGAAACGACATATAATAGCAAGGTAACGGTATCTTTTCCTGAAGTCAGGACTTCGAGTAATAGTGAATTCAGAGACTTGTTCGTTGACCATTTTGTGTTGAAAGTAAATGGGTTCCCATGGAATAAGTTTTATCGTAAGTTGTTCTTGGATAAACACCATCTTAGATATGAAGATCAGCGAATTCAGCAAGATGAAGTCTTTAATTTGAAATGCTATCATTATCTTGAGAGAGCTTATCTTTCACCAGAGGTTTTATATACCTATTATGTGTATGAGAAAGGTAATACACGCTCGTACTTTATTCCAGAAAGATTTGATATTTATAAATCAGTACGTGGGCATTTTGAGGCTCTAAAGTCTTTTTGGAATCTAAAGGATAAACGGTTCGATGATTATCTCAATAAACGATTCTATACAAGTGTGATGCAATGCATGTTGTTCAATATGACTCATCCACTATGCCCTTGGACAAAACAGCAAAAGCATGATGAGATGAAACGCATCATGAGTGACCCGTTGACACTTCAAAGTTTTCATTATGCTGAAAATAATATTGAGGGACTGGAACAATGCTTATATCGTAAGGCATGTAAAGACCAAAGCTTGTTCCAGATAACACTATATACAAGTGTGTTTGGCATGTTTCATAATGTTAGAAGATTGTTAAAATAATGATTAAAAGAATAATCAAGCGATTAATTTTCAGACTTCGTGCAGACTACTGTACGGAAGATCTTATAGATTTAGGTCTGAAAGTGGGTAAGAACTTCTGCCGTATGCATGGCACTATTCTTGATCCATCACATTGTTGGCTGATAAGGATTGGCGATAATGTGACGCTCGCACCTCGTGTGCATGTGTTAGCTCACGATGCAAGTCTTGTCAATCATATCGGGTATGCTCGAATTGGCAATGTGATAATCGGCGACAATGTATTTGTAGGCGCCGATAGTGTAATTTTGCCGAATGTTACTATCGGTGATAATAGTATTATCGGAGCTAACAGTACTGTTTCGCGTGATATTCCAGCAAATGTAGTTGCCGCAGGTTCTCCAGCAAAGGTGATTTGCACACTTGAAGATTTTCTTGATAAAAATCGTCAGCTTATGAAAACTAATCCTGTTTATGGCGAGGATTTTACATGTCGAGGTAATATCATATTAGAGAATAAGAAAAAGCAATTTGACGAACTAAAAGGAAAATATGGATTTGTGAAATAATGGCTAAGAAAAGGATTTTTATATTCAACTATTTTATGTATATCGGTGGAGCAGAGACTGCATTGTTGGGTTTGCTCCAATCAATAGATTACACAAAGTATGAGGTAGATCTGTTTCTTGCGATGCATGTAGGAGAGTTTATGTCTCTTATACCTAAAGAGGTTAATCTGCTTCCAGAGGACTCACGTTATGCAAGTTATGCCTGTCCGATAAAAAAAGTACTATTCTCTAAGGATTTCATGATAGGACTGGCTCGACTTAATGCAAAGCGGAAGTTTTTAAAATATGCAAAGAGTAAGGGTGTAACTGAGAGTGCTGCAGCTTTCCAGTATGTTGTTAAGGAGATGATGCCTCATCTGCCCAAGATTAATCCTCTAAAGGAATACGACCTTGCTATAAGCTTTATCGCTCCGCATAACATAGTTGCAGACAAAGTGCGGGCCAAGAAGAAGATTTGTTGGATTCATACCGATTATTCTGTTGTGGATGTCAATGCCGAGTTAGAGTTGCCCGTTTGGGCTTCTTATGATCATGTAATGTCCATATCTCCCGATGTGACGAGAACTTTTTTACAGGTATTCCCGTCTCTTGAAAACAAGATTGTTGAGATGGAAAATATTCTTCTGTCTGATTTTGTTCTTCAAAGGACGGTATTATTTGACGCACAGCCTGAGTTGGATAATTATTTTTCAGGATCAGAGAAGGAGGGATTAAAAATCCGGATGCTCTCCATAGGCCGCTTCTCGTACCCAAAAAATTTTGATAATGTGCCCGATATCTGCCGAAGAGTCTGTGAACAAGGAATAGATTTACGTTGGTTTCTGATAGGTTATGGCGATGAGGATATAATTCGTCAAAAGATTAGAGAGTCGGGCATGGAGAAACATGTTATTATTTTGGGTAAACGTAGTAATCCATATCCTTATATCAAGGCTTGTGATATTTATGTTCAGCCATCTCGTTATGAGGGTAAGGCCGTCACTGTGCGCGAAGCGCAGATGCTCTGTAAACCTGTTGTGGTGACAGACTATCCTACTGCGAAGAGCCAAATTAAACATGGTGTGGATGGTGTTATTGTACCGTTAGACAATAATAAGTGTGCCCAAGGTATAGCAGACTTTATTCGGAATAAAGAGTTACAATCCCACATTGTGAGTTATCTGCGTGAACATGATTATGGTAATGTCAATGAAATTAATAAGTTATATCAATTGATAAATGTCTAAAGAACGTATTTTATATTTGGATGTTATAAGGATATTTGCATGTGTTCTGATTATTATGATGCATGCGCCAATTCCAGATACAGGCCTTAGTAGCTATGTTTTATCTTCAGACAGTCTGATGACAGCTCCAGGGGTAGGACTATTCATTATGGTTAGTGGGGCGTTGCTGTTACCAGTTAAGATGGAAACAAAAGTCTTTTTGAAAAAACGGTTAGTTAAGATTCTTATTCCTGCTCTTTTTTGGACATTGGTATATATGTCGGTCTTTATGATTCAGAGAGATTTGAATTTCTCTGATTTGACAAGACGTTTGATTTCTATCCCCTTCTCAGCTCAGTTTAATGGTGTCCTTTGGTTTATCTATATGCTTATTGGGCTTTATCTGTTAGCACCTATTATATCTCCATGGTTAGAAAAAGCCAGCAAGAAAGAAATTGAAATGTATCTTGGCATCTGGGCTGTCACGTTATGCTATCCGTTGATAAGGAATGTTGTTGCTGTCAATGAAAGTACGAAAGGCATCCTTTATTATTTCGGAGGATATGCAGGCTATTTTCTGTTGGGTTACTATCTTCGTCGGTATACCCCATCTATACCATTAGGAATTTGTTGCATGTTAATTATACTGCCAGTGGCAGTTGGGGCTTTCTGCAAACTGCAAGGGGTTGATGTTGACTTTTTCGATGTTTTTTATTATTTAAGTATCCTGACTGTTGGTGCGGCAGTTGGGTGGTTTGTCCTTTTACAGCGTTTTACACCTGTAATGATTACCCCTAAGAAGTCCAATATCATCGTTTTGGTTAGCAATTGCTGTTTTGGGATTTATTTATCTCATATTTTTGTGATGCGTACTCTGCTGTGGCATTGCGAGTTTCTCCGAAATATGGGAGGGATAACACAAATACTAACAACGACATTTCTGACATTTGTAGGAAGCCTTATTATGACAAGCTTGCTCAGTCGTCTATCGTTTGGTGACTTCTTAGTAGGCTATAAACAAAGACATTTTCAAGTATGATACCTAAGATAATTCATTACTGTTGGTTTGGAAGAAATCCTTTGCCAGAGTCGGCACAAAAGTGCATCGCTTCGTGGCGGAAGTTCTTGCCAGATTATGAAATAAAGGAATGGAACGAAGATAATTTTGATGTAAACATTATTCCATATACTCGTGAAGCATACGCAGCAAAGAAGTATGCTTTTGTCAGTGACTATGCACGTTTCTGGATATTATACCATTATGGGGGAATATATTTTGATACAGATGTAGAGGTAATTAATCCTATGGATGAAATTATCAAGCGAGGGGCTTTTATGGGGATTGAGCAAAGTGCTTTGTTAGGTGGGAAACCCATGGTTGCTCCAGGGCTTGGATTGGGGGTAGAAGCAAGTCATCCTTTTTATAAAAGAATGCTAGAAACATATTCCAATTTTATTTTCTTGAATGAAGATGGCTCATTGAATACGCAAACAATTGTTGAGTATACAACACGCGAACTATATTTGTACGGTATGAAGGCTTCTGATGATATACAAGAAATAGACGGCATTTGGATATATCCTCCAGACTATTTCTGTCCGATGGATCATACTACAGGTATTACAACCATAACCTCTCGTACAGTATCCATCCATCATTATGATGCTTCATGGAAAAACCATCGTTCTTGGCATTTCTTTCTTCATCAAGCAAAAAATACAATATTCAGGTTGTTGGGCAAAAGAATTGCTCAATATATAAATAATATTTTGCATTGACCTCCTAATTGTTTTTTAGAATGATACCAGCTTCATATTACAACACAATATATCATCTGATAGTTTTGGTTTTCACCTTTTATTCTATCCATTTGTATACGAATGGAGTTGTGCTGAATTCTCGGAGGACGCATGTCGCTCAAAAAGGAGTCGCTTTTTTCTTACTGATGTTTATGGTTCTTTTTATTGGTTTGCGACCACAGAGTGGTATGTATTTCGTTGACATGGGGAACTATATAGATGATTGGTATATGATACAAGCTGATCTGATCACTTCTGGAGTCAATAATTATATTTGGGATCCTCTTTTCTTCGCACTCGCTATATCAGATTTTCCAATAGATTTTTTCTTTACTATAGTGGCACTTGTTTATTTTGGCGGTATTTTTATTGCATGCAAAAAAATATTCCCGCGTGACACATTATTGGCTTTTCTTGTCTATCTGGCAGGCTTTTCCACATTCAGTTATGGTACTAATGGTATAAAAGCGGGTGCTGCTGCTTCGTTATTTCTTGTAGCAATGGCATTTTGGGGTAATAAGAAGGTCTCTTATCTGTTTTTATTCTTAACTTTAGGTATCCATCATGCAATGATAGTTCCTATTGTGGCATACTTCTGTGCTAGTATTGTGAAAAATCATAAGTACTATTTATATTTTTGGTTTTTTTGTTTTATTCTGGCGGCTTTACATATTACTTTTTTTATGAGTTTCTTATCGGGTTTTACTGATGAGCATGGAGCAGAATACTTACAGGGAGGAGAAACCGTATCTGGATTTAGACCTGACTTTATTATTTATAGCGCAGTTCCCATTTTTTTAGGGTATTACTTGGTTAATAAATATAAATTGAAGTCTTCATATTATGATTTTCTATGGAATGTGTATACATTGACGAATTCCGTATTTTTGATATGTACCTATGGTGAATCGATTAACAGAATTGCCTATTTAAGTTGGTTGATGTATCCGATTGTTCTCATATATCCATTCCTCAATATTATCTGGAGTAAGCGGCAGGATATATATATGAAATATGCAGTTTATGGTCATTTAGGATTTACACTTTTTATGATGCTTATTTATTATGCTTGATAAAAAACCGAAAGTATCAGTCATTATGGGCATATACAACTGTGCCCCATATCTACAAGAAGCGCTTGATTCTCTTTATGCACAAACGTTTCAGGATTTTGAAATTATTCTTTGCGAAGATGGTTCCAAAGATAATACCTATGAAATAGCAAAGAAAAATGCTAATCAGCATGATAATATAAAATTGCTTAGGAATGAGCATAATTTGGGGTTGAATGCGACATTAAATAAATGCCTTTCTGTCGCAGAAGGAGAGTTTATTGCTCGCATGGACGGCGATGATATTTCATTACCCATGAGATTTGAGAAAGAGGTACGTTTTTTAGAGAAGCATCCCGAATTTGCAATAGTTAGTTGTCCTATGATTTATTTTGATGAGAATGGCGAATTTATGAGAGGAGTCGTTGATGAAGGAGAACCAGGAAAAGAAAAGTTTAATTATGGTTCTCCATTCTGCCATGCGCCTTGTATGGTCAGGACAGAAGCTTATAAAGCAGTTGGTGGATATACTGTAGACCCAAGACTTCTTCGTGTTGAAGACTATAATTTGTGGGTGAAGTTATATGCAGCAGGTTACAGAGGATATAATCTTGCAGAACATTTATATGCTATGCGCGATGACAAAAATGCGATAAGCCGTCGCACGTTAAGAGCTCGAACGAATGGTATATATGCACATTGGGTGGCGTATAAAGAACTGCACCTATCTTTCATGCTATTCTTCAAATATGCTTTGGGGAATATTGCTTTAGGGCTTATGCCAATGTGGTTATACAAATCGTTGAGAAATCTTAAACATAATTGACGTTATGCTGAATTTTACAGTCGGTCCGGTACAGTCTAGTGAGGCTGTGCTGGCAATAGGTGCAAAACAAGTGCCATATTTCAGAACTTCAGAATTTTCTGAGGTGTCAGACGCCTTGGACTCCAGCTGTTGGAGTGTTGAGACAAATAAATGCCCGCTTGACGGAAATAGAATCTTTTGGTGGTGCTGAGGCAGAGATTGCGTATTTCGTGTTGGCCATATTGGTTGTCTTATAGAATCCGATTATGATAAGATAATTGATGCATTCCTGAATTTGAGATATAAGAAATTCATTTAGTAAGATAATGAAGAAAGTTATCACCTATGGGACATATGACCTCCTCCATTACGGTCATGTCAGATTACTAGAACGTGCCAAGGCGCTTGGAGACTATTTAATTGTAGGAGTCACAGCAGATGGGTTTGACAAAGCCAGAGGAAAGATCAATGTGCAACAGTCTCTGATGGAACGAATCGAGGCAGTCAAGGCAACGGGGCTTGCTGATGAAATCGTAGTGGAAGAGTACGAAGGCCAGAAGATAGATGACATTAAAAGATTTGATGTAGATATCTTTACTGTTGGGTCAGATTGGAAAGGTAATTTCGATTATCTGAATGAGTTCTGCAAGGTCGTTTATCTTGATAGGACAGAGGGTGTTTCAAGTTCTGAAATTCGTTCAGGGGAAAGGACATTAAGAATAGGCCTTGTTGGAGAACTGCCTGCTTTAGACAAGTTCCGAAAGGAATGTAAGTTTGTTAATGGCGCGACTGTTAGTGGTGTCTATTCGCTTGACAATAGGCTTCTCTCGAATGAATTAAAAGCATTACCAACATTCTCTGATTATCAGAAGTTGTTAGAAGTGTCAGATGCAGTATTAATATATTCAAACTCAAACTATCGATACGAGCAGGTAAAACAAGCCCTTCATAATAAGAAACATGTTCTTTGCGAATCCCCCTTGGCATTAACAGTTGGACAGTGGAATGAATTAAGGCAAGAAGCAAATCGGCAGGGAGTGGTGTTGATGGAGTCTATTAAGACTGCTTACTCAACAGCCTATTATCGTTTATTATTGATGGTAAAAAGCGGTATTATTGGTGAAGTAGTTTCTGTAGATTCTATATGTACTAGTCAGAGTAACCTTCAGATGAGCAAAGCTGAAAACTTCCCCTATATTTGGAATAGTATTTCCGAATGGGGACCAACAGCCATGCTTCCCATTTTCCAGCTGATGGGAACTGATTATAGGGAGAAGATAATAACAACACGTATTCAAGAAGGAACAGAAGACTTTGACCTTTTTACGAAGATTGCTTTTATTTATCCACATGGTGTTGCATCTATGAAGATAGGACAAGGAGTTAAGTCTGAAGGAGAATTGGTGATATCAGGAACAGAAGGTTATATTTACGTCCCAGCCCCATGGTGGAAGACAGATTATTTTGAAGTACGTTACGAGAACCCTTCAAATAACAAACGCTATTTCTACCAGTTGGAAGGCGAGGGAATCCGATATGAGATAGTTTCTTTTTTGAAAACAATTCAGCGAGGTACTGATTACAAATATATTGATGATAGCATATCTGAGGCTTTTGTTAGAGTTATGCAAGATTTTAATAACCATAAATACATTAATATCTAAATAAAGTAAAACAAGTATGAAGAAGATGGTGTTAGCAATAGCCTTATGTTTAGGCATTGCCAGTGCACAAGCACAAGAGAGTACCAAACGTGAGTCGAATTTCCATCTTGGAGTAGATCTTCAGACCAAGTATATATGGCGAGGAATGGAGATGATGACTGAGGATGCAGCGCCTGTTGTGTTCCCATGTATTAATTATTCTAATAAAGGTTTTTATGCGTACGCAATGGGTGGTTATGCCATCAATGGTAAGTATGCAGAAGTTGACCTCGGGTTGAGTTATACTTATAAATGGTTGACAGTGGCATTAAATGACTATTATTATCCAATGACCAATACGCCCGAGGATCAATATTTCAATTTCAAGAGTAGAGAGACTGGTCACTGGTTTGAAGGTGTAGTAACGATTGCCCCCGAGAATATACCTGCTTATCTTTCAGTGAGCAATTTCTTTGCAGGGGCCGACAAGAACTTAGAGGGAAAGCAAGCTTATTCAACCTATGCAGAGTTAGGCGGCCATTATGATTTCTTAAATGATCATAGTCTTGCTTTGGCTGTAGGTGCAGCCTTTAATAAGAGTTGCTATAATGGTTATGAGCACGATTTCAGCGTTTGCAATATTGAGCTGAAGTATACTTATAACGTTGCGATGAAGAATTTCACTCTTCCTCTGAGCGTGGCTTATATCATTAATCCGGTATACGAGAAGTCGCACGTGAATTTGACGGCTTCATTTGCATTCTAATCAGATAGATGTATGAACGCAATTATAATGGCAGCGGGAACATCATCCCGTTTTGCACCTCTATCGTATGAAAGGCCCAAGGGCTTATTGAAGGTAAAGGGCGAAATATTAATTGAGCGCCAGATACGCCAACTACAAGAAGCCGGTATATCAAATATAACCGTTGTAGTTGGATATATGGCAGAATTATTTGAATACCTCAAGGATAAATTTGAGGTAAAGATAGTCCTGAACGAAGATTACAATCGGTATAATAATACGTCATCGGTTATACGTGTAATTGATGAATTAGAAGACACTTTTCTTTGTTCTTCTGACAATTTTTTTCCCAATAATGTATTTTTAGAGAAACCAAAGGATAGTTATTATTCTGCCTTATATTCGGAGGAACAAACAAGAGAGTATTGCCTAACAGTTGACAAAGATGATAATATTACAGAAGTAACAGTTGGCGGAGCTAATGCCTGGTATATGGTTGGCCACGTTTTCTTCAACAAACAGTTCTCAGAGAAATTCAGGGAAATAATGAAGAAAGAATATGATCGTGGTGAGACACGACTAGGCTACTGGGAAGATGTCTATGCCCGTTACATCAACGAATTACCTCCGATGAAAATGCATAGATATCAACCACATGATATTGAAGAATTTGATTCATTGGAAGAATTGAGACTGTTCGATGAAGAATATGTTAATAATACAGGGTGCAAAATCTTCCAGAATATATGCTCTGTTCTGAAATGTGAAGAAAGGGATATTTGTGACATTGTTATCCTTAAGAAGGGAATGACAAATGCTTCCTTCGCTTTTACTTGCAAAAAAGATGGTCGCAAATATGTCTACCGCCATCCAGGAGCTGGCACAGAGGAGTTTATTAGCAGAGAAAGTGAGTATTTCTCTATGCAGGTTGCTAAGGATTTGAATCTTGACAAGACGTTCATCTATATGCATCCTACAGAAGGTTGGAAGATTTCTTATTATGTGGAGAATGCAAGGATCTTGGACTATCATAATGAGAAAGAAATGGCTCTGGCCATGTCTTTAATGAGCGATTTGCATAAAGCAAATGTGCAATCTAAGTTCGCATATAGATTGTGGGACCAGGCTACGGATTTTCTTCATAAGATACAGCGACTTCACAAGGATGATACTTCCGATTTTTACAAATTGCATGATAAGATAGAGAAGCTTTATAAATATGCACAAAAGGATGAATGGCCCGAATGTTTGAATCATTGCGATACGCTTGCTGCAAACTTCTTAATAGGTGAAGATGGTGAAATGACCTTGATTGACTGGGAATATTCTGGTCAAGGTGATACCGCTCAAGATCTTGGCTCTTTTATTGCATGTTCTGATTTATCTTATGAAGAGGCACTGTCCGCTATTCAAAAATATATAGGACATGAGCCAACAAACGAAGAACTTCGCCATTATTTAGCTTATACAGCTATAGCATCTTATTGCTGGTATCTGTGGGCTATTTATTCAGAAGCGAATGCGGTAGATACTGGAGATTTCCTTAAACTTTGGCATGACTATTCCTATTTGTATTTTAATAAAGCAATAGTATTATATGAAAAACAAGGCATGACAACGGCTGTTATTTTAGCAGCACGCCAGGAAAGAGACTCTGAAATACCTTATCCCTTAATTCCATTTGATGGAGAGAATAATCTGATTGATAGAACTGTTTCTATTCTTAGAAATTTAAACTACACGAATATCATAATTGTTGCTGGTTATAAAGCTGAATTATTCGAGAAGTATAAGAGCAACGATATAACAGTGCTAGTTAATAAAGACTATGAGTTTACAGGCTCTATGGCATCACTCCAGATGGCAAGAGATTATGTGAAAGAAGATTTCTTATTATTGGAGGGTGATACGTTTTATGAAAGGAAGGTGCTTGAACGGTTAACAGCGACTAAGCATCCCATCTGTTTCACAGTTACTGAAGAAACTGGTAGCGGCGATGAGTGCTATGTCGAGTTGAAGGCAGGCTTTGTAAAGAAACTAACAAAAGATCGCCATCGCGTATGCAGAATAGAGGGTGAGATGATTGGTGCAACCAAAATATCCCGACAGGCTTTTAAATCAATGATCTCATTGTATTCTGACAGTACCAATCCACTACTGAGTTATGAGTACCTTTTAATGGATGTAACAGAAGTACTTGACCGTCCATACATTAGTTTCCAGAATTTGATCTGGGGTGATGTTGACTCGCAAGACGATTTCAAACGTCTGAAAAATGTCATTTACAGAAAACTGTGTCGTAAAGAGAATCCCTATGACAGGGATAATCTTTTAATGCACTTGACTACTATTTTCCCAGATGAAGATGTTTCGAAGACTGAGATTACTCAATTGGGGGGGATGAGCAACAAAAACTTTAAGGTTAATTTCAATGGGAATAGTTTTGTGCTGAGAGTGCCTGGCAACGGCTCCGATGGCATGGTCGATCGAACATTCGAGGAATTTAATTCATTGGAAGGTAGTAAACTAGGAATAAATCCCCCTGTTAGATACTTCAATGCACAGACAGGTATAAAACTGGTCGATTATGTAGATGACGCAGAAACACTGAATGCTGCGACAATCCAAAGACATGATAATATGAAAAAGATTGCGATGATTTATCGTGACCTCCATAATTCTCATGTGCGTCTAAGAAATGAATTTAATGTTTTCAGAGAGATAGAAAAGTATGACGTGCTATTAGAACGTGCAGGTGCGACCATGTATGAAGGATGGGAGAATATACGACAGCAAGTCATGGCATTGGAGTCAAGACTTAATAAACTAGGGGTGGACTTGCATCCATGTCATAATGATGCAGTTCCTGAAAACTTTATTAAGGCAACTAATGGTACCATCTATCTTATTGACTGGGAGTATTCTGGTATGAATGATCCTATGGCAGATTTCGCAGCTTTATTCCTTGAAAGTGAGTTTTTAAAAGAGAATCAAGACTATGTTCTGACAAAGTATTTTGATGGGAATATTCCTAAGAATGCATACGAAAAGATTCTTTGCTACCAGATCCTGTGGGATTACCTTTGGGCACAGTGGACGGTTATCAAAGAAGCCAAAGGGGATGATTTTGGTACTTATGGCAGAGATCGTTATCAGAGAGCAATTAATAAATTAAAAATAATTAATAATTAAAATCTACAATTATGGCAGTTGTAATGAATCCGCGTAAGGGTTATTATGGCGGTATTATGTCAGGCGCCACATGGGGGCTTGACGCAGTTCTCTTGGGTGTTGTAATGGTAATGACACCCTTTGTTGAAAATCCTGTACTTTTAGCAGCAGGTGGTGTAATATGTAGTGCACTGCACGATATAATAGCTGCAATATGGCTCTATATCTATATGGGTGCAAGAGGCAGACTGAATGAACTGATCCCGGCGATTAAAACAAAAGATGGCCGATTCTGTGCGCTTGGTGCTTTACTGGGAGGACCTTTGGCTATGACTACCTATACTTTGAGTATAGCAGTAGGTGGTGCAGCTTTGACTACCAGTGTATCTGCAATTTATCCACTTTTGGGTACAGCTTTGGCTGTATGGATTTTGAAAGAAAAAACCGGTATCCAAACCTGGATAGGCATTATTATATGTATCATTGGCATTATCGTTATTGGATGGACACCGTCAGAGGATGCTAATGTGAACGTCACATTAGGTATCATATTTGCCTTAATAACGGCTATTGGATGGGCCTCTGAGGGAGTTGTGTGTGGATATGGCATGAAGGCCGGTGTTGTCGATCCAGAGTTGGGATTATTAGTAAGATATACTACATCTGCGCTTGTTTATCTATTTGTTGTTGCTCCAATCTTTGCAGGAGGATTTGGATCTGCAATAGAAGGCTTTTCCGCAGTGTTCTCTTATGCGCCATGTTGGATTCTTCTTGCAGTAACGGCAGCTATTGGAATGTATTCATTCCTTTGCTGGTACACAGCTATTGACAATATTGGAGCAGCCAAAGCGCTTTGCTTGAATGTAACTTATGCATTTTGGGGCGTTGCATTTTCACTCATTCTCTCTTTATTCTTCCCCGAGTATTTCTCAGGTGCACTTTCCTGGTACATCTTTATTGGAGCAATAATGATACTTGGAGGTGTGACGATGGCGACATTGTATAAGCCAAAGGGGTGATACAAATAGTATCACTCTTCCGTTTTTATTTGAAACGATAATATCTCTATCATTGGCAACAATCTTGATTGACGATTTGGTCATTCTTTAAGGATGTGAATATGTATCATAAGGAGAATAAGAAATAGTAATAAATGAATATTTTCAATACAAGGGATTTATATATGCAGGCATGCATGAAATCCAAGGATTTGCATGCAATGACAGACGAAGAGAGGATGAAACTCCAGGCTCATCTGAGACAGATGTATCTCGATATTGAGAAGGTGTGTCTTAAACACAATCTTCAGATGATGGTCGCTTATGGAACGGTAATAGGCGCTCTGCGTCATAAAGGTTTTATTCCATGGGATGATGATATTGATCTGATGATGCCCAGAAAAGACTATGATCTTCTCGTCAATGAATATGCAGATGAGCTTCCTGCAAAATATAAGATATTTTCACCGAATAGTAAGTATGGTCCGATTTATAGATTTGCGAAAGTTGTAGATACAACAACAAGATTTACGCTCTCGCCGGGAAATGCAACAGAGAAAAATGGTATATTCATAGATATATTTCCACTTGAAAATGCGTATACGAGCAAATGGCATATTAAGTGGGTGCAACTAAAGGGCTGTTTCCTAATGTATGTTGCGACGTCTGTAGCAGATTGGAAGTCAAAATCAAAGGAAGGTAAGGCTCTTATGACATCTACTATTGCGGGTTCGCTCAATTATTATTTCCGGCAGACAATAGGTTTTCTTTTTAGTTGGATGTCCCCCGAAGGATGGTATAATGCCTTTGACAACGCCATGACGAGTAATCCAGAAACAGGTTATTATATGATTCCCTCTAGTGGACCGATGTATAGGTACTTTATGCCAATTCACAAAAGCTTTTTTTTGCCTATAAAGAGAATGCCTTTTGATGATATTGTGGTGAATGTACCGAATCAACCAGAAAGACATTGTGAAATAGAATACGGTGACTGGCAACGAGTTCCTCCAGAAAATGAACGTTGGCAACATTTTATCAATGAAATAAGGTTTTCTTCTGATGATTAAAATCATTCGAGCCACAACAGTCCCGATGTCACTTGAAGCATTCTGTAAGGGGATGCTTCGAGAATTATCAGGGAAATATGAGGTTATAGCACTTTCTTCTCCGGGAGAGGAGATGCAAGTCATCGCGGAGAGAGAGGGCATTCGTACCATTGAGGTGCCCATGGAAAGACATATCTCTATTTTTAAGGATGTTGTGTCTTTATGGCAGCTTATAGGGGTATTCCGAAAGGAAAAACCAACGATGTTACATTCTATGACACCTAAGGCGGGGTTGCTCTGTATGATGGCTGCTTGGGTGACTCGCGTGCCAGTGAGGGTACATACCTTTACAGGCTTGGTGTTCCCAACAGCTACAGGACTGAAGAGAAAGATCCTGATGGCGACAGATTGGCTGACTTGTGCTTGTGCCACTCATGTTATTCCAGAAGGTGAGGGGGTGAAGAGTGATTTGCTCAACAATGGTATTACGAAGAAACCCATGAGAGTGTTAGGGCATGGCAATGTGCGTGGAGTGGATATGGAGTATTGGTCACGCAGAAAGGAAGTAATGGATATTGTCACACAGAAAGCACTAAAATCACAGATATTTACATTTCTGTTTGTGGGGCGTATTGTTCATAATAAAGGTATCGATGAGTTGTGTCAAGCTTTTGATAAACTCTCTGGTATTACACCGGTGAGACTACTCTTGGTCGGCCCTTATGAAGATAGGTTAGACCCGATCTCTCAAAGATCAAGGGATATTATTGAGAAGAATCCAAATATTGAAACTGTTGGTGCAAAGTCTGGTGATGAATTGTTAGCATATTATGCAGCCTCTGATTGTTTTGTCTTCCCCAGCTATCGTGAGGGCTTTCCTAACACTGTACTTGAGGCTGGTGCCATGGGACTACCTTCAATTGTGACGGATATTAATGGCTCACGGGAGATAATTATTCAAGGTCAAAATGGTGTGATTATTCCTTCTCGGGATGTAAACGCATTATTCCAAGCCATGCTTGATATGATGCGTGATAAGACTACCAGAGATCGTGTGGCTTCCAATGCTCGTCAACTCATTGCCTCCCGTTATGAGCAATCCTACGTTCGGCAGTGTCTGTACGACTTCTATGATGAAATCTTAGGTTAGATTTCAATTGTCATTATGTTGTTTAATTCATTTGATTTTCTGTTTTTTCTGCCAATCGTATTCGTGCTGTATTGGCATGTGTTTCGATGCAGTTTGCGGTGGCAGAACCTGTTTGTAGTGGCGGCCAGCTATCTGTTCTATGGCTGGTGGGACTGGCGGTTCCTACTCTTGATCGTCTTTACTAGTCTGTGCAGTTATGGCAGTGGACTGCTTATTGAGTACTATGCCAGACAGGATAAAATGCGTCGTGCCAAATGGTGGACGGGACTGAACATCGTGGTGAACCTGTTGGTGCTTGGGGTATTCAAGTACTTCAATTTCTTTGCCGATAGTCTTCATATACTGTTTGCTGGGGTAGGGTTGACGCTTGATGCACCTACATTGAAAGTCATCCTGCCTGTAGGTATCAGCTTCTATACTTTTCAAGCCTTGAGTTACACCATCGATGTCTATCGCAGACAGTTACCTGCCACTCGTGATGTAGCAGCTTTTTTTGCCTATATCAGTTTCTTCCCACAGTTGGTGGCTGGTCCTATTGAACGGGCCACAAACTTGTTGCCACAGTTTCAGAACCGTCGGGAGTTCGATTATGCCAAGACCGTGGATGGTCTGCGGCAGATGCTATGGGGATTCTTCAAAAAATTAGTCGTGGCCGATAATTGTGCTGTAGCTGTCAATATGATCTGGGAGAATTATCCTGACCAGTCTGGACTCGCATTGTGGATTGCGGCCTTCTTGTTCACGTTCCAGATTTATTGCGACTTCTCTGGTTACAGTGACATCGCCATAGGCTGTGCACGATTGTTTGGTATTCGATTACGTCATAACTTCAATGTGCCCTATTTTAGCCGTAATATCCAGGAATTCTGGCGGCGCTGGCATATCTCACTGATGACATGGTTCCGCGATTATGTCTATATCCCTTTGGGTGGTAGTCGTGGAGGACGCTGGATGACGATACGTAATATCCTTATCGTGTTCCTGCTCAGTGGCTTGTGGCATGGTGCAGACTGGACATTCGTACTATGGGGGCTCTATCATGGTATACTCCTTTCACTCTTGTTGTCGATAGGACATCAGACGAAATACAAGGATATTGTTGCTGATGGCCGATGGCTGCCCACTTTGAAGGAAGTCGTACAGATGGTTTTCACGTTTGTACTTGTGCTTATAGGCTGGATTATCTTCCGGGCAGAGAACATGACGCAGTTGGCAGACATTGTAAACAAATTATTCTCTCCGACAGACTTCTTGAATCTCTATGGTTCTGGACTTCGGGCAGATGTTTTTACATTTATATTTATAGCCTTCATGTTGGTGGTGGAGTGGTTTCAGCGTTGCAAGGAGCATGCCCTCCAGTTCCCTAATATCCGTTTGTTCCGCTATCGTGCTGTTCGCTTTGCGACCTATTATTTCCTCATCGCACTGATGTGGGTGGCCTACAGCTCTTCCCAGACGTTTATCTATTTCCAGTTCTGACAGAATGAAACGTTTTTATTTGGCGATAATTCTCTTTATGCTACCTATTATAGTATTTATGGGGGGAACAGAATGGTATGTTCGATCTCTGCCGAATATCTATAAATATAAGAACGACTGGATGGAACAACATGTCGAAGAGGTAGAGACTCTAATAATAGGTAATTCGTTTGCAATGGGAGGTGTTATCCCGGAAAGACTTGGAAATAATACTTTTAATTTGGCGTTTGGTGGCGAACCGTTAATATATGATCATTTCCTGTTTTTCAAATGGGCTGACAGATATAAGAACTTAAAGACCCTTATACACTCATTGACCTACTATACATTCTATGAAGGCAGCTACGGTCTTGTTGGGGATGACGTGCAGGAAACAACATATAAATTATATTTAGGCTGTCCGTTTCACGCAGATTTTTCTTCTTACAGTATTGAGTCACGACACTTTAGAGTTGTTCGCGAAAAGTTGAGGCGGCAGTTCTCTGGTCAATATGATTGGACTGATGCTTTTCGGGGGTGGCAGCCTTCTCAGACATTTTCTGCAGAAAAAGCTCCCACTTATGATCGTGAGAACAAGAAATATGCCCGACAGCAGACGGTTCCTACGTATGAGCAGTCGGAGGTGAATATGCAACTGATAGGCGAGGAGGCATCTTGGTGTGAAGAAAATGGTGTACGTTTCATTCTTATTTCCCCACCACATTGGAAGACTTTTAATAGTTTACTCAGTTGTCGTCAGATAGAAAAGAATTATGAGTTGATCCATCGCCTTCAAGAGCATTATCCCATGATATATCTCGACTATCGCGAAGATGACAGCTTTGTAGAGTCCGATTTTAACGACAGGATGCATCTTACTGTAAAGGGAGCGCGGAAGTTTACGGAAATTCTGAAGGCAGACATACAGAAAACAAAAGTTTATGAATAGAAGTCTTATTCTACAACTAAAGCGATCAGTCTTTATTCTTACTTTCGTTTTGATGCTGTTGGCCATGTGCTGGCAGACAACAATGCATCTAATAGATTATTTCCAGGGGAAGTATGGTTATGAATATGGTTGTGTCAATGAGTTGCTTGTCAACTATGAGGGGGGCTTTGTACGTCGCGGTCTTTTTGGTGAGCTTCTATTTCTGGCAAGGAGCGTGATTCCGTTTTCAGTTGTTGATGCTGTGGTTGTACTTTATTACCTTGGTTTTGCGTTGCTTGCAGTGTTATTGGTGCGTTTGTTTAGACGCAATGGCTGGTCGTTATATCTGCTACCATTCCCCATCTGCCTTTATGTTTATCTTTGTGATCCTTATTTTCTTGTAGGGCGTCGTGATTGCTGGCTGCTTCTAATGGCGTACTTGTGCTATTACTTATATTATAAGTATATAGCCAGTGGAAGGAATGTATATAGAGGCTTGTGTGTCATAGCGCAGTTGCTTGCATTACTTCTCCATGAAGCTTCTCTTTTTTTCATATTCCCAATTATCTATTTTCACGACATGAATCGTCAATACAAATTGACAGGAGGATTGAATATCAGTAAGGCTTTTTTTCGTGCTCTTGCTCACTGGTGGCCTGTATTGGCGTTGTTGGCGATTCTAATGTTGTATCATGGTGACAACATCATAACTCGTGGTTTTTGGCTCTCCTGGGCGCCTTATTTTGACGTTACGGAAGAACTGATAACGGACTCTTATATAAGCAGAACATTGGTTTGTTCCTTTGGGGATAATATGACTATGGCTATCTGGCCTGCAACTTGGATGGGATATTTGGTATGGAAAATTCCTGTATGGCCCTTTAATCTATACCTTTTTTCTTGTACCTATTATCTTGTTACAAGGTTTAGCACGATCCATCTGGGGGGACAACAACAAAAAGATGTTGATAAGGTTCAACTTAGCAGTATCGTACTTTTGTTATTCTGTAGTATGTTTGTTTTCATGTCTTTCGTTTCATGTGACTGGGGACGTGACTTTCCTTATTGGGTCATCAGTTCTTTTATGTTCTTTCACTTCTTTCGATTTTCAGATTGTTTTCCGACATTTCTGATAAAGTTGTCTGAGAAATTACAGAGTTGGATAGATGAATCGTCGTTCCTAAGTAGTCAGTGGGGATATTATATACTTCTTATAACACTTCCTTTTGGCTTTATGGGGGCAAGTCTAAGTGGTATGTTTCCTTTTATCCCCTTAACATTGAAACATATATTGATGGGACAGCCTGTGGCGTTGTAAATGCTTTCAATTAGCTGCTATGAAGTATATTGTTATTGGTGGAGGTGTCTCGGGCTTAACTGTGGCTAATTTGCTGCAGAGAAAAGGTCATGTGGTCACTGTCATGGAGGCCGAGGCTTCTCCAGGTGGTCTTGTACGCTGTGAAAAACGGAAGGAGGGATTGTTTCACCTTTGTGGTGGTCATGTGTTTAATACGAAACTTGATGATGTCCGCCAGTGGTTTTGGACAGTGTTTGACCGTCGACAATTTGTGCAAACAAGTCGAAATTCAGTAGTATTGATGGATGGTGGCATTGTTGCGAATTATCCCATCGAAGATCATATCTATATGCTTGGCCGAAATGTAGGAGAGCAGATTGTGGATGAATGGCTGCAACTATTGCAAAATCCGAAAAAGAACCCATCGAATTTTGAGGACTTTCTTGAACAGCGTTTTGGACATACGCTATATGAACTATATTTTAAGCCTTATAATCAAAAGATCTGGAGGCGTGATTTGAGTCAGGTGCCTTTGTCTTGGTTAGAGGGGAAATTGCCGATGCCTACAGTGAGAGAGATGTTGCTTCATAATATGTATCATGTGGAGGAACGGAGTTTTGTCCATAGTACGTTTTATTATCCTCGTGAAAAAGGCTCACAGTATATTGTAGATATGTTGGCAGAGGGAATTGATGTTCGTTGCAGCCAACGAGTGGAAAGTATAGTTAAATCAGAATGTGGATGGCTGGTAAATGGTGAAGAATGCGACCGTGTTGTTTTTTGCGGGAATATTCGTAATTTACCTTCTTTATTAGGTGGCATAGAAGGGTATTCTGACGCCATTGAAAAGTTAGAATATCATGGTACCACGTCAGTATTCTGTGAGATAGATAAAAATCCCTATAGTTGGTTGTATATGCCTAGTAATCAGCATGATTCTCATCGAATTATCTGTACGGGCAATTTCTCTCCAAACAATAATTATTCCCCACGGCTCACGGCTACTATAGAATTTACAGATAAACTATCAAAAGAAGAGATATTGGATCATCTGAAGCGTATTCCATTAAATCCAAAATATCTGACCCATCACTATACAGCATGTTCTTATCCCATTCAAGACATGAAAACCCGTGAGACCATCAGTTCCTTGAAACAATGTTTTTCAATGCAGGGCTTATATCTATGCGGACGCCTTGCAGAATGGGAATACGCCAATATGGATGTGTGCATGGGGTCTGCATTAGATTTGTGTAATAACCGATTATAATAGATGGCCTGTCGAATAATAAATATACACTCTTTGGAGCTAATAAGATATGGAATATGCGGAGCATTGTCAACGATTCTGGATATAGGTGTCTTCTGGTTTCTTGCTAATGTTCTTAATCTCTATTATTTGATTGCAAATGCAATTGCATGGATAGTCGCTCTTGTTTTTTCTTTTCTCGCTAATAAATTTTACGTTTTTGAGAGTAAGAGTTTTAGAAAGGAAATATGGCTAAAAGAGGCGGCAGAGTTCTTTGGAGCAAGAGGTCTGGCATGTGGCATAGACATGGGAGGTATGTATTTCTTGGTTTCTGGTTTAGACATTAACAAGAATGGTGCCAAATTAATCATAACGGTTGTGGTGATTGTCATGAATTATATTCTAAGTAAATTTTGGATTTTCAAGAAAAAGAATGTGTAAGATGAAGGTGTTGGTGCTGGGAGGAACAGGTATGATTGGCTCCCATTTCGTGAATAGTTACAGGAATGAAGGTGCGGAGGTGTGGAGCCTTGCCAGAAATTCGTCATCTAGTAGGATGAATGCACTTCAGGACACCTCAGTCATAAGAGGGGATATCCTGGAGCGCGATTTCTTGATGAAGACTTTCAAGAAATTAAAACCTGATGTCATCATTCATATGGCAGCTCAAGCATTTAATGGCGATTCATGGAATCTGGAATATTATACTCATTACGCAAACTATATAGGAACACTTAACGTGCTTTATTGTGTATTGGAGGCTTGCCCTGATGCACAGGTTCTTTTGGCATGTTCATCTGCGGAGTATGGCAATATTACCCCAGAGGATTGTCCTCTCGTGGAAGAACGACTGTTGAAAGCACATACGCCTTACGGCGTTTCTAAAATTGGCGTGGAAAATCTGGGACGTCAATATGCATTGAATTACAATTTGAAAATATATCTTCCCCGTTTGTTTATACATGTTGGAACTGGTCACCCTCCTGCAACTGCCATTCAGAATTTTGCTCGTCAGCTGGCACTTATCAAGAAGGGGGCTCTTCCTCCTGAGATTCATGTCGGCAATTTGACAAGTTCGAGAGACTTTATAGATGTTCGTGATGGCGTTCGGGCTATGCGTCTTTTGATGGAAAAAGGATTACCTGGCGAGCCTGTCAATATATGTAATGGCGTGGCATATAAGATTCAGGATATTTTAGATATGCTAATTGAGATTTCTGGCGTTCAAGTAGAGGTTATTACGGACAAGGCTCTTTTCAGACTTGCCGATGAGCCCTTATTACTTGGAGACAATTCCAAAATTGTGGGGATGGGATATAAGCGGGAATATAGCATGTATCAAACCCTTAAAGATGTGTTTGAGGATTGGGAATCAAGAATCTGACAATGGGCGCATTCAGAAATGTAACAATATTGCTTCCTGCCATGGATGAGACATATTCTTTGGAGCAGACTGTTGATACAATTGTCTCAACGTGCTCCAGGCAGGATCTGGCAGAGTTTATTCTCCTTTTGTGTAAAAGGACAACAATAGAGACTAGAAAGGTTGCAGAAAGTCTTGTACAGAAATATCAAAGCATAGTTCCCATATACATACATGAACAAACACTCCCATTTGTTGGCGGGGCTATTCGTGAGGGGATTGATCTTGCAAAAGGGACGCACGTGGTCATGATGTCTTCAGATCTAGAAACAGATCCTCACGTGATCAAAATATTTATTGAACAGGCAAAACTATCACCTGATATGATAATTACTGCGACAAGATGGAAAGGTGGCGGTGGTTTTGAGGGATATAACAAAGTGAAATTGATATGTAATATGATCTTTGAGAGATTAATTGGTCTTTTCTATTTTACAAGTCTATCTGATCTGACCTATGCCTATCGCATTTTCCCCTCAAATCTGATGAAAACTATTAGGTGGGAAGAACTGAAACATCCGTTTTTCTTGGAAACAGCTTTGAAACCACTGCGACTTGGTGTGAAATTTGAAGAAGTTCCTGCTCATTGGACTGCGCGAACTGAAGGTGTATCTCAGAATACGTTTTTTGCTAATTTCAAGTATTTTCGTACTGCATGGCATAACAGGTTCTTGAGGAATAAAAATATTTTGAAGTAGAATTGATGAAATATTATTCTATAGTCGTTAAATTGACTTGTCTGTTAATTGTTGCAGTGCTGTTAAGGGAGTATTATTTAAGTATTTCCAGCTTTCCGAAGTTAGAGCCTGAAGTATCACTATATGAGACATTCGGTATTAGTGATTGGCTCATTAACTATCAAGGTGGTTTCCTCCGTCGTGGTTTAGCTGGTGAAGTGTTATGGCGATTATATCAGTTACATCCTTATAATGTTGTATATGTAATCATTGGGATAACAGCCTAGCATTGACTATTTTGTGTGTAGTCCTTTTCCGTCTTTTGGGATGGCCTGTATGGATGCTATTGTTCCCGATGTTCCTATATTATTGTTCTTATGGGTTAGGTGGCCAGTTAGGATTTCGTCGGGATACATTGATGTTATTGCTGGCATTTCTGCTATTTGGGCAATATAGAAAATATGTCGAAGGAAATTGGCGAAGCCTTTTTTCTATATGGTTTTTGTCTGTATTGATGATTTTGCTCCATGAGGGTGTGATATTCTCCATATTCCCTTTCCTTATTTTGCATACATTTGTTTATAATAAATCATTTATAAGTAAGGTTGTTAAGAATTTACTTCTATTATGGCTGCCTTCTGCTATAGCCTTGCTCGCCGTTGTTATTTTTAATGGTAGAGATAATTCTCCAGAAGTAATTTGGCAGTCATGGATGCCATGCTTCATGGCTTATCCGTTTGGTTTCAGTCTCCCTCCAATCGGTTTGGGCCCATCGTGGCTTTCTTCCTCATTGAGAGAAGGTAATCTGTTCGCAATGGAATTAACATGGAAGCCAGAATTTATTGCCGGTATTCCAGTATGGCCTTTTAATATTTATTTGCTAATTGCAATTTATTACCTTTTTACAAGGATGGAAAAATTAAAAGTTGGGAAGATAAAACAAATACCAGACCATGTACAAATGAGTAATGTATTTCTGCTTCAATTGCTATTTACGATGCCAATGTTAGGTGTTATAGGTTGTGATTGGTATCGTTCAATACCTATTTGTTGTATTACATCTTGTTTTTTGTGTTTCTTATTCCCTGAGCATCAAAACGTTCCAACAATAATTAATAGATTTTCAGGTTGGCTACAACAAAAAATTGATTATTCCTCCTATTTAAGTAGTTCATGGGTATATTATCTTGTGTTGGTGTCTCTTCCATTGTGTTATCATTGTGCTCGTCCTGGAGGAATGTTCCCATTTATTCCATTAGATTTGAAGGGGAATCTGCTTGAAACTGTAATGGAATGGATATGAAACGACTCGCTATTTTTACACCCACTTATAACCGTGCGTATGTTTTGCCGAAGTTGTACGAGAGTCTTTGTGGGCAGACATGCAAGGACTTCGAATGGCTCATCGTGGATGATGGGTCAACAGATAACACACATGAGTTGGTGGAGGCGTGGATGCATGAGGATAAGGTGACCATCCGCTATGTCTCTCAAGAGAATGGAGGTAAGATGAGGGCCTATAATAAGGCTGTCTCCTTAACTGAGACAGAACTTTTTGTATGCATTGATTCGGATGATCAGTTGGCTTCGGAGTCTGTGGTAGAGGATAGCCTGGCTTTTTGGGATATGACGACGGAAATTGGTTTCCCTGGCGGAACTACTGTTGATAAGGTGGCTGGATGGGTATCACAGCGAAAGATGCCTCATAGCCCAGACACAATACAGACGAAGCCATATTGTGGTATGTTGTGCGAGATTTGTTCCGCGACAAAAGGTGAGACCACGATATTCATCCGTACGGAAATCCTGAAAAAGTATCCATATTATGTCCATACAGGGGAGCGCTTTATTCCTGATAGTTATATTTATGATGAAATGGATGAAGAGTATCTGTTCTTGTATCATCCGTATTACTCTCAGATTTGCGATTATCAGGATGATGGACTGACTCGGAATTGGAAGGCTTGGCTTTTTAGTAATCCATATAGTTATCGTGAATATCACGCTCAACGTATTCGTTTAAGGAAACCGCGTCTTATACAGAGTATAATCTGTTATATATCTATATCGTTATATATTGGTGAGCTATTTATGGTAAAAAGATCGCCCATTCCAATACTCACGCTTTTGTTTTATCCATTAGGATGTCTAAAGTATCTTTATGACCGCTATATGCTATGGAAAATAAAGTGAGTCTTCATAAAGACGTAGCGTTTGTCTTATCATCCTGTGATAAGTGTTGCGACCTGTGGGAGCCATTCTTTACACTTCTCAAGCGCCATTGGCTAGATTTTGACTGTCGTGTGTATCTTTGTACGGATAGCAAACAGTTTTCTTTTGAAGGCTTTGACATCTCATGTCCTCTGAATATGAGGGCAGACAGTACATGGTCGGAGAACCTGATGGCTTTGTTGGAACAGGTGGATGAGGAATATGTGTTGCTGATGTTGGAAGACTTCTGGTTGAAAGTTGATGTAGATATTAATCGTCTTCATCGATATGAACAAATGATGCAGGAGGATAAGAATATCGGTTTCATCTGTCTGGTGCATCAGTTGGAACCGTCTGAAGAGAATCCGATATCTTCAGATTATCCTGAGTTGATAGAATATGGTTTCCGAACGCCTTATCGGGTAACGACTCAGGCAGGGCTTTGGCGACGTGACTATTTGCAGAGTCTGCTGCGGCGACATGAATCGGCTTGGTGGTTCGAGATGTTCGGCAGCAAAAGAAGTAGGAAGAGTTATTACTCGTCGTATGTCGTAAGAGATTCCGTATTATCATACGATGAGGGTGGCGTGTTATTTCGTGGGAGTTATGTCAGCGAATATGTCAAACCTTTTGTAGAAAATGAAGGCATTAGCCTGAATCCGAATCGAAAGATAGCGAGTAAGGCAGAGCTGATATCAGAGCAGAGCGAAATGCCAGTGTGGCAGAAACTGTCTCCTGGCTATGTGTATAACTATCTGTTATCTCATTTTTGAAAAATGAAGGGCGACGCGCATAAGAGTCTGCTGTGGAGTGGGGTACAGCAGTTTGTAACCTTTGGCATTCAGTTTATCCTGGGTGTCATCTTAGCAAGGATGCTGAATCCGTATGATTATGGATTGATTGCCATGCAAGGCATTTTCTTTGCCATATCCGGTGCCTTCATCGACTTTGGACTGGAGGGGGCGCTGATACAAAAGAAGGAGTGTGACAAGACCGACCTGAACACGGCATTCCTCTTCTCGCTGGCCATGGCACTGTCGATGTATGTTTTGTTGTTTTTTGGTGCACCGATGATAGCAGAATTCTATCATGCACCCATCTTAGGAAAGATGTTACGTTTCTCGGCACTGGTACTCATTTTTAATTCCATGGGCATCGCTCCCAAAGCCTTGCTGCAACGGCAACTACGGTTTAAGGAATTAGCAGTAGCCTCTACAACGATATCTCTATTTGCTGGTGTCGTTGCATTGTTCATGGCCTATCATGGCTATGCCTATTGGTCGTTGATTGGTCAGAGTCTGCTTGCGGCTGCCTTGATGACTGGCGTTTGTACTGTCTATGCACGATGGCTGCCCTCATGGCATTACTCGATGGAGTCGTTCCGCCATTTGGTGGCTTTTGGATTACCGATGTTATTCACATCATTGGTTCATGCGGTCTATAACAACATCTATTCG
>JAEEGL016898583.1_pt1 | contig 36948 bp, 27 predicted proteins | sample 9134231 | NCBI WGS metagenome assembly JAEEGL01 (sample SAMN16246548, study PRJNA631951) | gut metagenome | biome: gut microbiome; feature: rumen; material: fiber-attached | host: Bos | place: Iran: Karaj | collected 2018-10 | reverse complement strand
TAAGTGTAAGTTTACATGCGCCCTGCTGAGGAGCACACCAGCCGATACCATGTGTCAAGCCGGAAATATCTTTTACTTCTTTGGCTTTTACCCATTTTGCTTCTTCGGGAATGGGAGCACAACCGTGATTCACACCCTGAGCAACGGTACACATTTCTTCAACTTCTTTTGAATAAATCATGTGAATTTCTCCTTTCAAGAATTAAATATATAAATAACTCCAAAGAATTATTATCGAGTTTAAATATCCGAAATCTTCGAAACGATATTGTCCTTATCCTTGTAAATCGACTTCTCGGGAATAACACCCCTTACGCAGCTTGTGGGATATACATTCGAATCCTTTCCGATAACCGTTCCGGGATTGAGAACCGAATTGCAGCCAACCTCTACTCTGTCCCCGAGCATTGCTCCGAATTTCTTAAGACCTGTTTCGTAATTCTCGTCACCCTTAACCACAACAAGTGTCTTGTCGCTCTTTACATTCGATGTAATGGAACCGGCACCCATATGGGATTTGTAACCGAGAATGGAATCGCCAACATAATTGTAATGAGGAACCTGAACATTGTTAAAAAGAATAACATTCTTAAGTTCCGTCGAATTACCTACAACACATTTCTTTCCGACCAATGCGTTTCCTCTTATAAACGCACCCGGACGGACTTCGGTTTCGGCATCGATGATGCAGGGTCCGTAAATGTTTGCGGTCGGATATATTTTAACGGATTTATGAATCCAGATATCTTCGCCTCTTTTTTCGAATTCCTCGGGATCGAGCGTTTCGCCCAAAGCCAAAATGAAATCCTTTATAAGCGGAAGGAGTTCCCAAGGGTATGTTTTTCCTTCAAATAAAGGTTTTGCGATGGTCTGATCCAAATCGTATAAACTGTCTATTGTAACTTTTTTCATGATCCGTCTCCGATAAAAAAATATCAAATAATCAAAAAACCGACAATTATTATATCATTATGAATCGATTTTTTAAACAAAAATCGGCAAAATGGCAAAATTTTTAAAAAATCATCTGTAAAATCCCGAAATATAACGATACCTGCTCTTTAATCTGTCATTGAAATCCTTGGTTTTGACCTCGTTTGTATAATTCGAAACGTATGCGGAGAGTTTGTCCATGTATTCTTTCTCTCCCACTTCGCCGTTTGCAACAAGGTTAAGCCCTTTTTCCCAGCTTGCAGTAAGCAGGGGATGCAAAAGAGAAGGTATCGAGAGATAAACGGTATCGTTAATCATTTCTCCGAGAAGCGTGGGTGTAATAATCTGCGTCTTCTTGTTTAATTTAAGATATCCGTTTTTAAAAAGCTTCTCGAGTATACCGGCTCTTGTTGCGGAAGTGCCGATACCCGAACCCTTAAGCTGGGCTCTCAATTCCTCGTCTTCGATTTGATTTCCCGCGCTTTCCATCGCAAGAATCATGCTTCCCGAATTATATCTTTTGGGAGGAGTCGTTTCTCCTTCTTTTACGAACAGCTCTTTGTATTCGAGTTTATCTCCTTTTTTCAAAGCGGATAAGAATTCGAGCGTTTCTTCGGAACATTTGACATCTTCGCTCTCTTCCCTGGAATCGTTTTTGTTTTTCTCATCCGATTCTTCGTTTTCTTCATCGCTTTTATCCTTTTTCTTTATAAAAGAAAATGTGGTAGCGGCGAGAAAGCCTTCTTCCTTTAGAACTTTAAAAGACGAAAAGAATTTCTCGTTATTTTTTTCGACAACAAGAGATACCTTTTCGTAAACGGCAGGAGGAAGAAAAATTCCGAGGAACCTTCTGCAGATAATCTCGTATATATGAAGACATGTCGAATCAACGGTTTTGAGATTGTCAAAACCCTGACCCGTCGGAATTATCGCATAGTGATCGGTAATAAGTTTATCGTTTGTATATTTTGTGGAAGATATTTTTTTGTAGCTTCCCGATTCAAAAATGCCTTTGATGATATCGGCATACAGGGGATGAACCTTCAGACCGCCCAGATTCTTTCCGATTTCTTTGGCAACCGCGCTCGATAAAACCCTCGCATCCGTACGGGGATAAGTAACAAGTTTCTTTTCGTAAAGCTCCTGAACGTATTTAAGCGTCTGTTCGGGACTAATTTTGAAATATTTGGAACAGTCGTTTTGAATATCCGCAAGATTGTATAAAAGAGGAGGATTTCTCTTCTCTTTTTTCTTTTCGATCGAAAATACCTTAAAGTAATCTTCATCCGCTTTTTTAACTTCTTCGATCAGTTTATGGGCATCTTCTTCTTTTTTGAAACCGTTTTCTTTGTATAAAAGAGGCGATTCGAAATATTTGCTTCCTTCTACCGCCCTGAATTCTCCGTCGTAATAAGTTCCGTTAAAATTCAGACTTACAAGCACTCGATAAAAGGGGGTTTTGACAAAATCCCTTATCTCCCTTTCTCTTGAAACCACCATGCCGAGAACACATGTCATTACGCGTCCGACGCTTATAACGCATTTATCGGCTTTCAGGAACGTTCTCATTCCGTAGCCGTATTTCAATGTAAGAGCTCTGGAAAAGTTAATTCCCATAAGGTAATCTTCTTTGGCTCGAAGATATGCCGCAGCCGAAAGATTGTCGTATTCGCTTAAATCCTTGGCTTCGCGAATGCCCCTTTGGATTTCTTCTTCTGTCTGGGAATCAATCCAGACTCTTAATCTTTCCTTGCCTTTAACATTGGCCTCCTGCTCGACAAGACGATAAATGTATTCACCTTCTCTCCCCGAGTCGGTGCATACATAAATTTTATCGACATCTTCTCTTGTCAAAAGGGATTTAACGATATTAAACTGCTTGGAAACAGATGAAATAACCTGATATTTATAAGTTTCGGGAATAAACGGAATTGTGTCGAACGACCATTTTTTCATTCCCGGATCGTATTCTTCGGGATAACTCATGTTAACCAGATGACCGACGCACCAGGTAACAACAAAATTATCGCTTTCCAGATAACCGTCATTCTGTTTGAAATTCTCTTTAAGCGCTTTTGCAAATTCTTTTGCAACGGACGGCTTTTCGGCAATAAAAACCTGTTTTGCCATAAAACTCCTCTTAGATAAACAAATAATTTATATCAAAGATTTCTGATATCGACAAAAGTGACTTCCCTGTCCCAGAGCATATCGCTTAAGTCTTCGTCGAAACCTTTTTTCGAAAAAAGATATATGTAATCGGCTTTGATTTTCGCCTCTTTCAAGCAATAATCAAACCATTCGAATTCAGAATAATTCATCGCATCGTTACCGAGCGCGCAATATGCGGCAAGAATATTTCTGTGCTCATCCTGACCGATATAATGAATCGTTCCCGCTTTTCCGACCCATTCGCCGTATTTTTTGATTTTGATGGGCAAACCGTGTTTGGAATTCAAAAGATTCAGATATTCCTTACAGATAAGCGGAAGCGTGTCTTTAAAGAAATCCGGAATATTGTCATTGATAAAAGTATCGTAAAATTTCTCGGGGCTCATCAGTTTAAGATAGGATTCATGAGGATATACGAATTTAAACCAGAAATTCACGATGGGATTTGAAATCCTGTAAACACCCTTCATCGTGTTTTCATTTCCCGGCGTATCGAAGCTCGAAACTTTTTCAACCGTGTCAAGACTCATGAGATTTTTTAAATATACGCTTATTTTAGCTCTCGAAAAGCCTGTATGAATATAAATGTCGTTTAATTTGTTGCGACCATTGGCAAGGCAGTAAAGAATAGTCGCATAAACGTTTACTTCCCTTAAATATTCGAGAACGACATCGTTTCCCGCTCTTCTGAAGACGGAATCGGAATTCAAAAAGTTTTTGATAATGTTTTCTTTTAGGGATTTATTGATGTCAAAATAATTGTAAAAAGCGATATTTCCGCCCAACAGAGCATACAAATCCATGCATTTCGAAGTGTCTTCGGTATTGTAAAACATGACGAGATCGATAAAAGAAAGCGGTCTTACTTTTAAAAATCCGTCAATCGAGAGAGCATTTTTGCCGATTTTGGAAATGAAAATATTCTCGACATATCTCGTATCGTGAGAAACCAGAAGACACATGCATCTGTTGTCTTTTTTATTCAGTTTTAAGTAGGAAAAAAGAATATCGATATAGGAATCGTCGGCTTTGAAACAGTTTTCAAAGTCATCGATAATCAAAACAAACTTTTCGAGTTTGTATTTGTCAAACAAAGAATCGAGTATTTGATTGAATGACGGAAAATCATTGTTGAAATCAAAACCTTTTAAAGAAAGGTCGGATCCGATAAGAAAACTTATCTGTCTGGCAGAAGCCTTGGGACATTTGATATATACGTATTTTTTGTCTTTGACGAATTCGCGCCAAACGGTAGAAGTTCCTACACCCGCTCTTCCGTATAAAGTGACGAGCGAACCCTCGTTTGAATTAAATATCTTTTTAAAATATTCAATTTCGCTGCTTCGTCCGATTGTCATAAATTCACCCCTTTATTGCTCCCCGGGAAGAACCCGGGGAAACAATAAAACCCAATACATTAATAGTATTATTTGCTTGTGATATAACCCTGAGCTTTCAAAAGTTCGGCGCAAAGAATAGCACCGCCTGCGGCACCTCTTATCGTATTATGGGAAAGACCGACAAATTTCCAATCGTAAATCGAATCTTCTCTGATACGTCCTACGCTGACACCCATACCGTTCTCATAATCGACATCGAGCGCTACCTGAGGTCTGTTGTCTTCTTCGAGATACTGAATAAACTGCTTGGGAGCCGAAGGAAGGTTTAATTCCTGAGGAAGTCCTTTGAAATCCCATAATTTCTGAATAAGCTGTTCTTTCGTAGGCTGTTTTTTGAATTTAACGAAAACGGAAGCCGTATGTCCGTTAAGAACCGGAACTCTGATGCACTGACTCGTAATCTTAATGTTGTCGGCGGGTTTGATAACGCCGTCTTCAACCTTACCCCAGATTCTCAAAGGTTCTTTTTCGCTCTTTTCTTCTTCGCCTCCGATATAGGGAATTATATTTCCTTCCATTTCGGGCCAGTCTTTAAACGTCTTGCCGGCACCGGAAATAGCCTGATACGTACTGACAATTGCCTCGTAAGGTTCGAATTCTTTCCAAGCAGTCAAAACGGGAGCATAGGACTGAATCGAACAGTTGGGCTTAACAGCAATGAAACCTCTCTTTGTTCCGAGTCTCTTCTTCTGATCTTCGATGACCTTCATATGCTCGGGATTGATTTCGGGAACAACCATCGGAACGTCGGGCGTCCATCTGTGAGCGGAATTGTTTGAAACAACAGGTACTTCCGCTTTGGCATAAGCTTCCTCGATTGCTCTTATTTCATCCTTCGTCATATCAACGGCCGAGAAACAGAAATCAACCTTGGAAGAGATTTCTTCAACTTCGTTAACGTCATATACAATCATGTCTTTGACTTTTGAAGGCATGGGAGTCGTCATTTTCCATCTGTCGCCTACGGCATCTTCATATCTTTTGCCTTTTGATCTGGGAGAAGCCGCAATAAGTACAACTTCAAACCAGGGATGATTCTCAAGAAGAGAAATAAATCTCTGGCCTACCATTCCCGTACCGCCTAAAATACCAACACGTAATTTGTCACTCATTTTTTTATCCTCCATAAATCCTGACGGATTTTAATCTGATTGAAATTAATTACTTTATCGACTGTTTTAACAAAATATTAAATGATTTCCTCGTATCTTTTGATTGCGTTCAAAATATCTCCGGGCGCTCCCTTGGTGCATCTTTTTTCGACGCAGGACTTTAGTGAAATCGCCTCATATATATCAGCGTCAAAAGAATCGCAGATATCTTTTAATTCTTCTATGCTTAAATCCTCGATCGAACAGTCTTTTTCGATACATTTCAAAACAAGCGTTCCTATAATGCCGTGAGCATCTCTGAAAGGAATTCCTTTTCTTACAAGATAATCTGCAGCATCGGTGGCATTGGTAAAGCCCTTCATCGCACTCTTGGCCATTATATCCTTGTTGAAAGTTATTGTATCGATCATTCCGGTAAAAAGAGTTATGCAGTCTTTTACCGTATCGAGAGCATCAAAAGCAACTTCTTTGTCTTCCTGCATGTCTTTGTTGTATGCAAGAGGAAGTCCCTTCATGGTGGTCAAAAGAGAAACAAGCGCACCGTATACCCTGCCGGTTTTACCTCTTACAAGTTCCGCGATGTCGGGATTCTTCTTTTGAGGCATAATCGAAGAACCGGTCGAAAAAGCATCATCCATTTCCACAAATCTGTATTCGTTTGAATTCCAGATAATCAATTCTTCGCAAAATCTTGACAGATGCATCATTATTATCGAACATGCCGAAAGGGTTTCGATAAGATAATCCCTGTCGGATACCGAATCCATCGAATTGTACGTTGCATCCGAAAATCCCAAAAGATCTGCGGTATAATCGCGATCCAACGGGTAAGTGGTTCCGCACAAAGCTCCGGCTCCGAGAGGCGAATAATCCATTCTTTTTGCTATATCGGAAAGTCTATCGCGGTCACGCAAAAACATTTCGGTATAAGCTCCTATATAATGAGCCAGATTGGTGGGCTGAGCCTTTTGAAGATGTGTGAAAGCCGGCATATAAGTGTCAGTATTTTCTTTCATCTTTTCCAGGAGCACTTTTAAAAGAGATGTAAGAAGCTCTTTTAACAAAAACACTTCGTTTTTGGTATAAATTCTCATATCCAAAGCAACCTGATCGTTACGGCTTCTTCCGGTATGAAGTTTTTTGCCTGCATCTCCGATTCTTTTTGTAAGATTGTCCTCAACGAAGCTGTGAATGTCTTCGCATTTGTTGTCAAAAGCAAGAGTGCCGTTTTCTATGTCTTTTAATATCGAATCAAGACCTTCGATTATCGATTCGCTCTCTTCTTTCGTAATGATTCCCTGCTTTCCGAGCATTTTCGCATGGCATTTGGAACCGTTGATGTCAACGGCGTAAAGTCTCTTGTCAAACGAAAGCGATTCGTTGAAATTAAAGACTTTATCATCTGTTTCTTTTGTAAATCTTCCGCCCCAGAGCACTGCCATAAAACATTCTCCTTACAAAAAAGTTTAGGAAATCAAATATTTTTAAAAAATGGAAACATGACTGTTCCCATCCCTTAGTTCATTTAAAAGCCGGAAATCAGACTTGAACTGACGACCCCTTCATTACGAGTGAAGTGCTCTACCGACTGAGCTATTCCGGCAAAAAATGCTTTATATATAAAACATTTTTATATTATAAACACAAAGGAGGGTTAAATCAAGACTTAATTTTTCTTTTTGAAAATTATGTCGAAAAGATTATTTCCCTTTATGAACAACAACCTGTGTAAAAGGTATTTCGATTTTGTTTTCGTCAAAAGCGATTTTGACTTTTTCGCGAATTCTGTATCTTGCAGAAACAAAGTTTTCGTTTGCGACATAAAAACGCGAACAAATGACAACGGAGCTCGATTCAAGCGAATCCATCGCAATAAGAATCGGTTTTTCGTGCAAAACCATCTCGTCTTCTTTTAATATGTTTTCAATCACTTCCCTGGCCTTTTGGAAATTCGCCGAATAAGCAATATCAAATTTAAGCTCTATCATTCTGAAGGGAGTGTTGGTCGCGTTTACAATCGAAGAATTTGCAAGAGTACCGTTTGGAAGAATAACGGTTTTGTTGTCGAATGTATTAAGTTTTGTATAAATAAGACCGATTTCGACAACCGTACCTTCGTTGTTATGTGTGTTTTCGGTAATAAAATCGCCGACTTTAAACGGTTTAAGAATAAGTATCAATACGCCGCCTGCGATATTTGCAAGCGAGCCCTGAATCGCAAGACCGACCGTAACGCCGGCAGAACCCAAAAGCGCAACGATGCTTGCCGCATCTATGCCAAGGAACTGCGCGATTATAAAAACGGCTAAAATATAAAGACCGACACCGATCAGCGATGACAAAAATCCCGAAATCCCGTCATCGAGTTTAAGCTTCTTAAAGCCTTTTTTTAAGAATTTTTTGAAATATTTTACAGCATAAATCGTAATAATGAAAATAATGCCGGCAATAACGACTCTGAGTCCCAGAGAAAGTATTTTTTCAAAAATATTTATGTTGAATTTTTCGGCAAAGAAATCCGAAACATCTTTAAAAAACATCTTAATTTAACCTCTGTTTGTTGTACGGAACAAGAAGTTCGTCCAGCTCGTCCATTCTCTTTTGCGCATCTTTTTTGAGTATTTCTATATTGACGTTTAATTCTTCTTTGATCTTTTTCTTTTCGCCGTCGACGAATTTGATCATGGCTTTTTTCTTTTTCTGGAAAATCGCTTCAAGTTCTTCCTTGGTAAATTTTCTGTATTCGAACGCTATAATCGAAAGCGCGGGAAGTTTTACCGTAAGCGTAAAAGCATCGGAATTTTCGCTGTCGCTTGTCTCTAAAATCTTTTTGTTCAAAATACCGGTTCCGCCGTAAGAAACATTATCGGATGAGAATACTTCTCTGTAAACGCCTTCATGAGATACGGGAATATTGTATTTCTGATAGGAATCCTTGGAAAAATTAAAAACTATAATATAATCTTTGGTTCCGTCGAAATATTCCCTTGTAAATACCTGATTGTCAATGCATTTGTAACTGAATGGTCTGTCGGCATTGAAATTTCTGATTCTGTGTTTGTTTGATTCGTAAACTCTTCTGAAATCGTATAGGAACGAAAAATATTTTTCCCTGATATCGTTCTCCAATCCGTCGTTTTCATCGATATCAAGATTCATAAGTTGTGCTCCGAACAAAAGGTGCTTGAAAATAACGGCCATTTTAAGGTTCGATAATTTCTGCATTTTATCGCCCGGCATTCTATCGTAAATGGTTGCGAAATCCTTTGTGTTCTCTTTTCTTGAATAAGGATAAATGTATTTTTCCTCATTGTTGGAAAAATGAGTGAACAAGAGGAAGGAATCGAGTCTGTCCCTTCTGAAAACCGGTTCGAGTTTCAGGAATTCGAGAATTTCCTCGCATGCACCGGTATTAAGGCAGTAGTCAAAGCAAAGAGAATCGGGACTTTTTCCGGTAACATCCTTATAAAAGGCGTAAATACTTGCGATACATAAAGCATTTTTATATTCTTTGTGAACGAAACGGTTTATTTCTTTTACGAAAGCAACACCTTTTGAATTAAGCGTGCTGCCCCATTCTTCGGTAATGAATTCGCCGGGATTTTTATTGTAATCATGGTACAAAAGAACACCGGTGTTAGGTAAAACATATCCGGAAAAATCAAATTCGTTCATGAAGAAATTGACACAGGATAAAAGGAACGATTTTGTAAAAGGATGCGTAAAATCATAAAGCATCGCTTTGTACATATTATGTTTCGAAAGTCTCTCGTCTTCGTTTTCGAAAAGATTTCCGCCGTCAAACAAAGACAAACCGCTCTCGCAGTCGGATACATACGCAAGAGGAAGTTCGACAAACATGTTTACGCCGATTCCTTTGAGTTTCTTCATTACGGCCTTTAAGGATTTTGAATCAAGACCGTGAGCCGAATCAAACGAATAAGGAGAGATTATTTCATAAATATCGTTCGGATTGTTTGATTTGAAAAGATTGTTGAACAAAACGCAGTTATAATCGTATTTTTTTATATGAGCGCATAAATATTCAACGATTGCATCAACATTTTTGAATTTGGCAAATAATGAATTGATATCGACTTCGAGTATCTGAAGATCCAAATCCGCGGGACATATTTTTTTCTTGCTTTTTTTGCCAGAATATTCAAAAGGAACGCAAACGGAATTATCGTTTTTTATTCCGAGAGCAAAAGGATCGTTTTTGTAAATCCTGTTTCCCTTATGATTGATGACGTATTTGTATTCGGACGAATCAGCCAAATCGGGTATAAATAATTTATAAAGGCCTTTAATCGATGAATCCGATTGCATTAAATTGGCATTTTCCTTCCAGTCGTTAAAATCTCCGACTACGGAAACGCTGTCGGCTTTGGGAGCATATAAAAGAAATTCGTAGCCTTCTGTTATGCCGTATTTCTTTTTGTGACTTCCGAGGAATTCATACGCTTTGCAGGATTTTCCTTTTAAAATATCTTTAATCGAATTGGCATCGGTTTCAACACGAATTGAATAAGGATCGACAACTTTATCAATAACTTTTTTTTCATATTCTACCTTGAAAGTATAGGATTCGTATTCGAAATTGAAAAATTCGGCGAAAAATCCGGCTTCGTCAACTTTCTCGAGCTTAAGAGTTTTGGTTTTGCCGTCAACAGCAAATTCGGCCGATACTTTTTTGGCGTCGGGATAAAATGCCTGAATTAATTTGCTCTTTCCCTTCTTTGAAACGGAAAGAATATCAAAAGGATTGCTGCAGTCAGCATAAACAATGCTTTCGATTGCTTCCCAGTTCATCATATTATAATGCTTTTGATCCATACAATTTACCCCCGTAAATATATATACAGAAATTATTTAATGCTGTGAATAAACATTCCGCTTCGAAGTTTGGGCTCAAACCAAGTGCTTTTGGGAGGCATGAGAAGGTGAGCGTCAGCCACTTCGAAAAGTTCGTTTATCGATGTGGGATACATTGCAAATGCGATTTTACAGTCAAGCGAACATCTTCTCTCAAGTTCCTTAAGTCCTCTTATTCCGCCGACAAAATCGATTCTCTTATCGGTCTTGGGATCTTCGATTCCGAGAACCGGATTTAAAATCTCATTTTGAAGAATCGATACGTCAAGTCCTTTAATGGGGTCGTTTGAATTAAAAGCTTCTTTAATCTTTAAAAGAGTCCATTTATTGTTAAAATACATGGATACTTCGCCTTTTTTCGAAGGTTTGATGGCATCGTCCGAAGAATCGATCGTATCGAATACTTTATCGATATTATTTAAAAATTCTTCGTCGCTTAATCCGTTCAAATCTTTAACGACTCTGTTGTAATCCATAATCATAAGCTGATCGTCGGGGAACAAAACGGAAAGAAAATAATTGAATTCCTCATCCCCCGTGTATCCGGGATTCTCTTCTCTCTTTTTAAGACCGACTTTGCAGGCTGATGCGCATCTGTGGTGACCGTCTGCGATATAAATCGAATCCATTGAAGAAAAAGCTTTTTCAACGGAAGCAATGTCATTATCGTTGTCTATAATCCATGCTTTGTGGGATATGCCGTCTTCAGCGGTGAAATCATACAAAGCAGGAGTTTTCTTAACCTTTTCAACAATATCGTTAATTGTATCATTGCTTCTGTAAGCAAGGAAAATGGGACCGGTCTGAGCCTCGCATGCCGTAACGTGTTTAATACGGTCAACTTCCTTGTCTGCTCTGGTATTCTCGTGTTTCTTAATGATATTGTTAACGTAATCGTCAATGGAAGCGCAGGCAACTATACCTGTCTGGGATCTGCCGTCCATAATAAGTTCGTAAATGTAATATACTTTTTTGTTTTCTTTTACAAAATCGCCCTTATTGATCTTGTCCCATAAAAGATCGTGGGCTTTTTGATAAACTCTCTCGTCATATGTATCAACATCGTCGGGGAAGGAAGTTTCCGCTCTGTCGATTGCAAGAAACGAATCGGGGTTTTTCGAAACCACGACTTTCGCTTCTTCCCTGTTGTAAACATCGTAAGGAAGCGCTGCGATTTTGCTGCATTTTTCAACTGTGGGTCTGATTCCGTAAAAAGGTAATACTTTAGCCATTTTTGTTCTCTTCTTTCTATTTTTTTATTCTTCTTTTGAAAAAGGAAGAATGTTTTTAACTTTTAAATATGCGGGCCTTAATTTATTCGCAAGGCCTTCGCTGAAACCGTTTACGCGTTCTTTGATCTTCTCTTTTCTTTCTTCGCGTTTTTGGCTTCTCTCTTCTTTTTTGGACAATTTGAGGTTTTCTTTAATCACATGATAATTCTCAAAGCCGAATTTTTCGCAGAGTTCATCAAAACGTTTTAAATATTCCACGGAAAAAATCACTCTTAAATCTTTCTTTGAGAATTTCTCGTCTTTGGGTTTGGAAAAAATTTCTATGAATCTGAATTCTTTTCTTAAATAATATGTCTTGTCTTTACCGTACAATTCATATTTTTGAACGTTTTTCAAGCCTTTTTTCTTTAAGAAAAAAGTACCTTCGGAGGAATTTAAAACCCATATTTTATCCATGAATTTCATCTTATAACCGTCGGCTTCTTTTTTCTTGAAAGAATATGCCGGAATTGCAATATTATAATCTATACCGTTTGATTCGCAATATTTCTTTACGAATCCGGGCACTTTTGAATAAATCAAAGGAATTTCGTCATTAAATCCCCTCATTCTTGCGATAAAAGGCTTAATATATATCTTTCTTAAGAATTCTTCAACTCCGACGAAGAATCTGAACAAAACGCAACAAATAAGGAAAACTATAACATTGATCGCAAACCCGATCCAGGGGAACAAAACATTGATCGAAATAACAACTATAACAAAAACGCTCTTGAATATTTCAAAAAGCACACCCGAAAACGGAATGAACGAGAAACATGACTGCAGAGCATCCAGTCCGAAAAATACGGTTTTGACAACCATGTAAACCACAAGAGAAACCAATGCCATGAATACCGAAAGCAAAGCACCCGCCACACCGAGCATTATGTTATTAGGGTTGTTTGTACCCGCCAAAGAAGCGGCATTGACGCTTGTATTTGCAAAATAATCGGTAATTCCGACCACATTCATTATTCCGAGAACCAATATAAATACAAGGCCCAAATATTTCTCAAGTTCCCCGAGTGTACATAATCCGAAAACCTTGGTCGTCTCAAAGGACTTCATAAGTTTGCTTGCCAAAAAGAAAAGCGATAAAAGAAGCAAAACTATCGGATTTCCGGCCGGAGTCGAAACGATGTCCAAAGGGCTTCCGCAGGCTCTGTTAATGTTTTCGATAAGTCCGAGATACAAAAGAGCCGTAAAAGGTTCGGCTGATACTCCAACAACCGAAGCATAGGAACCTGCCAGATTTCTTATGGATTTGCCCATAAACATCTGTGTCAGCGAATATATTGTTTCTCCTACCGGAACGCTTCCTTCTTCGGCAGCATTAACAAAGAGCTCCCCTATTCCGAAAAACGGAGAACAGAATACTGCGGCCAAAAGGCAGATTGAAGCATAAAATACAAGAAATTTTTTATGAGCTTTAATGTCTTTTAATATCAAATCAAACATATTGCTTTTCTCCAAAAATACCCATATATAGTAATATTATCACATTAGAGACACAAATACCATAAATTTTCATTAACGATTATATAGTCAAATACTCCAAAAAACAATGATTATAAACCCAAAAATTCCTTGTAAAGCCGATTTAAATTTAATAAAATATGAAACATGGTACTAAACGTAAACAATGTATCCCTCTCTTTCGGGGATAAACAGATATTAAACAATATAACATTTCTTTTAAACGAAGGCGAAAAATGTGCTCTTATCGGCGATAACGGAACCGGAAAATCTTCCCTTTTAAAGATAATTACCGGCGAATATCAAAAAGATTGCGGCGATATCGTATTCAAAAAGGACATTACAATCGGATATGTGGCACAAAATCAGGATATCGATTCTTCAAAAACCGTAATCGAAGAATTATACGATTGCAAAAAAGAAATTATCGAATACGAAAAGAACATCCGTAACATGGAAGCCGAAATGAAGGATATTTCCGAAGACAAAATGGATGAATTCTTAAATAAATACCATTCAATGACGGAAATATTCGAGAAAATGGGCGGATATACGTACAAATCCGAGATAAACGGCGTTTTGAACGGTCTTTCTTTTTCGGATGAAGGAAGAAAAATGGTTTCTCTTTTATCCGGAGGCGAAAGAACGAGACTGATGCTCGGAAAAATCCTTTTAAACAAACCGGATTTGATTCTTTTGGACGAACCCACAAACTATTTGGATATAGATTCGGTCGAATGGCTGGAAAATTATTTGAAAAACGTATCTTCCACCGTTCTTTTCGTGTCTCACGACAGATATTTCATTAATAAAGTCGCAAATAAGGTAATGGAACTCTTCGGCTCTAAATTCCTTTCATACAACGGTAATTACGACGATTTTTGCGAAAAGAAAGAACAAATCATAGATTCCGCAAACGCTTCATTCGAAAATCAGCAGCGCGAAATCAGACATCAGATGGAAGTTATCAAAAAACTTCGCTCTTTTAACAGGGAGAAATCCATAAAGCGCGCCGAGTCAAGGCAGAAAATGCTTGATAAGATGGAGAGAATCGAAAAAATAACCGATCCCGACAACGAAATGAGGTTGTTTTTGTCTCCTTCAAAAGAAAGCGGCAAAGATGTTTTAAGCGTTAAAGGAATTTCCAAAAAATATAACGAGAGAACACTTTTCGAAAACCTTGATTTTGAGATAAAAAAAGGCGAACATGTTGCCATTATCGGGCCTAACGGTTCCGGCAAAACCACTGTTTTAAAGATTATAAACAATCTTTTGAAATCGGATGATAAATGCGAAATAAGAATCGGAAGCAATATCGAAATCGGTTATTTCGATCAACAGTCGAATGTCGTAAGCGACGACAAAACTTTATTTGACGAAATATCCGATGCTTATCCTGCAATGACACAAACCGAAATAAGAAACACTCTCGGTGCTTTCCTTTTTTCAAACGACGATGTCTTCAAGAAAATCGGCGTATTAAGCGGCGGTGAAAAATGCAGGGTTGTTTTGGCGAAAATCATGCTATCCAAAGCAAATTTCCTAATCCTTGACGAACCTACAAACCATTTGGACATGACTTCGAAAACAATTCTCGAAGAAGCAATAAACAATTACGAGGGAACTGTTTTATATGTTTCTCACGACAGATATTTCATAAACAAAACAGCCGACAGAATTCTCTCTCTTGAAAACAAAACATTAGTCGAATATCTCGGCAATTACGATTATTATCTCGAAAAAAGATCATATCAGCAGTCGATTAATCAAAACAACAGGGAGTCCGAAGGATATTTGAAGAATTCAAATAATGTTTTCGAAGACGAAAGCGCTTCGAAATCCGATTGGATGGAACAAAAAAAGCTTCAAAGCGAAAAGAGAAAAATCGAGAACAAAATAAAAAATGTAGAGGAAGAAATTCAAAAACTCGAAGAAAATATTAAAAAAATCGAAGAAGAAATGATTAAACCGGAAATTTCTTCAAATTCTGCCAAATTAAACGAACTTTGTTCCAAACAGACAGAAATAAACGATAAACTCTCCGCTTTGTATGAAGAATGGGAAAATCTTTGCAATAACCAATAAAAAAACCACCTTACGGTGGTTTTTTTATTAAATGAATTTATTGAATGTTTTCTTCGTTGTTTACTGTTTCAGATTCGGGTTTAACTTCATCATAACCCGTATATTCCGCATTGGGATCGAATGACGAAGCCTGAAGCGCCAGTTTATATGATTTTCCCAAAGCGCTCAATGAAATACCGGAAAGAATCCATATTATAATTCCCAACATGATTCCGATAATACCGAATATCATGGTAACAACAGCAGAAGCGATACCGACTCCGAAACCTTTAAGGCGTCCCTGATTCTTGATGATACAAATTATAAACATTACCAGAGCAATAACACCTGCGCCAATTACGAGAAGTCTTACAAGGAGTTCGACTACAATAAGCCATCCGGGAATACTCGACATTCCCTTAACCATAATATTCTCTGCTTTGTAAAAAATAAAAGCAAAAAGGTTTACCAAAATAAGAATAATGTTGCCTGCGTTTCCCAAACCGTTAAGTTTTTTAATATCCATTTTTACCCTCCAATAGATTTATTAATATAAATTTAACATAAAGTATTATAAAATATCAAGAGTATTCTTAATCTCTGTAATAAAATCACGGCTGTTAAGAACGGTTACATCTTTAAGAGATGTAATAAGCGCAAGGTCCTTGGTCATTTTTCCGGATTCGATGGTCTTAATCGTAGCCTTTTCAAGTTTGTCGGCAAAATCACAAAGTTCTTTTATGCCGTCAAGTTCTCCCCTTTTTCTCAAAGCACCGGTCCATGCAAAAATGGTCGCAACGGAATTTGTAGAAGTCTCTTCGCCTTTTAAATGCTTGTAATAATGTCTTTGAACCGTTCCGTGTGCGGCTTCGTATTCATATATACCGTCGGGAGAAACAAGAACCGATGTCATCATGGCAAGAGAACCGAATGCGCTTGATACCATATCGCTCATTACGTCTCCGTCATAATTCTTGCAGGCCCAGATAAATCCGCCTTTAGATTTCATAACACGTGCAACGGCATCGTCTATCAACGTGTAAAAATAGGTTATGCCTGCAGCATCGAATTTCTCTTTATATTCTTTTTCGAAGATTTCGGCAAAAATATCTTTGAAATTATGGTCGTATTTCTTCGAAATTGTGTCTTTGGTTGCAAACCATAATTCCTGTTTGGTATCAAGAGCATAATTAAAGCATGCTCTCGCAAACGATTCTATCGATTTATCGATGTTGTGAATGCCCTGAATGATTCCGGGTCCTTTGAATTCCTGTATGGTTGCCCTTGTTTCCACTCCTTTTTCGTCGGTAAATACAAGTTCCGCCTTACCGGGACCGTCAATTTTCATTTCGGTGTTTTTATAAACATCTCCGTATGCATGACGCGCAAGAGTAATGGGTTTTTCCCAATTCTTAACGCAGGGTTCGATGCCTTTTACGATTATGGGAGCTCTGAAAACCGTACCGTCCAACATGGCACGAATCGTTCCGTTGGGGGATTTCCACATTTCCTTAAGATTATATTCTTCGACTCTTGCCGCATTGGGAGTAATTGTTGCGCATTTAACCGCAACACCGTATTTTTTTGTGGCATTGGCGGAATCGATTGTAACCTGATCGTTTGTTTCGTTTCTTTTAACAAGACCCAAATCATAATATTCGGTCTTTAAATCGATATAGGGAAGAAGAAGTTCGTCTTTAATCATCTTCCATAATATTCTTGTCATTTCGTCCCCGTCCATTTCAACGAGCGGAGTAGTCATTTTAATCTTTTCCATAAACACCTCAAAAATATTTTATATAAAGAGCGGCATGCCGTATTCTTCGCAGATAACATTGATTTCGTTTTCAAGTTCGTTATCCGTAAGAACGGTCACTCTTCCTTCTTCGTATTGTTTGTCAACCCATTCCTTTAATTTGACAACAAGATCATCCTTTTTATCAAGTTCGGAATCGCCTTTTAAATGATAATGGTGATTAATCCAATATGCGATTCCGGCAAGACCCGAAGTATTCGAAATTGCGCACATAACAGGTCTGTTAAGGAATTTATCGGTATCGAAAATCGAATAGATTTCTTCGTTTTTAAGAAGTCCGTCCGCATGAATTCCCGCTCTTGTGACATTGAAATTCTTACCGACAAAAGGAGTCATCGGAGGAATGTGATAACCGATTTCCTTCTCGTAATATTCAGCAAGTTCGGTAATAACGGTCGTATCCATACCGTTTAAATCTCCCTTAAGCTGCGCATATTCGAAAACCATAGCTTCAAGAGGCGTATTTCCGGTTCTCTCTCCTATTCCGAAAAGCGAAGTATTGATGCCGGAACATCCGTAAAGCCAAGCCGTTGTGGAGTTCGCAACTGCTTTATAGAAATCATTGTGTCCGTGCCATTCAAGAAGTTCATGAGGAACACCTGCGTTTACATGAAGCGCATAAATGATACCCTGAACGCTTCGCGGAATAACGGCACCCGGGAAATTGACTCCGTAGCCCATGGTATCGCAAAGACGGATTTTAATGGGAATTTTATATTCATCCATAAGTTTCATCAATTCCATACAGAAAGGAACAACGAAACCGTAAATATCGGACCTTGTAATATCTTCAAGATGGCATCTGGGCGAAATACCGCAATCGAGGCACTGACGAATAATGCTTAAATAATGTTCAAGCGCCTCTTTTCTTGTCATCTTTAACTTAAGGAATATATGATAATCGGAACATGAAACAAGAATACCGGTTTCCTTCATGCCGATTTCTTTTACGAGTTTGAAGTCTTTTTCACTGGCTCTGATCCAGCTTGTTACCTCAGGGAATTTATAACCCCTCTCCATACATTTGATTACCGCGTCACGGTCTTTTTGAGAATAAAGGAAAAATTCGCTCGCACGAATCATTCCTTTCGGACCGCCGAGTTTATGCAAATAATCGTATATGGTTACAATCTGCTCGGTTGAATACGGAGCTCTGGACTGCTGACCGTCTCTGAAAGTCGTGTCAGTTATCCATATTTCTTTGGGCATATTGTGGGGAACTATTCTGTCATTAAAAGGAATCTTCGGAACTTCCGAATATGGGAACATGTTTCTAAAGACGTTGGGTTTTTCAACGTCTTCAAGTATGTACATATGCTCTTCGATTTCGAGAAGATTATTCCTGGGATTTAAAGAAATAGGACGATTCTGAAAATGCTCGTTATCGTTCTGCGAATATTTTTTCATTTAAACTACCTTCTTACCGACAATTATAAACAGAGTATATTATAGATTAAACTACTTAATATCGCAAGAGACAGATTTTACATTTTCGGGTTTTACGTAATCTTCGGGTTCACCTTTGTAAGCTATAAGAATGCCGTCGCCGACAATAAGATAGTCGCTCTCTCCGTTTTCGTACCAATCGTTAATCCAAGCTGTTTTTTCAAAAGCCTGGGGTTCGATTTCGGTTACGGTATCGGGAATAATTACCTCTTTAAGGTCATCGCAATGATAAAATGCGCCAAAACCGATGGAGCGAACGCTGTCGGGAATAACAACGCTTTTAAGCCCCGTCCTGGCAAAGGAAAACTTTCCGATGTATTTGACATCATCGGGAATTGTAACGGATGTGAGATCCGATTTAAGATAAAATAGATTTTCGGGAATTATATTATCTTCCGTGTTTTCAGAAAGAATATAATTAAAATCGTTTTCTTCATCTCTTCTGTCGGAAGGGTTTTCGAGTTTTATTTTGCTCGGATCCATCAAAACAACGGCTTCATTGTTTACAATAATGGCAGCGCCGAGGGAATCGTCTTTGGAAATGTCAAAAAAAGTTTCCTCTTCTTCCTTTTGAGCCTTGTTTTTTTCGGAAATCTCTTTTGAGTAACGATCTCTTAAAGTATTGGCGTATTTTAAATCGTAAATGGGTTCGTTAACAATCTTTATTTCATGTTCTGTGGCAAATTTTTCGCCCTGTGACAGAGGATTGCATAAAACAGCGACTTTTTCGCATCCGTCAAATGCGGTATTGTCGATTTTTTCAACCGAATCCGGAATATAAACCTGTTCTAGATTTACACAATTTTCAAAAGCTTTACCGTGGATTTCCTTCGTATTAAAACTTAAAGTTACGCTTTTTAAGCCTTTTGCACCCGAAAATGCGTAAGCCGAAAGAACGTTGACTTTATCGGAAACTATGGTATGTTCCAAATTATCGCAGCCCCAGAAAGCATAGGGAGAAACAGTAACTACGGTATCGGGAAAAACATAGAAATCTTTTTCTCTTCCGGGAATCATCTCATAAAGAACGGTCCTGTCGGCCGAATAAAGAACACCGTCAAGACATGTCAGATATTTGGAATCATCGCTGACATCGATGGTTTTAAGATTGTCGCATCCAGCAAAAAGAGAAGATCCGATTTCCTTTACGTTTTTTCCGAAATATATGCTTTGAAGAGAATCGCAGTTTGCAAATGCCGATGCTCCGATTTTACTTACGGAATCGGGAATTATGATTCTTTCGAGAGAATCCATTTCGGCAAAGGCATTGTAACCTATTTCATCAAGCCCTTCGGGAAGAATAACCTTTTTTACATAGGGATTTCCTTCAAAAGCAGCCGAAGATATCGCTTTGGTTTTTTCGGGAACTATGCATACTTCATCGTTTCCGAGATATTTAACCAAAGTATTTTTATCCATTTGAAAATCCTCGCTCACGCCAACGGCCCGGCCTTTGTTAACAGAGGCCAGGACGAAAACGCAAACGAGAATTGCACCTAATGCGGTTAAAGAAACAAAAGCAAACTTCTTGTTCATAAAACTACCTATTTTGCTCTGACTTTTTTCTTTTTCATTCCGGAAGGAATGCTTAATGCAAAGAAGAGAATCGAAGCGGCAAACAATCCGATGCTTATAATCCACTTAATGCTTAAACCGTCGCCTGTTTTGGGTGTGGATGTTGGCGTGTAGGATACTGACGAAGAAAGGTTCGATGTATCCACGTAAATCGTATAAGGCGAGAAGTGTGTAGCCGTAAAGTTGATGCACGGAACACCGTTAATCGTCGTGAATTTGGGATTAAGATCGACGAGTTTTCCGTTAACCACATAAGCAACTTTATTATTTCCGGCATAAGGAACCAGATCGTCGGGTATCGGAAGCGTTACGGATACTTTCAAATCGGAATTATTCTCGATCTTTTGCGAACCCGTGGAATTGTATAACGATATATCCATTGCAACATATTTGATGTTGTCGAGCGAATCGTATTTTGTAAGCAATGCATCTTCTATTTCGGCTTTGGCCATTTGGGAATCCGTAATCTTTAATACAAAATTATCGGATGATCCGGTAACCGAAGCGGAGGCAATACCGTTATTCGAAAAGCCCGTCTTGGTAAGAGATACGGTCGTATTGGGCTTAACTGCACCGTTTTGGTTGTTATTGCCGTTATTTGATGAATTGTTATTGTTATTATTCTTTGAAGAATCGGTTTTATAAGTAGCCTTTATGGTTACATTCTTGGCGGGCATGGTGAAATATGTCGCAGCCATATCCGCTTTAAGTAAAGTCACTCCGTCTTCCGTTGTCCATTTATCGAATACTTTTCCGCTTTCGGGATTGTTTGCTGTAATAATAATCGATGCACCTTCAACATAACTTCCGGAGCCCGAACCGTCAACTACGGTAACCGTATACAATGTTTTGTTGGAACCGTTGTTCTGGTTGTTATTGCCGTTTGGATTGTTGGGATCTGTCGCAGTGCCTTCTTTTTCATACATTGCTAAACAATCGGTATCTTTGGTAATATTCTTAAAGCTCGGGCGCCAGCCGACAAATGTATATCCCTTTCTCTCGGGAGATTTTATTTCGACGGCATCCTTGCCTTCTTCAACAGTCTGAGTCGAAAGAACGGTATCATCATAATCCAAAAATCTTACGGTATAAGTCTTTGAACCTAGGGGCGAATATTTCGCGTAAGTATTTAAATCTTTAGTAATATTTTTGGGTTCGGGGAACCATCCGTCAAATTCATATCCGTCCTTTGAGGGCTTAACATCGCATTTTGAATCCGTGCCTGCATTTACAATATCCGTATAAAGAAGAGTCGTCGCATCTTCGTCATAATAATATACATGATACTGAATAGGCTTGGATACAGCTAAAATATTGGGATAATCCTTGGCGAAATCCGCAGCCGGCGAATCATCTTCGCAATAGAATGTAATCTGCTGATTGTCTCCTTCAAAAGCGGATTCTTTGATAATATTCGTACTTGAAGGAATCTCGATATATCCGATTCCGCTGTTTTTAAACGCATAGGGTCCGATATTCTTGTTACCGTCTTTTAATATAACGCTGTAAAGTTTGGGCGTATTCTCGAAACAGCTTTCGGGAATCGAAGTAACGTTACTCTTGCTGAAATCAACGCTTCTTAAATCGTCAAGATCCTTGAAAGCTCCGTTGGCTACCGTGGATACGCCTTCAAGTTCGTCAGCGTTAACCGCAGTAGAACCTACTTTGCTTCCTCTTGTTTCCAAAGCTTCGAGAAGAGAATCCTTTTTGCCGTTGGCCAAACCGTAAATAATTCCGGTATCGCATGTAAAATTACCGCCGTCTTCGAAATTGACATCGGTAAGTTCTTCGCAATCCGCAAAAGGATGATCTCCGAATTCGTTCAAATCGTCGCAAACTTCCACATCCACGAGTTTATCGCAATCCGCAAAAGCAGAATCTCCTATTTTTTCGCATCCGTCATCAAGATATACTCCGGTAAGATTAGTAACTCCGGATAAAGCATAAGGCTCTATTTCTTTTACACCGTGAGTCGTTAAAGTAACAATATTGATATTTCTTGTTGTTCCCGTTAAGGCATTGCCGTCATTGTCAAGTCCCGAGAAAAGGCCTTCTTTAATTCCCGTAACACCGTCGGGGAGTTCAACGTTCAACGCAGAATTATAGGCATCCAATTCCATCTGTGAAAGACCCGAAGGAGTTGTTGCTCCTCCTGCGTTCTTGGCAGCCGTAGCCATTTCGTTTGTAAGATAAGGATAAGTTGAACCTGTCGTTGCCAAAAGAGAGGCGAGTGTGGGAACTTTTATTACTTCATTGACATCTTTGTCGGGATTGTATCTGATTTCCTGGTTCGAGGGCCATCCCGTATAGAAAGTAATATAAGTATCCGCCTGTTGAGAATTGTTAATATTATTGTTTTTGTTCATTGCATAATCAAAAGGAGCGCTTCCTTTTGTTGCAACGCCGGTAAACGAGAGGAAAGGATTGTTTCCGAGAGTATGCGAACAATTGGGATTGTTCACAACCTGAGTATCAAAAGCCCCGTCACCGATATATGTTATGTTAATGGGCTCATTGAATATAACGTCTTTAAGATTGTGACTTCCCTTAAATGCACCTGCTTCGATTTCGGTAATCGTAGAAGGAATGATTACTTTGGTGATATTGCATTTGTTCGAGAAAGAATCCGATCCTATCTTAGTAATACCGTAAGGTCCGATTTTAGCGGGAATTTCAACTTTTTTAACGGTATCGTCCATAAAGAAATAGATAAGTCTGTTCTGGTTGTCCACACGATATACAAGCTTACCGGTACCGTCTTCCGTGCTGTTTACGTTATATACTTTTTCGTATTTTTCCTCATCGAGATATTTAAATGCAAAAGAATTCGCGGTTGAAGTATTATGAAGCGCCTGCTGTTCGGGACCTTCAAGATAAAATTCTTCGCAAACCATATCCTGGAAATCTTTAAATGAATAAGGCGTGGTACCGGAAACAGTCGTCAAACCGTCTTTAATAGTCATATTGCTGTTTCTTACCGTAATCCTCTTAAGGGATGTACATCCCACAAACCATGCCACATCCTGATCTTCGTTGTAATTTCTCGGGAATTCGATTTCTTCAAGTGCGGAACAGTCTTTAAATACATTGTCACCCATGATTGTCAGATTCATGTTTAAAGCATTTCCGTTTTGATCTTTAGCAATAAGATTGCAATGTTTCATGCTGTAGCAGCCTTCAAAGCAGGAATCTCCCACCTCGGAAACACCTACGGGCATATCGAAAACTTCAAGGCCCTGACAATTAAGAAAAGCTCTTTCTCCGAGTTTCTTGATGGCAGCATTGTCGGGAATCGTAATTGACTGAAGGTTATTGCAATCCGCAAAAGCATAATTGCCGATGGTATTGATACCGTCGCCGAAATTTATTTCTCTTAAGTTGGCACAGTTTTTAAAGGCATAATTTCCGACACCGAGGATGGATTTTCCGAAAACAATTGTTTTTATATTCTGCGCATTGGAAAAAATACCCTTTGTGTCGTCATCGTTAACTTCCCAGCCGCTGGCCGTTTTGGAAACATTCTGATTGGCGATGTAATTAACTTCGGCATCCTTAATTCTTTTATGCGTTTCATCCGTTGTAGGATAATATGCACCGTTATGCAAATAATACAAATCGTCTTCTTCTCCGTTATTGTCGGAGTCTTTTAACCATTTGTCGATATTTTTATAGTAGCAGGGTAAATATTTATCAAGTACGGTTTGCGTGGTTTTTTCTTTTTTTATCGCCTGGACTTTATCTCCGTTTGAATCCAATACATAATTACCCTGATCGTCCAATTCCCAAACAGGTATGGTCTTGGCGTCGTCTTCGTAAAGCAAAATCGGCATTCCGTTGGAATCCAATACGGGAACATAAACTTCTTCTTCTTTATAAGTAGGATAATATAAAGCTTCGTTGCTGATGGAAACCGCAACATATCCGCCTTCGGTACCGTCGGCGTCGGTATATTTCATATAACCGTCTACTTTTTCCGGGATTACGAGTTCGCCGTTTGGAAGCGTTCTTTCAAAGTCATAACCGCAAATTACGGCAATTTTATTGTTTCCGTTTGCCTTTGTCATATAAGCAAACTGGAATTCGCCGTCACCTGTCGTGTAGATCACCTCTCCGTCCGGTAATATAGGCACGTTGTTTTCGGAATCATCAAGATAAACTCTCGCACTTATCGAAGACGGATCGTAAGCTTCTGCGGATTTTTGAGGAAGCAAAGCCACAATAATCGACGATATCAAAAACAGACTTGCGATTGTAATCCCAAGCGTAAATTTAAATTTTCTCGAAAGCCTTCTTCTGGGTTTGCTCATTTTAATCCTCCGAAATTATTTGATTTTCTTTGCTATAACGACGAATCTTCCGTTAGCCTGCGCATAATCGCATGTTGAAAGCGTAAGCAGTTCGTCATCGAATTTTACGGGTACGTTTGTATCGTAAAGTGATTTTTCCTTAAGTTCGTTCATATACGAATCGAATTCGATTTCGCTGGTAACGTCAACGAATTCGTAGTATTTAAAATCAGTGGCATCGGATGTACGTACGTAATCCCTGAAAACAAAAACAATTTCGTACATTGCTTCTTCGAATATCGTGTCAAATACGAAAGTTTTGTGTTTCAGATAAAAATCATAATTGTCATATTTTTCAAGATGTGCAAACATTTTGCCGGATTTCATATGATGACCGTACAAAATAACGTTCTTGCTTCTCGGATAAATATTGCAGTACATATCGGCGAAAATGCATCCGTTGGCATCGCCCTTGCCTTTGAAATTGTGGCTTAAATAAAACTGGTTGTCGTTGCTTTGAACAACGGGATAATCGATATTGGTATCCGATATCTTAATCCATCCGATCAAATCGTTGTTCTTTGTATAAGTATCTTTGTATTTTTCAAGAATATCGGGTATTTCGTATATGTCAAAAGTGATTGTGTAATCATTTGTATCCGAATTATTCGAAGCAGTATTGTTATTTTTGACGGAATTCGGATTGATGGTTGTAAAAATAAACGCATTATCCCTGTTGGATTCTTCGATTTCGCGAAGAATTTTTTCGGTCCTTTTGTCCGCGACAACTTTGCACATAACGGCGATAACGGATCCTAAAACAACAATTGCGGATATTCCTACAAGAAGGTATTTAAACAGGTTTTTTTGTTTTCTTTGCCTGTTTATATAATATTCCACTAATTCTTTATCGACATTTTCATCCGAATTCTCAACCTTTTGATGAGATTTTATGTAATCCGAATACAATTCATCTTCATCATCTTCCGTGTACCGGCTTCGGTGATCGGATTTTTCTGAAGAAGATTGAGTTTTTTTGTTAAATTTTTCGTAAATATCGGTAATTTCGTCTTCAAAATCAAATCCCAGTCTTGATTCGAATTTGATGCCTCCGGTGCAAATTGCGGAATACAGTTTGTTTACATCGGACGCTTTATTGAAATTTATCTTTTTTTTAATCTCGGAAATTTTCTTTGAATCCCTTAAAAAAGCTTCGTATTCACTTTTGTTTCCGGCCGAATATCCTTCGACAGACCACTCGGAACTCATACTTTTCCACCTTACCTATTTTTACATATATATTTTACTATATCTCGTGGATAATTCAAGTATTAAAACAATATATTGATATCTTTAAATTGCCCGAATCATATTATAAAAACAAAAACCCTCCCTGCTTTTTTTATGCAGGGAGGGAAAAATAGATTCAACGTAACAAATTATTTAACAACTATATTAACAATCTTGGAAGGAACATAGATTTCCTTTACAATCGTCTTTCCTTCGATTGCTTTGGCCACACCGTCAACGGCTTTGGCTTTTGCAAGTGCAGAGTCCTTATCCTCCTGCTTGAGGAGTTCTACAACACCCTTAACCTTACCGTTTACCTGTACGCCAATTTCGATTGTATCTTCGTTAAGAGCAGCTTCATCGTAAACGGGCCATTTTTCATAGGCAATCGTATTGTCATGACCGATAATCTGCCAGATTTCTTCTCCTACGTGAGGACAGATGCATGAGAACATTTTGATGAATCCCTCGGCATATTCCATGGGGCATGTGCCTTTAACGGTTTCATTCATGAAGATCATCATCTGAGCGATGGCGGTATTAAATCCGAGAGATTCGAAATCCGAAGTAACTTTTTTAACCGTCTGGTTATATACTTTCCTGAGTCTCTCATCGGTTTCCTTGGTGATATTTTCGGGATTTGTGAAATAATTGTATACCTTGTTGATATATTTTCTTGCACCTTCAACACCCGAAGAGCTCCAGGGTTTCGATACCTCAAGAGGACCCATAAACATTTCGTAAAGTCTTAATGTATCCGCACCGTAATCGCGAACGATATCCGAAGGATTGATAACGAATTCGGGGAATCTCTTACCCATCTTGATTCCGTTTTCGCCGAGAATCATACCCTGATGGACAAGCTTTTTGAAAGGCTCTTTTACGGGAGATAAACCTTCGTTGTAAAGGAAGCGGTTCCAGATTCTCGAATACATCAAATGACCAACCGCATGTTCGGGACCGCCGATATAAAGGTCTACGGGAAGCCAATGTTTTAACAATTCGTAATTGGCGAATTCTTTATCGTTATTGGGATCGATATATCTGAAATAATACCATGAAGAACCTGCGGAACCGGGCATTGTGGATGTTTCTCTCTTGCCCTTTACGCCGTCCTTTTCGTATATTTTCCATTCGGTTGCGTTTTCAAGAGGAGCCTTTCCGTTCTTTCCCTTGTAATCTTCGAGTTCGGGAAGAACCAAAGGAAGCTCGCTGTCGTCAAGCACGTGAATATTTCCGTCTTCGTCATACCATACGGGAACGGGTTCACCCCAATAACGCTGACGCGCGAAGATCCATTCTCTGAAGTGATAATTAACGGTACGTTTTGCAACGCCCATTTTCTCAAGTTTCTGAGTAATGGCTTCTTTTGCATCTTCGACAATCATTCCGGTAAATTCCTCGGAATTGATGAGTTTGCAGCCTTTGCCGAGATAATCGTATTTTTCAAAAGCACATTCGCTTACGTCTCTTCCGTCGATAACCTGAATCATATCGATGTTATGAGCGATTGCATATTCAAAGTCTCTCTGATCGTGAGAAGGAACGGCCATAACAGCACCGGTACCGTAATTTGCAAGAACGAAATCGCCGATGAACATACGGACTTCTTTGCCGTTAACGGGATTGATACAAGTAACGCCCTTAAGTTCGCAACCTGACTTTGTCTTGTTAAGTTCGGTTCTGTCCATATCGTTCTTCTTTAATGTTTCATCGATATAGGCTTGTACTTCTTCTTTATTTTCAATACGGGGCATCAAATCTTTTACAATCTGTCCGTCGGGAGCAAGAACCATAAAAGTGATACCGTAAATCGTTTCGATACATGTTGTGTAGATGGAGAACTCTCCGCCGCCTACAATCTGGAATTTAACTTCAACGCCTTCCGAACGGCCGATCCAGTGGCGCTGCATATCCTTTGTTGATTCGGGCCAGTCGATTTCGTTAAGGCCGTCAAGAAGCTCGTCGGCAAAAGCCACCTGATCGATAACCCACTGCTTCATGTTTTTACGAACAACGGGGAATCCGCCACGCTCTGATTTACCGTCAATGACTTCGTCGTTTGAAAGAACGGTACCGAGTTCATCGCACCAGTTTACGGGCATATCGATAAGCTTCGCATAGCCTTTTTCGTATAATTTCTTAAAAATCCATTGAGTCCATTTATAAAACGAAGGATCGCTTGTCGCAATCATTTTCGACCAGTCGTAATCAAAGCCGAGTTCTTTAAGCTGAGCGGTGAAAGTCTTTATGTTTTCCTGAGTAAAACCGTTGGGATTGTTACCGGTATTTACGGCATACTGTTCCGCGGGAAGTCCGAAAGAATCGTATCCCATGGGATGAAGGACATTGTAACCCTGCATTCTCTTCATACGTGAGGAAATATCCGTAGCCGTGTAACCTTCGGGGTGACCGGCATGGAGACCTACTCCCGAGGGATAGGGGAACATGTCGAGAGCATAAAATTTAGGCTTGGAAAAATCCCAAACATCGGTTTTGAAAGTCTCGTTTTCTTCCCAGTATTTTTGCCACTTTTTTTCAATTTCTCTGTGATTGTATGCCTGACTCATATTAAACCTCCGAAACACTGATACTAAAATATTTTAATTATATAAATAATAAAAGTCAATGAATACCGCTAAAATAAAGAAAAAACCCTCCCGGTAATCCGGGAGGGCAAATAATTAAAATTTATTCTACATTTCCTTCTGCAACTTTGTCTGCTCTTTCCTTAACTTCAGCATCCTGAATATCCGAAGGCGCCTGTTCGTAACGTGCGAATTCATATTCGTAATCGCCGCGTCCGCCCGTCATGGAACGAAGATCCGTGCAGTATCCGAAGAGACTCATCATGGGAATATCCGCTTCGACAACCGTCTTGCCGTTACCTGCGGGATTCATGCCGAGTACTCTTCCTCTTCTCTTATTAAGATCGCCCATTACGTCACCCGTGAATTTATCGGGTACAGTTACCTTAAGAGAAGCGATGGGCTCAAGAAGAATGGGACCGGCTTCCATGAAACCTTTTTTGAAGGCTTGAATTGTAGCCATCTTGAATGCCATTTCCGAAGAGTCAACGGGATGATAGGATCCATCGTAAAGAATGGCCTTAACACCGACTACGGGATAAGCTGCAAGAGGTCCGCGAAGAACGGATTCCTGAAGTCCTTTTTCCACAGCGGGGAAATAGTTCTTGGGAACTGCGCCGCCGACAACTTCTTCTTCGAATACATAAGGATTCTCAAGATCTCCCGAAGGTTCAAAACGCATCTTTACGTGACCGTACTGACCGTGACCGCCGGACTGTTTCTTGTATTTGTATTCAACATCGGATTTCTTCTTGATTGTTTCTCTGAAAGCAACCTTGGGCTTAGTCAAATCAATCTTAACTTTGTATTCGTTTTCAAGTCTCGACTGAACTACATCGATATGAAGATCGCCCATACCGTAAATAAGCATCTGCTTGTTTTCTGCATCGTTAACGGCCTTGATGGTAAGATCTTCGTGCATCATCTTCTGAAGCGACTGGGCAATCTTGTCTACGTCAGCTTTGTTGACCGCATGATATCTCTTGTAAGTATAAGGCTTGGGAAGATCAGCTTTACCGAATCTTATAATATGGGATTTTGTAGAAAGCGTATTTCCTGTTCTTGCTGCGGTAATCTTAGCCAAAGCTCCGATATCTCCGGCATGAAGTTCGGAAACTTCAATGGGTTTGTTGCCCTGAAGAAGATAAATCTTACCGATTTTTTCTTCAACCTGCTTTTCGTCGTTATACATAAGATCGTCTGTCTTTAAAACACCGGACATAACTTTGATAAGCGAATATTTTCCGATGAAAGGATCGACGATGGTTTTGAAAATATAAGCAGATTTCGTCTTGGAGAAATCATAATTCGCTTCAAATACTTCATTGGTCTTTAAGTCGATACCGGCAACCGTTCTCGTATCGGGACCGGGAAGATATTTGACAATATCGTCAAGGAGTGTGTAAATACCCTGGCAAAGTATATTTGAACCCATTGAAATGGGAACGATGCTTCCGTCATTAACGGATACTCTCAAAGCCTGACGAATTTCGTTTTCGGAGAAAGTTTCACCGCCGAAATATCTTTCCATAAGCTCTTCGCTTGTTTCGGCAACAGCTTCCATAAGAGTATCTCTGTACTGAGAAAGATATTCCTTGTTGGCATCGGGAATATCGCATTCTTTAACTTCCTTGCCTTCCCATCTGTAACCCTGTTCCGCAATAACGTTTACATATCCTACGAATTTCTCGTTTTCTCTGATGGGAAGATGGAAAGGAGCAATCTTCTTTCCGTAAAGAGCGGTCAAATCTTCGACAACCTGTCTGTATGAAGCATTGTCGATATCCATATCGGTTACAAAGAACATTCTCGGAAGTTTGTATTTTTCACAAATATCCCAAGCTCTTTCGGTACCTACTTCAACACCTGCCTTACCCGAAACAACAATAATAGCCGCATCGGCTGCAGAAGCTGCTTCTTCCGCTTCACCGACAAAATCAAAGAATCCGGGAGTATCCAGAACATTGATTTTGATTCCGTTCCATTCGATGGGAATCAATGATGTGGAAATGGAAATCTGTCTTTTTACTTCTTCTTTACCGTAATCGCTGACAGTGTTTCCGTCCGCAATTTTACCCATTCTTGAAGTAAGTCCTCCAAGATAAGCCATTGCTTCGGCAAGAGATGTCTTTCCCGCACCGCCGTGACCAAGCAAACAGACGTTTCTGATCTTATCCGTTGTGTAAATATTCATGTTGTAACCTCCGAAGTTTATTTTGGGGTTAAAATAAGAAAATCCCCTTAATAAAAAATCAACCCCACTTAGTATATTTTACTAAATAAGGGTTGAATATACAATCTTTAATATGACTTTTGTACAAAAAATACGATTAAATTCCGCATTTTTGTTAAATATTACAATTTAACGTCATTAAGCTTTATTGGAGTATGTATTTACGGTATCGTAAATCTCGATTCGCTTCATGTCCATCTCGGGCATACCGATAAAAATACCGCCGTACTGGAATGTCGAATCGGATTTCATGATTCTGACAATTTCGATAAAAGCATGGATAACATCTTTGTTCCAAAGAGTCAGATCCGCATCGTAAACCGCACCTATCGTCAAAGCTTCATCGCATGTAAATCCGATGCCCGAAGTCGATACATCAAATACATCTATCGTAATTTCAAAGGGCTCGCTCTGATCGAGTCTTTTTACAAATAATTTGGCATCCAATTCTATTCTTTTGGACTTTCTTCTGTCATTCATATGCAGCAACCCTCCGTATGTTAATATTTTAAGTGTTAACAAAATATGTGTCAATAAATACTTTCTTTTACTAAACATTGTGCTATAATTTACGATATATAAATTAGAGGAATAAAAATATGAGAATCGGCGCTTATGAATTAAGTTCACAAATGAATATATATTCTAAGTATTCGAGCGAGTCGATTAAATCCGTCGAAAGCCGTGATTTAAAGCCCGACATCGTTAAAGCTCAAAAAGACGAAGCAAGTGTTGCTCTCTCCATAAACGGAAAAGAGTTTGCACTCGGTTCTTCATACTCCAAATATACTTCCAATCCCGTGGTTTTAAACCCGAAAGTTGAAAAGCTTGACGATTTCTCTTTAAAATCCGCAAAAGAAGACAAAATCGTATCCAGAACAAAAAACGAAGTCGAACCGAATTACAAAGAAATCATTTCGGACGAGCAAATGGACAATTTCCTTAGAAAAGCATTCAAATTATACGAAGAATAAAACCCGAACGCCAAAGACATTCGGGTTTTTTTATTGCTTTTTTTATCAATTGTTTTAAATAACATATTCGAAGGCGTTTTTGATCCATTCGATATTTCCGTTATCCACCGCTATTACGTCAAATCGCATTTCGGTATTTTCGTCAATTTTATGAATCAATCTGTAATAATCGCTGACTTTGCATATTTTCTTCATTTTTTTGTAATCCACAGCCTCTGCGGCCCGACCGTATTCCGATGATTTCCTGTATTTTACCTCTGCGAAAACAAGGCACTCCCCATCCTTGCATACAATATCTATTTCTCCCAATCTGCAGGAAAAATTCATCTCAAGAATTATTACGTTTTGTTTCTTTAAAAAAGAGGCGGCTTCCTTTTCGTATCCGCCCCCTGTAAGTCTTTTGTTTATAACGCTCTCCTTTTATTTTTGTTTTGCCCTGATTTTATCCATGGCATCCACAAAGACAAGAATTTCCGCAACAACTTCATAAAGTTCGGGAGGAATTTCCTGTCCGATTTCAAGTCTCGACAAAGTATCGGCAAGTTTCGAGTCCTTATGAACCGGAACCTTGTTTTCCTTTGCTTTTTCAATTATCTTATCCGCCACGGCACCCTGACCGCTTGCCACAACTTTGGGCGCACTGTCGTCGTTCGGGTCGTATTCGAGCGCAATGGCATGTCTTATTTTCTTTCTTTCCATAACCTAAGCTCTTACATCAAATCTGTAAAATCCGATTGTATCTTTCTTGTCGGGAGTATCTTCTTCAAGAAGAATATCCGGCGAAGTCTTTTTGGTATTAAAAGAATTGGTAACTTTAAAGCCCAATTTCTCGAGTTTTTCGTTTAACAAATCTATATGTTTTTCGATAAACAAAAGCGTTTCTTCGTTCGGAAGCGTAAAATCAGTCGAAAGGTTCTTTGAAGAATTAAGTTTTACATACACTTCAACTCTTCCGAGGTTTTTCATGTCAAGTCTTAAAACAGCTGATATATTGTCGGGATTTGCCAACAGATTCTTTTTGTTTGCGTAAACATACAAATCTCCGGTATTGGACCGGTTGTTTAACAATACGGGAAGCTGAACATAGGGAGTCAAATCGTTCAATGTCTGCAAAAACTGAATGTTTTCCCTGAAACCGTTAACGGCCTGAGTAAGATTGTCGCTTCCTTTGAAAGTATTTTGCATGGATTCGATAATCTTATCGGTATTTTCCATGACCTTTGAATAATGCTCCGAAAGAGAATTGGAATCTTTTATTTCATTCGGTTCAAGAAGCCATTTTTCGGAGAATTTATCGGTAAGAGCATTTTTGAAGAGATCGGATTTGATCAAATCTTTTTTAAGTTCATCCGATATGTTTTCATCTTTTAAAACCGATTCGAAGGTTCTTAACATCTCTTCGAGATCGATTCTCTCGCCGTTTGTGAGTTTGTTTAAAATCTCGTTTCCGAATTGGTTGTCCTTGCTTATCAGATTGTAAAGATTGTCGATATCCTTGTTGGTAAGCGTAATCTGTTCGCTTAATTCGACACTCGACAAATTGCCTTTTATGGCTTCAAGATCGCCCTTTGATACGATCGAATCCTCTTCCATTTCGGAAATAATGTTTTTTACGATTTCGGGAGAAGATTTAAAAGCATCTTCCGATTTGGCGTTCTCGCTTATCTGTTCTTTGTTTTCGCCAAGAAGTTCGCCTTCTTTGCCGTTTAAAAGTCCTTTATCCTGAAGCGCGGAATCGCCGAGCGAAATCGAAACCTGCGTTTCGCCTTCCGTCGAAGCATCGATAAAATCCATCGCAAGATTGATTGCGGAAGATAAATCCGAATCAGCTTTTGCGGCAAGTTCAAGCGGTATTTGATTAATCAACGTATTAATCGAATCGGAAATCTTGTTTTCGAAATTATATACGGCATCGAATTTGGCAATGTTTTCCGAATTGAGTTCCAATCCGATTTGTTTCATTCTTATTATTTCATTGGCCTGAATTTCGGGGTTTGATACGATGTTTCTGTATAAAAGGGCAAGAGAATCCTTATCGATGCTCATTCCCTCTTCCATTAACGTGGAAACAAGCGCAAGTGAAGTGGCATTAATCGGAATATTGGCCTGGTTAAGCGCATTGTTTGCTATATTTTCATTTGCTATATTGGTGAATAAAGTACGAAGCGAAACAAGATTGTCCGAATCGGAATTAACTTCGAAAAGGACGCTTTGTCCGACGCTTAAATTGATGTTCGGATCGATATTTGCAGTAATCCTTGCATCTTCTCCGACAAGAATGGTGGCTGTATTTTGGGAAATATCGACAATCTGGCCCCTGAACGTATCTCCCGAAGACATTTCGCGAAGCATATCAAGCCCTGCTTTGTCAAGGCTTATCCCCTCTCTTTGAGGCTCGACTCTGCCGGCATTTGCAACAGACGAGATATTCATATAGGAGTTATTGATATTGTCCACGAAAAACCTCTGATTTATTAAATATAATTATGAATAAACGAGAATCTGTGAATATCGCAGGGTCCGAGTTTCCTTAAGCCTTCTATATGCGCTGCGGTTCCGTACCCTTTATTCTTTGCAAAATCATAACCGGGATAAATTTTGTCGAATTCCGCCATCATTCGATCCCTTGTGACTTTGGCGACTATCGAAGCAGCTCCGATCGATATGCTTTTTGCATCGCCTTTTATAATCGGAACCTGCTTAATGTCAACACCCGGGATTGTAACCGCATCGTTTAACAAAACATCGGGTTTTACAGAAAGAGAGTTTATCGCATCCCTCATGGCTTCATAAGTGGCCTCGAGAATATTGATTTCGTCTATTCTTTTGTTATCCCTTATGCCGATTCCGAAAGAAACGGCTTCACGGGTAATTATTTCATATAATTCCTCTCTTCTTTTTTCGGACAATTTTTTGGAATCATTAATATAAAGAATCGAACAATCTTTGGGAAGAATTACGGCACAAGCCACAACGGGTCCCGCAAAAGGGCCTCTTCCCACTTCGTCTATACCGCAGACATTACCCAAATCAGAGTATTTTTTTTCGTATTTTTTTAAATTTTCGATTCTTAACTGCTCAGCCAAAAGCTTTTCGCCTTTTAATTCTCTCATAATCAATCCTTATTTTTTATTGCCGTGTTTAATGAAACCAATTTTCTTAAAAGGATATATCCTAAGCCATGCTCTGCCTGTTATTTCTTTTCTTTTGATATTTCCGACTTCGTAATATCTCGAATCGAACGATTCGTTTCTGTTATCGCCCAAAACAAAATATTCGTCATCGCCGAGTTTAATGTTCTCGCAGGCGATTCCTGGGTCTCTTATAACTTCTTTACCGTAATTTTCCTCGAGTTTTTCGCCGTTTATGAATATATTTCCGTCATCGTCGATATAAACGGTTTCTCCGGGAAGTCCGATGATTCTTTTGATAAAATAATTTCTCGAACCCTTATCGTAGGGGAAAACAATAACATCGAATCTCTGGGGATCGTTAAATCGATAGGATATTTTATCCACGATAAGATTATCTTTGTGAAACAAAGTGTTTTCCATGCTTTTACCGTCAACAATTGTTCTTTGACCGATAAAAGTAACTATGAATAAAGCTGTAAGCAAAAGAAGAAGAAAATATATGCTTGTTTTTAAAATTTCTTTAAGTGTATCGTTCATTTTCGGCTCCAAAAATTATTATTCGGGTATAGTGTCCAAAGTCAGATATCCAAGTTTGTTGTTTCTGAATTCGTCGGTAATCATTTTGGCGCCTCTTTGGATATCGATTTCGCTTCCCGTTTTGACAAGATTTCTCTTTGCGCAGTATTCCCTTAATATATCGACAGCTTCAAGATTTTCGTCTATTTCGAATTTATCTTTTATAAGCCCGGGATATTTGTCTTTTAAAAGCTTTATAAGATGATAAGCAAGCTCTTCAAAAGGCAAAATGTCATCTTTAACCGAACCTATAAGAGCAAGTATTACGCCTGTTCTTTCGTCATCGATTTTAGGCCACAAAATACCGGGTGTATCCAAAAGTTCAAATTCGTTTTTTACGTTAATCCACTGCTTGCCCTTTGTGACCCCGGGTTTATTGCCGGTCACGGCTTTGGCTTTTCCCGACAAAGAATTTATAAATGTCGATTTGCCGACATTGGGAATTCCGACTATCATGCATTTAATAGTTCTTTTTAAAATGCCTCTTTTTCTGTCTCTTTCGATTTTTTCCCTGCAGATTTCCTTAATTGTTTTATCGAGATTTTTAACGTCTGTTGCGGATCTTGAATTGGTCAAAACGCAGTGAATGTTTTTATCCTCGAAATATTTAATCCATTTCTCGTTATCCGTTTTATCCGCCATATCGGATTTGTTCATCAATACAAGTCTGTATTTATTTAAGGCAAGTTTGTCAATATCGGGGTTTCTTGACGATAAGGGTGCCCTGGCATCGATAATTTCGATAACCATGTCAACGAGTTTAATGTTTTCTTCCATCATTCTGACGGCCTTCGTCATATGACCGGGATACCAGTTTATATTGGTTTTGTTATCGCTCATTTCGGATTTCTCCCATTATTAATTAAAGCCGCCTTTATTGTCGCCATGCTTCAAATGAAACCAGACTCTTCCAACTATATCATCCTGACTGACGGGTCCTATATTTCCGTATCTCGAATCTTCCGAATCGTTTCGGTTGTCGCCCAGAACAAAATATTCGCCTTTTTCAAGCTTAATCGGATTTTCCGCAAGACCGGCAAATTCCATTTTTTCATAATGCTCTTCGTCTTTGTACAATTCGTCGTTGACGTAAAGTCTTCCGTTTTTGATTATTACCGTGTCGGGATATGTCGCAACAACCCTTTTTATATACAAATATGATTTTTTGTTGCCGTTCGGATAAAAGGCTATAATATCTCCGACCTTCGGTTTTAAAAGCAAATACGCGCTTTTGTTAATCAAGACTTCCTGACCGTTTGAATATTTAGGAAACATTCCTTCGCCTATGACGGCACTCTTTGTTCCGAAGATCAGTATAATTACAAAGGCAATAAAAGAAACAGCCGCCATCCAAAACAGCATTTTAAAAAATCCCGTAAAGTGATGGGGTTTGACTTTCTTTTCTTTTTTGATGAACGTAAGTCCTTTTTTCTTCTTCATGCCGATAATTTCCTTGTATAAAAACGCATTTTATTATACTATAAACCGTCCTTTTATTCAAACATTCAAAAGCAATAAAAAAGGCAGGAATCAAATCCTGCCTTGAAAATCAGATTTTCTCTTTTACTTTTGCTTTCTTTCCGACTCTGTCTCTTAAGTAGAAAAGTTTAGCTCTTCTGATCTTACCTTTACGTACAACTTCAACGTCTGCTACGTTAGGTGAATGAATGGGCCATGTCTTCTCAACACCACAACCGTTTGAAATCTTACGAACTGTGAATGTC
>JAEEGL014421743.1_pt1 | contig 36954 bp, 28 predicted proteins | sample 9134231 | NCBI WGS metagenome assembly JAEEGL01 (sample SAMN16246548, study PRJNA631951) | gut metagenome | biome: gut microbiome; feature: rumen; material: fiber-attached | host: Bos | place: Iran: Karaj | collected 2018-10 | reverse complement strand
GCTTTCGAGCTATTTCCGCATCAACGCCCGCGGCACCGGCCAGTTCGAGCGCACGCTGATCGTGGCCGACGAGGGCTCGTACGTGAGCTACCTCGAGGGCTGCACCGCCCCGATGCGCGACGAGAACCAGCTGCACGCCGCTGTGGTGGAGATCGTGGTGGAGAAAGATGCGGAGGTCAAGTACTCGACCGTGCAGAACTGGTATCCCGGCGATGCGCAGGGCCGCGGAGGCATCTTCAACTTCGTGACCAAGAGGGGGCTCTGCAAAGGTGAGGGCAGCCGTCTTTCCTGGACCCAGGTGGAGACCGGCAGCGCCATCACCTGGAAATACCCGAGCACCATCCTCAAAGGCGACAATTCCTGGTCCGAATTCTACTCTGTGGCCCTGACCAACAACTGGCAGCAGGCCGACACGGGTACTAAGATGATACATATAGGAAAGAATACCGTCAGCAACATAGTCAGCAAAGGCATCTCCGCCGGCCATAGTCAGAACAGCTACCGCGGCCTGGTGAAGGTGGCCCGTGGCGCCACAGGAGTCCGCAACCACTCGCAGTGCGACTCCCTGCTGATCGGCGACAAATGCGGCGCGCACACTTTCCCTGTGATAGAATGTGCAAACGAAAGCGCCGTGCTGGAACACGAGGCCACGACCTCTAAAATCAGCGAGGACCAGCTCTTCTACTGCCGCCAGAGAGGCATCACTGAAGAAGATGCGGTAGGTCTGATTGTCAACGGATATGCCCGCGAGGTGCTGGAGAAACTGCCGATGGAATTCGCAGTTGAGGCCCGCAAGCTGCTGGCATTGTCATTGGAGGGCAGCGTAGGATGACAGACTGGATCAATTATTCTCTTTTCACTCTCGGCAACGACTATCCGGTGCTGCTGATCGACCTTATAGCGTCGGCCCTCGGCCTGACCTGCGTTTTTCTGGCGGGCCGCAACTCCAAGTACAATTTCTGGGTAGGATACCTTTACACCACGGCCCTCTTCCTGATGTTCTGGAACAAGAACCTCTACGCGAGCCTGCTGCTTCAGCCCGTGTCGCTGGCCATCAATATCCTGGGACACTGGAGGTGGACTCATCCCAGGCAGAACGAGGAGAGCTCCGAAGACAGTTCAGCCCTCAAGGTGAGTATGCTCAGCTGGCCCGAGCGTATAATGTGCACGCTGTCGGTCTTCATCATCGCCGGCCTCTGGGGATGGACCCTCAACACACTTTTCCCCGAGGATCCGCACCCTTACCTGGATTCCTGCGTGACAGTGCTGATCCTGGTAGCCCAGCTGCTGTCCGCCCTCAAGAAATGGGACTGCTGGATAGCGTGGCTGCTGGTCAATATCACCCAGATATTCCTGCACCTGTCTGTAGGTCACGTCTTTATGCCGATAGTCTGCGCGCTGTATCTTGTCAACGGACTATGGTCCCTGTCAACCTGGATGAAACTGTATAAGAAAAAAGCCTGATGAACACATTGCTCAAAATAGAGAATCTGCACGCCGCAGTCGGAGAGAAGGAAATCCTCCGGGGCATCGACCTTGAAATAAGGGCCGGAGAGGTGCACGCCATAATGGGTCCGAACGGAGCCGGCAAAAGCACCCTGGCCGCAACCCTGGCCGGAAGGGACAACATCACGGTGACGGAGGGAACCATCCGCTTCGAGGGCGAGGACCTCGTGCCGCTCAGTCCGGAGGAGCGTTCGTGGAAAGGCATTTTCCTCGGCTTCCAGTACCCTGTCGAAATCCCCGGCCTGACGAATGCCAATTTTATGAAGGCCGCCGTCAACGAGCACCGCAAACAGCGCGGCCTCGGCCCCATATCGGCTGTCGAGTTCCTGCGGATGATGAAGGAGAAGATGGCGCTCGTGGAGATGGACGCGAGCTTCTCGTCACGCGCCGTGAACGCCGGATTCTCAGGCGGAGAGAAGAAGCGCAACGAGGTGTTCCAGATGGCAATGCTCGACCCTAAGCTGGCTATCCTCGACGAGTCCGACTCAGGTCTCGACGTGGATGCCCTGCGCATCGTCGGAACCGGTGTCGACAAGCTCCGCCGTGGCGACAATGCGACTATACTGATCACCCACTACCAGCGTCTGCTCGACTACATCGTGCCTGACTATATACACGTGCTCTACAAAGGCCGCATCGTAATGACCGGCGACAAGGCTCTCGCCCGCGAGATCGAGGACCGCGGCTATGACTGGATCATCAATACCCTGTAGTATGGAGACTCTTGAACTCAAAGAAGGCACAACGGCGCTGCACATTGCGGCGGGCTCTTCGAAGAGCTGGCTGGTGATGCAGCGCGCCGGCGGCGACTTCCGGCTGGACATCGCAGTGGAAGAAGATGCGTCGCTTGAGCTGGCCTTCATAGTGCTCGGGGACGTGCGCGTCGCAAACAGTCTGAACGTGAGCCTGACAGGCAAGGGAGCATCCTGCCGCCTGAGGGGACTCTGGCTGCTCTCAGGCGCCGCAGACGTGAAGTTCGACGTCAGGATGAACCACGAAGTGCCTGCCTGCACGTCGGAGCAGATGTTCAAGGGTATACTCGGCGGCAGCGCCCGCAGCAATTTCTTCGGCCTTATCAAGGTGGCGCAGGACGCCCAGAAGACCGACGCCCGCCAGCAGTGCCACAACCTGCTGCTGACCGGCGAAGCGAGAGCCGACGCCCGCCCGCAACTTGAGATCTACGCCGACGATGTGGTCTGCACCCACGGAGCCACGGTGGGTCGTCTTGACGACGAAGAACTGTTCTATATGCGCTCGCGCGGCATCTCTCTTGACGAAGCAAAGAAAATCCAGCTGACGGTGTTTGCCGCCGCCGCGCTGGATATAGTTCCTGAAGATGTCTCAGCCGGTCTGCAGGGCTGGATAGACGCTATAACCCTTTAAGGATAGATTTGAGCACCTCGTTGGTGATGGTGCGGGTCACGGTGTTAGCCGCTGACTTGGTAGCCTTTTCCAGCACCGTGCTTCCGCTCTTCGACGAGCTTGACTTCTTGCTGCCTGACGAAGAAGACTTCTTGCCGCCGACGGTTATCGACTTGGCGGCCGAATTGGCGAGGCTGCGTGCGAAGGTGGTGGCGGCAGCTGTGGCCAGTGTGCCGAGGATGGTGCGGTTGATGTTTTTCTTCTTCGAGCCGCTCTTTGCCTTTTCTTTCTCTTTGGCAGCCTTGGCTTCTTCCTTCTCTTTCTTCTGGAGGGCCTTCTCCTCCTCGCGGGCCTGCTCCTCATACTGGGCCGTCAGGACTTCATAGGCGCTCTCGCGGTCGATCATCGTCTCATATTCCTTGATCTTGGCGGGAGCTGCGGCCTGCACGTCGAGGCGCTGGCCGTCGGTGATGGCGCCGATCTGGCTCAGAGGGAAGAGGATGCGGGCGCGCTCTACCACTGAAGGAGCGCCCTTTTCGTCGAGGAACGACACAAGGGCCTCACCGGTAGAGAGCTCGGTGATGACGTCGGCAGTCTTGAAGGCGGGGTTGGCGCGGAAGGTGTCGGCCACTGTGCGGACAACTTTCTGGTCCTTCGGGGTGTAGGCACGAAGGGCGTGCTGGACCCTGTTGCCGAGCTGTCCAAGCACATTGTCCGGCAGGTCTGTGGGAGCCTGGGTCACGAAGTAGATGCCGACGCCCTTGGAGCGGATGAGGCGGATGACCTGCTCAATCTTGTCGGTAAGGGCCTTGGAAGTGCCTTCGAAAAGGGTGTGGGCCTCGTCGAAGAAGAACACCAGCTTGGGAAGGTCCATATCGCCGACTTCCGGCATCTTTGAGTAGAGGTCGGTGATGAGCCACAGCAGGAAGGTGGAGTAGAGCTTCGGCTGCAGCATCAGCTTGTCGGCCACGAGCACGTTCATCACGCCGCGGCCGTTCTCGGTGTCGAGCAGGTCCTCTACGCTGAAGGCCGGCTCGCCGAAGAACTTCTCTCCGCCCTGGTTCTCGAGGGTAAGGATGGAACGCTGGATGGCGCCCACGCTGGCTGATGAGATGTTGCCGTACTGGGTGGTGAAGCTGGCGGCGTTCTTGCCCACGAAATCCAGCATCATACGCAGGTCCTTGAGGTCGAGGAGCAGCAGGTCGGCGTCATCGGCTATCTTGAAGAGGATGTTCAGCACGCCCTCCTGGGTGTCGTTGAGGTCGAGGATCCTCGAGAGCAGCTGGGGACCCATCGCGGACACGGTGGTGCGCATCGGGAAGCCTTTCTCTCCGAAGACGTCATAGAAACGGGTGGGGCAGCCCTCGAACTTCGGGTCTTCGATGCCGAACTCGGCGCAGCGCTTCTCGATGAAGCCGGACATCTTGCCGGTCTGGCTGATGCCCGACAGGTCGCCCTTCATATCGGCCATAAAGCAGGGGACTCCTGCCTGGGAGAAAGTTTCTGCAATAACCTGCAGCGAGACTGTCTTGCCGGTTCCTGTCGCACCGGCTATGAGGCCGTGCCTGTTGGCCATCTGGCCGGTGATGTATATCGGGCCGTTAGAACTGTGGGCCACGTAGAGTTTCTTGTCTTGAGAGAACATAAGCTGTGTGTTTGTCTATTGTTACAAAAATAACAAATAAGTAAATTTGTGACAACTCGAAAGACATAAGCTATATGAAGAAAATCCTTTTATCCGTGCTTCTAGTCCTGCTGACGGTTTCCGTATCTGCCCAGCGCAACCAGCGCTCACAGCGCAATCAGCGCGTCCAGGCCCAGCAGACGGCGGACTATCTCACCGACGACAATATCTTCTACTCCCAGAATACCGATGCCTACTCCCTCGACCGCTGCGTGCTGGACGTGTATTATCCCACCAAGATGGCAAATTGTCCGGTGATAGTGTGGTTCCACGGCGGCGGCCTGACTTCCGGCAACAAATTCATCCCCGAGCAGCTCAAGAACAGCGGATATGTGGTTGTCGCAGCCAATTACCGCCTGATGCCCAGAGTCGAAGTGACCCAGTGCATCGACGATGCGGCGGCCGCGGTGGCCTGGGTTTTCAAGAACATCAGCAAATACAACGGCGACCCCGACAACATCTATGTGAGCGGCCACTCCGCCGGAGGCTATCTCACCAGTATGATCGGGCTCGACAAGGCTTATCTGTCGAAATACGGCATTGACGCCGACCGTCTGGCCGCCCTGATCCCCTTCAGCGGGCAGGTTATGACCCATTATGAATACCGCACCCGCCACGGAGGCAGCGCCCTTCAGCCGACCATAGACGACACGGCTCCCATCGCCCATCTGCGTGCCGACGGACCGCCCTACGTGATAGTTTCAGGAGACCGCAACCTCGAGCTTTACGGCCGCTATGAGGAAAACGCCTATATGTGGAGGATGATGAAACTCATAGGTCACGAGCAGACCTACATCTACGAGCTCGACGGCTACAGCCACGCCGCGATGGCCACGCCTGCCTTCCATATCCTGAAGCAGTACGTAAAAGTACGGCAGTGAACAGTACTGCCCTCGTCTGGTCGTGATTTGTAAAACAGATTCAGACTATTTCCACTTCCATACGGAGGCGGACGCCGAAGGCTGCTTCAACTTTGTCTGTGATGGCAGAGGCCAGCGTGAGGATATCTTCTGCCACTGCGTGTCCGCGGTTCACGAGTATCAGCGCGTGCCTGTCGTAGACTGCGGCGTCACCCACCGACATTGATTTGCAGCCGCAGCGGTCGATGAGCCATCCGGCGGAGAGTTTCACATCTCCGTCCGGAGCGGGGTAGTGCGGCATATCGGGATATGCAGCCAGCAGGGCCTCGAAGGTCTCGCGGCTGACAATCGGGTTCATAAAGAAGCTGCCGGCGCTGCCGGTTACATCAGGATCGGGAAGTTTGGACTGTCTCGTGGCGATGACGGCGTCGCGCACTTTCTGCAGTGTCGGCTCGCCTTCTATGCGGGCGGCGAGATTGCCGTAGCTGAGGTTGAAGGACGGCTGCAGTGAAAGCCTGAACACCACCTTGAGCACGAAATACCGCTTGCCGCTTTGCTTGAAGATGCTGGAGCGGTAGGCATAGCCGCACTCGTCGGGGAAGAACACCCTGGGCTGGCCTTCGACGGTGTCGTAGACCTCCACCGAGCTGACGAGGCTGCCGGCCTCGGCGCCGTAGGCCCCGATGTTCTGCACGGCTGCAGCTCCCACATCGCCGGGAATCAGGGAGAGGTTCTCGGCGCCGTACCAGCCTTTGTCGACACACAGTTTGACGAAGTCGTCCCAGACCATTCCGGCGCCGACGCGTACGCGCACATAACCGTGGCCCTCGGAAGCCTCCCAGCCGGCGTCGGTGCAGCGGAAGACGCTGCCTTCCACCACGGGTTTGGAGAACAGCAGGTTGCTGCCTCCGCCTACCGGCAGCCAGGGCTTGGGGGCACGCTGCAGACAGTCTGCGAGCTGCTCAGCCCCGTCGTACTCGAAGTAGTTGGCAGCAAAGGCGTCAAGCCCGAGAGTGTTGGCAATCCTTGTGGCCATTCCGGCTTAGAACATATAGTCCCAGCAGGGGAGCATCACACGCTCGCCTGAAAGGGCGTCGATGGATTTCTTGTCGAGATATTTGCGGTTGATGACGATGCGGAAGAGGTACTCGTCGAACCAGCGGTCGGTGAAGGTGAGGTAGCCGTGGTCGCCCGAAGCTGCACCCCAGCTGTTCTCGAACTGCCATTTGACGGGCACGTCTTTGTCGTCGGTGTCGCAGGCCACGATCAGCATAGCGTGCGAAGAGCCGCTCTGGCGGGTCAGGATGCGGGCCTTCTTGTCCATAGCCAGGCTCACGCCCATCAGGCTCTCATAGTCGTATGTGCCGACATCGAGCTTGCCGGCTCCGGAAGCAGTGTTGCTCTGCTTGCCCACGTCGCAGGATGCGTACATCGGCTCGTCGGCCTTGATTGATTTGAGCGCGGCGACCTTGATGACGTCGTTGGGCAGGTTGAGGTAATACCAGTTGATGCCCTCGATGCTGTTGCGGTAGTTTTCTATCTCGTAGACTTTATAGTAAGGCCTGGTGGGGTCGTTCATTATCATTACGTAGGTCTCGGGGTTGTAGTTCTCCGGAATCACGCTCTTGTAGAACTCGGCGGGGGTGGTCTTCACGGTCTGCACTTTGCCGTCCTTGTCCTTGTAGCGCCAGGTGAATTCTGCCGGGGGTTCGCCCAGGCAGAGCGCCAGGATGCGGTAGATGTCCTTGAGTATCTCGACCTTCTCGGCGCGGACGGCATCGATCTTCCTGCCGGCGGCGCACATCTCGCGGAGGGCATATCCGCCTGCGCGCAGGCGCTCGTTGAGGATGCTGACCATCTGGCTGGTGTTGTTGGAGTGTTCGGTCTCAGGCATTATCTCGGCAGGCACTACGCCGTATTTCTCACCGATGTTCCAGAAGAGGTTCCACACGCCTCCGTCGCTGACAGGGCTCTTGAAATATGTCACGACTTCGCGGTCGTCGAACGAACGGTCGGCAGTGGCGATGATGTCCTCCAAAAAGAGGTTGGCCTTCTCGAACATATCCCAGAAATAGCTGAAGTTGTGCGAGAAGTCGAAGCTGGAGACATTGTATCGCTTCATTGCGATGGGGCGCAGCTGGTTCATCGAAGTGAACATCCAGCAGCGGCCGGAACTCATCTGGTCGGTGATGCCCTTCACCGAAGTGGTGTATTTGAAGAAGTTGTCAACAGGCTCTGCCGAATGGTTCAGGGCGAGGGCCTTGATGCTCTTGTTCTGGACGAGGATGTTCTGAAGGGCGGCGGTGGGGCCGTCTTTCACGAAACTTGACTGTATCTGGCTCAGCTCCCTGGGGGAGATGGTCTGGGCGAAGGCGCAGGTGCAGATAAGCAGCGCCGGCAATAACAATATCTTTTTCATAATGGTACAAAGTTAATTAACTTTACGTGTTACTTAAATACTTAAATCAAATGTTCAGCAGAAATATTTACGTCGCACGCAGACAAAGACTGATAAAGAGCGTAAAGGATGGAATCCTGCTTTTCCTGGGCAACAGCGAGGCTCCTTCCAACTACGCTGACAACCAATACATCTTCCGTCAGGACAGCACCTGGCTCTATTATTTCGGCATTGACCAGCCCGATATGGCGGCCGTAATCGACGTGGAAAGCGGCGAGGAGACCATCTTCGGCAACGACGTCGACATCGACGACATAATCTGGATGGGCCCCCAGCCCCTTGTGGCCAGCAGGGCCGAAGAAGTCGGAGTGGCCAGGACAGCCCCGCTGGCTGAGCTTGACAAGGTGGTGAAGGCCGCTCTTGCAAAGGGCCGCAAGGTGCATTTCCTGCCGCCCTACCGCTACCGCAATATGATGCTCCTCAATTCGCTGCTCGGCATTCCCTTCGACCGCCTGAAAGCGGAAGCCAGCGTGGAATTCATCAAGTCCGTCGTGGAGATGCGCCTGGTCAAGGAGCCGTGCGAGATACAGCAGATCGACATCGCCTGCAACCTGGGCTACGCAATGCATATGGCGGCCACCCAGATAATGAAGCCCGGAATGCTCGAGCAGGACATTGTCGGCGTGATGGAGGGTGTCGTCATAAGCGGAGGCTATATGGTCTCGTTCCCTACGATCCTGTCGCAGAACGGCGAGACGCTGCACAACCACTCCCACCATCAGATCCTCACCGAAGGCAGGCTGACAGTCATCGACGCCGGAGCCGAGATAGCGAGCCATTACTGCTCTGACTTCACCCGCACGCTGCCCAGCGGAGGCCGCTTCACCCAGCAGCAGAAAGAAATATACACGATAGTGTCCGAAGCCAACAATCTCGCCCTGGGACTCGCACGTCCGGGCATCAGCTACAAGGATGTCCATCTGGCCGCCAGCCGTCTGATGCTCCAGGGCCTCAAGAACCTCGGCCTGGTCAAAGGCGATGTAGACGAAGCCGTGGCAGCCGGAGCCGCCGGGCTGTTTATGCCTCACGGCCTGGGCCACAATATGGGCCTTGACGTGCACGATATGGAGAACCTCGGCGAGAACTACGTGGGCTACGACGACACGGTCACCCGCTCAAGCCAGCTGGGCCTCGGGTCGCTGCGTATGGCCCGCGTCCTCAAGCCGGGCAATGTGGTTACCGACGAGCCGGGCATATATTTCATCCCCGCCCTCATCGACAAGTGGAAGGCCGAAGGCACCTGCAAGGATTTCATCGCCTTCGACAAGCTGGAAGCCTACCGCAGCTTCGGCGGCATCCGCATCGAAGACGACCTTCTCATCACTGAGAACGGCGCAAGGCTTCTCGGATCCAAACGCCTGCCGAGAACAGTTGAAGAAGTTGAAAACGCAATGGCACAAGAATAGAACATGAAAAAAGCACTTATCATAGCCTCGATTATGGCAATCTTATCAATGACAGCCTGCAAAGACACGCAGACAGACAGCGGCGAAATCGTCAAACCTGAAAACATAGCGGCGCAAGGCCACTTCACGGCAGAGATAATGCATCAGCTGGGCAAGGTTTCAGACCCCCAGGTGAGCCCAGACGGCAGCCGCATCCTTTTCGGAGTCACTTACACCAGCATAGAGCAGAACAAAGGCGTCCGTCAGCTGTTCGTGATGGACATCGACGGCGGCGGCCGCACCCAGATAACCCACTCCGGCAAGAGCTGCTCGAACGCCCGCTGGCTGGATGACGACACTATCGTCTACCTCTGCGGCGGCCAGATGTACAAGATGGCGGCCAAGGCAGGCAAGGCTGTCCAGATAAGCGACGTCGAGGGGGGAATGTCCGAGTTCAAGCTGTCCCCCGACTGCAGCAAGGTTATGTACATAAAATCGGTGAAGAACCACACCGCCCCGACCGACGTATATCCCGACCTTGACAAGGCCACCGTGCGCACCATCGACGGCCTGATGTACCGCCACTGGGACCATTTCGTCGAGGAGATTCCGCACACTTTCGTGGCTTCATTCGAGGGCGGCAGGGTCGCTGCCGGCAAGGACATCCTCGAGGGCCAGCCCTTCGAGCTGCCCACCGAGCCTTTCGGAGGCCTCGAGCAGCTGAGCTGGAGCCCCGACGGCAGCAAGATCGTCTACTCGTGCCGCAAGCTGACGGGCATCGACTATGCCTTTTCGACCAATACCGACATCTATCTCTATGACGTGGCCACCGGTGCCTGCGAGAACCTCACCGAAGGTATGCCTGGCTACGACACCGAGCCCGTGTTCAGTCCGGACGGCGACTGCATCGCGTGGTGCAGTATGGAGCGTGCCCGCTACGAGGCCGACAAGGTGCGCCTGTTCGTGATGAACCTCGAAAACCGCAACAAGTTCGAAATCACCGCCGACTTCAAGTACAACGCTTCGATCCCCGTATGGAGTGCCGACCAGAGGTACATCTACTTCGCATCCCTGGTCGAAGGCGTGCAGGAGATATGGCGCTTCGACCTCGACGCATACAAGATGGAGAGGGTCACCCCCGACCACGAATGGTATGACTTCGACACCCCGACAGTGCTCGCCGACCGCCTGATAACCACCAACCAGTCTATGATGAGGCCTTCCGAGATAATCTCTGTGTCACTGGCCGACGGCAGCTGGAAGCAGCTCACCCACGAGAACGACGACATACTTGCGAAACTCGAGCAGCCCACCTGCGAGGAGCGCTGGATCACCACCACCGACGGCAAGAAGATGCTCACCTGGGTGCTCTATCCCGACGGCTTCGACGCGAGCAAGACCTATCCGGCCATCCTCATCTGCCTCGGCGGCCCTCAGGGCACGCTCAGCCAGGGCTGGTCGACCCGCTGGAACTACCGCCTGATGTGTTCGCAGGGCTACATAATGGTTCTCCCCAACCGCCGCGGCACGACAGCCTTCGGACAGGAATGGACCGAACAGATATCAGGAGACTACATCGGCCAGAATATGCAGGACTACCTGCGTGCGGCTGACGTTATGCTCGCCGAGCCTTACGTCGGCAAGATGGCCGCAGTCGGAGCCAGCTACGGCGGCTATTCTGTCTACTACCTGGCAGGCATCCACCAGGGCCGTTTCAGCGCCTTCATAGCCCACGCAGGCATCTTCAACGAGGAGCATATGTATGAAGTCACCGAAGAGATGTGGTTCCCCGACTGGGACAACGGCGGCATCGCCCGTCCCGACGAGGTGCAGGCCGGCGCGCCGTGGAGCGACAACCCTGTGGCCCGCCGCCACTACGCCAACTCCCCGCACACCCTCATCAAGAACTGGGACACCCCGATTATGGTGGTGCACGGCGAGATGGACTACCGCGTGCCGGTGGATCAGGGTATGGCGGCCTTCAACGCAGCCCAGATGATGGGCGTCCCGTCGAAGATGCTGCTCTTCCCCGACGAGAACCACTGGGTGCTCAAACCCCAGAACTCCGTCTACTGGCACCGTCAGTTCTTCGACTGGCTCGACCGCTGGTGCAAGTAGGCAGCTTGCCGCAGTGGCATACTTTTGGCTGATAGCGACATTCAAATAAAAACGATTTGGATATGGTTACTCTTTATCTGCTTCTCGGGCTGGTATATAACGCCCAGAATCCTTCTTGGAACACGACACAGTACGCAGCGCTGTGGTCTAAAGTAGAAAAGGCCCTCGATGCCGGCAAACCCCAGACTGCCGCCGGCTATCTCTCCGAACTCGAAACTATGACCAGCGAGAAAGGGGACGACCTCGAAAGGCTGGAAGTGATGAAACAGAGATATGAGTGCCTGTCCAGATACAACTGGAAGGATGCCCGCGATTACTATACCCGTTACTCAGCGCTGCAGGATTCCATCTTCCGCGACCTGGACGCCAATATCGAAAAATATTGCAGGCACCCGAGGGTGATAATGCTCATCACCGAGAAGATCGAGCGCACCAAGCGGGAGCAGGACTACAAGTCCGACGCCAACAAGGACGAAACGGTCTACAAGAAAGTCCGCGAGATGTGCCAGGCGGCCATCAAGGCTTTCCCGAAGAGCAGCTATGCCAAAGAGCTGAAAGTCCTCATCGACGAGATGGATTCCAGAAGGCTCAATTCCAGGGGCAAGGATAAAGGCTATCCCGGAGGGGAGATTACCTACATAGTCAACTCCAAGAATGTAGCCTCCGCCGACTTCAAGGTCTACAAACTCAGCGGCCGCTATCAGATAGGCGACTACGATAAGTTCATCAAATATGACAGCGGTTCGACCCGCTGCGTGCTGGTGGGAGAGAAGAAGCTGGACGGCTTCGCCAACAAATACAATGTCGGCGAGGAAATCTCCACCACGTGGAAGTTCGACGAAGAGGGCATCTATGTTGTCAAGGTAGTGTCCGGCGAGCAGGCTTCATATCAGTACGTGTACATCAGCCGCGTGGCCGCCGCGCTGCGTGAAGTGGGAGAAAAGCACGAGGTATATGCCGCCGATGCGATGACCGGCAAGCCTTACGAAAACATCACGGTGACCAGCTACCGCGAGGGCAGCGGCAAGGGGACGTTCCTCTCTCCTTCAGTCTTTTCAACGAAAGAGTACAGGCAGGACGGCTTCACGCCTCTCGACCAGAGACTCTTCGACTCTCCCGGCTACTATTCGCAGCTGGCCATAGCTGCCGACGGCGACGACTTCTCGGAGGCGATGGGCATCAGCAGGCCCTACCGCATCCGCAACCACGATTATGTAAGGGTAGACGAAAGGACTTACGTGTATACCGACCGCCGGCTCTACAGGCCGACCGACGAAATCCAGTTCAAGGTCGTGGCCTTCAAGTCCGACGGCACCACAGGCTCTGTCATCGAGGGTAAGGAGATGAAAGTGAACCTGCTGGCTCCCGCGCAGCAGGAACCGGTGGCTACGGTGACGGTCGTCACCAATGAGTGGGGCTCTGCCAGCGGCTCTTTCAAGATTCCGGAGGGCAGCCGCAACGGCAGCTACACCATCAGCACTGCCGGCGGCTCGGCCACCGTCAGGGTCGAGGAATATGTTACTCCCGATTTCTTCCTTGAAATGCCCGTGCCCAAGGGTATGTTCACTTTCGACGACGTAATAACCCAGACCGGTACGGTGAAGGGCTATGCGGGCGTCGCAATGGCAGGGGCGAAGATAGAATACACGGTGCACCGCAGGTCGTTCTGGATGAGGTGGACGCCGAGCCTCAGCTGGAAGCTGATCGACGAGGGCAGCGTGACTGCCGACGAGGCCGGCAATTTCAGCATCTCCTTCAAGGCCGAAAGGCCTGAGTTCGACGAGAGGGAGGAAGACCCCAGGGTGGCTTATGTCGTCGAGGTCAAGGTCACCGACCGCAAGGGCGAGACCCACGAGGCTTCGACTGACATCATCGTTGCCGACATCCCTCTCCAGATGAATACGGCCTTTGCCAGCGAGCACACAGTCAATGACAGCGTCATCGCCGTAAACCGCGATGTCGAGAAATATATCCTCATCGAGGGCAGCAACCGCAACGGCGTGCCCCAGAGCGTCGAGGGCAGCTACCGCCTGCTCAGTGACGGAAAAGTGCAGGCGGAAGGCATCTTCACCACCGGCGTGCGCGAGCCGCTCGACTTCAGCACCCTGCCTTCCGGCAGCTACCGCCTGGAATATGAGGTGATGTGGCGCGGCCGCACCATCTCCGGTCACAGGGAAGTAGCCCTGTTCTCGCCCTCTGACAGCAAGGCGCCTGTTCCCAGTATGCTTTTCTTCTATCCCGTCAAGAGCGAGGGCGGCATCGATTTCGTCGTCGCAACGACAGAAGACGACCTCTATCTGGAAGTCGAGCTCTTCGACCGCGAACAGAAACTCTACCGCCTGCCGCTGCACCTGCGCAATGAGGCAAGACACATCAGCCTTCCTTATCTCGACAAGTACAACGACCGCGTGGAGCTGAGCCTTTTCACCTTCCGCGGCTACAAGCAATACCACATCACCCACGAATTCAGCAGGCCGACGGCTCCGACCACTTTCGACCTCAGCATAGAGTCGTTCCGCGACAAGACAGCTCCCGAGACCGAAGAGAGCTTCACTGTGAAGGGCGCTCCCAGCGAGCTGACCGTGTCTGTATTCGACATAACCACCGACCGCTACGGCGCTAATGCATTCCGATTCTCTCCCTTCTCAGCCTACACGACCTACAGTCCGTCGATCAGCACTAATATTTCCGACTACGGAATGGTCTACGGCGAAGCCCTTGCCTATGGAAGGATGGCTTCCCGCTCTGCCTTGAACGGTGCGATGATGGATGAGATGGTGATGATGAGCAAGGCCGATATGTCGATCGGACCCCAGGCAGAGATGGAGGAAGCTGCGTACGATACCGCAGATGAAGAAGAAGGCGCAGGTGAAGACGACGCAGATGTTCGCAGCGACTTCGGGGAGACCATAGCCTTCTATCCTCACCTCGTCATTGGTCCTGACGGCAGCGCTGAGGTGAAATACACCACCCGGCAGGCCTTCGGCACATACAGAGTGCTGATACGTGCTCACGACAAGGCGCTGCACAGCGGTTCTGCCGAGCGGCAGTTCATAGTCCAGAAGGAACTGATGGTGCAGCCGCAGCTGCCGCTGTTCGCCACCGAGGGTGACGAAATCGTCCTCAAGAGCTCTGTCGCCAATGTAGGCGCCCGCGAGTTGAAAGGCACGGCAAGGATTGTCATCGAAGATGCCGTCACCGGCCGCAGGCTCAACCTCGGCACGAAGGACAAGAAGCTGACCCTGGCGGCAGGAGCCCAGACTGAAGTCGCCTGGACGGTGAAGATTCCCGCCGCGCAGAAGATATTCGTGACGATAAGCGTTGATGCCGGCGATGTGTCTGACGGCGAGAAGAACGCCATAGTTATTGTTCCCCAGGTGCAGGAGATCACCGAGACCGCATCGTTCGTGCTCGGAGGCCCGCACGGCCGCAAGTACTACGAGAATCAGCTCCGCAACCGCATCGGCGCCAAGGATGCAGTCATCAGATATGAGGAATACAGCACCCTCGACGCGGTACGCAAGGCTCTCGAGGCCCCCGCGCGTCCCGGCAATATGAATATGATCGATTGGCTGAACGCCCTCTACGTCAACCAGACGAGGAAGAAGATCGGCGAAAGCTGGGATGCGGACCTGACGAAGGACGCTGTGGCCAAGCTGCTTTCAATGCAGCACGCCGACGGCAGCTTCAGCTGGTTCCCTTGTATGTACGGTTCAGACGTGCTGACGATGCTCTACCTCGAAAAGATCCGCCAGCTAGAAAGGATGGGCGTCGGCCCCGAAGGTCTCGATGCCAGCCTCAGCCGCGCGCTCAAGTACCTGGACGGCCGCATAGCAGCCATATCGGATACCAAGAACTGGAGCTATACCTCCCTGATAGATTATTTCGCAATCCGCAGCCTCTATATGGACGTGCCTATGTCGGAGAAGGTGGCCGGCGTCTTCCGCCAGTTCCTCACCAAATCCGAAAAAGACTGGCAGACGCTGCCGATACTTGCCAAGGCAAGGCTTGCCAACACCCTGCTGCGCACCAAGGGCACCGTCTACCACTCCAATCCACTGGACGGACGGGTTGAAAAACTCATCGCTTCGCTGGTGGACCACGCGGTTGTCAACAGGACTGTCGGCTGCTACTTCCCGAACGCAGTGATGCCGTTCAGGGGCCTGATGAATTCTGAAATATACGCCCACGCCGAACTGCAGGAGCTGTTCTGGAAGGTCGGTGAGGCTGCGACAGTCAAGGGTCTGCAGCAGTGGCTGCTGCTCCAGAAGCACAACCAGGCCTGGGAGAGCACTATGGCTACCGCCGACGCGGTGTTCGCCCTGCTCAGCCACGATGCCGAAGACCTGAAGCTCGGCGCGGTATATTACACCTACAAGGCCCCGATGAAGGAAGTCAAGGAATTCGGCAACGATATGACGGTCAAGAGGAGCTTCTGGCGTGACGGCCGCGAGCTAGCCGAAGGCGACGTGCTGCACGTCGGCGACAGGGTCGAAGTCAGATATGACATCTGGAACGGCGAGAACCGCTCGTTCGTGCAGGTTCACGCGATGCGTCCTGCCTGCTTCTATCCCGTCGACGAACGCTCATACGGCTCGTCTTACTTCTACAAGGAGCAGACGGCCACAGGCACTGAATACTACTACCAGCTGCTGGCTGAGGAAGACACACATCTCGTGGAGTCATTCTACGTGACTCAGGAAGGTGTGTTCGACAAAGGTCTCGTGGAGATCGAGTCGCTGTACGCCCCCGAATACAGAGGCCATACGGCAGGCGGAACCGTCAGGAGTGAGTAGGCGGGTCGTCGATGCGGCGTATCTTCGCTCCCAGGGCTGAAAGCCTTTCTTCGATGTTTTCATAACCGCGGTCGATCTGCTCGACGTTGTGGATGAGGCTTCGGCCTTCTGCGCCCAGCGCTGCGATGAGCAGCGCTATGCCGGCGCGGATATCCGGCGAGGTCATCTCCCGGCCCTTTAGGTTGCGGGTGTGGTTGTGCCCGATGACGACGGCCCTGTGCGGGTCGCAGAGGATGATCTGGGCTCCCATATCGATCAGCTTGTCGACGAAGAACAGTCGGCTCTCGAACATCTTCTGGTGGATTAGCACGCTGCCCTTTGACTGGGTGGCGACGACCAGCATCACGCTGAGCAGGTCGGGCGTCAGGCCCGGCCACGGAGCGTCGGCTATCTTGAGGATGGAGCCGTCGATATAGGTCTCCACCGAGTTCTGCTTCTGGGCGGGGATGTAGATGTCGTCGCCCTTCTGGATGACCTTTATGCCGAGACGGCGGAAGCTGTCGGGTATGATGCCGAGGTTCTTGTAAGAGACGTTCTTGATGGTGAGCTCGCTGCGGGTCATTGCAGCCATACCGATGAAGCTGCCGACTTCGATCATATCGGGAAGGATGGTATGGGATGCTCCGTGCAGGGTCTCGACTCCTTCGATGCGGAGGAGGTTGGAGCCTATGCCCTCGATCTTCGCTCCCATTGCGACGAGCAGCCGGCACAGCTGCTGCACGTACGGCTCGCAGGCAGCGTTGTAGAGCACGCTGCTGCCCTTGGCGGTCACGGCCGCCATTATGATGTTGGCCGTGCCGGTGACGGAGGCTTCCGACAGCAGTATGTCTGCCCCCTTGAGTTGTTTGGCGGTGATGACGTAAGTGGCCTTTTCAACGTCGTATACGGCTTTCGCCCCGAGTTTGGCGAATCCTTCGAAATGGGTGTCGAGGTGGCGGCGGCCGATCTTGTCTCCGCCCGGCTTGGCGGCGATGGCGAAGCCTATGCGGCTCAGCAGCGGACCGACCAGCATCACGGAACCTCGCAGGGCGGCGTTGTCCTTGCGGAACTGCTCGCTGCGCAGGAAGTCCATATCGATGTGGTCAGCCTTGAAAGACCATTTCTTCGCGCCGACCTTGGCTGCCTTGCAGCCCATCTCCTGCAGAAGTCTGATGAGATTGCGGACATCTGCGATGTCGGGGACGTTGTCGATGATGATTTCTTCCTTTGTGAGCAGCACCGCGCACAGCACCTGCAGCGCTTCGTTCTTCGCCCCCTGGGGAGTGATCACGCCGTGCAGGGAATGTCCGCCTTCGATTTCAAAAGATGCCATTGTTAATACTGTTGATAAAGATTATCCAAAGATAACTATTTTTGCTCTTATGAAAATCGGTGATGTCGATTTAGGGGACAAACCCCTCCTTCTGGCGCCAATGGAGGACGTCACGGACGTGTCTTTCCGTTATGTCTGCAAGAAGTTCGGCGCCGATATGATGTACACCGAATTCATCTCTTCCGACGGCCTTGTCCGCGACGCTGCGGGCTGTCTGGCCAAGATGCAGGTTTACGATTACGAACGGCCGATAGGTATGCAGGTCTACGGCAACATCCCCGACGCGATGGTGGAGTCCGCAGTGCGAATGGACGAGGCGGGGGCCGACGTTGTGGACATCAACTTCGGCTGCCCGGTGAGCAAGATAGCGCGGCGCGGGGCTGGCAGCGGTATGATGAAGGAGCCTGACAAGATGGTGGAGATCACCCGCAGGATCGTCGAGGCCGTGAAAAGGCCGGTGACGGTAAAGACCCGCCTGGGCTGGGACGAGAATTCAAAGATCATAGTGGAGCTGGCGGAGAGGCTGCAGGACGCAGGCATAGCCGCACTGACGATACACGGCCGCACCCGCTGCCAGATGTACAAGGGCGAGGCGGACTGGACGCTGATCGGCGAGGTCAAGAACAATCCCCGGATGCACATCCCCATCATCGGCAACGGCGACATCAAGACTCCGCAGGATGCCGCGGCCGCTTTCGACCGTTACGGTGTGGACGGGATAATGATAGGCCGCGCGAGCTTCGGCCATCCGTGGATCTTCAGGGAGATAAGGCACTATCTCGAAACGGGGGAAGAGCTGCCGCCGATGTCCGTGGCAGACCGTGTGGCCCTGGCCAAGGACCACCTGGCCAAATCCGTCGAGGTGAAGGGAGAACGCACCGGCGTGCTGGAGATGCGCCGCCATCTGAGCTGCTATTTCAAGTCGCTCGACAATTTCAAGGAGACGAGGCTGAAGCTGGTGACGACTATGGATATAGATGAGATCAATTCTATTTTAGACTACATACAAGAACGCTGGGGATAATGTCATCTTTCGTTAACAAAGTTCTTCTTTTTCCATACTACGCCCTGCTGGCAGCGCGCAACCGCGCCTACGACAAAGGCCGTCGCAAGACGGCGGACTACCGCAGCTACGGCGACAGGGTTATATCGATCGGAAACATAGCGATGGGAGGCACGGGCAAGACTCCGCACGTGGAGATGTTCATCCGCCATTTCCTCGCCGAGGGCAAGACCGTGGCCGTGATTTCGAGAGGCTACAAGCGCAAGACCAAAGAACAGATAGAAGTGCAGGTCGATTCCTCTCCCCTGGAGGTCGGCGACGAGCCGCTGCAGATCAAGCGCAAGTTCCCCCAGGTGCGCGTATTCGTCGACAAGAAGAGGGAAGTCCCCACCGAGCAGCTCATCAACCCTCCGCTGGGCCAGCCGGTCGATTATGTCATCCTCGACGACGCCCACCAGTACCGCAGGCTCATCCCCGGCCGTTCGATAGTACTGATCGATTACAGCAGGCCGGTCTTCAAGGACAGCCTCTTCCCCTTCGGAAGGCTGCGTGACCTGCCGACGCAGATCAAGAGGGCGGATACCATAATAATTACACGCAGTCCTGCGTGGCTCGACGAGTGGCAGAAGGAGAAGATACGCACAGCCAACCGCATAAACCTCAGCCAGAGGCTTTTCTTCACGACTGTGGACTACCTCAAGCCCGTTCAGGTGTTCGAGGGGGCCGACGGCCGATTCATCTACAGCCAGGAAGCAATCCTGTTTACGGGCATAGCGGACCCGATCGAGCTCCACAATTACCTCACGACCAAATATGCCGAAATATACGAGGTCAAGTATCCCGACCATCATCTATATACTAAAGGTGACCTCAAGGCTCTGGCGCGTCTGGCCAGAAAGCACCCAGCCGCCGTGCTCCTCACTACCGAGAAGGATGCACAACGGCTGAGACTTGTCGAAAACGCCTGCAAGGCTGTCAGCACCCGGCTGTTCTATGTTCCCATAGAGACCAGGCTGATAGAGGGTGAGAGCGACCTACTTCTCTACAAAAGTCACAATTGAGTGAGCCGGAATCTTGAAGGTCAGCGATGACCCGTCGACGCTGAAGGCGCTGAATGACTTGGTTCCCACCTTGTCGGGGACGTCGAAGGAGTTGTAATCCTTGATGTCAGGGCTTGTCAGTATCTCTGCGGTGAAGGCTTTGCCGCTGCCGCCGAGGTTGACGGTCACGTCCACGTCATTGTCAAGGTTGACGTTGGTGACTGAGATGCTCAGCTTGCCTGCGTCGGAGATTGAAGTGGTGGAGCTGATCGAGTGTACGTCGGCCAGTTTGCCGTCGGCGCTCTGGAGCAGGTCTGATTTCACGTCGGCCGGCACATATTTGTTCCTGCGGTGGGTGTTGTACATCTTGTAGACGAAATAGGTGGGAGTCTTGACCATCTTGTCGTCGCGGGTGAGGAGCATCGCCTGCAGCACATTGACCATCTGGGCGATGTTGGTCATATTGATGCGCTGGGTGTATTTGTGGAAGATGTCGAAAGAGGTGGAAGCCACGATGGCGTCGCGCATCGTGTTCTGCTGGAAGAGGTGGCCCGGGTTGGTGCCTTCCTCAACGTCCCACCAGGTGCCCCACTCGTCGATGAGCAGCTTGACGTGGCCTTCAGGGTCATATTTGTCCATTATGGCGATGTGCTTCTGGATTACAGGCTCGATGCCCATTGACTTGGCGACGGTCCAGTAGTAGAAATCCGAGTCGAAATCGGTGGCGGAGCCGTGGCTGGGCTTGCTGAAGTCTGTTGAGTAGTAGTGCACGCCGACGCCGTTCATCTGCTGGCCGATGCCGGACATCAGGACTTCGGTCCAGTTATAGTCGTAGTCGGAAGCGCCGCTGGCAATCTTGAAGAGGTGGTTTCCGCCGTAGTCGCGGCAATACTCGGCATAGCGGCGGTATTCGCCGGCATAGTATTCCGGAGTCATCTGGCCGCCGCAGCCCCAGCTTTCGTTGCCGACGCCGAGATATTTCACCTTCCAGGGCTCCTTGCGGCCGTTCTTGGCGCGCAGGTCAGCCCACTTGCCTCCGTCAGCGGTCATATAGAGCACCCAGTTTGCAAGCTCCTGCACGCTGCCGCTGCCGACGTTGCCGCTGATATAGGGTTCACATCCCAGCATCTCGCACAGGTTCAGGAATTCGTGGGTACCGAAGCTGTTGTTCTCCACGGTGCCTCCCCAGGAAGAGTTGACCATCGTGGGACGGTTGTCGCCGATGCCGTCTTCCCAGTGGTAATAGTCGGCGAAGCAGCCGCCCGGCCAGCGGATTACCGGCACTTTAAGCTCGCGCAGAGCTTCCAGCACGTCGTTGCGGTAGCCGTCGGTGTTGGGGATGGATGAGTTCTTGCCCACCCAGATGCCGCCGTATATGCCGCTTCCCAGATGTTCGGCGAACTGTCCGTACAACTCGTCGGGGATGACGTCAGCCGCCTGGTCGGGATGGATGGTAATGGTCGCGGTGTTGGTGATTGCCTCTCCGGCCTGGTTGCCCGAGCAAGAGACAAGGACGGCTGCACACAAGGCAGCGAGAGATGCTAAGAATAGTTTTTTCATAGTCTGTTGAGGTTTACAGTCCGTAAAATTAGGAAAAAACGGCGATAACGAGAAAACGATATAAACATAAGTATATAATTTGTTTGTTATGAGAAAATGTCTATCTTTGCAGCCCCCAAAAAAGTGGGGAATCGCAACATTTAAGTATTAACTATTTAACAATCAAGACTGTGGACACACTTAGCTACAAAACACTGTCGGTCAACAAAGAGAACTCCTCTAAAGAGTGGGTTGTCATCGATGCTACCGATCTCGTCCTCGGCCGTCTTGCTAGCAGGGTAGCGATTTTGCTCCGTGGCAAAAACAAACCCAACTTCACTCCGAACGCTGACTGTGGTGACAACGTCATCATCCTCAACGCAGACAAAGTCCGTCTGACCGGAAAGAAGCTCACTGACAAGCAATACGTCCGCCACACCGGTTATCCGGGAGGTCAGCGTTTCACAACGCCCAAGGATTTGTTCGCACGCAAGCCGTTGGCCGTTCTCGAGCACGCCATCAAAGGTATGCTTCCCAAGACACGTCTGGGTGAGAAACAGTTCCACAACCTGTACCTTTACACAGGCAACGAACATCCTCACGCAGCTCAAAACCCTAGAACTATTACATTAAACGAAATCTAAACAGAGCATGGAAGTAATCAACGCCCTTGGAAGACGTAAATCAGCAGTTGCTCGCGTTTATGTAAACACTGGAAAAGGCAACATCACGATCAACGACCGTCCCCTCGAAGAGTACTTCAGGGAGGACACTCTCCGTTACATCGTGCAGCAGCCTCTGGAACTCACAGGTACCCTTTCTTCATTCGACATCAAGGTTACCCTTGACGGCGGTGGAATCAAAGGTCAGGCTGAAGCTCTCCGCCTTGCAATCGCCCGCGCGCTTTGCAAGATCGACAAAGAAGCTTATCGCCCTATTCTCAAATCAAACGGCTTCCTCACCCGTGACAGCCGCGAGGTCGAGAGAAAGAAACCTGGTCAGCCCGGTGCTCGCAGACGCTTCCAATTCAGCAAACGTTAACATTTATTACGATTTACGACTCATTGCACAGGTGGTTTACAGTAAAATGATCGGACCCGCTTTTAGCTACCAATCGTTTGACCATCTGCGGAAAATCTGAAAGACCGGGCAGGCCCGCTACTTTCAGGATTGACAAAAAGAGAATCCTTCGCACGAAGGATCACAGAAACAAACAAAAACAAACCAAAATGTCTAGAACAAATTTCCAAGACTTACTCGATGCAGGTGTTCACTTCGGACATATGAAGAGAAAATGGAATCCTAAAATGGCTCCCTATATCTATATGGAGAAAAACGGGATTCACATTATCGACCTGCATAAGACTGTTGTCAAAATAGATGAAGCTGCAGCAGTTATGAAACAGCTTGCCCGCGCAGGCCGCAAGATACTGTTCGTAGCCACCAAGAAACAAGCCAAAGAAATTGTCGCCGCCCAGGCACAGGCAGTCAATATGCCGTATGTAACAGAGCGTTGGGCTGGTGGCATGCTCACCAACTTCCCGACCATCCGCAAGGCTGTCAAGAAGATGAATACCATCGACAAGATGATCAGCGACGGTACCTTCGAGACCCTTGCCAAGAGGGAACGCCTCCAGATCACCCGTCAGAGGGCCAAACTCGAGAAGAACCTCGGTTCTATCGCCGACCTCAACCGCCTCCCTTCAGCACTCTTCGTAGTTGACGTACAGAAAGAGATCAACGCTGTCAAGGAAGCCAACCGCCTCAACATTCCCGTAATCGCTATGGTTGATACTTGTTGCGATCCTACCAACATTGATTATGTGATTCCGGCAAATGATGATGCTGCAAAGTCTATCGCCCTTGTTACAGAAGTTCTCTGCAAGGCCGTAGCTGAAGGTCTGGAAGAGCGCAAACTCGAGAAAGACAAAGCTCAGGACGAAGCCGGTGACGAAGCTGAAGCAGCTCCCGCTCCTGCAAGAAGGGTACGCACCCGCAGGTCAGCTCCGAAGGCTGAGGCCAAAGCCGAAGAAGTTAAACAGGAAGAGAGCGCTCCCGCTGAAGCTGCTCCTGCCAATGAATAATCCTTAAAACTTATTGACATGGAAATCAAAGCAGCAGATGTCGCTAAATTGCGCAAAATGACAGGTGCAGGTATGATGGATTGCAAGAATGCACTTGTAGAGGCTGAAGGTGACTTCAACCGTGCCCAGGAAATCATCCGTGAAAAAGGCAAGCTCGTAGCAGCCAAACGTGCTGACCGCGAGACTACCGAAGGTGCCGTAGTTGCCCGCATCAACGGCAACAAGGCTATCCTCGTAAGCCTTGGTTGCGAGACTGACTTCGTTGCAGCCAATGCAGAGTTCAAAGCTCTTGCAGAGGATATCGCAGACGCAGCTATCGCAGCTTTCCCGGCTGACAAAGAAGGCCTTATGGCAACTAAGATGGCTGACGGCCGCACAGTTGAAGAAGCTATTACCGAACAGACCGGTAAGAGCGGTGAGAAGCACGTGATTGCTTACTATGCTACTCTCGAGGCTCCCTGCATCGGTTCATACATCCACTTCACCCACAAGGACGGCGCCCTCGTTGGTTTCAACAAGGAAGTTCCCGGCGACCTCGGCAAACACATCGCAATGCAGGTTACTTCAATGAAGCCCGTTGCTGTCAACGCTGAAAGCGTTCCCGCCGAAATCGTTAAGCAGGAACTCGAAGTTGCCACCGAGAAGACCAAAGAGGAGCAGATCCAGAAGGCCGTTGACGCAGCTCTCAAGAAAGCCGGCATCAACCCCGCCCACTGCGACAGCGAGGACCACATCGAGTCCAATACTGCCAAAGGTTGGCTCACTCCCGAGCAGGCAGCTCAGGCCCGCGAGATCATCAAGACCGTCTCAGCTGAGAAGGCCGCCAATCTTCCCGCAGCTATGATCGAGAACATTGCGAAAGGTCGTCTGGCCAAGTTCTTCAAGGAGCAGACTCTCGAAGAGCAGGAGTTCGTGATGGAAGGCAAGATCGCTGTCAAGGATTACATCGCAAGCATCGACAAAGACGCCAAGGTAACGGCTTTCCGCCGCTTCTCTCTCAGCGACTAAGTCGTCAGGTATAAAATTGAAAGAAGGTGTCCGTGAGGGCACCTTTTTTTTGTTACATTTGTGGGAGTGATAATTACACAATTCTAACAACTGATACAATGAAGAAAATATTATTGACAATCGCTGCGGCTCTCGTGTCTCTTTCGTTCGCCGCAAATGCCCAGGAGCTCTCGAGTGCTCCCGGCCCCGTGGATTCACCCCAGATCAATCCCGACGGCACCGTCACTTTCCGCTTCCAGGACAGGAAGGCCGTGAAAGTGCAGGTTACCGGCGACTTCCTTCCCCCTCAAAGGGTAGGCAGACAGGAAGTGCAGGGCGTCGCCGATATGAAAGAAGGCGAGAACGGAGTGTGGGAATACACCACCGACAAACTGGCTCCTGAATTCTACGGATACAAGTTCATCGTTGACGGTGTCACCATTCCCGACCCGGCCAACCTCGTAGTCTGCAGGGACGGTTCCACTCTCACTTCAAAATTCCTGATCCCCGGCGAAAGGGCAGACCTCTATGCCATCCACGACGTTCCTCACGGCACAGTGGCCCACGTGTGGTATCCTTCTCCGGTGGCAGGTTTCAACCGCCGTATGGCAGTCTATACTCCCGCCGGTTATGAGACAAGCCCCAAGACCAGATATCCGGTGGTCTACATCCTCCACGGCATCGGCGGTGACGAGGACTCCTGGCTCACCCACGGCCGTGCAGCACAGATCCTCGACAACCTCATCGCTTCCGGCAAGGCCAAACCGATGATCGCTGTCTTCACCAACGGCAACATCTCCCAGCAGGCTGCCGTACACCAGACAGGTAACGGCTATATCCATCAGTCAACAATGCTTCCCAAGACTATGGAGGGCACTTTCGAGACTTCCTTCAACGAGGTAGTCAATTTCATCGACAAGAACTACCGCACCATCGCAAAGAAGCAGTCAAGGGCTATCTGCGGCCTGTCTATGGGCGGCCACCACAGCCTCTATATCTCTGCCAACAATCCCGATGAGTTCGGATATGTCGGCCTGTTCTCCGCAGCTGTAGGAGTCGCCAACGCATCAGTCTCTCCGATGTACCAGGACAGGGAAGCCAAACTTGCCAGGCAGTTCGCCGGCAAGCCGCTGTATTTCATCGCCTGCGGCAATTCCGACTTCCTCTTCCAGGCCAACAAGGACTTTATGGCCGAACTCGACAAAGCCGGCTATCCCTACAAGTTTATGGAGACCGACGGTGGCCACATCTGGAAGAACTGGCGCATCTACCTCACAGAGTATCTCCCGATGATATTCAAGTAGCGGCTATTCCACGCAGGCAAGTGTCGCTGCTGACAGACGGAAGTCCGACGGAAGGACAGAAGCTGCGGCGGCGATGGTGCTGCCGGTGGTCAGTACGTCATCAACAATAAGAATTCGGAAGGACCCTGCGGCGCGAAGACGTTGCAGGGCCTTTTCATTCAGGGAGAAGGCTCCGGCCATATTGCTGCGGCGGTCTGCCGCCCGGGTCTGGGTGCGGGTGAAGCGGCGCCGGCGGATGAGTTTCGGCTCGAAGGCGGCTCCGAGGGCTGCGGCAAGTTCCCGACCGATGACATCGCTCTGGTTGAAGCCGCGGCGGAATTTCTTCAGCGGGTGCAGCGGCACGGGCACTACCGCGTCTATGCTGGTGAAGCGACCCTGCTCGACCATCTTCTCTGCCAGCGTTGCAGCCATCCAGCGGCCCAACGAGATGTCGCCGCCGTATTTGAATTCGTGTATCAGGCGGCTGTAGGCGCTGTCGCGGCGGTAGAAGAACAGGCTGCAGGCCTGCTCTACGTGGGCTCCGGCCAGCCGCTGCTCCGCCGGATTGCCCTCCCAGCCCCAGAAGTAGGTAAAAGGGATGTCGTCCGCGCACGATGCACAGATATGCCTGGTCCCGATATCGAGCTTAGACCCGCATACAAGGCACATACGCGGAAAAAAAAGGTCGCCCAGGGAGGCGACGCAGAGTCTGAAGATATGTCTTACCCCGCTGCCCATCACTTTCGTTTTCTCAAAGATACTTATTATCTTTGATAAATTATGTGTAATCTGCTATGATAGATTTCGTCAACATAACGTTCATAGACGTCCTCGACATCCTGCTGGTGGCGCTCCTGATTTACGAGTTCTACAGGCTCATCAGAGGCACTTCGGCGATGTCCATTTTCATAGGCATCATCTTCCTCTACGTAGTGTGGATAGTGGTCAAGGCCCTCAATATGAGGCTGCTTTCGACCATCCTGGGACAGGTGCTGGGAGTGGGCGTCATAGCGATGATCGTCATATTCCAGCAGGAAATCCGCCAGTTCCTGCTGCATTTCGGCAACCGCTATTTCGCAGGCCGCAACAAGCTTAAGAACCGCAGCAGGGCGTGGTTCCGCAATGAAGTGGCCATTAGTCAGGAAGCCCTCGAGGAGATTACGGCCGCCTGCCAGTACTTGTCCGAAACCCGCACTGGCGCCCTGATTGTCTTCAGGCACAAATCCTCGCTCGACAATTTCATCGAGACCGGTGACCGTATCGATGCGGCAGTGCACCGCCGCCTCATCGAGAACCTCTTCTTCAAGAATTCGCCCCTTCACGACGGAGCCCTCATAATGACCCAGAACAGGATCGTGGCAGCCCGCTGCATCCTGCCCCTCACTGACCGCGCAGACATCAACCCGAGCTACGGAATGCGCCACCGCGCCGCCATCGGCATTTCTGAAGTGACCGATGCCGAAGTGGTCGTGGTGTCCGAAGAGACCGGCGTAATATCATACGTGGCGGACGGCCAGATAACTCCTATGCAGAGCATAGCCGAGCTGAGGCTGAAGCTTGAAAATTCATACAGCAAATGATAAGCGAACAGAAGATAGGCTTTGACAAGGTCCGCAGCCAGGTGCGCTCCAAATGTCTGTCGAAATACGCGCTTGCCCGCGTCGACGGCGAGCAGTATTGCGCCGACAGGCAGCAGATACTGCACCGCCTGCAGCTCACCGACGAGATGAGGCTTATCTGTATGTTCGAAGATACCTTCCCCTCAGAAGGCTTCACTGACTCCCGGGAGCTGCTGCTGCCGCTGACATCGGAAAGCACTTCCATCTCCCTGCCGTCCCTGGTGATACTTCGCACTACCCTCGACACCGTTCGTAAGGTGGTGACATTCTTCGACCGCAGCAAGGACGGAGTCTACCCCAATCTCAAGGAGATGTCGCGCCCGGTGGCATATTTTCCCGAAGTGGGCCGCCGCATCGACTCGATAATCGACCGCTACGGCAATGTGCGGGACAACGCCTCCGACACGCTGGCCAGCATCCGCCGGCTCATCAGAGAGAAGGAGAAAGCGGTCTCGAAGGTCACTGCCGCAATCCTCAAAAAGGCCCAGGGCGACGGATATGTAGAGGAAGACGCGGGCGTGGCGATGAGGGACGGCAAGGCGCTGATCCCGGTGGCCGCGGCAAACAAGCACCGTATCCCCGGCATAGTCTACGACCAGAGCGCCAGCGGCAAGACGGTCTTCATCGAGCCGATAGAGATAGTGGAGATGAACAACCGTCTCTACGAGCTGCATCAGGACGAGCAGGCCGAAATAGCCCGCATCCTCGCCCAGTTCACCGACTTCTTGCGTCCCTACCTGCCGGAGCTCCTGCAGGCCGCCGAATTCCTCGGCGAGATTGACTTCATCCGCGCCAAGGCCCTTGTGGCCCTCGATATGATAGCCGGAATGCCGGTCATTTCGGAAGACGGAGAAGTATGGCTGCGCAAGGCCCGCCATCCGCTGCTCGAGAAGGCTCTGGCCCGCGAAGGCAAAAAGATAGTGCCGCTCAACCTCCATCTCGACCGAAGCAAGCGCATCCTGGTCATCTCCGGCCCGAACGCCGGCGGCAAGTCGGTCTGCCTCAAGACCGTCGGCTTGCTGCAGTATATGTTCCAGTGGGGCCTGCTCGTCCCTACGTCGGAAGTGTCGGAATTCGTGATATTCGACGATATGTTCATCGACATCGGCGACGACCAGTCGCTGGAGAACGACCTTTCCACCTACAGTTCACATCTTCAGAACCTCAAGGAGATAGTGCTCCGCTCCGGCAAGAAGTCGCTGGTGCTGATCGACGAGTTCGGCAGCGGCACCGAGCCGGCCGCCGGAGGTGCCATCGCAGAGGCTGTGCTTGCGCAGATAGAGGAGAACGGAGCCTACGGTGTCATCACGACCCACTATACCAATCTGAAACTTTACGCTGAGAACAGCCGTGGCTGCGCCAACGGTGCAATGATGTTCGATGTGGAGAACATACAGCCGCTCTTCCAGCTGGAGCAGGGCCTGCCCGGCAATTCTTTTGCCTTCGAGCTGGCCCGCAAGATCGGCTTCCCCGAATTCATCGTCAAGAGCGCCCAGGAGAAGGCAGGAAGCGACTTCGTAGATATGGAACGCCAGCTGCGCAAGATCGCCCGCAACCGCAAGGCGCTGGACGAGAAGCTCACCAAGGTCCGCTCAGCCGACAAGACCCTCGAAGGCCTGACCGACCGCTACCAGAAAGAGCTGGCAGAGATCAAGGCTCTCAAGAAGAGCATCCTCGACGAGGCGCGCGCCGAAGCCAAGGAGATAGTGAAGGAGGCCAACAAGCAGGTGGAACGCACTGTGCGTGAAATCCGCGAGAGCCAGGCCGAGAAAGAAAAGACCAAAGCCGCCAGGGCGTCTCTGTCGGAGTACGCAGCCAAGCTGGAGGAGGAGAACGTTTCGAAGAGCGACAAGGCCATCGAGAAGAAGATGGAGCAGATTGCCGCCCGCAAGGAACGCGAGCGCAAACGCAAGGAGGCCCGCGCCCGCAGGCAGGGCATCCAGGAGGCTGCGGAGGCGGAAAAGCAGGCCAAGGCTGCCGCCGAAGAAGCAGCCCGCCCGCTGCAGGTCGGCGACAAGGTGCGAGTCATCGGCAGCGACCTCATCGGCGAGGTCACCAAGCTCACCGCCCGCAAGGTGTCGGTTTCAATAGGATCTATCACATCCACGATGGCCCGCGAAAGGGTGCAGAGGATTTCCGCGACGGAATACAAGACCGCAATGAAGACCAATGCCGCCGGCGCAGGCCACGCGACATATTCGTCAGATATCTACAGCAACGACTCTGTGAACCAGCGCAGGCTCAACTTCACCCCCTCGATCGACGTGAGGGGCGAGAGAGTCAACGACGCCATCGACAAGGTGCTGCATTTTATGGACGACGCCTTGATGGTGGGCGTAGGGCAGGTGACCATCCTCCACGGCAAGGGCAACGGCGTCCTGCGTGAAGAAATCCGCAAATATCTCAAGACCATCGGCGGCGTAGAGTCCTTCGGCGACGCGCCTCTCGACCAGGGTGGCGCCGGCATCACGGTCGTCAAGCTCCTCTAACTGCAAAAACAGGTGAGTTGCATCCTCCAGACGTTGGGTTTGGTGAGGATGGGCCACTGGGCGATTTCTTTCCAGAATCCAGACTTAACAACAGCCCGCTGCGCAAGCTTATCTGTCAAGAACAATCTTGATGATATTATCGAAAATGCCATCGAATTCTTGAATGACAACCTCACATTCTTTCCCTTCGAACAATGCTTTTATGCATTTCATTTCTGCCCATAACCCTTGGACATTGTCATTATCCCAATAAACCACTAATTCGTGAATGGTATTGTCATTGAAAATTGTAGGGCAGAATATCCTATACTTGACATATTCTTGCATAGGGTTTTCAACGACTGAATCGTAGTTGTCATCGGCATATTGGTATCTGAAATAATTGAAAACATTTGACAGATAATATGTATCTTGTTGATAATCGCTGATCCAGAAATACGATCCTGAACCGTCACGTATAGGCTGTGGACTATGATAACGCTTAAAATCGGCATTCGGTTTTGAAAGGATAATCTCCAGTGAATACTTATCAGGATTGATTTCCCCCTCCCAATTATTACCCCGCGAGTTTTTAATATATCGTTCTGCAGCTAACGGAGCAACCAGATCATTTCCCTCCTTATCAATGAAACTAACAGAAATAGAATAATCGTATCCCCCTTTATCAAACAGATTATCTTTCGCTGTGAATTCTGGTTCAGTCTCCATCTTTGAATTACAAGCAACTATGCTTACACACAACACGCATAGCAGCACCAAAGCATTCATCGTTTTCATCTTCTTCATAGGCTTATAAAGATTAAGGGACAGAAACATAAATATTAGTTCTTAAGTACTGGGGATTCCCCTCTTCGTACTCTACATCATTAGATGCAAACCAGCCATTATATGTTGCATTATGATGCGCAAATAACTCTATTTGTTGCATCTATAATGTATAAATGGATATAATCAATTACTATGGAGTTGGATATGATACAAAGACCATCTCGATAATCCTTACCGAGAAGACTCCAAATTCCCTAGACGCAAAGAAAAGCCGCCTCAAGAAAATGATTATGGAATCCGACGCAAAAGACAAGGAGGAATACTTCAAATACTTCTGACGGCGACGCGCCCCTCGACCAGGGTGGCGCCGGCATCACGGTCGTCAAGCTCCAGTAGCAAGTCTTATCTTAAAGTGCCGATATATTATCCACTAATTCGTGGAAATTATTAAACAGATTATTATATTTGCAGTATAAACTTTGGATAGTATGTGATAAGCATAACCAGCAAAAGAAGCCGAGATGGGGTACGATGGAGCGACATATGAGGAGGTTCGGCAATTTCTGGATCAGATGAAAAGCTGGTTATCGTTGCTTGGCGGGTACGTGATTTTTGATAATCGCGACAAAAATGTTCAGTTTATGGTTGACATGGACTGGAACAAGTCCGATAAAAAGAAAGAGTGGTTACTGAAATTGGAACCTGAAGATTACTTTGAAGGGCCGGAACCTAATGAGATACCGGGATTGAATCCTGTCTGGAAGTTTGGAAAGAGAATAGAGGGACATTTGTGCTATATCAAGATATTCTTGATACCCAAAAACCGGGTGTACTGTATTTCCTTCCACTTTGCTGAACATAATATGTATTTACCACTGATGGGCAAAACAGAAACTGTATGAATCATATTGTTGATAAACCCAGTCCAATTACTGGAGGTTTGCTCGAGTTGCGGACGGAACCCTCCACTGTAGAGTACCGTGGGGAAACAATTAATTACGAGAAGTCGTTCTATCATTGCGTGGACAGTAAATTGGAGTTTACTGATGAAGAATTGGAAGCCGCCAATCTCAAACTCATCTATGATAGCTATCGCCGTCGTCACAAGATTCCGTTAGCAGAAGAATTAAAAGAAATTAGAGAAAGTTATGGGATACCTGCGACTGCGATGTCATTAATTCTTGGCCTTGGGGAAAATCAATACGGCTTGTATGAGGATGGAGTGGTTCCTACTCCTTCTATCGGCAGGCTCCTGAATCTTGTCAGGGAACCAGGTTTTATGATAGAGCAATTGGTGGCTTCTCGTTCAAAGTTCACGGAGAAACAATATCGGAAGTATTATTATTTCATATTGGCCTCGATGCCCCCCACAGTTTACGAAACAGAAAGAGAAGGTTTTGCAGATTATTGTACATATCCTTCGTTCCCCTCTGCTGAAATAAACATTAAGCAACCGGCCTCGTATCAAAGAAGGAGTTCTTATAATGAATACATCTACGCCCCAGCCTGCTGATAGCCCCAAAATCCGCCTGTCGCTAGTAGGCGAACCAGTTATTGACATTCCTGCTCCGACTCAAATGGGCGGAGACATAGATTCTGCCAATCTGAAAATTCAGTACAATGTTTTGGTTCGAGTGATTCGTCCAGAATCCAGAGTTGCCGTTATTGTTTCTATGACATACTTGTCTGAGCATACAAAACTATTCTCTGGAAGACTTACTACAGTTTTTGATGTTGTAGACCTCTCGGCTTTCATAACCGAGAAAGAGGGGGAAGACTCTTTCCGTATTGAGAATGATTTTCTTCCCATGCTCATAAACATTGCCTTCAGTACCACTCGAGGTTATTTTGCCAGAGAACTTCAAGGATCCATCCTGGCTTCTTACCCCTTCCCCATGATTTCAATGGAGAATATTAGAAAGCGGACTACATATCAACTCGTGTAGGAAAACCTATCCCGCAACTCTCTTCTCGTATTTGCGACCAAGTCGCAACAAAAAAAGGATGACCGCGGGGCCATCCTTTTTCATATTGCGGTGAGCAATGGACTTAGTCGCTGAGGGAGAAGCGGCGGAAATCAGCGATTATTTAGATTCAGCCCGATGTCCGGATGGTGATGTCTGGTTTAATACTGCAACTCCCAGGGAGTTATAGGAATCGTTTCATGTGCAAAACGGATTGTAATGACATCTCCTGCTGTTGAGTTAATCACAATGTATATGTCACAGTCTTTATTATATGTCGCTAATTTGCAAGACTTGACCGATACTTCCCTTATCTTTTCATTATCACCTTCGTAAACTCCATGATTCATCGGAATATCAAGGCGACTTCCAAGACCCAGAGATTCATCTAAGCCGTTAATTACTATCTGATCGACCCATTCGCGCAAATCTTTGACTTCTTTCCGACTTCCGCAATTTCCATTGATTTCAACAATAGTATTCACAAAAGGATCGGGAGGTGAAGAGTATTTCTCCGGATATAGTTTAATGCGAAAATAAACGTAATCAAGCCCAACAACAGAGCCGCCGCCATGGTAAGCAGAACCAATAGAATATGTGTTAACTATATTGTCTGCTCTGGCGGACCGTATGATAAGTGCATTACCATAAGTATTGTCAATAGCCATTTTTTCACAGGAAGAAAGCGCGGCTATGATCATTAGCATCAATAAAGATATACGAATACCTTTCATCATTAAGGCTTTTTTAAGTATATGTTATATCTAGTGTATTGATAATCCCCATTCCCTGAGTCATAGTCATTCTTTACAAACCATCCATTGCAATTTAAGTGATTTTTATCAAAACACCAATTCATGTGCAGATAATAACTGAATATTGTTCCTCCTTCAATACCAGGATTGTTGTGAGAATACATCCCCTGTGTAAAAGTACCAGCACCATACGGTTGATTTTCGGTATAGAAAACCATTTGATTTGAATAACCATTTACTCCGTCACAAACCCAGTAATGACCTGAAACATTTAAAATGTCCCATATAGATGAAACTGGTCCGTCTGTTCCTGTCATGATGAAAGGCCTCATACAATTTAACAAAGTGTCTTTTGCTGCATCATAATTATGAACCTTCGGCAACAACTCAATATATCCCAAAGAATCTAGTCCAGCTATCACATTTGAGATATTTGCCGATGAACCACTTTGCCCGTATGTCATTTGAAATTTCTGTCCGAGCATCCTGATTAGGTGCGGTTGACGCGATAAACTAGATGAGTCTGGATCTGCTGATATTTGATTCCAAGTGAAAGGAGTATTACTCCAAGACATATTCGTTGGGTACTCAAAAAATTTCATTATCTGTCCTGCCGCTATAGCAGTACATCCTGCCGGATAGTGAGATGGACACAAATCATTGAATGGGAAATCTTGATGCCATTGTGTGGAAAGAAGCGGGCCGATATGATAGTATGTAGGATATATATACCCTATTACCGTTTCGCTTGGATCAGAATGATTTTGCGCTGCATTGCTACAAATAGCATCGTATAAATCATCATAGCCCCACTCATTGAAGTAATACTCAGCATTAGATAGCGACGAGAAAGTCCACCCTTCACTGCCATATTGTGCTTGCAATCTTTCTATTTCAGCCCAGCAGGAGTCCTCTCCTGCGCTGCGGGTCTGAGGACGGCGAGCAGCAAGAAGTTGTTGCGCCGGATCTACGTAAGTGCCATCATAGCGTGCCCATAGGTTCTGCATCTGGGTTTTGGTGGCTTCATCGAGCGATCCACTGCTCTTGATGCCTACTTTCGTCTCATCGAGCCATACATCTACCGGCCCCATATCGTCCTGAAGTTCAAATGAGCCTTTGTCAGAATAGGCAAGGATTGGATAGTAGTTCCTTGTTGAACCGACGATGACAAAACCACCATCTTCATAGTTGAAAATGTACATAAGATCCTGGCCATCTTCCCTAACAGCAGCAGAGGAACTAACCCTCTTTGAGGTTGAACTCTTTGTGGCAACGCCAAGATTACCGGCTTCGGAGCGCATGAACCTGTCTGCGATTCCCTGAGCCTCGTTATGGGTAACATTGATACTGGGCGCCTTGCTTACTATTTGCTGATCTATGGCAGATGCAGCGTCAAAGCCGACATTGTCGATTTCGTTGCAAGAAAATAGCAGAGTTGCTGCAAGAGACAATACTACTATAAACGAATAATGTTTCATGGATTATGGCTTTTTTATTGGTTAATTGTTATTGTTGCATTATCACAACACGAATTCGCCGTAATATGACTGTCCAGAAAGAAGGATTATATCCAGCCTGTACAATCCAGAGAGACCACTTATAGGGATAATGATTGAGCCAAAAGATGTGTCAAATACTGTCTCATAATCATCGCCTGTAGTGGAAGTGAGTCTAATCTCTACGCTTCCTATATTGCTAGTGCAACCGAGGACTACATAATGATCCCAGACCTGGGCAAGGAAAGGAACCTGTTCCGGAGAACGATTTTCACCAGAACCTGGATCTTCAATGATAATAGGAATAGGATACTCGTCTGATTTGGCATCAATAGTAGTAGAAAGAAGTATAGCAGCTGATGCTGCCAAGAGTAATTTGAAAAATGCTTTCATTTTAAATTAGGTGTTTAGACGTTTATTCAAAGTTAGGCCATATTATAGCAGGGTAATTCAATGTCAATCTTACAAAAATGGTCATTGCGTACCGTATAATACCCTAATTTTCAATACTTTGAAGAAGTTGGACGAAATAAAAGTCTTACATTCGCCGAAAAGTGGTGACGATTCTGTTGTATTTGAGATATTTTACATATCTCAAATATGTCTTGCATGGAGCAATCTCTAGCCCTTTTATTAAATTTGATTATGAAACATCTTTATTGGTTTTTTCTTGTCATAATCCTGACTGCTTGTAGTGAGGCGGCCATCCAGGGCAAGTTGGATGAAATTGACACCTATGTCGACAGTGACCCGCAGTCGGCGCTTGCAGCTGTGAACGAGCTGGACATAAGTGATGTCAAATCTGAGAAAGTAAAAGCGCACTATTCTTTGCTTCACAGCAAGGCTATCGACAAGTGCTACATAGACACTACCGATGTCTCTGTGATTATTGACGCTGTGAAATACTATTCTCGGCATGGCAATCCCGACCAGAAGATGCAGACTTATTACTATCTGGGACGAATCCACGGCAATGCAGGCAGATATACGGAATCCCTCCTCGCCCTCACACAGGCGCTTGAGGCAGGTGAGGCGTCATCCGATGTGAAATACAAAGGAAGGGTATATATAGCAATGGCGGATGCCCACAACCGTAACTACAATGTAGTTGAAGAAGGACGTTGTGTTGATAAAGCGCTGGACTATTTCGAGGAGTCCGGTGATTCAATCCAGATCAATGCTGCGAAATATAGAAAAGCCGTAAGCTGTATAAATCTGAGAGATTTTGAACAATCTGATTCTTTATTTCAGTCTCTACTTTTGATTAAAGACTTGCGGTCTTCACTAAAAGCTAAATGCTTTGTCAAATATGCTTATCTTCTATCTGTAATCGACGATTCTGATTATCAAAGAACTTATCAATTGTTTCAGGATGCTATTTCTTCCGGAGCCGAATTTTCAAAGAAGGATGTGGCTGCTTATGCTTATATACTTTGGTGCAAGGGGGATACTGTTGGTTCGGAGAAAGTGTTTAGCGATCTTGAACGAAGAGATTCATCGGTAGTCGGTGTAACATCCTGGTGGAAAAGCAGAATAAAGAAAAAAGAAGGCTTATTCAAAGAGGCGTATGAATACCTTGATGATGCAATGACGTATGCCTCAGAAGTGGAAGACAATGCTCTCCAACAGTCTCTTTCTATCGCACAGCGGGATTATTATTCTGCAATTGCGGCCCAACAAAAGACACTGGCGGACAATCGTAAGAAGATATCTATCCTGATAGCTGTGGCCGCCATCGCCATCATACTTCTGATCCTCGGCATAATACTTAATGTTATCAGACGGATTAAGGAACGGGAGTTCAACGCCCTGACGGACCTCGAATATCTGAAAGACCATCTGATGGATGTACAGAAATCCTCTGCCGAGAAAGACGCCAGGATTGAATCTCTCCAGGCGAAGTTCCAGGAAGTTTTCCGGGAGCACTTCAGGTATATAGCCCAACTTTATGAAACCTACGAAATGAATCGCACCCGTGGATACAGCGGCATTTCGACATATAAGCATATACAGGATGTCTTCAAAGCGATCAAGGGAGAAGAGGAGACAGCTCACATATTCGAGAAAACCATCGACAAGGATATGGATGGGCTTATTACCCGTTTCCGTGCAGATTATCCCGATTTAAAGGAGATAGACTATCTGCTGTTCTGCTATTACGTGGCCGGCTATGATACAAAGACCATCTCGATAATCCTTACCGAGAAGACTCCAAATTCCCTGGACGCAAAGAAAAGCCGCCTCAAGAAAATGATTATGGAATCCGACGCAAAAGACAAGGAGGAATACCTCAAATACTTCTGATAAGCCAAAGAATTTGCTATTGCGTAAAAATATACTACCTTCGCGGCGACATTCGAGGAGGACAGATTTGACTGCTTGCAACCTCCACCTAAAAAAATGCTAAAATGAAAACAAACTATCTCTTTACATCCGAGTCCGTTTC
>JAEEGL015956916.1_pt1 | contig 36959 bp, 24 predicted proteins | sample 9134231 | NCBI WGS metagenome assembly JAEEGL01 (sample SAMN16246548, study PRJNA631951) | gut metagenome | biome: gut microbiome; feature: rumen; material: fiber-attached | host: Bos | place: Iran: Karaj | collected 2018-10 | reverse complement strand
GCGGCCGGACTGGCCTCGCTCAGGTTCTCGTTGTCGGAGCAGGAGGTCATGCCTGCCATGCTCATGGTCATGATTGCTGCGAATGCTGCAAGCTTGAAATAATTCTTTTTCATAAGGCTTTATTTTTTATTGTTATTGAATTCTTGTTTTTGTCTTTTGACATTGCAAAGCTACTACGGAAATCGCCCTCATTCCAAACAATTCCGGATATTTCGTGAGAGAAGGTTGTGACAGTCTGCCGTATTTCTGCCAAAAGAAAAAAACGCCCGGATTCTTGTCAGAAAACCATGCAGAAAGACGTTATAAATGGTCAATTGCACCTAAAATCACATACTTTTGGCAGCATATCACCATTATTTCATAAATAACATTTATCTTTGTATCGAATGTGTGCCAATGGAATGCAAACATTAAATGAGCCAATAGGCATAGCTAATCAGAAGTCATGAGTGTCAAACCAAGAATGAGAGAGATGGCCCTCATCATGCTGTGGGGCGTGGTGTGCTGGATGTTCTTCCAATTTTTCTACTCCTACCATTTTTTCTACCAAGAGCAAAACCAATTGTTCTTGCTCTCACACGACTATCTCGCCACCTATTTCAGAAAACCCGGATGGGCCACCAGCATGGTGGGAGACTTTTTTACCCAATTCTATTACTACCGCTATGCCGGAGCCGTGATATTAACCCTCACACTGCTCGTGATGGGTGACCTGTTGCGCAGGGCATTCGGCCTGATCCATCAAGGAATCTGGGGGTTTTGGACAGCCATGACCTTGATGACCATCGAAGCCTGTCTTTTCCTGCATCACGACCACCGGTTGTCGTCGGCCATGGCCATCATCGGCGGTACCATCCTCTTCCTTGTCTATGCCCTTACCTCCCGGCGTATGCCTCTCGTCATCAGCGTGATCTTCGGTATCTGTCTGGGACTCCTGGCTTACACCGCCACCGGCTATGGTTGGATCATCTACTCCCTGCTCGTCATCATCCACGACGGGATGAAGAAAGTCAAGGTAAACTGGTGGGGATACCTTTTCGTATTGGGCATGATCATTCTCGCCTTCACCACCACCAACCGGATCTACTTGCTCACCACTGCAGACAACCTCACCTACCCAGGTATAGGACGTCTGACCCTGCCCGACTTTGAACTGGAAAAGACCTTTGCCATCGACAACGAATACTATTTCGGCAACTGGCCAAAGGTGGAACAATTAGTGGAAAGTGAGGACCATCCCAACGAGGTACAGCTGTTCTTCTACAACCTTGTAAAAGCTCAGCAAGGAGAATTGCCCGATCATCTGTTGAAATTCCTCCCTAACCAACTCGGGACGTTCTATACCATCGGCCCCAACACGCCGAAACTCATCATCAACAACATGAACGAACTCTACTGGGCCCTTGGCGACATGACCCTCACTGAGCGTGCCGCTATGATGACCAATGTGTTTGCACCCGACAACCGCAACGTGCGCATGATTCGTCGCCTGGCTGAATGCAACATGGTGAGCGGTGACTCACTGGCTGCCAACAAATACCTGAGGATTCTGCAGCAGACATTGGTCTATCGGAGTTGGGCCGAACTCATCAAGAACCACGAGCCCAAGGCTTGGCATTATTTCGTCGAGAAGAAACAATTCGTCAACAAGGCCGACACCATACGCCTCAGCGACAACCTGCATATGGTGATGATGGAACTTCTTGACAGCAATCCAGACAACATCGTGGCTCTTGACTATATCCTCTGCAGCACCCTGCTGCTAAAGGACATCAACAACTTCAAGCGCGACTACGACCGCTACTGTATTGCCACCGACAAGCCTCGCGTAAAACCGCTCTATCAACAAGCTCTGATGATCTGGCTCGCCGGAACCAACGCACCCGATGATGAATGGAAGAAATACATCCATGACCAAGAACAATTGCGGCGTTTTCAGGACTACAACCAGCACCGTGGCGACTCCCGCTTCAGCGACACCTACTGGTATTATTTCGACACCGCCAAAGCCCCGAAGATATGAAACACCTGCATACACTCCTGATGGTCCTCGCCCTTGTCACCTTGACGCAGACTGCCTGCACTCCGACTCCTGAGCATGCTGCAAAAAGCGACATGCTGCCTCTCATTTATCCCGACTATACCGACATCACGATCCCCTGCAATATCGCACCCCTCAATTTCCTGCTTCGTGACGGTGCTGATGCAGTGGAGGTCAGCGCCGTATGTGATGGCGAGACGCTCACCGTGAACGCCAAGGGCCAGGAGGTGTGTTTCGGACAAGAAGAATGGAAAAGCTTCATGGAGAAGGCAGCAGGACAGAGCGTGAAGGTGACGGTCACCTCACTGAAAGACGGACAATGGACCGAATACCAATCCTTCTCCTGGCATGTCTCCAAAGACGCCGTCGACCCCTATCTTACCTACCGGCTGATAGAACCCGACTACGAGATTTTCCAAAATCTCTCCTTGCGTGAGCGCTGCGTGGAGAATTTCGATGAGCGTGCCATCTCCGACTATGGTCTGGTGGGCAACCGCTGTATGAACTGCCACACCTACGGCAGTCAACAACCCGGTCTCTCCATGCTCTATGTGCGCGGCGAGGGAGGCGGTGCGATCCTCAACCGCGACGGACAACTGTCAAAACTCAACATCAAGACTCCCGACATGGTGTCGGGAAGCGTGTATTTCTGCTTCAGTCCCAACGGCCGCTATATCGTCTTCTCCACCAACAAGATTATCCCTGCCTTCCATGCCAGACCCAACAAGCGCCTGGAAGTGTTCGACAGTGCCTCGGATGTGTATGTGGCCGATTTGGAGAAACACACCATCCTCAGCAGCGGTCTTCTCAGCGACAGCACCGTGTTTGAGACCTTCCCCACCTTCTCATCCGACGGTAAGCACATCTACTATTGTGCCTCACCCAAGGTGAAACTGCCGATGGAACTGACCGACATGCGCTATAGCCTATGCCGCATCGCCTTCGATGAGGCGACAGGCACCCTCGGCACCGAGGTCGATACTCTGTTCTTTGGTCGGCAGCAGCAGGCTTCCATCTGCCACCCCCGTGTTAGCCCGGACGGTCGTTTTATCGTCTACACGGTAGCCGACTACGGCACCTTCCCCATCTGGCATCAAGAGACCGACCTCCAACTGATGAACCTTGAGACGGGAGCTATTGACAAGATGGAAGCCATCAACAGCGACAAGAGCGACACCTACCACAGTTGGTCTTCTTCCAGCCGGTGGCTCGTCTTCGCCTCAAAGCGTGATGATGGTCTTTACGGTAAGCCCTATTTCTGCTATATCGACCGAGATGGCAAAGCCCACAAGCCCTTTGTGCTGCCTCAGAAGGACCCCCATTTCTATGACAACAACCTAAAATCGTTTAATGCCCCCGAAATAGGGAAAGGCCCCCTACCCTTCGACGCTCTGGATGTAAAGCGCGCGGTAGAAGGCCCTTCTGTTGACTTCAGCAAAAAATAGTCTTGATTTATCTTATCTTTGTTTCCACACGCTGGTCACTGCGGATTTCTCTTGCTGCCGCCTGCGCGTCGATCTTCACAGGTTCACTGGTGAAGTCAGGGGTATTGAATGAATAAAGCGTCTCATCGTAATACTTCCAGGGGTCACGTTGTGGAAGGAGAAAAGGCTTTGTCATCTTGCCATCCTTGTCGACATGAGACAGATAAAGCGTTGTATAATAACCGTTCCCCCGTCTTGACGTGAACACAATCCACCTGGAGTTCTCGCTCCAGTTGTGATAACTGTCTGTATCATCGCTGTTCACCTCGTCCAAAGGCCGTGCCGTACCAGTCTGCAAATCAAGAAGCCATTGGTCGGCTTCCTTATGCCAAATGGGGAAACAACCATAGTCGGACATAGTGAACAACAGGAACCGACCATCATAAGAGGGCCGTGGATGGTTGGCGCTTTTGCCCATCTGCCGTGCATTAAAGATTGTGTCTACCTCGCCCACAAACGTTCCTTTTTCTGCATCAAAGCCTATTTTGCACAGGTTATACTGTATTTCTTTGTATCCTGCCGGTATTTCCTTCGCTGCAGCAGCACAGAAATACAAGGCCTTTCCATCGGGAGAGAAAACCGGATAATTCTCATAATGGTCCTTTGTCGCCACGATGGAGTCGAGCAATATCTCATGGGTATCAGGAGAATAGACCAGCACGTCGGAAGCATGGTCGAAAACTTCTATCCGCTCTCCTGCCACGGCATGAAAAGACTGGTTTGTCTTGTTGGTGGAGTAAGCCACGAAACGCCCCGACGGATGCCAATACGGATACACCATCGAACCGCCAAGACTGTCGTTTTTGGCCTTCAGCAGTTCCATTACGCCATCCCGTTGTATGAGCGTCGCCCCATGATCGCCACGGATATGGAAGGTCAGCCGATGGGGATTGGTGCGGTCTGACACATGGCAGTTGAGACAGGCACCAGGCACCGCCGTGTTCTCAAGGATGGCCTGTTCGTGGAAATTCGACAAGTCGCGTTGGTATAGTCCCATCCGTCCGTATACCTCATACCCTGGAGGTATGCGGCGGTAGGTAAGCCCCCACTCTCCGAGGTCATCATTGCTAACATTGATAGTGAAGTCGCTGTATTGTGTCCATGTTCCGTCTTTTCTCACGCATACGGTGAAGGTAAGGGCGGCACCCTTGTTCTGTTGGGTCAGTTGATGCCATTCCTCTACATCGAAGTCGGCATATTGCCCATTGGCATGCAGTTCTCCTCCTTTCTCTCCTCGTACCACCACATCCATGACATCACCATCACCATAGCAATAGAAATTGAGCGGTGCAATCTCTGCCGGGATGGAGACTCCGGCATAGTCAGGGAAGATGGGTGGCATCTGCTTCACAAGGGTAGGGTCAACTGGTGACGAGGTGCACGACCAGGTCAGCCACGATGCCACACACAAGGTGAGCATCCATGTCACACGGCTGTATCTCATTCTCGTTCTCATGTCAATAGATCTCCTTCATTTGTTGCTTTCCTTGCCTCTCCTTGCCTTCCTGGCTTACCAGCATATACGACCAGAAAGTGTTGCCTAACGGGGGTGTTGAGAGCGAGGGATCTTTCTGATTCTTCATATAGAGATTGACAAACTGCGTGAGCAGGTTGCAGGTGGCAGGTTCTATGCTCCACGGCATCCCCTCGAAACTGCCATGCTGCTGAGTCCATTGCATCACCAAAGCCTGCTGATAGGCAGTAGGGATACGGTTGAATTTTGCGTATTTGCCCAAGGGGTAATAGGCATTGAACCGCTCGAGGTCACGCTGCAGCAACTCGTAGCACATCAGGTACTCAAAAGCCATTCGGTTGTCGTAGTTCTGAACGAAGAGCAGCCCGAGCATCTGGTCCATCTCGGTGTCGCTGAAAAGGAAGTCCTTTTTCTTCTGCCGATAAGACCTCAGTCTGCTATAAACAGGATCCTCGCTCACCTTTCCTGCCTTGATCATGGCTTTCTGCTCTTTCGCCCATTTGCGGTAGAACACCGTCCTCTCCAGCATCCTGAGGTATTTCATGGCCACCTCATACTGGCCGTTGATGATGTTGCACTCCGTGATGCGCTTGGTGAGCCTACCGCTCTTGCGGTGATTAGGTATGGCTTCCTGCGCCTCAAAGGAATAGCGCTCGGCATCGTTCACCATCCCAAGCCAATAAAACGTCTCACTGGGGGGCAGCGGTGAGGTCATATCTCGCTGAAACGAAGGGAACAAGCCTTCGGCCCCATTCTGGAAGAAGTCGAACAGACGGTCGCCCAACTGTCCCTGCATGGCAAGAGCAAGGTTGACGCACGACACGTCGAAAGGCCGTGTCGGCTGTTGACGTTCTGCCTTCTCCACAATCTTCCCCCATTGACGGGTACGGACCAAGAAGTCGTATTCTATCAAGCTGTATTTCAACGGGTCAAAGGAACGGCCTATCACCCACCAACCGCCCACAGCCAGCACCGCGATGGTTACCCCAACGACCCTGGCGGTCTTGCGCACGGCGGGCAGCAACGGCAGCAATAACGGCAACATGACGCAGATGCCCTCGATAACGATCTGAATGGCAGGCTGATAAACGGGATACCGATAGTAGTTGATACCGGCGAAAAGATTGAACAAAGGGTATTGCAAATGCCTGGCGGACAACAAGATCACCACTATGGCATAGACCACGCCAACGATGCCGATCGCCACACTGCCCAACGAGCGATGCCTGGTCAACTCATAGAAGGCGACATAAATCACCACCATCAGTACGCAAGGCCCGATCAGCCAATAGATTAGAGGCACGGAGATAAGGATGAAGGCCATTTTTCGCCATTTGTGTCGGGGAAATCCTTCGTCACCACTGACCACATGATAAAGCAACATCAAGGCCAATGCCATCAGCAATGCGACATTGAAACTCAGCAGCACATTCTCATCGCCCATATATGCCCACAGCATCAGCGACGGGATAAAACTGAGGGGGTAATAGGTATCGTTGGCGCCATTACGGCGAGCCAACAACCATACCATGACCTGGAGGGCCACACTGAGCAAGGCGAGGATGCAGGCGCCAACCGCGGGAACGAAATGAAACTGCGTGAGGAACTCACCGAGATAGTCGGCCAGTCCTCCAGGCACCGACATCCGCTCCTGGAAATAGGCTGTGTCGGTAAGAAATAACTGGTATTGCTCCTGAAACGAGAGCACCGACATCCTCAGGAACCCCCAATAGCATGCCACCACGATGCCAAAGAGCGCCGTGAGCAGCCATTTCCAATGTTTGAAGAGATGCTTTCCCATATACTATTCTTCCGTCACCGTCACGATCGTACCATCAGGCATCCGCTTGGGATAACTTGTGGGATAGAGACTGCCGAGGAACGTGCTCAGCGCACCCTCTCCCACCTGCGTGGCCAACTGACGGGTGTATTGTTTGTAAGCCTTGTGCACGCTGTCGGCCTGTGCCTCCAGCTGTTTGGCCATGGCTGCGTCAGTCTTGCCCATTTCTGCTGCAGCCTTGCGGAAGGTCGCCATCTCACGGGTATGCCGCTCCGTGGCCTGTTTCCACACTTCGAGAGAGTCGTTGCCTCTTGTGCCCGACGCACTGCTCACCTTTCCTATACGCACCGTGATATCCCCTGGCTCGGTGACAACCAGCAGGCGCTGCACACCATCACGGAAATGATAGTCCATGATGATCTGTGCCATATGGCAGGTGTCTGTGACGAACTCGAACTTTCCATCCTTGATGTAAACAGAGTCGACCGCCTCGGCTGAATTGTCCTCCAGTGGCACAAGAAAAATTTGCTTATCGTTAAGCCGGCTGTCATCCACCGTACCATGGATACGGCACGAGCCATTCTTTACTCCTTGACCGCATGCCACCATGATGGCAACGGTCAGCAGGGTCAATGCCCAATGAAAAATAGGTTTCATCGTCTTTTCTTATCTGATTTTCACTTGTATTCTCTCTTCCGAGGTCACCTGACGCTGCATCTCCCGAATATCCACCTCGACCTTGGTCTTGGTGAAGTCTGGCACGTTGTAGGCGTCGAACATGCTTGCGTAATATCGGCGTGGCGAACGTTGCGGCAACAGGAATGGCTTGCTCACCATCCCATGGTCATCGACACAAGCCAGATAGAGTTTGGTAAAAGTGCCATCTTCCCGTTTCGAGGAGAAGACAAACCATCGGCTGTCAGATGACCAGTTGTGATAACTCTCGCTATAGTCGCTGTTGGCTTCGGTGAGACACCGTGTCTCACCAGTTCTGAGATCCATCAGCCAAAGATCAGCATCGCGCTGTGCCACAGGGAAATTGCTGCGGCTCGACACACAGTACATCAGCCAACGGCCATCGTAGGATGGTCTGGCCAGCGTATAACTCTTGTCTGTCATCGGACCGTTGAGCAAGGTATCGGCCTCTGTGCCGAAAGAGCCTGTGGCTGCATCGAAAGGCAAGGCCACCAGCGAGCATTTCACCTTCAGGTATTCGGCAGGCACATTGCATGGTTTCGATGAACTGTAATAGAGCGTCTTGCCATCACTTGAGAAGGCAGGGAAGATCTCCAAGTCTTCGGTCTGCAGCAGCGGCGAGAGGAGCAGTTCGTTGCTCCGCACATCGAGCACCACCACATCGCTGAAGCGGTGATAAACCTCAAGATTGCTCTTAGCCCCTGTGAAGAAACTCTGGTGTACGGAGTTCACCGCATAGGCGCAGTAATTGCCAGAAGGATGCCAGTAGGCATAACTTCCCGCCGCCTTGGTGGAATCAGTCTTGGTATTGAGCCACGACTGTTTTCCGTCGATCTGCACCATGGTGCCACCACCCTCCCCCCGGATTTGCATCGTCAGCCATCGAGGGTCGGTGCGGTTGGGAGTATGGCAGTTGAAACAACGCCCTGGCAGGGCAGTCTCCTGAACGATAGGACGCTCGTCGAAGGTATGGATATCTCGCTGGTAAATGCCTATGTTACCACCTATTTCGTAGCCTGGTGGTATGCGGCGGTAAGTGAGCCCGTAATCTTCCAGAGGATAGGAGCTCACATTGATTGTGAAGTCGCGGTATTGCGTCCAAGCGCCATCTGCCCTCGCACAAACGGTGAAGGTGAGTTGTCCACCCACATTCTTCTGGGTGAGGGCATGCCACTCGTCAATGTCGAAGTCGGCCCACTCGCCATTGACATGTATCTCGCCACCACGGCTGCCCTTCACCGCCACGTCCATACGGTCGAAACGGGTGTCGGCCATATTGAAATTGAGCGGTGCGATGCCTGCCGGTATTGTTACCCCCACATAGTCGGGATAGATGACAGGCAACTTGTCAATGTGCTGTGGATTCTCCGGAGCATTGGAGCACGCTGCCAAGAGGCACAGCAGCAACGCAAGAATCAGCTCTTCGTGTCTTCTCATATCAGTTTCCTCCCATCATTTTTCTCACATACAGGCCATAGGGCGAAGCCTTGTCGACTCCTTGCGACTGTATGCACTTCACGGCATCCTGATAGCCACGGGGCATATACTGATAACCGCCATACTGTTGCACCCACGACATATACTGCATAAACTCCTGTGCCTTCCCTTTGAGCAGCAGTTCGCCCATGAAATAATCGAGTGCCATGGTGTTCTCAGTATTGTTGACAAAGAGCAGTCCGAGCATCTTGTCGATTTCATCGTAGCTATAGAGGAAGTCTTCCTTATATCTTAATTTCCGCTTTTTGCCATAGAGCGGGTGCTTGTCAACTTTCGGATCCTGATAGAGCAGCTGGCACATCTCATCCGCCCAACCACGGTAGAACAGGGTGTGTTGGAGCAACGCCAGATGCTTGGCAGCCAAGGCATACTGTCCGTTCACCATCAGGCACTCCACCATTCGCTTGGTGAAGCGTCCGCTTTTACGCGCATTGAGAATCGACTCCTGCAAGTCATGCATATAGCGGTAGGCGGAGTTGATCATGCCCAGGTGCCAAAAAGCCTCTGCCGTGGGGATGTTGGAGGTAAGGTCGCACATCATCGGCATCAGGAGCGCATCCTCTCCGCTTTGGTAGAAGTCGAACATACTATCGGCTAACCTCCGCTGCTTGGCAAGTGCGAGGTTGACGCAGTTGCAGGAGAACGCATTCTTCACCTGATCATGTTCTGCTCGGCTGACCACCTCATCCCAACGCTCCTCCCTCACCAGATAGTCCTGTCTCAAGAGTTCGTATTTCTCCTTGTCATAGCCGGTATGGATAGCAAAGAATGCCAGTATGAAAACGGCTGCCGATGCCCCCCCACCCCAGATGCTTGCCGATGCCGACTTCATCGTGCATCGTGAACCATCAGGAAGATAGGGAACAAGAGTAGAGATGGCAACGACCGTCAGCGGAAGTATGGCCTGCAACACATGATAATGCAAAGGTATGCGGTAGTAGTTGAGCCCAAGGAAAATGGATTTCAAGGGCCACTGCAGGAGGACATATACGGACGCCCCATGCACTACACCCATCCAGACCGGTATCCACCAGCATCGTCTTGGAGCTCTCAGTACCCGCAGCACCACATACACCCATGCCAACGGTCCTGCCATGACATAGAGCAGTGGAGTCACCACAAGGTCGGGCCACGAAAGGCGGCACCGGTCCCAATACTGACTTGCCCAAGCTGCAGCCATCACCATGAGCAATGCCACAGGATAGGACAACAGCACACTCTCGTCGCCCATCAGCCAAAGCAACAACACCGACGGGACGAAACTCAGCGGATAGCACCATGATGGCAAATTGCAGTCCTGCAAACGCATCAATTGCCAGGTAAGCCACTGTAGCAGCACATAGATGACGGCCAAAACCAAGGCTCCTGCCCATTTCATGTAATAGAACTGCACGAGGAACTCACCCAGATAGTCGGCCAGTCCGCCTGTCACCGTCATCCGTTGTACAAAATAATCGTTGGTGAGAAGGAACAGTTGGTATTGTTCCTGATAGGACAGAGCATGGGGATACCCCAACCACCAAAACAAGAATACCAGCACACCGAAGAGTGCGCTCGCTGCTGTTTTCGCATATGTTGTAGTGATTGTTGCCATTATCGTGCAAAGTTAACAATAATCAGTGGTATGGACAAATAACCTTGGTGATAAGTTTATACAAAAAGCCTTGGTGATCAAAGTCAAAAAAACCGCCCCGTGGACGAGGCGGTTTTTATAAGAAACGGACGTTTACTTTTTCTTGAAAGCCCACCATGTAGCCTCCGACCAACTGCCTGTGCCAGGAGCGGCATAGATGAGTTTCATGTGGCTGCCATCGAGTTGTATGATCTCGAAATCAGTGGGTTTCTCACCTCCACCGTTGATTTTGAACGGGAAGAGGATGCTACCGGCATCGGTATGCAATGTGCCCAGCGACCAAGCAGCCTGTGAGCCGTCGACAGAAGCATAGGTGCGTTTGCCTTGATCCCATGCAGAGATTTCGAATTTACCCGAACGGATCTGACTACCGTTGGCTGCGAAGGTAGAAACAGTACCCTTTTCGTAGTTGAAGGTCATGTAGGCACCAGCGTCTTCCTCACCTGTAGCAGCACCGGTGTCGGAATGGTTGAGCTGTCCGGTCAAGTCTGCTGGTGGACATCCCCACCAGATACCGTTGCCGTCGTTGACAAAGGAGTTGCCATCACCGGGAGCATAACCCAGGTTACCCCAAGCGCCACCATCGCTGCGGAACTCAGTGTCCCATGTCCATGATTTCTCACCATAGTTGGTCAATGAGCCGTCGCAATCGCTGTCGCTCTTGAATGCCCACCATGTGGCTTCCGACCAACTTCCTGTACCGGGAGCGGCATAGATCAGTTTCATATTTCCGCCGTCGAGTTGTATGATTTCGAAGTCGGTCGGTTTCTCACCGCCGCCATTGATCTTGAACGGGAAGAGGATGCAGCCAGCATCGGTATGCAAAGTACCCAGCGACCAAGCAGCCTGTGAACCGTCGACAGAAGCGAAAGAGCGGTTGCCATTGTCCCAAGCGGTGACACGGAACTTACCTGAACGGATCTGTACGCCATCAGAAGCGAAGCACTTCACGTTGCCGTCCTCGTCAAGCACCATATAGGCATCGGGGTCTTCCTCACCAGTGGCCACACCCGTGTCGGAGTGGTTGAGCTGGCCAGTCAGGTCGGCGGGAGGACAGCCCCACCAGATGCCATTGCCGTCGTTGACGAAGGAGTCACCGTCGCCAGGAGCATAACCGAGGTTGCCCCAAGCGCCGCCATCGCTGCGGAACTCAGTATCCCATTTCCATATCTTCGTACCGGAGGCACTGCAGAGGAGCTTCATGTCGGAAGAAAGTTCAGTGGGCACAAACACCACAACGTCTTTCTTGATCTCCACCACGGTACCGTCTTTATCAACGGCACGCACGTAGAACGACTGATTGGGGTTACCACCACGTTTGGGCTGGATTGTGAAATTGCCACTGAAACCTCTTGCAAGGATATTCTCATTGCCATCAGCATCGAAGTTGTAGATGACGACAGACTTATACGGAGCCCCCACATTAAAGAAGAAGAAATTTCCGTTGGCAGCATCGACATAACTGCCATCCTCATTCTGAGCACACTGCTTGAAAGAGAACTCACTTTCCACTACCTGGCTGGTGAGCGAAGATGCTGGTGCGCTGATACTGTCCACAGAAGGATCACATGCGGTGAGCAATCCGGCGGCAGCAAATAGTCCAAATATTATCTTTTTCATTTTCATTCAGTTTAATAGTTGTTAGGCTGATGCATTAGTTGTTCCAATCAGTGTATTCACAGTCGGAAGTCGTCCATCCTTCGTTTTGTTTAAACGCTCCCTCTGAGAGTATGATCTCTGTCTCGGGGATTTTCTGGAATCCGGCAGTAGCTTTGTAACGTACGGCATAACCGCCGTTGTGGGCGAAGTTGGTAGCAGGATGTCCGCAGTAGTAGCATGCCTGATTGGTCTGTTTCTCCAATGCCTCGGCAGCGATGTGCCAGCGCCTGATATCGTTGAAGCGCAGTCCCTCGAAAGCCAACTCCCAGCGGCGCTCTCTCTGCAGCGCCTCTAAGCTGTAGTTGGGAACAGGGGCCAAACCAGCACGTGCCCGCAACTTGTTCATACCTGCTACATCATTCTTCAGCTCGCTCTGCATGAGCAGCACCTCAGCAAAACGTATGAGCACCATGTCGTGGATATTGCCCAACTGGAAGTTCTCCTCACCGGAGATTTCCCAGTTACCGGGATACATCTGGTTCTCGAATGTGCACCAATAGTCTCCGTCTTCCTTTTTAGAGGTGATCGGAGAAAGTTTCTTGCCATAGTAGTCGGTCTCCTGCACGAAGTCATCCCAACCGCCCTTGGTGTAACCGGGAAGGTCATTGAAGTTGAGGATTGTGGCATCGTAACGGAGGTCACGAGGCTCTGCATTCTTCCAATCGGTCACCAGATTGGTGGCCACAGGACCGGCCCCCCATCCCTGTCCGAAGGGGAAGGTGTTGGCATATGCCTGACCGCCGCGAACACCGAAGTGCAAGGAGTAGCCGTTGGCATAACCGATGGTGGTCTGCCAGGAAGCCATTTTGTTGAACTTCACTGCGAACATAGACTCTGGGTTGACCGCATTGTCATCTTCCACCCACTTCAGGCCTTGTCCTTTGGTGTAGTCATAATCTTCCACGGTGCAACGGTTGGTGTAAGCCCAGAGGTTGCGGAAGTCGGGCACCAAAGTATAGCCAGAATTGGCCACGCAGTCATCAATATAACCGATGACCTGCTCCTTGGTCAGCGTGGTGCCATCAGGCAGTTGCACAGAGGTAAGCGGGTTGTAGTTGGTGCTCACCAGGTCGCTGATATTCTCACCGTTGCAATAGAAGCCGGTGTAGAACAGCCAGCAGCGGCCGAGCAGCGCCTCTGCGCAATATTTATCGACGTGTCCGTCGCTTTTACGCACCTTCGGCATGATGTCACTGGCATCACGCAGGTCTTGCAGAATCTGTCCCCACAGTTGGGCTGCCGTAGGAGGTGTCACCTCATCTGGGCGCTTAGCAGTGACAAGAAGGGGTACGTTTCCGTACATGGAGGCAAGCTCATAGTAGAAGAATGCTCTCATGAAGAGGGCCTCGCCCTTTGTCTGTGCTTTCTCCACGGGATCAAAATCCACTTTATCGAGCGCCTCGAGCAAAGTGTTGGCACGGTTGATACCCTGGTAGCGCTGCTGCCAGAAATCACGGGTCATATCCACATTGTAGTTGAGGATAAGGTCCATAGCCTGCATCAGTTTGTCGTTGGTTCCTCCGCCGCCGTATTGGTCATCGCTGGCCAGCATGGCGTAGTAATGCCATGTCTCCTGGGGATTGGCATTCACAGCATTCAGGTTCTGATAGATACCGGCTAAAGCCTGAGCGGCATCCTCAGCATTGACAGGGAAGTTGGATGTATCCTTCGAAGTCATACTCATCGAATCCAGATCACAGGATACCAACGTACCTGCGAAAAGTGCTGCGCTTAAGAAATATGCTATTTTTTTCATGTTTTCTATTAGTCTAAATGATTGATGTTAACTGCTCAGTGATTATTTAACCTCTGAAATGATAACCGAGCGGCTCATCTGAGGATCGTTGAAGTACAGGTTCTCCACACCACCCTTTGAGTCGAGGATAAGGCTGCTTGCAGGCACTCCATACTCGTTGATGAGGAGGTCGTAGACATTCTTGGCACGGTTCTCGGCCAACCATTGGTTGCGGTCGGCAGTTCCTGTGGCCTTGTCGGCATAACCCATCACACTATATTTCTTGCCTGGGTTCTGCTTGATCATCTGAGCGATGGTGCTCAGGTTGACGCGCTCACGGTTGACGATATCGGTCTTGTTGATATCAAAGTTGACGAAGTAAGGATAGGTGACCACCTTCTCGTCGGTGATGACATTTTTGGTGACGACTGGCTGCTGGTTCTTCAGACGCTCATTGTCAGCCCGCAGCTGGTTGACCACACCGTTGAGACGGTCAATCTCAGTATTGTCGGTCACATACTCAATCTTGGTCTGTACGACAGGAGCTGGAGCTTTCTTCTCTCTCTTATCCTTGAATTTCAGGTTCACACCCACCATATAAGTGCGTGGCTGTGGATAGTTGCCGACATCGACGCCAGTCACCCAAGGCTCTCCGCCGATAGCTATACCATTCTCTGGATCCATACCTTTATACCCGGTGAAGGTAAGAAGATTTTGAGCAGCGAAATAAACGCGGAGCTGGCTGAAGGGGCTTGTGCTCTTGAGCAAGCTGGCGAAGTCATAACCCACGGTGACGTTCTGGATGCGGAAGTAAGTAGCGTCCTCCACATAGATGTCGGACACCTGCTGCCAGTTGGCGCCGATATTGCCCGGTTTCAGCATGGGATACTTGTTGGATGTACCCTCGCCATGCCAGTATTCGAAAGCCTCGGTGGTGTAGTTCTCAAACTGCGAGTCAGTGTTCTTGCGCCATGAGCGCACCACCTCGTTGCCGAATGAACCAAATCCAGTGACGGAGAAGTCGAAGCCTTTGTATGCCAAATTGATAGAGGCACCCAGCGTGAAATCGGGATGTGGGCTGCCCATTTCGGTCTTGTCATCTGGTGTGATCTTTCCGTCGCCATTGACATCAACAAACTTCAGGTCACCAGGCTGGATAGCCGTGTTTTGGAGCGAGTTGGCAGCATTGCCAGCGCAATTTTTGTTGAGGTAGTCTTGCAGGTCGCTTTGGTTCTGGATGACACCCTCTGTCTTATAACCATAGAAGTAGCCGATGGGATGTCCTTCCTCCATGCGTGCCATGTAGCCTGTGCTTTGAGCGATGAGGTCAAAGCCACCTTCTATGAAGTGGTTGGCATTATTCACCTCAGTCACCTCATTCTTGTTCTTGGCGAAGTTGACATTGATGCCATACTTGAAATCTCCGATGTTGTCTTGCCATCCCACGGATGCCTCAATACCAGTGTTCTTCACGGTTCCAGCATTGGCGGTGTAACCATTCTGTCCTACGATAGCCCAGAGGGGCACCCAGAGCAAAAGGTCCTTGGTCTCTTTGTTGTACCACTCCAAGGTAGTGGACAGACGTCCGCCGAGGAAGCGGGCATCGAGACCCACGTTGGTCTGCTGTGAGGTCTCCCAAATGAGATCAGGATTCTCAATGTTGGCGGGATAAGCACCCTGCGTGTAGGTATCTTTGGTATTACCGAAGGAATACTGTCCGTAATCACCGAAATCGAAATTAGATTTCCACAGCACAGAACCGATGTTGTCGTTACCGTTCTGTCCCCAACCAGCGCGAAGTTTCAAGAAAGACAACCAGCTCTTGGTGCTTTCCATGAATTTCTCATTCGAGATAACCCAACCTGCGGATACTGAGGGGAAGTAGCCCCATTGGTTTCCGGGAGCGAACTTCGAGGAACCGTCGGCACGGATGATGGCCGAAAAGAGGTAGGTCTCGTTGAAGTCGTAGTTGAGACGTCCGAAGTAGGAGAGCTTGGCATCGTAACCAGCGGGAGATCCACTGACAACGGCAGATGTGCGGCCTGTCATATTGTCCATATAGGCGTGGATGGCATCACCGAAGATGTTGCCAGAGGCAGTAGCGTTCACCGACTCACCATAGTGAGGACGTGACTTGGAGTACTCCATACCGCCCATGATATCAAAGTGGTTCATACCCAAATCGAAGCGGTAGTTCAGGGTGTTGACCAGGTTCCAGTTCCATCCGAGTGAGAGGTTGTCGATGGTCTGGTCGGTATTGCGGAAACCACCACTGTTATCGTGTATACGGAATGTGGGCAGGTAGCACCACCAGCTGTTCGACCATTGCTTGTAGGACACCTGTCCGCGGTAGGTCAAATTATTGATAGGCTGCACCTCGATAAATGCGGTGGCGTTGAGGTTGAAGCTCTTGTTCTTGTTGTTACCAGCCTGGTTGTAGACCGCGGCAGCAATGGGGTTGCTGGAGAAGTTGTTGTAGGGGAACCAACCATCAGTACCCGACGTATTGAGGTCGTTCCACATGAAATACTCTCCATCCTTATTAAATACAGGAATACAGGGATTGGCACGCAGCATATTGGAGAGGTCGTTGGCATACTGGGTGCCAATCTGGATACCCTGGCTCTGACGATGCTGGAAATACAGGTTCTCACCAATCTTGATGACATCTCTGTCGCCGACCCTGTAGATCACATGGTCAGAATTCAGACGGAAGGTGAAGCGGCGGAAGTCGGACTTCACCGGACCACCAAATACACCGTCCTGGTATTGATAACCCACACCCGTGGAGAATTTTGAAAATTCACCACCTCCGGTGAGGTTGAGAGAGTGGTTGGTCACGATGGAATTCTTGTGACGGAACTCCTCCACCCAGTTGGTACCCGTGTTGGTGCCGTTCTGGTAGGCAGCGAGGAGGTCGGCGTCAATATATCTTGACCAGTCGTAGAGTGGTCCACCGGCATTGTGATTCACCAGGTTCATCACATCCATATACTGCTTGGCGTTGAGGGGCTCGGGCATCTTGTAGACATTTTGCCAACCGATGTTTCCGTCATAGCTCACTTCTACTTTTCCTTCCTTACCTTGCTTGGTGGTGACGAGGATTACACCGTTGGCAGCGGATGAACCATAGATGGCGGCTGAGGCGGCATCCTTCAGCACGTCAATACGCTCGATATCAGCGGGGTTAAGAGAGTTGATGTCACCACCAGCCACACCATCAATGACATAAATAGGATTGGTGCTGCTGTTGGTACCCGCACCACGGATATTGATCTTGAATCCATCGCCCGGCTGACCCGAATTGGCCTGGATGTTGACACCAGGAGCTTGACTTTGGAGAGCGCCGAGCACCTGGGTAGTGTTCATCTTGGCGATGTTCTCACCTTTCACCTCCAATGTGGCACCGGTGACCAGCTTCTTTTTCTGGACACCATAACCCACGACCACGACTTCATCGAGGACGTCGGAGTCTTCTGTGAGGTTGATCATGAAAGAGCTTTGGTTTCCCACAGGAATCTCCTGAGTGGTATAACCAATGTAGGTAATCACAAGCACAGCTCCTGGCTGCACGTCGAGAGAGAAGTTACCATCAAGATCGGTGACAGTACCATTGCTGGTACCCTTCTCCATGACAGTAGCTCCGATGACAGGTCCATTGGCGTCGCTGACAACACCCTTGACTTTCTTTGACTGCTGAACCGCTGCTGCGGCTACATCAGACGTTGATGCATAAGCCGGAGATAACCACCCCAGTCCTAAGCAAGCGCCCATAAGCAGCACTGTCTTTCTGAATTTTAGAATCATACTTAAGTATATTAGTTTGGTTAAATAAAGAATGTCCTTTACATGATCTGATACCTCTATTTTCATCATCAGAGGTTTTGAGATTATTTTAGATAAATGTATTTTAGGTTTGAACAGTGCAAAGGTATTTAAAAACAAATGAATAATATAATACTATTTTGACCATTATTGATACTTTTTGCAAAAGAATAAAAAAAAAGCAAAAAAGTATCAACAAATTATTATTTTAGCATGCAATCAAGCATTATCCTTCAAATTTACATAAAAAGTGCTCTTTTTAACTATAATTATTATTATATAATGTATATACGCATAAATTATATGCCAAGAATTATCTGTAAAAGAACGGAGATTTTTTGTATTATCAATATGGTACCCAGTGTTAACTAATTGTCATCAAGGTAGATAAAAAATTCTTCTTTTATTTTGCTTTCCGCTCGCTAAGTCGTAACTTTGCAATGAGGCTCTATGCCGAAATAAAATCCGAGAAGATATGAAACATACATTATTGACCTTAGTCATTGCACTCTTGCTGCCGACCGCTATATCGGCGAAGAAGCCAAAGAAAATCACCCAAAACAAAGACGAGTTCATCAACGAGTTGATGTCGCATATGACCCTTGAGGAGAAAATCGGTCAACTCAATCTCCTGGATGCGGGACAGTTGAACACCGGCACTGGCCAGAAAGGCGTGGAAGACCAGTCTATTCTCAACGGCGAGGTGGGTGGTTTTCTCAGTCTGATGGGTGTTGACCGCATCCGTGAAGTGCAGCAATATGCTGTGGAGAAATCACGCTTGGGCATCCCGCTACTGTTCGGCCTCGATGTCATCCATGGCTATCACACCATCTTCCCCATCCCCCTTGCTATGTCGTGCACATGGGATATGGAGAAGGTACAATTGGCTGCCCGCACAGCCGCTATCGAAGCCACAGCCGACGGCATTCCATGGGTCTACAGCCCGATGGTCGACATCAGCCGCGACGCCCGTTGGGGCCGCATCGCAGAGAGTGCCGGCGAGGACCCGTTTCTGGGAAGCGAAATGGCCAAAGCCATGGTGTTAGGCTACCAAGGCGACAAGCGCCACGGCGGACAATATGCCACCGATGAGGTGATGGCCTGTGTGAAGCATTTTGCCCTTTACGGTGCATCAGAGTCGGGATTGGACTACAACGTGACCGACATGAGCCGCGTGAGGATGTACAACGACTATCTGGCCCCCTACCGTGCCGCCGTGGATGCCGGTGTGGGCAGCGTAATGTCATCGTTCAATACGATAGACTACGAACCCGCCACTGCCAGCAGTTGGCTGCTGACCAGCCTGTTGCGCGAGCAATGGAACTTCAAAGGTTTCGTGGTGACCGACTATGGTTCGATTGGTGAGATGCGCGCCTGGGGTTGCGGCGACCTCCAAACCTGTTCTGCCCGTGCACTGGCAGCCGGCACCGACTTTGACATGTGCTCCCGCGGTTTTGTGGGTACGCTGAAGAAGTCGTTGGAAGAAGGGCTGGTGACAATGCATCAGATTGACACTGCCTGCCGTCGCATGCTGGAAGCGAAGTGGGACTTGGGGCTCTTCGAAGATCCCTACCGCTATTGCAGCATGCCACCGAAGAAGCGGAAAGACGTGCTCTACACCGATGCCTCCCGCGCACTTGCCCGCCAGATAGCGGCAGAAAGTTTTGTTTTGCTGAAGAACGACAACCAACTGCTGCCCCTCGAGAAGAGAGGCAAGATAGCCCTCGTGGGTCCCATGGCCCACGCGCCCAAGAATATGCGCGGCAACTGGGCACCCACAGCCAACACCAACCCGAATGAGTTCTCCACCCTTTTGGAGAGCATGCGCCGCGCCTTGGGTCAGCAAGCCGAGATCGTATATGCCAAAGGAAGCAACATTCACGAAGACGCACAGATAGAAGCCAACTGGGAAGTTTTCGACACCGGCATCCGCGACCCACGCTCCGAAGCCGAATTGCTCAAGGAGGCGCTCCAAACAGTTTCTGATGCCGATGTCATCATTGCCGCCATCGGAGAGTCGCAGGAGATGACCGGAGAAAGTGCGAGTCGCTCCGACATCAGCCTTCCCGGGACGCAGCTACGCCTGTTGAAGGCATTGAAGGCCACTGGCAAGCCCGTCGTAGTGGTGTATTTCACCGGCCGTCCCGTAGTGATGAAATGGGAGAAGGAAAACATCCCCGCCATCCTCAACGTATGGTTTGGCGGTAGTGAGGGTGGCGATGCCATCTGCGATGTGCTCTTCGGCGATGCAAGTCCAAGCGGCAAACTCACCACCTCGTTTCCACAGACCACTGGTCAGGAGCCGTTCTACTACAACCATATGGTAACCGGCCGTCCTATCAGCAAATGGTTCAGCAAATACGCCACCAACTACACTGACATCGACGGCACTGCCGTGTTCCCCTTCGGCTATGGCTTGACCTACACCACCTTCCAGTATGGCCCGCTGTCGCTCAGCAGCGACAAGTTCAGCTCTGGTGGAAAAATAGAGGCACGGGTGACCGTGACGAATACCGGCCGCCGTGCTGGTGACGAGATCGTGCAGATGTATATCCACGACACCGCAGCCTCCATCGCACGCCCCATCAAGGAACTGAAGGGTTTCCGACGCATCCACCTCGAGCCCGGTGAGCAACAGACTGTTACCTTCGAAGTGGACGAGGAATTGCTGAAGTTCTACAATGCCGACCTGCGCCACGTGGCCGAGCCAGGAGAGTTCACGCTAATGGTAGGCCCCAACAGTGAGGATCTGCAAAGCAAGACCTTTATCTTGGAATGAAACATCGACGAATGCCATAGTAAAATAATAGTTTGTTTCATATTTCTAAGTTTATTACTTTTTCTTGTAAAATAAAGTATATATATGAAATTATGTATTTGGTGAGCGGGGACAACAGGTATATAATTCCCAAATATAAAGACGTGAAAAAGTATTTGTCAATTATTATCTGTATGATGGCTGTCATACAGAACATAGTAGCCCAGGAGCATATTTCCTCTGCTTCTGATTATGCTCGCCTGTACGTTGGACCACTTGAGCCACAATACTACCAACCAAGGTTGTGGCAAGACTGCCCCTATTATAATGAAAACACAAATACATATTCAGGCAGCATCAGCTATTATGGTGTGGTGTACGACAATGTGCAACTCCGTTTTGACCAATTCAAGCAGACAGTGGCGGTTCTTACCCCTGTGAGCAATTTATTATGTCTACCAGAACAAGAATACGTTGACTGGTTTGAGATGGATGGCCACAGGTATGTGCATGATCCAGAAGACAGCACAAGATATGCATATCTGCTTAGTGATGGGAGCACCAATGGCATCCGTCTCTATCATAGTGTGTGGAAGATCAACAGCGGTGACAGAAATGTTGGAGTAAAAAAATTTGTGAAGACGCTCAGCACTTTGGAGCATTATACGCTCATCACCCCTGATGGAGAAATGCACCATGTGAAGCGCGCATCCGATGTTGCAAAGCTCTTTCCTGCACAGAAAAAGCCCATAAAGCAGTATGCGAGGAAGAACCATCTTTCCTTCTCAAGTAAAGAGCGTGAGAGAAGTCTTACGAAAGTTATTGAAAGTGTTTCGGGCATTCCCATGCCAAAATACGATGATGAGAGGCAGAAAGTGAGAGGCAGGAAGATTGTTCAACACCCAGCACTATCAATAGATGAAAAGGCAGTGGCGAGCACCGACACTCCGCTCGTTGCCGGCATACCTGTCCTTGATAATGACTCTGCTGCATTGGCAATGGCTTCGACAAGGAGCAAGACGAGGACCTATATCGTGCCTGGTGTGAAGAAAGCAAGGGCAAGCATTGCCGATGACCAGGAATTGGACGAGATAGTGGTTGTCGGTGGCCGTCCGTCGGCTGTGAACAACATGATGATGGGTTCTGAGAAGTTCAAGCCCATTTTGCTCAAGAACATACCGTCAGCTTTTGGCGAGTCGGACATCATGAAGATCGTGCTCTCCCTGCCAGGAGTCACTACCGTCGGAGAAGCTTCAAGCGGATATAACGTACGAGGAGGTGCGACCGACCAGAACCTGATACTTTTCAATGGAGGCGTCGTTTACAATCCGTCTCACCTATTCGGGCTTTTCACGTCATTCAATTCGGATGCAGTCGAGGACGTGGAACTGTTCAAATCAAGTATTCCCGTGGAATACGGAGGCAGGATAAGCAGTGTGCTGAAAGTGACCTCCAAGGAGGCCAATATGCAGAAGCTGACCGGTTCGGCAAGCATTGGTGCGCTAACCAGCAAGGCGAACATTGAGATACCTATCGTGAAGGAACATGTGTCACTGCTGCTGAACGGCCGTACCACCTACAGTGACTGGATGCTCAAGAAATTGCCAGAGAAAAGCGGCTACAAAAACGGCACTGCCAACTTTTATGATTTCGGTGGAGTGCTGACATGGAAACCCAACAGTCTGCATCGTCTCAAGGTATATGGCTATTGGAGCAAAGACAAATTCTCGTTCAGTTCACAGGACAATTATGGCTATCAGAACCGCAACTTCTCCGCAGAGTGGCGCTCTATCCTGAATAAAGGAATAACGGCTACTGTTTCTGCGGGACTTGACCATTACGACTATTTCAACGAGGACAAGAGCGCCCTTTCCATGGCAGCCCGACTGAGTTTCGGCATCGACCAGTTGTGGGGCAAACTGCATTTCCGTCATCGTCTGTCTGAGAAGCAAGTCCTCACATACGGTCTCTCCATGCAGCATTACGATGTGCAGGCCGGGAAATATGAACCTGTAGGCAACGAATCCTTCATCAAGACAGATCAGTTGCAGAAGGAAAAGGCATTGGAGAGCGCAGCATACATCGACTATGAGCGCTCACTCACAGACAAGTTGTCGGTTTCTGCCGGCTTGCGCTATTCCATGTTCAATGCCCTTGGTCCACGTGATGTGAATCATTATAATGAGGGCGAGCTCCCATCAGAAAGGTCATTGCAGGAGACACGCCATGAAACAGGCATCATCAAGACCTATCATGCTCCAGAGATACGCCTGTCGGCCCGCTATGCCCTCAAGGAAAACCTTTCGCTGAAGGCTGGTTTCAACACGATGCACCAATATATCCACAAGGTGTCGAACACTTCCATCATGTCGCCTACTGATACATGGAAGCTTTCCGACCTGAATGTCAAGCCACAGAATGGCTGGCAGGCAGCAGCCGGCATCTACCATGAGACTGCCGACAAAAAATATGAATTCTCCGCAGAGTTGTACTACAAGCACATTGGTGACTATCTCAACTACCGCAATTCTGCTGTTCTGCTGATGAACCACCACCTTGAGACCGACGTTATCTCCACCAAGGGAAAGGCCTATGGCATAGAGTTTCAGGCCAAGAAACCTTTAGGAAAGGTGAACGGATGGGTGAGCTATACTTTCTCACGCTCTTTGCTCCGTCAGGATGACAAGAGGGTGGCAACACCTATGAATGATGGCAACTGGTATCCTTCCGAATACGACAGGCCTCACGAGGTGAAGGCTGTGCTAAATTACAAGATTACCGAGAGATATAGTTTCTCAAGCAACCTCAACTATGCCACAGGTCGCCCGACGACGCTTCCTGCCGGAAAATACTATGACTCATATTTCAGGAAATACATGCCATACTATACAGACCGCAACAAATACCGTATCCCCGACTACATGCGTCTGGACCTTGCGTTCAACATCGAGCCTACACACAAACTGACAAGTTTTCTCCACACGTCGTTCTCCATAGGTGTTTACAATGCCCTTGCACGCAAGAATGCATACAACATCTACTATGTCAATGAAGGAGGAGCTATAAAAGGGTATAAACTATCTGTGTTTGGCACTGCCATTCCTTATGTCTCACTTAACATCCGATTCAACTAAGAAATGACGAAACTGAGAAAAACGCTATATTTTGTCCTATGCCTAATGGTTGGCACCAGTATGCTGCTGGGCTGTATTGAAGAGTATGAAGCGGACATTTCTGACGATGATTCCAACTTGCTCGTTGTGGAGGGCACGATATGTTCAGGTGAGTTAAACAAATTCTATCTGTCGCGCACACAGGGTCTGCACTCTTCCTATGCACCTCATATGGAGAAGGGAGCGAGTGTCTCTGTACGTGGAACTGACGGTTCAGAATATAAGGCGCATGCTACCGACGATTACTATTCCTGCCAGATCGGCCAACTGTCACCAGACGAGGAGTATTATCTGCATATCGAGACGGACGGCGAGATCTATGAATCGGAGCCACAGAAACCACTGCGCACGGAGAAAATATCCAGCGTCCGTGGAGTGCAGTACAGTCAGGAAAGCGACATCGACGTGCTTGTCACCCCTGAGGCCCCCATAGAGTCTGACCAAGTGCATTATTATATGTGGTCATACGATGAGACTTGGGAAGTGCGTCCGGAATATACGACCTCCGTGTATTACGACACAGAGAAGAAGGAGGCCGTTGACACCATCGGCATGTTTCCCGAACGGGGATGGAAAGATGCCATAGGTACGACTATCCTGGTGGGTGCCAGCACCAATTATGACGGTCAGCACATCCAAGGGCTCAAGCTTTACGACATAGGCCGTGGTGAAGAGCGCCTCTTCCACAAATACAGCGGACTGGTGCGACAACGTGCCATTTCGAAGGCAGAGTATGAATATGAACTTGCACGTCTACAGGCCAGTTCAGAGATGGGAGGCCTGTTCACCCCCCTACCCTCCACCCTACCTTCCAATATCCACTGTCTGACATCACACAAATCTGCTATCGGATTTATAGGATGCTCGTTGAATGTGGCTAAATACAGGTTTTTCCTCTATCCCTATGAATTCTCTGTCAACTTTCATTATCATGGCGACACGCGTCTCTGGCTTGAAAACTGCACCGATGAGGATTGCCTGCGAATGGTAAGTCATGAGATGTACCTATGTGAATGGCAGGATGAAAGGATGATGGGGGGATCGTTGAAAACGGCCTGGGCTTATGGTTATCAGCTCGATGTCAGATTGAGAGGTGCTTATATAGAAGAACCTGATTTTTGGAAATTGAAAGAAAATGTTAGTTATTAATATGATGAGCAACAAAATATTATCACTGACTACTGCGATGATGCTTGCCCTCAGCACCTTTGCTACGAATGTCGAGACCGACCGCTCATGGTATCTTGCCGGTGAGGCGATGAAAGTCAGCGTGGCTGCCGACAATGCCTTGATAGCCTACGCAGAACTGTGTGACACGCATGGATTGGCGGCAGGTGTCGTGATAGGAATGAATGAAGGACAGGGAACGGGAATTATCGAACTGCCTTCTGACCTCCATAGCGGGTACTACGTATTGTCGGTATATACCCGCGACGACTCCCATGTAGACAATCGGCTTGTCGCTGTAATCAATCCCCTTAACAAGAATGTGGACGACGACATCAAGTGGGAGAAAATCACACATCCCGACTCACTGAGTTATTCATCAACGAGTGAAGGTCTGCTCATAGACAGCCGGCTGGGAACAAGTCAATCCCTTCACGCATCGGATTTGGTGAGCCATAAGGACATTGACGAGCGCGAGTCGGAAGGCCATATCATCAAGGCGCGTATCAGGAATGTCCATGATGGCAACACTTATACAGGCAGTCAGATATGTCCTTCACTCAGTATCATAGGGAAGCAGATACATTATTTTGAGGGGAAGATGGTCAACGATTCCATGGCTGTCTTCCGCACCTACGGCATCCATGGCAAGCAACCACTTGTGCTCTCTGCCATGTCATCAACAGGCGTGAGTCTGCCTATCGAGATGATCAGTCCGTTTGCCACTTTGGTTCCCAGGCGGCTCCCTCATCTCGTGTTTCATTACAAGCGCAGTGAGGTGGAAGCCCGCTCTCTTGACATGCAGCGTCATCAGATAGCCATCGCGCCTGCCAAGCATGAGCTCAAGCTGGGTGATGATGCTGATGACACTGCAGAGGAAGGAGTGCCATTGGACTATGACAAGACAGTGTTTGGCATCCAGCCCGACCTGAGCTATAATCTTGACGAGTACCGCCAGTTTTTCACAATCAGGGAGGTTTTGATTGAATATGTGAACTTCGTCAAGAAAGTGAAAATCGATAGCGTGCAATATCTGATGGTCCGTAAAGGGGATGAGCTATACAATAAAGCATTGCCGACATTGGTACTTATTGACGGCATGCCAGTCTTCGATGTAGAGCGGCTTCTGAACTATGATGCCCGTCGTATTCATTACATCAACATCTACGGTGACAAATTCACATTTGGCAATGGCGTATACAATGGCATATTGTCATTTATCACGCGTTCCGGAAGGCTCACCAACTACCCCACCGAACCCAATGTCCAGTATCTGGTATATGATTTCCCAAAATAAGGGAAGGGGTGGCATACTCATCAGGGTACGAGTCTGCAAAGTTAACCACGATGTATAGGGAAATCGGCAACGGGACAGATTTTGATTTTTTCTGAATCAAAAATTTAGAAGAATGCTCAAATATCATGCAAAAATAAGGTGAAAAAGTAGCGAATTTCTTCTTTTCTTGCGCCATTAAATATTATTTTATAATTTTGCGGTTTGGAAGCGACGCGAATTTGTTGTCCTAGGAAATCTGGCGACTTGTGGTGTGTGAGAACTCTGTGGCACTCTGCCTTTTCCTAAATACGGACACGACCCTAACAATGAGCGAAGAAAAATGAAAACAGCCATAACACCGGAGCAAGCGCTCAAACAAATAAAAAACGGACATCTTGGTCAACTGGAAGGAATGGATGAACAAGGCCTCACTCATGTTTTCGATGATGCAAGTGATGTGATCCTGCTGACCTACCACCAGAACAACCAGGTGACTCCTGCTGCCATCATCAAGGAAAATGAAGATGAGATTCTTGAAAATGCCGCCAACGCTAAGGGTTGCATGCTCCGACTTGTCTGCGGTCGAAACCATGACCTATTGATGAATGACATGATCATCATCAAAAATGTCGAGAGCTTATTCCCCGAAGGCATTGACTTCTCATGGGATGTAGAACACGCTGAATCTACAGACTTCAAGCTCCGAATCGACCTCTACATCATCACCCAATAAACCATTATCGTTAACTACAGGGACATCTCGCTCATCGTGAGGAAAAGTCAAGAGAAATAAAATCATGTAAGCATCAAGATAATACACCTAATACATTTTATGAGCAAATGAAGAATATGAAAAAAATAATTTTATTAGCAGTTTTAGTGGCTGCATTTATGCCTTCCATGGCACAACAAGTGAAATATTCTGTCAATGGAACCTATGACAAAGAAGGCAAAAAAGTATATCTGATAGACAAATTGACAAGCAATGCTATCGACAGCATTGTTGTTTCCGGCGGCAAGTTCTCATTCAAAGGCTCAGCAGAAAAGGACGCTATTATGGGTGTCCGAGCAGAGGATAAGGAATGGGTGACAGTATTCTTCAACGACGGCACACCGGTGACGGTCAATGTCAACGACAGTACCTTGAAAGGTTCTCCACTCAACGAGCGTCTTCTCAAGTACGATTTAGAGCAGGAGGCCCCTATGAGGGTTCTGAGAGCAAAGTTATCCAAGATGTCCAAATCTGAGATGGAGGAGCATGGTGAGGAAATCATGGAAGAAATGAACAAAGTGCTCGACAGTCAGATAGCTTTCGCCTGCAAGGTATTCAAAGAGGAGAGCAACTCGCTGATACCTCTGCTTTTCTCTCAGCTATATTTCTATGAAAATGGCGTGGAAGAATACGACGAATTGGTCAAAAAGCAATTACCATTTACCAGTCATCCTTATCTTAAGAAGGCAAGAGACGAGGTGTATGAAGTGATGAAGCCAGAGGAAGGTCCGAAGACAGCTTTTATCGGTCAGCAGTTCACCGACTTGGAGATGGCCGACCCTGATGGTAAGATGCACAAAATCAGCGAACTTGTAGGTGAAGGGAAGTGGGTGCTTGTCGACTTTTGGGCATCATGGTGCGGTCCTTGCCGCCAGGAAATGCCCAATGTGCTTGAAGCCTACAACAAGTTCCACGACAAGGGATTCGAAGTGGTTGGCATTTCCTTCGACCAGAAAAAGGAAGCATGGGTAAAGGCTATCGAGCAAATCCAAATGCCGTGGTTGCAACTCTCTGACCTGAAGGGCTGGAAATGCGCCGCCGCTCCTGTTTATAAGATTGATGCCATCCCCGACAACATCCTCATCGACCCTCAAGGTAAGATTGTTGACCGTGCTCTTCGCGGCAGACCACTGCATAAACGTTTGGAGAAGATCTTCGCAGAATAACCTTATTTGAAAATAGTACTATTATAGCTGCTGGTTCTGTAAATTGATGGAATTACAAACAGAACGACTTATACTGAGACCATGGCTCGAGGAAGATGCTGGAAGTCTTTTCCTTTATGCCAAGGACCCTGCTGTCGGTCCCATAGCCGGTTGGCCAGCCCACCAAAGCGTGGAAGAGAGTCTGGAAGTCATTCGAACCGTGTTCTCAGTTCCTGAGACATACGCCATCATCTTACGTGAGACGGGAATGCCCATCGGTTGCATTGGTCTAAAGACAGGAAATTCCACTGACCTGACAGACCAGATTGACGAATGTGAGTTGGGCTATTGGCTTGGCGTGCCGTATTGGGGAAGAGGGCTGATGACCGAAGCGGCAACGGAGATGATACGACACGCCTTTGAGGACTGCGGCATGAATAAAATATGGTGTGGTTATTATGACGGGAACATCCGTTCCAAGCGGGTTCAGAAAAAATGCGGTTTCACCTATCAATGGAAGACCGACAACGTGGATGTCCCACTGATGCATGAGACACGCAGGGGATTTGTCAGTTGTCTGACAAAAGAAGAATGGATGAATCGCAATAAGAAAGAGAAGTTGCCCCATGTGCTGTTGAATAGTACTTGGAAACACATATCGGATAATGCGACAGAAATATCGCTTCACGACCAATATATCACGAAGTTCATCCGAGAAGGTAATGATATTATTCTGTTCTTTGAAGAAGGTTTTTTTATAGACAAGACTCACCCAAAGAATAACACTGGAGAGCATCAATTTTCCACATGTTCAGCCATTATTTTACAAGATGGAAAGCTTATAAGCAGTGAAGAAAGATTAATGGATGGAAAAGATTCTCCCTCTCATTCAATTCATGAAGGATTACTTTTTACGGATCGTTATAGGGACATGCTTGTCGGTAATCATACATGGTCTCCTCAAAAACAGCTTTTCAGTATAGTAGCCTTTCTTGAAAGCCCTTCACTCTATTTGGATTTGAGGTTTCATTGTTCAAGCGTCATCATTTGCTGGGATGAATTTGCTCATGGAGATTGGGTGGACAGATGGCATGATCTATGGAAAGCGGAAAGGAAATAGAAGATCACCATCAAAACGACAGAACCATAGGAGGGAAGAAATGAGCTCTACACCCATCGAATCAGCTTACACGATAGAGAGGTATACGGCAGAGATAGATGCTGGCTCATATATCAAGGACTTCCATGATGCAGACTATTTCATCAAGTTCTGCCAACAATGTGGGAACTATGGCCGCAGGTATGGATGTCCTCCATTCGATGATGACCCGCTGTCGGTCATCGAGGCATACGACAACGTGCGCATCATTGGCGTGAAGATCATTCCCCATGACAAGACATTGCCATTGGAAGCAGCCAACGAATTGATGGAGCCTGTGACCAACGAGTTGAACAAGGAACTTCTGGAAATGGAGAAATCATTGGACGGCATGTGTTTCGGCTTTGTCGGTTTCTGCCCCTACTGTGGCGGTGCCCCATGCGCACGGATTGAAGGGAAGCCATGCAAGCATCCCGATAAGGTGCGGCCTTCGCTTGAAGCTTTTGGCTTCGACATGGGCAAGACCGCTAAAGAACTGCTCGGACTTGAAATCAAATGGAGCAAGGGTCTTTTGATTCCTGAATATCTGACCTTGGTATGTGGTATTTTTTACCATAGAAAAGGCCATGTCTGAGTTTCTCTTATCCTCTTTTTCATCAATTTATGAAAATCCACGCAGTAGTCATCAAATCCGACTATCCACATTCAATAATATAACTTATCATCAAGCCGTATGGAGGAAAACAGATGCACCATTGACCACATCACCTACCAGATTCATCATAACCATCATCAAAGCCATCTTCATAGTCATCATCATCCTCGTCATCGTCCATTCCCACTTGCATGCCAGGTTTACCTGCCAACCTGTCTTCCTCTGCCAAAGCTTCTCCGTCAAGACTGCCTTCATCGTAAGTGTCAGAGATGGGTTGACTAGCTGAAACATTCTTGACCTTTTTTTGGGGGGATACGGTATCGTTCTTCGTACTGTCTGCATGTTGGACTTCCGAAGGCATTACAGCATATTCCTCCACAGCGGTGGGCTGGTCGTCAGCCTTTTTCTGCTCTTGACCGCATGATACCAGAAAAAGGACGATAGTAAAAAAAGCAAATCTTATTCTCATGTATAGAAGTCATTTTATTGAAGTCACCAAGGATAAATCACAAATATGGAGCCAATGGTTCCCTTTGCCATGTTACCAGCCGACAGGGTTTCTCGCAATTATTTCACAAAGGTAAGCAAAAGTTGGGTAATATCGTGGGACATGAACAAGGATTTCATTGAACAAATCAAGCTACTCGTTGAATAGATTTTTGTAAAATGCTTTATCTTCCTATATTTGCAGCGAAAAAATGAAGCGATAGAAATGAAGAAAGTTTTGATTTTTACGATGCTTGTGGCATCAGTGCCCATGCTGACTTGCTGTTCGGCAGAGGACCCGTTTGAAGAATTCATTGACAATGGTTGGAACAAAGGCGGCAACATGACCGGAGGCAATGGCAGTTCTGCCACGACTGGCGAACTAGCCTCCTTGGACATAGCCATAGACAAATCGTCGGCAGAGCCGACAGAGGCAGCAACAGCGTATTTCCCTGATGAAGAAGACATTCTGGAAAACAACTCCTTCCCCACCGAAGTGACGATAGATCTATCCAACCCTGTCACAAAGACAGAGAACGGAGTGGAGGTGATGGTCAACGGCGGTCATGTGACAGTCAACCACGGTTCTACCAAAGGTATTTGCTACGTATTGAGCGGCACGACCACCAATGGTTCGCTGGCCGTAGTGGGTGACAAGAAATACGCAGTCAAGCTCAATGGTGTGAACATCACCAACCCCGACTCAGCCGCGCTGAATCTGCTGAGTGGCAAACGCGCCTACGTAATCCTGGCCGACGGAACCACCAACACCTTGGCCGACGGAACGGGCGGCAGCCAAAAGGGAGCACTCTACTGTAAGGGCAAGCTGCTCTTCAACGGCAGCGGTTCGCTCTCCGTCACGGGAAACACCAACAACGGCATCCACTCGGCCGACTACATCGTATTCCGCGGAGGCAACAACATCCATGTGAAATCGACAGCCAACCATGGCATCAAGGCCAATGACGGAATTTTCATCAATGGCGGCATCCTGAACGTCGAGGTGTCGGCCTTAGCTGCCAAAGGCATCAACAGCGAGAGCCACATCATCGTCAATGGCGGGCGCACCACCGTGCTGACCACCGGTGATGGCACCTACGACACAGAGGACAATGAAGCCAAAGGAGCGGCAGGTATCAAGGCCGACTCGACGCTGACCGTCAATGGCGGTGAACTGAAGTTGAAAAGTACAGGCTCAGGCGGGAAAGGTATCAATGTGGATATGGAGGCATACTTCAACGGTGGCAATGTCTATGTCGTGACCACTGGCGGACAATACAAGAGCAACAACGACACTGCATCGCCTAAGGGCATCAAAGTAGACGGCAATATCACTATCAGCGGTGGCAGGATATGGGTGCGCACCAGCGGCTACAACGGTGAGGGCATCGAGACGAAAAAGGAACTGAGCGTCACGGGCGGTGAGGTAGCCTCCTATGCCTACGACGATGCCATCAACTCCAAGGGCAACATGACCATCAGCGGTGGTTATGTCTATGCACACGGTCAGCACAACGACGGCATCGACGCCAACGGCAACTGCTACATCAAGGGCGGCACAGTCTATGCCATCTGTTCCGGTTCTCCCGAGGTGGCCATCGATGCCAACACCGAGGGCGGCTACAAACTCTATCTCACCGGCGGCACTGTTGTGGCTATTGGCGGTCTGGAGAATGGCTCGCAGCTCTCACAGTCGTGTTACCAAACCTCTTCCTGGTCGCCCAACACCATGTATACGTTGACTACTGGAAACAGCACCTTCTCATTCAGAACCCCTTCGAGCGGCGGCTCCGGCCTCGTTGTCTCAAGCGCCTCTCAACCAACGCTCCAGTCAGGTGCCAGCGTCAGCGGCGGCACTTCCTATTTCGGTGGTCTCGCCATTGCTGGCGGTACTATCAGCAGCGGATCCAGCGTCAGTCTGTCATCTTACACAGGTGGCAATGGAATGGGAGGTCCCGGAGGATGGAGATAACGGAATGATCACGATCTTCTTTTTTACGGATTGGCTTTCATGACTTCGTATTCAATGGGGATGATCTCTCCCATCAGACTGTTGAGGTAGACCTCCAAGGCAGTGTACCCCTCGCACGTGATCACCAACCAGCCATCATCGGGGTTTTGGGGGTCTAAGCCATTCTCTTTCTCCCATTCGTCGGCCATGCCGTCATGGTCTTCGTCGGCAGGGGCTTCTGCCTTCTCATATTCCACCCAGCCTTCCGTGTCGAGTGGTGTGTCTATGAATCCCGCTCCTTTCTTTGAAGCGCCCTGGTAATGTGCCTCGCCGTTGGCCACCTCTTTGATGATGCGTTTTTCTACCTCGTCACGGTGGATAGTGCCCACATGGTCAAGCACATGCTTGAATGCCTGCTCGGCACTTTCCACCGGTGTCTGGTAGTCGGCGTAGTCATATTGATTGCCTCTCGGCCAGTAATCCTTTTCCTGTCGGGTGATCAGGGTGTCGCTCCGCAAAGCGTCCAATGTATAGGAGGTGCTGTTCTTCACTCCTTGCCAGTTGTCTCTCGTCGCAATGGCGTCTCCCTCCATCACATTGCCGCTGATATACCATCTGGACGGTCCCGTCGAGGTTTTCCTGTTCCTATTGTTGGTGATGTTCACAAACACGCTACCCGTCATGGGAGAACCTGGACCCGGCTTGTAGTAGTTGCCTACAAAGTTGCACTCATGAGAACTCTCTGGGCCGGCTTCGTTCTCACCTCCGTAGCAGGCACCCGGACGTCCCCAGTTGTAGTTCACATTATTGTAATACTCCAAAAACACGTTGCGGTCGCGGTCTTTGTTGCTCGCCCCGTTGATACGAGTGGAGCGACTCATGTTGTGAGCCAGCAGGTTGTGATGGAAAGTGGCAGGTGAACCACCCCATTGCGAGCCATAGCCGCGCGCACCTTTGTGGTGGTTGGCATTGTACAGGCCTTCATGCACCAGACACCACTGGACGGTGGTGAAGTGGTTGTCGTAGACGGTCATGTTCTCTTCGGCGCTCCATCCGAAACAACAATGGTCGATGATGAGGGTGTCGGCATTCTCGATGCCGATGCTGCCGCCTTGGCGAAAGTCTTCACCGTACATGCCGATACGTCCGCGTATGTTGCGGATGATGAGGTTGCTCGACCCGCCAAGATTGAGTTTGGCTCCCCGATAGAGAATGCCTGTTCCAGGGGCTGTCTGTCCCGCGATGGTCACATTTTTCAGTTTGGCGCGGATATCGCTTTTCAATTCGATGGTGCCACACACCCTGAACACGATGGTGGCATTCTCACGGCCCTGCTGCAAAGCCCAGCGGAAGGAACCCTCGCCGCTGTCTTCCAGATTGGTCACTTCCACCACTTTTCCTCCACGTCCTCCACTTGTGTACTTGCCGAAACCGCGGGCGGTGGGGAATGCGAGCAGCCGGGGCTCCAGTGGGGCGTAGTCATGGGCTGAAGACAGATGATGATTAGCGATGACTTCCTCAGGATTGAAAGGCTTGGTGCCCCTGAGCAAGCAAAATTGTTTGTCCACTTTTTCCCAGGTATTCACCCGCTCATAGCTGTTGCGGTCTAATTGTCGGCTCCAACTGATGCGCTTTGTCACATTCACGGGTTTTCCGTCATCACCGATACTTTTGTATTCGCCGAAAAACGAATCCTTTCCTGTGTTGCCTCCCATCTCTGCCCATCCCGCCGGATGGATGGCATTTCCAAGGTGGCAATTCAGGAAGAGACTGCCGCACTTGCTGGGTGCCCAGCAGCGTCCTAAGTAGATGCTGCCGTCAGACACATCTGCATTTTTGGTTACGATGCAATTGGAGAAGATGAAACCGAGTTGGATGTGCTTGCCGGTCGATGAGATGATATATGGCTCGATATCCTCAGGTGCAGTGATATAGCCTGCGCCCACACAGTGGAGTGTGCAGTGGTCGAACCAGCAGGTGCCACCAGCATAGATGTAATCGACGGCGCCCTCTATGATGCAATCTTTGTAAAAGCTACGCGTGTGTTTCTTTGTACGGTGGGTATCCTGATAGCCAGCTATGCGGCAGCGGTAGTATGTCTGCCGGTCACCGGCCACATAGAGAGCAAGAGCCTGACCACCGCCACGCCCCGCAGTGTTCTGCAGGGTGAGGCCCTCGGCATAGAAATCTTCTGCATAGACACTCAGCGCCGGTGTCTGATCAAATCGGAGTCCTGTGGCCATTCCCGCCTTGGAGGTGATGATGGTCTTGTCGATACCGTCACCTATCAGACTGATTTTCTTGTCGGATGGCGCTGTCTTCGAACCAATCACTACTTGTTCGGCATAGATGCCCTCATGGATGTGTATGGTCGTCTCTTCGCCAACTGGTGCCGCATTGATGGCGGCCTGTATGGTGGTGAAATCTCCACTGCCGTCTTGTGCCACAGTCAGTGTTTGCTGTCCATTCGCAACACTAAAACTTGTCCATACAAGCAGCAGGCATAGTATTTGTCGCCTCATATTTTTTTGATGTTTTATTAGTTTTCTCGCTTTTATCGGATGAATTCACCCGTTTTTGGTAGATACTGCAAAAATAAGATTTTTTGGGTATATTGCACCAACTTATTTCTTTTTTGTCATAACAGAAACCGCAAATTCTCCGTAGCGCTATCAAAAACCGTTCCCCTATAGCTGAAATTTTTGAATATACATTGTTTTTATTGTCAGGATAGATTTTTATTCTTAATTTTGTGGGAGAAAGTGAAAAGAACGTTCAATGAAGGGAGGAGTTAGAATGACACTAAGGCAACTCATACAATCCGTCGCACCAAATGACTTTCAGGGCAATGCTCTGTTTCGACAGTTGAAGGACATCAAGCCGGAATATGGGGCAAACATCCGCATCAAGGTGCTAAAGAATGGCGGCACCATCAGCGTGACCAACGTGCATGTCGGTTCACTCGGCGATATCGTAGCCAGTCCCATTGATGTAGCAGATGGGTTGCATCTGAAAGACGAAGAACTGTTGAAAGCCATTCTGGACGAAATGGCCAATGAAGGCTTTACAGATGCTGAAACAGAGGTATTCTGGGACGATATGACGAATTTGCAGAAAGCGAAGATTGTCAGGTAATAAGATTTGGAAGCGTCATACGGCTACATGCCCACATGATTTCTTGACAGATCTTGAACAATAAAAAATGAGGAAAGGAATGATGGATTATCTGAAAAAATAAAGAGATAGAAATGAATATCAGACTTGAACAACCACAAGATTATCGTGAGGTAGAAAACCTTACTCGAGAATCATTCTGGAACGTTTACCGTCCCGGATGCACCGAACATTTCGTGCTCAATCAATACAGAACAAATCCCGACTTCATCCCTGAACTTGACTATGTGATGGAGGAAGATGGTCAGATTATCGGACATGTGATGTTCTCCAAAGCCGAGATTATTCTTGAATGCGGGCGCCACTTCCCTTCTTGGACTTTCGGCCCCATCAGCATTCACCCTGACTACAAGCGCAAGGGCTATGGTCTTCAAATGCTGAAGTATGCACTAGATAAGGCTCGAGAAATGGGCATCGGATTCCTTTGCATGGAGGGTAATATCGGGTTTTACAGGCATGCGGGGTTCGACTTGGCCAGCAAGCTGAACATCCATTATCACGCTGAACCGAAAGATGCCGAGGTACCATATTTCCTCGCCCAAGAACTTATCCCCGGTTGGTTGGCTTCGAATGGCATCACTGAGGCTACCTATTGTCCGCCAAAGGGCTATTTCGTAGCTGACGAGAATCCCGAAGCATTTAAGACCTATGAGGCATCATTTCCTGTAAAGGAGAAAACCTTGCAACCGGGACAACTGCCTCAGTTCTGCCAAAGCTGCGGCATGCCGCTCACCAAGAATGAGGACTGTGGCACAAATGCTGATGGAAGCATCAATTTTGACTACTGCCAATATTGTTACAAGGATGGGCATTTCTTACAGGATTGTACGATGGAAGAGATGATTGAACATTGCTGCCAGTTTATTGACGAGGTCAACAAGAACCTCCCCAATCCTATGACAAAGGAAGAGTACAAACAGATGATGCAAGGCTTCTTCCCTATGCTGAAACGTTGGAGAAGACAAAAAGAAGAATGAAGAATTAAAGGGGGCGTGACGAACTTGAGTTCAGATAGCCGATCAGGTGTTCTTGAGAATAGTCCTTAGGGATGTCAGGCGTAGCCAGATACAAAAATGTGTTACAAAGCAGGGATTTATCGGAAAAAATATTACCTTTGCACAAAAAGAGGTGCGATAAAAACGGGATAAAATGATTAAAGAATCTACAGGTATCGCCATCATCTCAGGCGAGCGTGACATCACTTTCTCTGAACTCCTCCAGCGCATCGCGCTATACAGCCGGAAGTCACCCATGAAAGCTGGTGAAAGGATGCTCATATTCTCGGAAAACCGTGAAGGATGGATCTACGCCTTCTACTCGGTATGGGCCAACCATGGCATCGCAGTTCCTGTGGATGCTTCTTCAACGGTCAGCGACGTGGCTTATATCATCAACGACTGCAATCCAGTGGGCGTATGGCCTTCCCGCGAGAAGATGGAGGGGATGAAGGCTGCCATCAAGGAGACGGGCAAGCCAGTC
>JAEEGL014986373.1_pt1 | contig 36961 bp, 34 predicted proteins | sample 9134231 | NCBI WGS metagenome assembly JAEEGL01 (sample SAMN16246548, study PRJNA631951) | gut metagenome | biome: gut microbiome; feature: rumen; material: fiber-attached | host: Bos | place: Iran: Karaj | collected 2018-10 | reverse complement strand
GGCCTGCGGGACGACGGTTCCGCAGACGTGCTGGACGAGCAGGGCAACGTGCTGTTCAACGCGCCCTATGACGTCATCCTGCCCACTTCCCCGGACAGCTACCTGGCCGCCGCCGCGATAAACACGGAATCCTTCGAGGACTGGGACTTCAGCGAAGGCGAGCTGTTTGTGCTGGACGCGAAGGGCAGCGCCACAGGCACCGGCTACACCGTGGCCATCTACAGCCTGGGCGGCTATTCCGAGGGCGTTGTGCCCGTCATGGCCTACGATCCCAAGGGAGACGGCTATGTGTACCGCTATTTCGACGCCGCGGGCCAGGTGGTCATCCCGGGGCCGTTCCTGTACGCGGAATCCTTCCACGACGGCCGGGCCATCGCCTCTTCCGTGGAGACGGGCCGTTACGGCCTGCTGGACATCCGGGGCAACTGGGCGCTGAAGCCGGAATACGAGTACGTGTTCACCAACAACACCTATGAGGACGCCCCCTATATCGCCCAGACCGGCGACGCCTCCATCGTGTTCTACGACCACGACAGCCTCGCGCCCTTCCTGACCTATGAGGGCCCGGAGGAGGACTACGCCTGGGCCACCCAGCTCAATGCCTCCCTCCTCAGCATCCAGACCTCGGAGACCGAGCTGCTGTACGACACCAAGGGCAACCTTCTGAACAGCATAAACGTCACCGACGGCTATTTCAATGTGTCCTACTCTTTCTGCGACGACGCGCCCGGGGCGTTCACGGTGGCCTCCGGCTACTATCCCGAGCAGAACTACCGCATCGTCACGCTGGAGGGCGAAACCCTCGCGGACGGCTTCCAGGAGGTGCTCAACCTGCGCTGGCGGGACGGCCACGGCCTGTACGTCTTCTCCACCTTCGAGACCATGCGGTTCTTCTACGACGACGGCGAATACCTGGGCATCGACTACGATACATACCGCATGGGGCTGATGGACGAGACCGGCGCGATGCTCGTGCCCGCCCGGTTCACCTCCCTGTACGCCCTGACGGCGGACAGGCTGTGGGCCATGGACGAAACCGTGTGCGGCATGATCGACGAACACGGCAACTGGTACTTCCAGTTTCCCGCAGGCGGCGCGCTGGACTGAGCCATGACGAATCGCCCCGCCGCTTCCCCTCCGTGGGTGCTGGACGTTGACCTGGATTTCTTTCTCTCGGACTGCTGCCCCATGGCAGAACCGGGACAGCGGCCGCCCGCCGGCTCCTGCCCGCCCTGGCCGGAGGACCGCATCCGGGCGTTCCTGGAGGAAAACTGCCGCCTGAGCGCGGCCTGGCCCGCGCCCGGCGCCGTGTTTGAAACCCACGATCGGGCGCTGGATTTCTGGCAGGCGATGCTGGAAGCGGGCCGCCTCGGCGCGCCATTCCGGGTGGTCCACGTGGACGCCCACAGCGACCTGGGCATCGCCCCGCCCCGGGCGGCGTTCGTGGAGGCCAGCGTGCTCTGCCGCCCGCCGGACCGGCGCTGCGACATACCCCGGTACCGCCGGGAGAACCACCTCACGGAAGCGAATTACCTGCTGTTCGCGCTGGCGTTCCGCTGGATCGGCCGTCTGGACAACGTGCGCAACCCCATGTCCCGGCCGGACATGCCCCCCGGGCTGCTGATCCCCGGGGACGGCGGCCCCGCTCTGCGGCTGCGCCAGTCCTTTCCGGGGCTGTTCGACACGCTGTACGGGCCGGAGCCTTCGGTCCCCTACGCGGAATACGCCGATTACCGCGCGTTTTCCGCCGACTGCCCGCCGGAGTTCTTCACGCTGGCCATGTCTCCCCGCTACGCGCCGCCGGAAGCGGACCTGCTGGCGGATATCATCCGGGAATACATCATTGGGGAATAAGGCGCGGCCTTCGTTGCGGATACGATAAAAGGGCCGGGAAGGCGAATGGTCGTAAGCAACCGGTATTTGCAATCGCGGCTGACACAGCGAGCAAAAGCCGCTTCCGGCTTTTGTGTTCGCGGCTTTTATGGACGCGGCGAAAGGGCCGGGAAGGTTTTCACCTTCCCGGCCCTATTGTCATGCGCCGAAGCGCTATTCCTCCACCGTGCAGACCTCGTGGAGCCTGAAACCGAGCCCGTCGCAGGAGACCTGGTGGTACAGAATGCCGTCCCGCTCTCCCCGCAGCGCCCCGGCCAGGCCCGCGCCGTGCAGGTGGCCGTACACGCAGTCCGAAACCCCGTATTGCTTCAGAAGATCGGCGAAGCCCTCCCCGGCGCCCTCCGGACATGGCGGATAGTGCATCATGGCGATCAGCCGCGCGGCGGGGTCCTTCGCCCGCGCCGCCCGGAGGGACATCTCCAGCCGGAGGCGCTCCCGCTGGTAGATGCGGATCTCGTCCTCGTCCCGGCTGCCCTCCGCGGGGATGGACCATCCCCGGGTGCCGGCCACCAGCACCCCACGGAGCATCACGAAGTCGTTCTGCAGCGCCAGCATGCCAGCGGGCAGCGAGCGCCGCACCCGGCCGATGGCGTTCCACCAGTAATCGTGATTCCCGCGCAGGAGCACCTTTGTGCCGGGCAGCTCGCCCACCCGCTCCAGGTCCTCCCGGGCCTCCTCCAGGCGCATGGCCCACGTCAGATCCCCGGGCAGGAGCACCACGTCCTCCGGCCCCACGCGACCGGACCAGTCCTCGCGGATGCGCTCAAAGTGGTTTTCCCAGTGCGGGCCGAAGATGTCCATGGGCTTCTGCCTGGCGGGCAGATGCAAATCCGAAATGGCGTAAAAGGTCGTCATTCCTCGTCTTCTTCGTCCTCGTCTTCCTTCTCGTTTTCATCCAGATCGTCATCGTCGTCGTCCTGGAAATCCTCGTCGCTGAAATCCGCGTCGTCAAAGCCCTCGTCGTCCAGGGAGCCGCCGATGTCCAGCTCGATCTCGTCCATGGTGCTCACGGAATCAATCTCGATGTTGGCGCTCTGCCTGGGCACCGTGTCGTCGTTGGGCTCCGAATTGTGGCGCGCCAGCTCCTTCAGGCAATATGCACAGAGCTCCTGACCGGGGACGACGGGATTCTCGCCGCACTCCGAGCAGAGCTCGATCATCTCTTCCTGCTCGCTCTCGCCGCGCACCTCGCGCCGGCACACCGAGCACATCTTTTCGCCTTCGTTCATGTAGTTCAGTTCACAGCGGGGGCACTTTACCAACGCCATAGATCTTCCTCCCAATATATCGACTGATGCTGCATCCTATGCCGCGCGCGGCGTCCGCGCGCGGGGGGCTGCCCGCGTTCCAAAAGGACAAATACTATCATACACATTTCACGCGCCATGGGAAGAGTATGGCGCGTGAAAAATCGTTATTTTTATGTTAAATTCTTGCCCCTCAGCCAATCCGCGAACCGGCGCATATCCGCGGCGTATGTCTCCTTCAACGAGGGGTTGTAGATGAGGGACGCCGGGTGGTACATCGGGTACACCGTAAAGCCGTCCGCGCTCTTCATGAAGCGGCCGTGGGCCTCGCCGATGGTGAGACCGCCGCCCATCACCGCCCCCAGGGGTACGTTGCCCAGGGTGACCACGCAGCCGGGCTTCACCAGCGCCAGCTCCCGCTTCAGCCACGGCAGGAACAGATGGATCTCCTCCGTGGTGGGCGGACGGTTCACCACCCGGCCGGCCACGGAGATCTTCGTGGGCCGGAACTTCACCGCGTTGGTGACGTACAGTTCCTCCCTCATCAGACCGGATTCCGCCAGAAAGGCGTCCAGCGTTTTGCCGGCCTTGCCCACAAAGGGCCTGCGGAGCAGGGTCTCCTGTTCGCCGGGGGCCTCTCCCACCAGCGCCGCGCGGGCGCCCAGGAAGCCTTCCCCGTGCACGAGCACCTTCTTTTCCTCCGCGTACAGCGCGGCGAAGAACGCCTCCATCTCCTCCCGCAGCTTTTCCATCCGCTATTCTCCTTCGCCGGGGGCCTCCGCGCCGCGGAGCGCGTCCCGAATCTTCTTGAAATCCTCCCACGCCTCCCGCTTCTTCGAGGGATCCCGCAGCAGCGCGGACGGGTGGAAGGTGGGCATGAACAGCACGCCCTTGCGCTCGTACCAGCGCCCATGATCCCGCATGACCGACACGTTCTCCCGCAGCACGTAGGTGCAGGCCACCTTGCCCAGCAGCACCACGATGCGGGGACGGATCAGCGCCGTCTGCGCCCGCAGATACGGAAGGCACGCCTCGGCCTCGTCGGGCTCCGGGTTTCTGTTCCCCGGCGGGCGGCACTTGACCACGTTGGCGATGTACACCTCGCTGCGCTCCAGCCCGATGGCGTGGATCATGCTGGTGAGCAGCTCGCCGCTGCGCCCCACGAAGGGCCGGCCCTGGCGGTCTTCCTCCTGCCCGGGGCCCTCGCCGATAAACATGAGATCCGCCGAGGGATTCCCCTCGCCGGGCACCACGTTGGTCCGCGTCTCACACAGCCGGCACTTCGCGCATTCGGCGATCTGCGCCGTCACCTCGGCCCAGGATGTACGCACCGTCATTCCTCCCCGCCAGCGCTTTCCGGCGTCAGAACGGCCGGATCAGGGCGCTGTTCAGAATATCCAGCAGCGCGGTAAAGGTATCGTTGCTGTCGTTGACGATCCACGAATACATGCTCTCCAGCAGGATCACGCAGGCGACGATCACCATGATGCCGAACACGATCCCCAGAAAATCGAACATGCCGGCAAAGGCCTGAAACTTCACCTTCCGGCTGTCGGCCTCGCGACGGGTGACCAGCTTTGCCACGGCTCATTCCTCCCCTGTTTTCCGGGCTAACCCGCCCGTTCGATGATGGTGTTCCTGGCCGGATACCGGCTGGTGCACAGCAGCTCCCGGCTGATCACCTCGTCGGAGGCGCTCCAGCGCACCTTGTACGCCGAGGCCGTGTAGCCCGTGCGCCCCTCCTGGATCACGTTGGTCTTTCCGGGAGAGAGGAACGTATTGGTCCGGTATTCCGTCTCGCTGTGCAGCGTGCCCGTGGTGTAGGCTTCCACGGTGATGTACTGGCCGTCCGGCAGGAGCTTGCCGTACACCTCCACCATCACGCGCTTCTTGTCCGTCAGATAGCAGCACAGGTAGATGTTGTCGTCCGACGTGTTCCTGAACCGCAGGTCCTGCACGCCCCAGTCCACCGTGGCGTCCTTGCCCTTGTCCACATAGCCCACGGGGATGGAGTGGTTGTGGCGCTCCACGATCTCCAGATCGGACTTCACGGCGGCGTTGAACACCGTGGTGGAAACCTGGCATATGCCGCCGCCCACCTGCTGGGTGACCTCGCCGGAGCTGAAGGCCGGGGCCTTTTTGTATCCGCGATCCGTGGTGCGCTTGCCCACCACGGTGTTGAAGGAGAAGGTATCTCCCGGCTTGAGGCACGTTCCGTTGATGGTGGAAAGCGCCAGGTCGATGTTGTTCAGCCGGTTGGCCGAGGAAGACGACGCGCTGGTCACCGCCGAGGTGATCATGCCGTAGGAGCTCTCGATGTCCGCTTTCGTCACCTCGGGGGCGATGCTGTTCACGACGGGCGTCACGCTGCCGCCGCCGGCGTTCAGCGCGGAGATCATGTCCGTGCGCAGGCTCTTCTGGTCCAGTTCCCGGCCCTCTCTGCTCTCCGCGAACACGAAGGCGCGCTTGTCCACGTCAAAGGACTTGATGTGGGCGTCCTGGGCCGGGGTGTCCACGGCGTCCGCCAGCGCCTGCACGTACTGATCCACCAGATCCTCGGAATACAGCCGGCGGTGCACCACGAACTTGGTGGGACTGTCCTTCCGCCGGGTGACTTCCTTATAGCGCTGCTCCAGGCCGCCGGCGCGTCCGGCGGACCAGGCCGTCCGCAGCACCTCCCGGTAGTCGCTGGCGTAGCCCAACTGGATGGCGGAAAGGGACTCGCTGCCCTCGATCTTCAGGCTGACGCTCTCGAAGGCGGGCTCGACATTGGTCTCCCAGTGGATCAGCGCCTCGTCCAGGGACATCCCGGACACGTCCACGCCGTCCACGCTGGTGCCCTCGTAGAAGGTCTGCTGTTCCACCACGCGGCGCATTTCCAGGAACTCCGAATATGCCCGGACCTGGCGGATCCCCAGGCCCACAAGCGCCAGGATGCAGGTCATCAGCACCGCCGCCATGCCCAGTCCCCCGCCTTTGCGCTTGCGCGCGGGCGCCGCTGCCTCCTTGTTTTCCCCGGTGGCCAACAGCGCGTCGTAGGGATCCGTCTCCTGCTCCTTCTCTTTTGGGGCACCGGACTTCTTTCCCTTTGCCGCGGCGGCTTCCCCGGACTTTCCGGAGGCGGCTTTCTTGCCCTTCGCAGTCCCGGCAAAAGCCTCGTCCAATTCGTCGTAGGGCTCGCTGGCCTTCGGCTTCTTCTTCGCCTTCTTCGCCTGTGCGGCAGGAAACGCCTCGTCCAGTTCGTCGAAGGGCTCGCTGGCCTTCGGCTTCTTCTTTCCGCCCTTGCCCGCCGCGGTTCCGGCCCGCTTCTTCGCCGGGGCGCCTTCGGACGCCTTCGCCTTGCCCGCGCTCTTGCCCGCGGACTTTTTCGCGGCGGAAGGCTGTTTGCCGTCCCCGGCGCTCCCTTCGGCGGCCAGCAGCGCGTCGTAGGCGTCGAAATCCTGTTTTCCCTGGGAAGCGCGTTTCTTCTCGCTCATATATCCTGCTCCGCTGTCATTCTTCCGGATATGTTGCCCCGATTTCCCGACACTATTATAGAAAACCACGCCATGGCCTTCAGCCGGTTTTCTGTTAAGGGAATTGGGCTATTTTTCCGCTTTTTCGTTTGCTTCGCCGATCTTTTGCCGCTGCTGACGCAGCTTTGCGATCTCGTTTTCAAAGCCCTGGTCCGAGGGCTCGTAGTAGGGCATGCCCTTCGCCCCGGTGGGGGCGTACTGCTGGAATATGAAGTGGCCGGGGTAGTCGTGCACGTACCTGTACCCCTCCCCGGAGCCCAGCTGGTCCGCGCCCTTGTAGTGGGTGTCCCGCAGGTGCACGGGCACGCTCTCGTAGCCGCCCTGCTCCGCGTCCGCGAAGGCGCGGTCCACCGCCATGACCACGGAATTGGACTTCGGGCTCTCGCACACGGCGATGATCGCCTGAGCGATGGGCAGCCGCGCCTCGGGCATGCCGATGCTCTCCAGGTCCCGCATGGCCGCCTGGGCCAGCAGCATGGCCGTGGGGTTCGCCATGCCCACGTCCTCGCTGGCGTGGGCGATGACCCGGCGCACCACGATCCTGGGATCGACGCCGGCGTAGGTCAGCCTGGCGAACCAGGCCAGCGCGGCGTCGGAATCCGAGCCCCGCAGGGACTTGCAGAAGGCGCTGAGCATATCGTAAAACAGGCTCTCGTCCATCTGGATCGCCCGGCGCTGGATGGATTCCTCCGCCACGGCCAGGGTGATCCGCGTGGAGCCGTCCGCCTCCATGGGCGTGGACAGTACCGCCAGCTCCAGCGCGTTCAGCGCCGAGCGGGCGTCTCCGCCCGCCACCCGGGCGATGTGGTCCATGGCGTCCTCGTCCATGCGCACGTCCTGTCGGCCGTAGCCCCGCTCCGGGTCCGCCAGCGCCTGCCGGAGGGCGCGCTTCACGTCCTCCAGGCTCAGCTGCTCAAACCGGAACAGCCGGCAGCGGCTGACGATGGCCGGCGTCATGGACACCATGGGGTTTTCCGTGGTGGAGCCGATAAACCGGATGATGCCGGACTCGATGGCGGGCAGGATGGAATCCGACTGGGCCTTGCTCCAGCGATGGCACTCGTCCAGCAGCAGATATGTGGGCTTGCCGTACATCTTCTGCCGGTCCTCCGCCGCCTTCAGCACCTCGCGCACGTCCGCCACGCCGCTGGTGACGGCGTTCAGCTTCACGAACACCGCCTTTGTGGCGTTGGCGATGATGGAGGCCAGCGTCGTCTTGCCGCAGCCCGGCGGCCCCCAGAAGATGGAGCTGGTCAGCCGGTCCGCCTCGATGGCCCGCCTGAGCAGCTTGCCGGGGCCTACCAGCTGTTCCTGCCCGATGAATTCCTCCAGCGTGCGCGGGCGCATGCGATCCGCCAGCGGCTTCAGCCGCCCCGGATCCCCCTGCGACGCCATGGCAAACAAATCCTCCATATACCCTCCGCGGCGCTTCGATATATACTAAGACGGGGAACGCATGTCATGCGTTCCCCATCCCACCCAATTTTTAACACTTACTGGGCGGCCTTCGCAAGGCGCTTCGCCAGGCGAGCCTTTTTGCGGTTCGCGGCGTTCTTATGAATAACGCCCTTAGCGGCAGCCTTGTCAACCGCGCCCTGAGTCACGCTGAGCAGCTTGGCATCGGCTTCGCCCGCATTGATGGCGGTGTCGTACTTTTTGATCTGGGTCTTCATGGCAGACTTGATCATCCGGTTGCGCAGGTTCTTCTTTTTGTTCACCTTCACGCGCTTGATGGCAGACTTGATATTCGGCAAGATAGTTCACCTCCCTACGCAAAATCAGCAACATGTATTTTAGCACACTCCACGCCAAAATGCAAGCCCCTGCATACATTTTGTTGATAAACCTGGGTAAACTAACGGACAAAAATCAGGATCGGAGGCACAAAATGAGACAAATCCGTACAGATTTGGCCATGGAAGCGTTCCAAAGCGCCAACCAGGAGCGCATTCCCGGCGTCGAAGTAAACAAGTGGGAGGAGAGCGGCGTCACCGCCACGGAGGTGATGGTGGACACGGAGGAGGCCGCGCGGCTGCTGGGCAAGCCCATCGGCTCCTACCTGACCCTGGAGGCGCCGCTGCTGCGGGAGGGCGACCCGGACGTGCGCCTCGCCCTCGCCGGCATCCTGGGCGAGGAGATCGGCCGGATGCTCTCCTGCCTGGGCGCGGAAGCGCCGGAACGGGCCGACGACCCCATCCTGGTGGCGGGGCTGGGCAACCGCATGGTCACGCCGGACGCCCTGGGCCCCATGACCGCCGAGCGCACGCTGGTCACCCGCCACATCCTGAGCGCCATGCCCGAAACCGTGGACAGCCGCATGCGCAGCGTGTGCGCCATCGCGCCGGGCGTGCTGGGCGTCACCGGCGTGGAGACGGTGGAAATGGTGGAGGCGCTGGCCCGCGCGCTGCATCCCCGGGCGGTCATCTGCGTGGACAGCCTGGCCGCCCGCTCTTCCTCCCGCATCGGCTGCGCCATCCAGCTCACGGATTCCGGCATCCAGCCCGGCTCCGGGGTGGGCAACCACCGCAGGCCTCTCACCCGCGCCACGCTGGGCTGCGAGGTGCTGGCCATCGGCATGCCCACGGTGATCTACGCCGCCACCCTGGCCCGGGACGCCATGGCGGAGCTGGACGGCGCGGAGGACGCCGAGCGGGAGGCCGCGTTCCTGCGCGTGGAAAAGGAACTGCTGGACACGCCCCTGGGGGACATGATCGTCACGCCCCGGGAGGTGGATTCCATGGTGGAACAGGCCTCGCAGGTGATCGCCGCGGGCATCAACAAGGCCCTGCAGCCGGAGCTCTCGGACGAGGAGATCGCCGCCATGATGGGTTGACGCCCAGCCTTGTCGCGGCGCAAAACGTTTGAGCGCCGGGAGCCTTTGCTCCCGGCGCTCATTTCGCGTCAGCCATGCTCCTCTATCTCCCGTTCCAGCTCCGCCTTCGGGTGACGGTGGGCATGGCGCGCTTCCGATCCGTAATGATCATGGGCGTGGGAATGGGCGACGGTGTGCGCGTGGGTCGTGCCGTCGTGGGTGTGGACGAAGGTGTGCTGGTGTTCATGGACATGGCTCCCGGCCAGCGTATCCGCGGCCACCAGCGCCGTGCCGGCGATCATTATACCCAAAGCAAGCAGGTAGGTGCCGGAAAGCGTCTCCCGCAGGAACGCGAAAGAAAGGAACGCGCCGATGAAGGGCGCCACGGCGTAATACGCGCTGGTCTTGGCCGCGCCAAGGGTGTTCTGGGCGCGGACGTACAGAAAGATGCTCAGCCCATAGGCCACAAAGCCCAGGAGCAGCGCCAGGGCAATGTGCGCCACCCCCGGCAAACTCTCCCCGCGCAGCAGGGCGATGCCCAGAGAGCCCATGCCCGAGAAGATCCCCTTCAGCACAACGATCTCATAAGTGCTCTTTGAAGATATATTCCGCGTGCAGTTGTTTTCCAGTCCCCAGCACAGCGTCGCGAGCAGCACGAACAGGGAGCCGTAGGAAAACCGAACGCTGTCGGCGCCCTCAAAGGACAGCAGGATGCTGGAAAGCGTGATCAGCCCGATGGCGGCCCACAGCCGGCGGGACACCGATTCGTGAAATACCGCCAGGGCAATGACGGTGGTGGCGACGATTTCAAAGTTTCCCAGCAGGGACGCGTTGGAGGAAGATCCCATGCCGATCCCCAGCATGAGGAAGATGGGCGCCGCGATGTCCAGCACGATCATGCCGATCACGAAGGGCAGATCCTTCCCCGTGAGCTTCTCGGCCTGCTTCCGCTTGCCCGCCAGCGACATCAGCCCCACGCCCAGCCCGGCCCCCAGATACAGCAGCGCCGCCATGGTGGTGGGCCCGACGCGCTCCAGCAGCAATTTGGAAAGCGGCACGTTGATCGCGTAAAACGCCGCTGCCAGCAGCGCGTAGACAATCGCCCGAATCTTTTCGTTCTTCATGCGCGGTCCTCGATGGACTTCTCGTTTCAAAAACGGGCGACCCGCCGGAATAGAAGCCCCGGCGGGTCGCCCCATTGCTGTTTCCGCGGCGCTCAACGGCGCTGCGGAGGCCGTGTCGCTCGCTCAGTCGCGGGACAGGATGGTCTTCTCGGTGTCCACATCGAAGAAGTGCAGGCGGTTGACATCGAAGCCGATCTTGATGTCGTCGCCGCCGCGGGACGTGGTGCGAGGATCGACGCGGGCGATGAAGTTCTCGTCCTTGCCGGTGGTGTTCAGGTACAGATAGGTCTCGGAGCCCATCAGCTCGATGATTTCCACGTGGACATCAATGCAGGCTTCCGGATACGCGGAGATGAAGGCGTCCTCGTCGTGGAGGTTCTCGGGACGGATGCCCATGTAGACTTCCTTGCCGATGTAATCGCCGGTCATGCGCTGGATCTTGCCCTCGGGGATCTTCACGGCGTTGTTGCCGAAGGTGGCGTACACGCCGTCCGCGCGCTTCTCCAGGGTGGCGCGGAAGATGTTCATCTGGGGCGTACCGATGAAGCAGGCCACGAACAGGTTGGCGGGATAGTCATACAGGTTCTGGGGAGAATCCTGCTGCTGGATGAAGCCGTCCTTCATGACCACGATACGGGAGCCCATCGTCATGGCCTCGGTCTGGTCGTGGGTAACATAGATGAAGGTGGTCTGCAGCTTCTGGTGCAGCTTGGTAATCTCGGTACGCATCTGCACGCGCAGCTTGGCGTCCAGGTTGGACAGAGGCTCGTCCATCAGGAAGACCTTCGGCTCGCGGACGATTGCGCGGCCCAGGGCGACGCGCTGGCGCTGGCCGCCGGACAGAGCGGCAGGCTTGCGGTTCAGCAGGGCTTCGATGCCCAGGATGGCGGCGGCTTCCTTCACGCGGCGGTCGATCTCGGCCTTGGGCATCTTGCGCAGCTTCAGACCGAACGCCATGTTGTTGTAAACGGTCATATGGGGATACAGGGCGTAGCTCTGGAAAACCATCGCGATATCGCGATCCTTCGGCGGAACGTGGTTGACCAGCTTATCGTCGATGTACAGTTCGCCGCTGGAGATGTCTTCCAGGCCGGCGACCATGCGCAGGGTGGTGGACTTGCCGCAGCCGGAAGGACCGACCAGAACGATAAACTCCTTGTCCTCGATTTCAAGGTTGAAATCGCTGACCGCAACGACGTCGCCGGTGTACACCTTAAAGATATTCCTCAGAGACAGGCTTGCCATTGAGTAGACCTCCTTTTTATCGCGTGGTTCAACTAGGTAGTATAATTATAACAGATTTCCCCCCGTTTGGATACTGTTCGTTTCCACAAAATCCAGCCGCCTCGCTTGTGCGTTTTATCGTCCGCCGTCATATGCCGCCCCGATTTTCTGCGCATTTTGTCAATATCGCGCATCAAGTGTGACATTTGTCCGCCCGCAGGGACCCATTCTCCCGCGCCTCTTCCCGCCCGGCAGCGCGCGCGGCGGAGGCGCCGCCATCCCGCAGCGGCCACGCCGCTTTCCGGCCGGCTTTGCGCGATTTCTCTTCACAATGAAACCGCAATTTTGTCTTATTTGTCCATGTGCCCGGTGCGCCATGCGAAACTGCGCAAAAAAGCCCATTTTCCCGCCGGAAACCCCTTTCCCTTTTGCACTGTTTTGTATTATAATAACATGTGGGAAGGTCTTTGTTCGGGAGGGATGGATCATGGCGCAGCTTCAATCGTTTTTTTCGAGAATCGCCGCACTGTTTTCCAACTTGTTCTATCAGCCTGACTGGCGGAACCTTCTGGACATCCTCATCGTCACAGTACTGATCTACCAGGCCATCAAGCTGGTGATGCGCACCCGCGCCAATTCCGTCGTAAAGGGCGTGCTGCTGGTGCTGGTGGCCGCATGGCTCTCCCGGGCGCTGCAGCTGACCACCCTCAGCTGGCTGATGCAGCAGGTGCTCAACACGGGGATCATCGTGCTGGTCATCCTGTTCCAGCCGGAGCTGCGCCGGGCGCTGGAGCAGATCGGCCGCTCCCGCATCACCCGGCAGATGTTCGGCACCGCGGCCCATACCGGAGCGAAGCACACGGAATACCAGGTTTCCGAGATCGTACGCGCCATGACGGATATGGCCAAGAAGCGCATCGGCGCGCTGATCGTCATTCAGCGGCAGACCTCCCTGGGCGACATCCTGGAATCGGGCACGCTGCTGGACGCGGAAATCTCCGCCCCCCTGATCGAGAACGTGTTCGAGCCCAACACCCCCCTGCACGACGGCGCCATGATCATCTCCGGCGAGCGCATCACCGCCGCGGCCTGTATCCTGCAGCTGACGGACGACAACACCATCAGCCGGGAGCTGGGCACGCGCCACCGCGCCGCCATCGGCATCACGGAGACCACCGACGCGGTGAGCCTCATCGTGTCCGAGGAAACGGGCATCATCTCCATGGCCCGTGAGGGGCGCCTGACGCGCTATCTGGATTCCAAATCCCTCACCATATTGCTCACCGAGCTGTTCACCCCGGAGAACAGGACCCTGACATCCTGGTTCACCAACATCCGCGGCAGGCTGAAGGAGGGCGGCAATGAAAAGTAAGCTGACGGCGTTCTTTCGGGCCGTGTGGAAGAGTCTGTCCCACAATCTGTGGCTGAAGCTGCTGTCCCTGGCGCTGGCCGTGATGCTGTGGAACTCGGTGATCTCCTCGGATACCTCCATCACCCGCGGCAAGACCATCTCCGGCCTGACGGCGTACATCTCCGGCCAGGCCACGCTGGAAGCCAACCGCCTGGCCCTGGCGGAGGACCCCACCGCGTTGCTCAGCGGCATATCCGTGCGGCTGGACGTGCCCCGCGCCAACTATACCCAGGCCTCCGCGGACAACGTGCAGGTATCCCTGGATCTCTCCAGCGTGCGCGCCACCGGCACCCAGCAGGTGCGCCTGCGCGCCACCACGGCCTACGGCAAGGTGGTGGAGATTTCTCCCAGCACCGTCTCCCTGACCTTTGAGCGCCTGGACTCCCGTTCCGTGCCCGTGAACGTCCGGCTGTCCGGCGACATGGACAAGAACCACTATTATACCTATACCCGGGTGAACCCCAGCACCATCACCGTCAGCGGCGCTTCCAGCGTGGTGCAGTCCGTGGTGTCGGCCTACGTGTATCCCGACGTCACCGGAAAGGAATCCTCCTACACCGCCGCGGAGCAGTTCGCGCTGCTGGACAGCAACGGCAACGAGCTGAACCAGGCCATGCTGTCTACGTCCTCCTCCTCCATCTCCGTCAGCGTGGGCATCTATCCCACCAAGGAGCTGACGCTCTCCACCCGCATCGAGGACGTGGTCACCGGCCAGCCCGCCGCGGGCTACGAGGTGCAGTCCGTCAGCATCCAGCCCGAGGTCATCACCGTGGCGGCGGATTCGGAGCTGCTGGACGGCCTCAGCGCCATTGTCCTTGAACCCGTCAGCGTGGAAGGCGTCACCCAGGGCTTCTCCGCCCGGGCGAGCGTCGTCCGCCTGCCCGACTTCCGCTATATCTCCGCCGAACAGGTCTATGTCAATGTGTCCATCGGCGAGGAGCCGGACAGCGCCCTGGTGGACAGGATCAACGTCACCTGCGTGGGCCTGGACGATTCGCTGACCCTGGAGATGCGCCTCAGCGCTTCCTCCGTGTACGTCACCGGCCCGCGGAGCAAGGTGGAGGAACTGGAGCGGGAAGGCATCGACCTCGCCCTGGACCTCACCGGCCTGGGAGAGGGCGAATACACGTTCCAGCGGGATTTCAGCGCGATGTTCGGGGATTCCTTCACCTTCGAGCCCGGCGAATGCGAAATCACCGTGACCCTCTCCCCCAAACCCGAAGAAGAATAGCCCTGGAGGATAACGAATTATGGTTTCGGACGCATATGCGGATACTGTCGTCAGCACCATGCTGGGCTGGCTGAAGGGCCTGGCCAACTGGGTGCTGCGGCTGTTCAACCTGGCCGGCGGCGGCTCTCCCCTGGCGTGGCTTTCGCAGAACTGGCTGCGGCTGCTGATCATACTGCTCATCGTCGGCACGGCCGTGGATTTTCTCGTGTGGCTGTTCCGCTGGCGGCCCTATTGGGTATGGTTCCGCAAAAAGCGGGTCATCATCAACGACGAGGACTATTTCGCCACCGAAAACCTGGGCGGCCTGAACGAAGTGGACGACGACGAGCTGTTCTCCGCGTCCTGGAACAAGCCCGCGCAGAAGAAAAAAGCCCCTTCTTCCTCCGCGAAGCGCCCCGCCTCCGACAGGAAACGGGACGCGGCGCGGAAGACGCGCGCCCCGGCGGAAAGGAAGCGCCCCAGCACCAAGGTGCCCAGGCGCGCGGCGGTCCGTCCTTCCGAAAAACAGCGCGACAAGGAGGACAGTCTGGACAGGCTGTTCGACCTCTCCGACGGGGACAAAAACGCATGACGCCCTGGTATCTTTCCGGAAGCCGCGTCAAGGCCGTCGTGGGGCACTACGGCAGCGGCAAAACCGAGATCGCCCTGAATATGGCGATGAAAATGCGGGAACACTTCCCGGAAACCGCGCTGGCGGACATGGACGTGGTCAACCCCTTTTTCCGCAGCGCGGAGCAGCGGCAGCTGCTGCTGGATCACGGCGTGGAGGCCCTGAACTCTTCCCTGGCGCTGACCGCCGCGGACATCCCCGCCCTGCCGGCGGAGATCCTTTCCATGTTCGCGCGGCCGGAGCTGCGCTGCGTGCTGGACATCGGCGGCGACGACGCCGGCGCGGCGGTGCTGGGCGCCTACGCGCCCCAGCTGGACGCCTGCGGCGCCGAGACGTACTGCGTGGTCAATCCCTTCCGGCCCCGCTCCTCCACCAAAGAACAGGTGCTGGAGCTGTGCGGAAAGATCTCCCTGCGCAGCAGGCGGCGGATCACCGGCTTTATCCTGAACGCCAACCTGGGAAGCGAGACCCGTCCGGAGGACCTCCTCTACGGCCGCGCCTTCCTGGAGGAAGTATCCGCCGAGGCCGGCGCGCCCATCGTGGCGGAGGCCGGCCTGCCCACGCTGCTGGACTGTCTGGACGATAAATACCCGAAATTCCCCATCCGGCGCTATCTCGTGCCGGAGTGGATGTGACGCCCCGGTGAAAACCGCCGGATATTCACAGGACGGAGTGTCAAAATGTCTCGCAAACGGACCCGCATCCTCGCCAGGATCACCGGCTTCGCGGCAGGCGTCCCGCTGGCCGTGCTTTTGCTCGCGCTGATCGTCGCGGTATCGGGGCCGCTGAACCGGCTGCTCCCCAAAATCGCCTGCTGGACGGTGGGGATTTTGCTGGCCGTGCTGCTGCCCGTGCTGCTGGCGCGCTATTTCGGCCAGGCGCTGGCCCCGGAGGCCAAACGCCTCGCCCCGCTGTACGGCCCGCCTGACGCCCGCTCCGCTGAAGGCAAAAAACTGTGCCTGCGGCGCGCGGTGATCACGGCGCTGGCGGCCTTTCTGATCTCCCGCCTGTTCTTCCTGGCGGTGGGCGCGGCGGGCGCGTGGCGGGAAGGTAACCTGGCGCAATACCTGAGCTCCCTGCCCGAACGCTGGCGGCACTGGGACGCCTACCACTATATCGGCCTGATCGAAAACTGGTACGTCAACACCGGCGACCCCCGGTTCCACATCGTGTTCTTCCCCTTTTATCCCCTGATCTGCCGGGGGCTGTACCTGTTGGGCGTGCCCGCCATGGCTTCGGCGTACCTGGTCAGCAACCTGTGCCTCGCCGGCAGCGGAGTGGCCCTGTATGCCCTGGTGCAGCACGATTCCGGGGATGCCGCCGCCGCCCGGGCGGTGTGGCTGCTGATGTTCTGCCCCGTGTCATTCTTCTTCTCCGCCCCATTCACGGAATCCGTGTTCCTGCTGACCACGCTGCTGGCGGTGCTGTGCGCGCGGAAGCGGCGCTTCCTCCTGGCGGTGGCCTTCGGCGCGCTGAGCGCCAACTGCCGCTCCCTGGGCATGGCCACGGCCATCCCCATATTCTGGGAAATGCTGCGGGATGCCCGGGACCGCGCGCCGGAGGGCCGCGTCTCCGTCCGCGGCGCTGTCCTGTGCGTATTGCGGGTGCTGCCCGTGTCCCTGGGCCTTGTCGCGTATCTGCTGCTGAACAGGCAGATCACCGGCGATCCCCTGACCTTCCTCACCTACCAGTCCGAACACTGGGGCCAGCGCTTCGGCAGCCCCATGGACACCATCCGCTACACCGTGGACTACGCCTTCACATTCTATGAGCAGAACTACCGCGCGGGCGTATGGTGGCCCCAGGCCGTGTCCGTCCTGACCGTGCTGGGTCTCATGGCGGCCTGCTGGCGCAGACTGCACGCGGGCGACGCCGCGTATGCCCTGGTGTACTTTTACGTCGCCATCGCCCCTACCTGGCTGCTCAGCGGCGCGCGCTACCTGGGGGCCATGTACGCGCTGTTTCCCATGCTGGCCTCCGCCACGGACAGGCGCTGGAAGTACATCCTGGCGCTGGCCGCCTCGCTGCTGTGCGGGGGATATATGGCGTACCAGTACGTGATCGTGGGCTCGGTCATGTAGCGCCCGAAGGGGCCGCAAATCCGAAAAGGAGTGTTGTCTGTGCGCAAGACCATCGTGTGCTTCGGCGATTCCAACACCTACGGTCACTGCCCCACGGGCGGGCGGTACGAGGAGGACGTCCGCTGGACGGGGCGGCTCCAGACCCTGCTGGGGCGGAGTTATTACGTCATCGAGGAAGGGCTCAACGGCCGGACCATCTGCTTCGACGATCCCGTGGAGGGCGGCCACAAGAGCGGCCTCCTCTACATGCCCGCCTGCATGATGAGCCATTCCCCCGTCGATCTGGTGATCGTGATGCTGGGCGGCAACGACGCCCAGAGCCGCTTCGGCATGTCCGCCATGATGATCGCGGAAGCCATGATGCACTTTTTGCGCCAACTGCGGCTGTACGCCCTGAACAGCCAGGGCCAGAGTGCCCGGATCCTGCTGGTGGCGCCGCCGCCCATCGGCGAGGGCGTGGCCAACTGCCGCTACGGCCAGTGCTTCGGCCCGGACTCCGTGGCCACCCTGGCCAGGCTGAAGGACGAATACCAGCGGCTGGCGCGGCTGATGCGCTGTGAATTCCTGGACGCCGGCCCGGTGTCCGAGCTTTCCCCCATCGACAGCATCCACCTCACCCCCGAGGGCCACAGGCGGCTGGCCCAGGCCATGGAAAACAGAATACTCGACATCCTGTAGGAGGCAAAGGACATGCGCAATTTTACACACAGGATCCCCACGCGCTTCGTGTTTGGCCGCGGAGCGGAAAATCAGGTCGGCGAGGAGATCAGGGCCCTGGGCGGAACCCGGGTGCTGATCCACTATGGCGGCGGCAGCGCCGTGCGCAGCGGGCTCATCGGCCGGGTGGAGAAGTCCATCCGCGACGCCGGGCTGTACTGCGTTACCCTGGGCGGCGCGCAGCCCAACCCCCGGGACACCAAGGTGTACGAAGGCATTGAACTGATCCGCCGGGAGAACATCGACTTCGTGCTGGCGGTAGGCGGCGGGAGCTCCATCGACTCCTCCAAGGCCATGGCCCACGGCTCCCGGTACGACGGCGACTTCTGGGACTTCTTCTCCGGCAAGGCCAAGCCCGTGACCACTCTGCCCTTCGGCTGCGTGCTCACCATGTCCGCCGCGGGCAGTGAGTCCTCGGATTCCTGCGTCATCACCCAGGAGGCCACCAAGACCAAGCGCGGGCTGTCCTCCGAGCTGAACCGGCCCCTGCTGGCCGTGATGAACCCGGAACTGGCCATGACCGTGCCCCCCTACCAGATCGCCTGCGGCATCACGGACATCCTGGCCCACATCATGGAGCGCTATTTCACCTCCGATTCCGACGTGGACATGACCGACCGCCTCTGCGAGGCGGCCATGCAGGGCGTCATCCGCGCGGCGCGCATCGTCATGAAGGATCCCAACGACTACGAAGCCCAGGCGGAGCTCATGTGGGGCAGCACCATCGCCCATAACAACACGCTCTCCGTGGGCCGCACGGGGGATTTCGGCAGCCACCAGATCGAGCACGAGCTCTCCGCGCTGTACGACGTTCCCCACGGCGCCGGCCTGGCGGTGGTCTTCCCCGCGTGGCTGCGCTTCCACATGAACAGCCGCGTGGAGCGCTTCGCCCAGTTCGCCGTGCGCGTATGGGGCTGCCAGATGAACTTCGAGCGCCCCGAAGAAACCGCGCTGCGGGGCATCGAGGCCTATGAATCCTTCCTGCGGGAGATCGGCATGCCCATCACCCTGAAGGAACTGGGCGTCAAAACCGAGGACATCCCATACCTGGCCTCCCACGCCAAGCAGAACCACCCCGACGGCTTTACCGGCCGGTGCTTCCCCATGACCGCCGCGGACATCGAAGCCCTGTACCACATAGCCGATCGGTAACAAACCTGCGTTCAGCGATAAGAGCGCCCGGGCCGCAGCGCGGCCCGGGCGCTTTCAGTCTGTCGACGAAGCCCGGCGTGGCAAAAAAGGCCGCAAACGCAAGCGTTTGCGGCCTTTATGGACGCGCCGGATCAGAAACAGTTTTCCGGCAGATACTCCTCCGGCAGGGGTTCCTCCTCCAGGAAGGAGAATTCATCGTCCCGCAGCACCGGCAGAAACGCCTCGTAGGGCGTCGAAGGGAACTCGCAGGCATAGCTGCTGGAGCCGAACCAGCCGCCCTCCTTGGCCCGGAGGTTCAGGTCCCGGGCGAACTTGGTGCGGTTGGAACAATCATGCACCGCAATTCCCCAGTTTTCCTCCGCGGCGGCGCGCATGAAGCGGAGCGTCAGCTCCCGGCTCCATATGGGGGATATGTACCCCAGCCGGGACATGTACATGTTCTCCCCCAGGTAGTTGCCGATGTTGTTGGGGTTCAGGTGCAGCTCCGCGCAGTTGATGAAATCCAGCCCCGTGGCCAGCACGGCGTCCTTCTTCCGGAAGAACGCATCCCAAAACTCCGGCGTCATGGGTGTCTCCACGCCCACGGCGGGGATGAACCGCTTCGCCAGGGCGATGTTTTCGATCACCCGGTCGGAGCACGCGGTGGCCCCCAGGTTGAAGCGCAGCTCGTCCAGCCCGGCCGCCCCCAGCGCCCGCAGATTTTCCTCCGTGGCCAGCGTGCCGTTGGTGTACATGTGCTGGTGGACGCCCGCCTCCCGGAATTTCCGGATGACGCCGTAGTACCTGTCGATCTCCATGAACGGCTCCAGGTACACGTAGGACACGCCCGTGGGACGGCGGGACACGGCCAGCAGCAGGTCCAGGTCACGCTCCCGGTAGCGCGAGCCGCCGATCTCCCACATGTCCTCGCCGATGGGCGGCTGGCAGTCCAGTTCGCCGTAGTTATAGCAGAATTTGCACTCGATGTTGCAGCGGTTGGTCTTGCGGATGGCGCTGAGCCCGGTGCCCAGCAGGCAGGAGCGGCAGCCCCCGGGAAATCTCTCCCCGGGGCCCACGTACAGCGTGCGGCCGTCCAGGCTCTTCAGGCCCGGGATCTCCGCCATGAGCGCGGCCTGGCGGGCCTCCACGGCGTCCTCCAGCTGGACCAGCGTCGCGTACACCACTTCCTGCTGCCGGGGCATCAGCTCCTCGTCCTCCGGCAGCTGGGAAAAGAATTCAAACCACATCAGCGCGTCGCGCTTGGAAATCTTCATCGCTTCCGGTTCCCCTCCGGCCTATTTGCCGTCGAACAGCCGGGCGGCGTTGTTGTAGAAGATGTCTTCAATTTCTTTGCGCCCCAGGTCCGCCATGAGGCAGGCCTGGCGCACGGCCATGAAGGTCTCCGTGGCGATGAGCCAAGAATGGAACTCCGTGGGACCGGCGAAATTCTCCAGGTCCTTCGCGCCGATCCAGTAGAAGGCGTCCGCCAGGGAGATGGCCTTGCCGCAGATCTGGGAAACGGGGAAATCGCTGCCCCACATCACACGATCGGTGCCGGTCTTTTTGATGATCTGGAACATGGCCGGGGATTCGCACACGGCGGCCAGGTCGTACCACACGTTTTCCAGCTTCGCCAGCTTCTCCACGGTGTCCACGGTGGTCCAGGAGGCGAAGCCCCGGGCCGCGTGGGCCAGGATCAGCGTGGCGTTTGGATAGCGCTTCGCCATCTCAACGATGTATTTCAGGTTTTCTGGGTCGGACAGCGAGTGGGGCTTCACCATGTGCAGCGTGATGTACATCCCCTTTTCGTCCGCCACCTGCCAGGCGGTCTCCGGCAGGTACTCCCCGATGTTGCAGTTCCAGGTAACGTCGGAGTTCGCCAGCACGTGATAGCACTTGAAACCGCGGATGCGGGGGTGGATCAGCTGGGCCTTGACGTCCTCCACCGTATCGCCGGGCATCACCATGGCCTCGCCCACCAGCCCGGGATGCTTTTCCAGTTCCGCGGCCAGGAACGCCGTGGACTTCTCCCGGTTGCCTGTGGCGCGGTCCTTCATGCTCCTGCAGGGCGTGGTGATGAAGTTGATGCGCACCTCGCGCCTGTCGCCGATCAGGGGCCGCAGCTCCTCCAGATAGTCCTCGAAATGGCGGACCTTCTTCATGGCGAAGCAGCCGCCGGAGCACATGATGGGCGCGAACTCGGAATCGTACAGGTGCGCGTGGGCGTCGAAAAGCCGGTCGGGAAGGAAATCGTCCAGGATCTTTGCGGCCTCCAGGTCGTACTGGTTGAATACTCCATCGATAAATGCCATGAATTACGCCCTCCTTGCGAAAATATGTCCGCGGAGAATGCGCCACATCCCGCCGCGGGAATCCGTCCATAATGATTATATGAACCCGCGGGGGTTTTGTCAATCTCTCCACCCGCCATGTTTCCTCAAAGCGCGGCAAAACCAGCGTATCTTCCCCTCAAAAATTCTTCCCGGCCCCTTGACATATACCCCTCACGGGTATATAATACAGATACCCACCTGGGGTATTTGGAGGGAGAAACATGAAAAACGCCGAGCCATGCGCCTGCGCCCGGAAGACGGAGCGCACGGAGGAACAAAAAAAGAAGCTGCTGAACCGCCTGAATCGCATCGAAGGGCAGGTCCGGGGCGTCCGGAAGATGATCGGGGAAGACGCCTACTGCAACGACGTGCTGACCCAGTCCGCCGCCATCGCCGCGGCGGTGAGCGCCTTCAACCGGGAGCTGCTGCGCGCCCACGTGCGCTCCTGCGTGGTGCGGGACATCCGCGCGGGCAGGGACGATGTGGCGGATGAGCTGATCGCCACGCTGGAAAGGCTGATGAGGTGATCCCATGGAGCAATACAATGTGACGGGTATGAGCTGCGCGGCTTGCAGCGCGCGGGTGGAAAAGGCCGTTTCCAAGGTGCCGGGGGTGACCTCCTGCTCCGTGAGCCTTCTCACCAACTCCATGGGCGTGGAGGGCACGGCCGCGCCGGGCGAGGTCATCCGCGCGGTGGAGGCCGCGGGCTACGGCGCTTCCCTGAAGGGCGCGGAGCGCGCGTCCGCCTCCCCTGAGGAGGACGCGCTGAAGGACAGGGAGACGCCCGCGCTGAAAAAGCGGCTGATCGCGTCCCTGTGCCTGCTCGTCCCCCTGATGTACATGTCCATGGGCCACATGATGTGGAACTGGCCGCTGCCCGCCTTCTTCGACGGCAACCACGTGGCCATGGGCATCGTCCAGATGGCGCTGGCGGGGCTCATCATGGTCATCAACCAGAAGTTCTTCATCAGCGGCTTCAGGGGCCTGATCCACCGCGCGCCGAACATGGATACCTTGGTGGCGCTGGGCTCCTCCGTGTCCTTCCTGTGGAGCCTGGGCGTGCTGCTGGCCATGACCCGGGCCGCGGCGGACGGCGACGCGGCGGCGGTCATGGAATACATGATGGACTTCTATTTCGAGTCCGCCGCCATGATCCTGACCCTCATCACCGTGGGCAAGATGCTGGAAGCCCGCTCCAAGGGCAGGACCACCGACGCCCTGAAGGGCCTGATGAAGCTGGCCCCCCAGACCGCCGTGATCCTGATCGACGGCGCGGAGACGGAGGTGCCCGTCGGCCGGGTGAAGCGCGGCGACGTGTTCGTGGTGCGCCCCGGTGAGAGCATTCCCGTGGACGGCGTGGTGCTGGAGGGCGAAAGCGCCGTGAACGAAGCCGCGCTGACCGGCGAAAGCATACCCGTGGACAAGGCCGCCGGGGACCAGGTCTCCGCCGCCACCGTGAACCAGTCCGGCTACCTGCGCTGCGAGGCCACCCGGGTGGGCGAGGACACCACCCTCTCTCAGATCATCCGCATGGTCAGCGACGCGGCTGCCACCAAGGCCCCCATCGCCAAGGTGGCGGACCGGGTGTCCGGCGTGTTCGTGCCGGTGGTCATCGGCATCGCGCTGCTGACGCTGCTGATCTGGCTCGCCGTGGGGCGGGAATTCGGTTACGCCCTGGCCCGCGGCATCTCCGTGCTGGTGATCAGCTGCCCCTGCGCCCTGGGCCTGGCCACGCCCGTGGCCATCATGGTGGGCAACGGCGTGGGCGCGCGCAACGGCATCCTGTTCAAGACCGCCGTCTCCCTGGAGGAGACCGGCAAGGCGGACGTGGTGGCGCTGGACAAGACCGGCACCATCACCTTGGGCGAGCCCCGGGTCACGGACGTGGTCCCGGCGGAGGGCTTCACGGAAGCCGCGCTGCTGTCCCTGGCCGCCGCCGTTGAGGCGCACAGCGAACATCCCCTGGCCCGCGCCGTCATGGCAGAGGCGCGGGAGCGAAGCCTCTCCCCCGAAGAAGCGGAAGGCTTCCGCGCGCTGCCCGGCAGCGGCGTCACGGCGGTGCTGAACGGCACAACCGTCACCGGGGGCAGCTTCAGATTCATCTCGGAACAGGCCGATGTGCCCCCCGCGCTGCGGGACAGGGCCGCGGCGCTCTCCGATGAGGGAAAGACGCCCCTGCTGTTTATCCGGGACGGCCAACTGGCGGGGATCGTCGCCGTGGCGGACGTCATCAAGCCGGACAGCCCCCAGGCCATCCGGGAACTCCGGAACATGGGCATCCGCGTGGTGATGCTCACCGGCGACAACGAGCGCACCGCCCGGGCCATCGGCGCCCAGGCAGGCGTGGACGAAGTCATCGCCGGCGTGCTGCCGGAGGGCAAGGAGCGGGCAATCCGGGACCTGAAGGCCCGGGGCAGGGTCGCCATGGTGGGCGACGGCATCAACGACGCCCCCGCCCTCACCCGCGCGGACATCGGCATCGCCATCGGCGCGGGCGCGGACGTGGCCATCGACGCCGCGGACGTGGTGCTCATGAAGAGCCGCCTGAGCGACGTGCCGGCGGCCATCCGTCTGAGCCGCGCGGCACTCCGGAACATCCACGAAAACCTGTTCTGGGCGTTCATCTACAACGTCATTGGCATCCCCCTGGCCGCGGGCCTGTTCATCCCCCTGTTCGGCTGGACGCTGAACCCCATGTTCGGCGCGGCGGCCATGAGCCTTTCCAGCTTCTGCGTGGTCTCCAACGCCTTGCGGCTGAATCTGTTCAAACTGCGGGATCCCTCCCGGGACCGCCCCCGCAGGCGGAAAGCCGCGCGCCCGGAAAAGAAAGAGGCCGAAACCGTGGAAATGCGCCTGGAGATCGGGGAAATGATGTGCGAACACTGCGAGGCGCGGGTGAAAAAGGCGCTGGAATCCGTGCCCGGCGTGGTGGAGGCGACCGCCGACTACCGCGCGGGCGCCGCGACCCTCCGCGCCCGGGGCCCGGTGGACGAAGCCCTTCTGCGGCAGACGGTGGAGGCGGAAGACTATCCGGTCAAGAGCATTCGGCGGCTGTGACGCCATCGCGCAACCGCAATCATAAAGGGCCGCGGGCGAATCGCCCGCGGCCCTTTCGCGCGTGACCGGTATTTGCGATCATACCTGACGCGACAGGCAAAAGTCACTTCCGACTTTTGCGTTTGCGGCCTTTATGGACGCGCGGAGCCTGCCATTTGCATGGCAGGCTCCGGTCATGATCGGGTCCGCGTCAGTTCTGCGCCCAGTTCACGGCCTTCTGGATGGATTCCTGATGGTACTCGTTGACGGTATCCGTGCCGTGGGTGCGGCTGTTGGTCAGGTGCACGCAGAAGTGCCCGTCGAAGTCATTGTCCTTGATATAGTAATCGCCATGGGGCATGCAGTTCATGGCCGCCGCCACGGAATAGCCATTGGCCACCAGGATCACCGAGCGGGAGCTCCAGCTCCACTCGGGATACATCTGGTGCAGCTTGGCGGTATCCGCCGCGGAAGCGGGCTCCACGTCCATGTGGTTGTGGCCGCCCTTGCGCACGATGTTGATGGTGAGGCCTGTCTGCACGTCGTACAGGTACGCCGAGTCGCCCCAATCCAGGATGGAGTTGCCCTCCTCAAAGAAGTCCATCGTGACAACGTCTCCCTTGTTCACGGAAGAACCGGATCCGCTGCTCTGCACGGAGGGCTTGTCCGGGCTCATGTCCCCCGCCAGCACGTAGGCCACAAAGCCGTTGGAGGGGTTCTTCACCTGCAGGAACGTGCCCATGTCCTCCAGCACGTACACCATTTCGCCCACATCCAGCGTGGCGAGGTGATCGGAAGAAGTGGAGTTGTTCAGATACACGCCCGTCCTCTTTGCCGCGTAGGCGTTGCCCACCACGGCCTTGTTTTCGGGCGCGGGGGTCGGCGTCGGGGTGGGGGTAGGCGTGGGCGTCGGGGTAGGCGTAGGTGTGGGCGTAGGAGTCGGCGTCGCGGTGGGCGCGGCCGTGGGCTTGTTGGGGCTCATGTCCTCCGCCAGCACATAGGCCACAAAGCCGTTGGCGGGATTCTTCACCTGCAGGAACGTGCCCTGGTTCTCCACCAGATACACCATCTCGCCCAGGTCCAGCATAGCGAGGCGATCAGAGGAAGTGGAATTGTTCAGATACACGCCCGTCCTCTTCGCCGCGTAGGCGTTGCCCACCACGGCCTTGTTTTCGGGCGCGGGGGTCGGCGTCGGGGTGGGGGTAGGCGTGGGCGTGGGCTCGGGCGCCTGGGTGGCCGCGGGTTTGGAACCGGTCATGTCCTCCGCCAGCACATAGGCCACGAAGCCGTTGGAGGGGTTCTTCACCTTCAGGAAGATGCCCATGTCCTCTATCAGATACACCATCTCGCCATAGCCGATGGAGCCGATCCAATTGGCCGTATAGGACGCGCGCGGATACACGGCGGTCTTCTTCGCGCCGTACACCCTGCCGATGGGTTCATCGTTCGCCGGGGCGCTCTCCGCCTTTTTTTCTTCGGAAGAGCCCCTGGTCATGTCCGACGCCAGCACATAGGCCACAAAGCCGTTGGCCGGGTTCTGCACCTGCAGGAAGGCGCCCCGGTCCGCAACAAAGTACACCATCTCGCCGGAAGAAAGGTCGCCGATGTGAACGGACGAGGTGCTCGCCTCGAGATATACCGCGGTCCCGCGGGCAGCATACGCTTTGCCGTTTTCTCCCTGTTCTGCGATAGTATTTATCCCCGACAGAATCAACAGGAGCACGAGCGCCGCTGCAAAAGACCGCCGCAGCGTATGTCTGGTCATTCTGTTCCCTCCCAAAATGAGAATCGGTAATTGTCATTATATTACTGAGCTGTGACAAATGCAACGTTTTATAAGGTAAGTTCATAATATATTCAAGGGATTGTCACACATTTCATGCCATAATTGTTGCTTTTTCGTTTTTTCCATCGTTTTTACCCCTCTGCGCGACTTTTTCACGCCATCCTGCCGGGTGAATATGTTACAAATCATCGTATACTCCGGCCCGCGCTAGACAAAATCCGGGAAAAAGTGTATAATTACCCGCCAGAAAATGAAAGGAAACAGACCCGATATGAGGATATTTGACGTACACGTACATATTTTCCCGGACAAAATCGCGGAAAAGGCATCCCAGGCCATCGGCCGGTTCTACGGCGGCACTCCCCGGTATGACGGCGCCCTTCGGACGGTGCTGCCCCTGATGGACGAGGCGGGCGTGACGGCCTTCTGCGCCCATTCCGTGGCCACCGCCCCGGCCCAGTGCGCCCCCATCAACGATTTCATCCTGGCCTGCGCCGCGGCCAACCCCGGCCGCATCGTGCCCTTCGCGGCGCTGCACCCGGGGCTGGAGGACGTGGACGCCTATGTGGAAAACGCCCTGGCCCGGGGCTTCCGCGGCTTCAAGATCCACCCGGACATCCAGAATTTCCCCCTGGACCGGGAGGACGCGCGGCGCATGATCGCCGCCGTGGAGGGCCGCGCCCCGCTGCTGATCCACACCGGCGACAACCGCTTCGACAATTCCGGCCCCCGCAAGGTGGCGGACATGCTGGACCGCTTCCCCAACCTCACCGCCATCTGCGCGCACCTGGCGGGCTACTCCCAGTGGGACGAGGCCCGGGAGCTGCTGGCCGGACGGAATATCTATACGGACACCTCCAGCTCCCTGTTCTTTCTGCCGCCGGAACATGCCGTGGAGATCATCCGCGCCTACGGCGCCGACAGGACGTTTTACGGCTGCGACTATCCCATGTGGAATCCAAAGGAAGAGCTGGAGCGCTTCCTTGCCCTGCCCCTCACGGAACAGGAACGCGAGGACATCCTCTGGAACAACGCCGCCCGCATGTTCGGGCTGTGATCATCCGGCCGATCCGGGACGGCGGGGCCGACGCCCTCTGGCCGCCGCAATGGCTTGCCGTTTGGGGCGTTCGGTACGACCCAAACGGCTGTCTTATTTTCTATACATGATTTTTGCCCCTCGGCGGCGACAGGACCGGAGCTTCTGTTCCTGGGAGGGAGTCGTGCCGCTTCCGGCGGCGACAGGCGGCGGAAGCGCATGATCGCTCCTTTCCTCTTCCCGGCCCCGGCTTCCGGTTGCTCCGCGCACCCGGCCTCCCCCAGCCGGCCAAAAGCGCCCGAAAGCGCGCCGATAAGCCCCATTTTGACCCGTTTTTGCGCCAAAACAGGCGCAAATGTTCATTTTTCTTCTTGATTCACGCAGGAAAAAATCTATCTTTCCACCAAACTTTATGATATAATAAAGAATAATGGAAACCGTACCGCAATGGCCGCCCGAAAAGGCGTTTCCCGGCACGGTATTCCCCGCCAAGCCGAAACTGAACCGGCGCTTACGGACGGGCGGCGCGGCATCACCGGCACCAAAGACGACCTAAGGAGGGCGCACGCATGGCATCCACCGAAAAAAAGCACGTATCCACGATCAACTGGCTGGGTACGCTGATCCTCTCCGCCATTCCCGGCGTACACCTGGTTTTCGTGATCCTGACCATCATCTTCGCCAAGGCTCAGGCGAAGCGTTCCTTCGCCATCGCCAGCCTGGTGCTGACGGTGCTGCTCGCCCTGGGCATCGTGGCCGCGTTCCTGTTCCTCCCGGAGCAGATGAAGAACCTCGCCGAGATCATCCGGAACACCGCGAAGGAATAAACGGGGCGGCGAAACCGCGCCCTGCGCCCGGTCTTTGACAGAGCCGGGTCTCTTCCGGCATGCGGAGACGCGATCCGCGTCCGCGCCCGTCGTCGGAGCCCGAATGACGCATATTTCACGCTGAAAAGCGATATTCTGCACGCAAAAGCCGAAGGAAGGATTTCCTTCGGCTCTATTCAGATCGGAGGGAGACGCATGGCGTCCAGCAAAGAATACCTGGATTTCGTGATGGAGAAGCTTTCCGGGCTGGAGGAGGTCGAATACCGCCCCATGATGGGCGAATATATCCTCTACTACAGGGGGCGGATCGTCGGCGGTATCTATGACGACCGGCTGCTGGTCAAGCCCGTTCAGGCGGCGCGGGCGCTCATGCCGGACGCCCCCGAAGATCTTCCCTACGAAGGGGGCTCGCCCATGCTGCTGGTGGAAGAGGTGGACGACGGGGCGTTCCTGTGCGGGCTGTTCCAGGCGATGTACCCCCAGCTGCCCGCGCCGCGCAGGCGGCAGCCGCGGGGGTCGCGCTGAAGCCAGACCCGGCAGCGGGGGCCGCTGCCGCGGGAAAAAACGGGTCCGAACGGAGAAAAACGGTCAAAAATGCGCGATTTTCCCGCAGGAAATTGCATTTTTATGATTGAAGTTTGAATACACGCGTGTTATAATTGTGTTGTCACATAACAGGAGCTACGAGAGAGGAGGAAAAACATGGGCAAGTTTATTGTTCGCAAAACGAATACGGGCATTAAGTTCGACCTTCTGGCGACCAACGGCGAGGTAATCGCGACCTCCGAGGTGTACAAGAGCAAGAACTCCTGCCTGGCCGGCATCAAGAGCGTGCAGAAGAACTCCGTCACGGCGAATATCGAGGACCAGACGGTTGAGGGCTTCGCGAAGGCAAAGTGCCCCAAGTTCGAGATCTACGCAGACAAAGCCGGAGAACTCCGTTTCCGCCTGAAGGCCACCAACGGCCAGATCATCGCCGTCAGCGAAGGCTACAAGGCCAGGAAGAGCTGCGAAAACGGCATTGCCTCGGTGCAGAAGAACGCGCCGGACGCGCCGATCGTGGAAAAAGAAGATTAAGAAGCGAGGTTGAAGAATCATGGCACTGGATATCAACGCTCTCATCAACAAGGCTGTCAGCGCCCTGAAGGGCGACAGCTCTCTGAAGTCCCTGTTCGGCACCGACCCCACCAAGGCCATCCAGAAGATCCTGGGCGTCGATCTCTCCGACGACGTGGTCAAGAAGGTCATTGAAGGCGTCACCAAGGTTCTGGGCGAGGAGAAGGCTTCCGGCATCCTGGCCAAGATCAAGAGCTTCTTCTGCAAGAAGGGCTGACCGTCTGACAGGCCCTGAACCCCAATAAGCGCCCCGCGCCCGCCTGCGTGAATGCAGGCGGGCGTGGGGTTTTTTTGCGCTCTTTTTCGAAAGACCGCCAAAGCATACCGAACCAGGGAGCAAATTCCACTGACCGGGAGGACGAAGGTCCCGGATGATTCCCGGATTGCCGGAGGACGCAGAATCCCTGAAAAACAGTTTTTGCCCTTCCGGGCGCTGCCGTTTCTTTGTTCCCCTTCTATTGTTATTTCTTGGCACATGAACTGTAGATCATTTACCATTCTGGTGATCTCCATACACTTTTAGATGGGTATGTGTATGGTTTTTGGTCCAAAGCGATCCGAGGAGACCGCCTGAATCCCGTGGTTTTTGGCCCGAAAAGAAACCCCGGACCAAAGCTCTGCCCCGGAAGGCTGATTTCCCGGCCTGGTTCCCATCGTTCGGCCAGGCCAGCCGTTGCCTTTACATGGGAAGGAAGGTGGTTTTTTGACCAGAATCGATACGCGCAAGCTGTTTGAGCGGCGCAACGCTCTTCACTTTACCCGAAAAGAGGTCGCGGACCGGGTCTCTGTCTCTGAGCGCTATTTGTCAGACTTGGAGCATGGCGTGAAAACCAATCCCTCCGCCATTCTGATGCATGACCTGGCTCGCGTTCTGGATGCCCCGCTGGAGGCGTTCTTTGTTCGGGATGAAGACGCCGACGAGGGCGAATAGATCCCTCTGACAGTCTTGGAAACCCTTTCCTCCAGTCCCTGCCCCACTTGGTGGCCGGCGCCGTTCCTGTTCCGCTTGTTTTCATAGCCTTACACCGACGGCAGCTCTGGCTGCCGCCTTATTTGAGATATTGCCCGGCCTGTTTCTTTTTGCGCGGACTGCCGCTCCGGGCCGCGTCCTGTCGGCACGGCTGAACAGCGGCGTGACGTGCCGGAAGGGAAGGCAGACCGATTGAAGCCTTGAAAAAGAGCAAAAGGGAGACAAATCGTCATGAGCAAAAAGCATGATTCAAAAAAGAAAAACCGGCACAGGAGGCGGATGCCGAAAATCGCGATTCTGATCAGCGTCGTGGCGGGGCTCCTGTGCGCGGCGGCGGCGGTGCTCCTGCTGAACGGATGGGCGCAGGCGCTCATGCTTGCCGCGGGCCTGACGCTGATGCTGACCCTGGTGTTCCTCCGCCGCAGGCCCTTGAAAGCGCTCCTGGGCCTGATGGCGCTGGGCGCGACGCTGGCGCTGGCGGCGGTGGCCGTCCGGCTGTGCTTCGTGAACCTGGGCTGGTCTCTGTTTTCTCCGGACCTGACGGAGGTCAGCGTGCGGGGGCAGGGCATCCGGGATATTTCGTCCATCGCGCGCATGAAGGATCTGCGCGCCGCCGACCTCTCCGACAACAGGATCAGGAACACCGAGGCGCTGGAATCGCTGGAGAAGCTGGAATACCTGGACATCACGGGCAACGGCGTGTCGGACGAGGCCTACGCGGAGCTGAAAGAGGCGCTGCCCGACTGCCTGATCCTGTGCGAGGCGTGGGACAGCCGGCTGCAGACTCTGAACCTGCGGGGACGGACGCTGCCGGACAGAACCACCATGGCGAAGGTGGTGGAGAGCAAGCCCGCGCTGAAAGAGGTGGACCTCACCGGCTCGTCCCTTTCCGAGGATGAAATCGAGGCGCTGGCAGCCGCGTATCCTTCCATCCTCTTCATCCGGAACGTGTCCCTGGGCGGGGAATCGGTATCTGCCAACGTCAAGGACCTGACGCTGGAGAGCGAAGATCTCTCCGAGGAGACGATCCGGGAGCTGGCGAAATTCCCTCTGCTGGAGACGCTGTCGCTGCCCAATGCCTCCTTTGAGGACGTGCAGGCCGTGCACGAGGCGTTCCCGGACCTGTCGCTGGCGTTCTCCTGCGACGGGATCACCGTGGAGGCGGGCGCGGAGACGCTGGACTTCTCCGGCGAGGGGACCGTGGACGAGGAGGCCCTGCTGCGGGCGCTGGAATGCGCGCCGTCCGTGCGCCGGGTGGATCTGACGGGACGCGAGCTCACCATGGAACAGCGCCGGGCGCTGGCGGAGAGCCGGGAGGACGTGGCGTTCGCCTACGAGTTCTCCCTGTGCGGCATCACCGTCATGAGCGACGCGGAAACGATCGACTTCGGCGAGGTGGCCGTGTCGGACGAACAGGTGGAGGAGCTGGCGGAAAACCTGGCGCTGATGCCCAACCTGAAGCAGGTGGACATGTACGAAAGCGTGCTCTCCCGGGAAAGCACCGAGATGCTGTTCGACACGTTCCCGGACATCTTCTTCGGCTGGACCATATACATGGACGATTACGTCGTGCGGACGGACGTCACCGCGTTTTCCACCCTCAAGTGGGACCGGCCGCCCTTCTATGACAACGACCAGCTCGCCTGGCTGCGGTACTGCAAGAACCTGCTGGCGCTGGACCTGGGGCACAACCACGTGAACGACCTGTCCTTCCTGCGGAACTTCCCCCACCTGAAGGTGCTGATCCTGGTGGACAACCTGATCACCGACATTTCGCCCCTGGCCGACCTGATGGAGCTGGAATACGTGGAGCTGTTCGTCAACGAGATCGCGGACTGGTCGCCCCTGGCCAACCACACCAGCATCATCGACCTGAATATCTGTTATAACCGCACCCAGGAGCGGCGGACGATAGACGACATAACGCCGTTTTTGTCCTGCACCGGCATGAAGCGGTGCTGGATGTCCCACAACGGGATCACCGAGAAGCAGCAGAGGGAGCTGATCGCCGCGGTGCCCGGATGCGAGTTCAACTTCACCTCCCAGGCTTCTACCGGCGACGGGTGGCGCTTCCACGACCGGTATTACATCATCCGGGAGATGATGAACACCCGCGTGTACATCCCCTTCCCTTCGGAAGAGGAGGAGGAAGCGGTGGAGTGAGGCGGGCTGGAACCGCCGGGAGAATGTGAGAACGACAGGATTATGGGGATATGGCCCGGTCTGCATGACCGGGCCGTTTTTTTGTTGTTTGGATGGGGATGGGAATGCCGATGGGTGGGTATGGGGATTATCACGGCTGACGGAGGTTCAGTTTTTGCCCGGTCTGCGCGACCGGGCTGCTTTTTCGGGGAAGGGAGCGGAACGCGAAGCGCGCGGGGCATCCGGGAAGGAGCCGCTCTTCGCGGAAGCGGGAAGGCCGGGGATGCGCGTGGGACGGCGGGGCGAGGAAGGATAAGAAGAAGAGTGGCGGAACAGGACACGGGATTGGGGGTAGAGCGCGGAAGGCAGGCGCGAAGGGCTATTGGGGGATTGGGACATGGGCGGGAGGACAGGATCTCAGCCGTGGACGCCGTGGCGCTGAAAGGGGTTCATCAGGTTGACCTCCGAGGGGCGGATGCGGGCAAAGTCCTCCTCCGCCAGCACGACGCCCCGGCGCACCACCCGGCGTCCGTAACGGCTGGCGAGGCGGTCGATGGTCCGGTCCAGGGCCTCGGCCCGCAGCCGCCGCTGGGCCTGGCCGAACATGTCCAGCTGCACGGGGGCGTCCCCGCCCTGCAGATCGGAAAGGCCGATGCCCACGCTGCGCAGGGGTAGCATGTACGCAAGCCGCTCGGCGAACAGCGCCGTTGCCGCCCGGGCGATCTCCCCGGTGAGGCAGGTGCAGGGGACGCGTTTCTGGCAGGAGGCCACGGACAGGTCCGTTGAGCGCCCGGACACCGACACGCAGCCGGAGAGCATGCCCTGCTTCCGCAGCCTGGAGCCCACGGATTCCGCCAGCATGTACAGCACGCTGCGCACATCGTCCATGCTGCGGAGGTCCCGGGGCAGGGTGGTGGAATTGCTGATGGACTTCACGGCGCTCTCGAAATCCGAGGGCAGCACCGGCGCGGCGTCCAGCCCCCGGGCATAGTCCTGGAGCATACAGCCGTTCTTCCCCAGCCGGCCGGAGAGCAGCGCCCTGTCCGCCCGGGCCAGGTCCCCGATGGTGCGGATGCGCATTTCGCCCAGCTTCCGATCCGTATGGGAGCCCACATACAGCAGGTCCCGCGCGGGCAGGGGCCACACGACGCTTTGGAAATCGTCCCGGCGGATCACCGTGGTGCCGTCCGGCTTTTTCATGTCGCTGCCCAGCTTGGCGAACACTTTGTTGAACGACACGCCCACCGAAACGGTGATCTCCATTTCCCGGCGCACACGATCCCGCAGGGCGTCCGCCAGGCGTCGGCCGTCCTCGATGCTGAAGCCCGGCTGGCTCATGTCCATCCAGCTCTCGTCCAGCCCGAAGGCCTCCACACGGTCCGTATAGCTCTCGTAGATCTTCCGCAGGCGCTTGGAATAGGCCATGTACAGCGGGAAATTCGGCTGCACCACGACCAGCTCCGGGCACTTCTGCTTCGCCTGCCAGATGGCTTCGCCCGTGGAGACGCCGTAGGCCTTGGCGATGTAGTTTTTCGTCAGGACGATGCCGTGGCGCGCCTCCGGATCGCCGCACACCGCCATGGGCACCTTGCGCAGCTCCGGCCGGTATACGCTCTCCACGCTGGCATAAAAGCAATTCGCGTCCGAATGCAGGATCACTCGCTCCATGGATGTCCCCCGCTTCGCATAAGAACATATGTTCGATTCGCATATAATATAGCACATGTGTTCGATTTTGTCAACGGACAAAATTGTGACAGGGAAGCGGCGGGGAAACGGGGAGGCGGCAGGAGGCGAAGGAAAGGAGGAGGGCTCTTCGGGGGAATCGCATGGATCGGTGGAAAAACCGGGCAGGAAACGGGAGAAAGCGGTTCGGGAAACAGGTAAGGCGCCAAGAAAAGGGGCGGGGACGGGAAACGGGAAAAAGCGTTTTGAAGGAAGCGGGCTGAGCGGAAGAAAAAGGGATATGGAAAAGGCAGTGGACAGAAAAGCATTTCGGGGAAAAATGGCGGAGGTCTGCGCCATTTCCAACATAAATGCGTTGCATGCCATTTTGGCCTGCTGCGCTTGTTTTTGGCGCCCGGACAGCCAAACTGCCGCGTCATCGCCCGGGAGACGGCCGCGTCAGCGGTGATGGGTGAACAAAGGTGCCGCAGACCATAGTGGCCTGCGGCGCTTGTACCGTGCAGATTATGTTGGCCATGCGCGCGGCGAACAGGATCCGGCGGCGGGAGCGGAAACGGCGCGTCAGCCGGGGCGTGAACGCGCTGGCGATCCAGCAGAGGGGGCTGCCCAGAATGCCGATGCGGACGATGTCGATCCCGAGGCGCGCCATGAAGGACACATAAAACACGCCCCCGGTCAACGCCGCTGCGACGTTGGCCAGGAGCGCATTTGCCAGCAGGAAGCGCGCTCTTCTTTCCTCAGGGGTCTTCCCATGAAAAACCTGATGGAACCCGGCTTCCTCTTTGTTCTGAGAGCGCGGCGCCGGGATCACCCCGTCCGGATCACTGTATCCCGTCTGTCGTCCGGACAGGCACCCGAAACGCCCGTCAGACCTCGTCGTCCTCCGGCTCCTCCGCGATTTCGTCCGCGCTCAGGAGCTCTTCGGCCTCGTCCTCTTCCTCGGCCTCCGCCCGGGCGACGTGGACGATGGCGGCGTCCTCCGCCACGCGCATCAGGCGCACGCCCTGTGTGTTGCGGCCCTGGGAGGAGATATCCGCCACGGCCATGCGGATGATGGTGCCGTCGTCGGTGATCATCAGCAGGTCCTCGTCCTCGTGCACCAGCAGCTGGCAGGCCAGTTTGCCGGTCTTTTCGGTGAGGTTCATGGCCTTGATGCCCTTGCCGGCGCGGGACTGGAGGCGGTATTCCTCCACGGGGGTGCGCTTGCCGTAGCCGTGCTGGGTGATGGACAGCACCTGCGCGCCGTCCTCCAGCTCGGCCATGTCGACGACCTCGTCGCCCTCGTCCAGCTCGATGGACTTGACGCCCATGGACACGCGGCCGATGGGGCGCATGTCGCTCTCCGGGAAGCGGATGGCCATGCCGTTGCGGGTGCCCAGCAGGATTTCGCCGGAGCCGTCGGTGACCTCCACGCCGATCAGGTCGTCGTCCTCCCGCAGCACGATGGCGATCAGCCCGGCCTTGCGCAGGTTGGCGAATTCGGACAGCTCCGTGCGCTTGATCAGGCCGCGCTTGGTGGCCATGACCAGATAGTGGCCGGAGAGGCGCTCCTGCATCAGCGGCAGCATGGCGGTGACCTTTTCGCCGGCGTCCAGGTTCAAAAGATTCACGATGGCGGTGCCCCGGGCGGTGCGGCTGGCCTCCGGGATCTCATAGCAGTTGAGCTGGTACACGCGGCCGCGATTGGTGAAGAACATCAGGGGATCGTGGGTGGAGGTGACGTACATGCGCTCCACGAAATCCTCTTCCCGGGTGGTGGCGCCGGTGACGCCCTTGCCGCCCCGGCGCTGCGCGCGGTAGGTGCTCTTGGGCAGGCGCTTGATGTAGCCATAGTGGGTCAGGGTGACCACCATATCCTCTTCCTGCACCAGATCCAGCATGTCGATTTCGCCATCCAGGGCGGAAATCTCCGTGCGGCGCTCGTCGGCGTAGCGGGACTTGATCTCCAGGATCTCGTCCCGGATGACCTTCAGGAGCAGCTTTTCGTCCGCCAGGACCTGGCGGTAATACTCGATGAGCTTCTGCAGTTCGGCGTACTCCGCCTCGATCTTCTCCCGCTCCAGGCCGGTGAGGCGCTGCAGGCGCATATCCAGGATGGCCTGGGCCTGGCGCTCCGTGAGGCCGAACCGCTCCATCAGGCCGGTCTTGGCCGTGAGAGCGTCCCGGGAACCGCGGATCAGCGCGATGACCTCGTCGATGTTGTCCAGGGCGATGAGCAGGCCCTCCAGGATGTGGCTGCGGGCCTCGGCCTTGTCCAGGTCGTACCGGGTGCGGCGGCGGATGACGTCCTCCTGGTGCTCGATGTAATGGTGGATGATCTGCCGAAGCGACAGGATCTTGGGTTCGCCGTCCACCAGCGCCAGCATGTTCACGCCGAAGGTATCCTGCATCTGGGTGTGCTTGTACAGGTAGTTCAGCACCACGTTGGCGTTGACGTCCCGCTTCAGCTCGATGACGATGCGCATGCCCTGGCGGTCCGATTCATCCCGGATATCCGAGATGCCGTCCAGGCGCTTTTCGTGCACCAACTCGGCGATCTTCTCGATCAGGCGCGCCTTGTTGACCATGTACGGGATCTCCGTCACCACGATGCGCTGGCGGTTGCCGGTCATTTCCTCGATTTCGGTCTTTGCGCGGACGATGATGCGGCCCTTGCCCTCGTGGTAGGCGTCGTAGATGCCCCGCTTGCCCAGGATCACGCCGCCGGTGGGGAAATCGGGGCCCTTGACGTGCTCCATGAGGTCGTCCACGGTGCAGTCCGGATTGTCCAGCATACACACCACCGCGTCGATCACCTCGCCCAGGTTGTGGGGCGGGATGTTGGTGGCCATGCCCACCGCGATGCCCTGGGAGCCGTTCACCAGCAGGTTCGGGAAGCGGGAGGGCAGCACCGCGGGCTGCATGAGGGTCTCGTCGAAGTTGGGATAGAAGTCCACGGTTTCCTTGTCCAGATCCCGCACCAGTTCCATGGACAGCTTTGACAGCCGGGCCTCGGTGTACCGCATGGCCGCCGCGCCGTCGCCGTCCACGGAG
>JAEEGL010168901.1_pt1 | contig 36963 bp, 34 predicted proteins | sample 9134231 | NCBI WGS metagenome assembly JAEEGL01 (sample SAMN16246548, study PRJNA631951) | gut metagenome | biome: gut microbiome; feature: rumen; material: fiber-attached | host: Bos | place: Iran: Karaj | collected 2018-10 | reverse complement strand
CGTGGTGGGTTTGTATTTCTATCCCAACAAGGTGGTGGAGGTGGCCAAACATATCAAACCTTCTGCCCGGGGAGAATTGGAAATCACCACAGTGAACCAAGAGTTCTTGAAAGACGGGGAGTTGAAGGTGAGAACCTTTGGTCGTGGCTTTGCCTGGCTAGACACGGGCACACACGACAGTTTGGCCGAGGCATCTACCTTTGTGGAAGTCATTGAAAAGCGTCAAGGCTTGAAGATTGCCTGTTTGGAGGGCATTGCCTACCGTCATGGCTGGATTTCCGAGGAAAAGATGCGCGAATTGGCCAAGCCAATGTTGAAAAACCAATACGGACAATACCTCCTTAAGGTAATCGACGAACTTAAAGAAGACATCACTTCCGATTCTTTCAATTAATGCCTTAACCTATGCGAACGATCATCATCACCGGCGGTGCCGGATTCATTGGAAACCATGTGGTTCGCTTGTTTGTCAACAAGTATCCCGAGTATAAGATCATTAACCTTGACAAGCTGACCTACGCTGGCAATCTTGCCAATTTGAAGGATATCGAGGACAAGCCGAATTACCGGTTCGTCAAGATGGACATCTGCGATTTTGAGGGCGTCTATCAACTGATGCAGGAGGAACACGTTGATGGCATTATCCACCTAGCCGCCGAAAGCCATGTGGACCGAAGCATCAAGGATCCGTTCACCTTCGCGCAGACCAACGTGATGGGTACGTTGAGTTTGCTCCAAGCCGCCAAATTGTATTGGGAACGCCTGCCTGAGAAATATGAAGGCAAACGTTTTTACCATATCAGCACCGATGAGGTCTATGGCGCCCTTGAACTCACTGACCCCGAAGGCATCGTACCGCCTTTCAGCACGAAGGCTAGCAGTGGAAAACATCATTTAGCTTACGGCACTAAGTTCTTTACTGAAGACTTGAAATACCAACCCCATAGTCCTTACAGCGCTGCCAAGGCAGCCAGCGACCATTTTGTGCGTGCTTTCCATGACACCTACGGTTTGCCTACCCTCGTTACCAACTGCTCGAACAATTACGGTCCTTACCAGTTCCCCGAAAAGCTCATTCCGTTGTTCATCAACAACATTCGTCATCGCAAGCCCTTGCCTGTGTATGGCAAGGGTGAGAACGTGCGCGATTGGCTCTATGTGGAAGACCACGCCCGAGCGATCGACCTCATCTTCCATGAAGGCAAGACAGGGGAAACCTACAACATCGGTGGTTTCAATGAATGGAAAAACATTGACTTGATCAAAGTTTTGACCAAGACCGTGGACCGATTGTTGGGCCGTCCTGAAGGTGCCGACATGGATCTGATCACTTTTGTCACCGACCGTGCTGGACACGACCTGCGTTATGCCATTGACTCCAGCAAACTCCAAAAAGAACTGGGTTGGGAGCCGAGTCTCCAGTTCGAGGAAGGCATTGAGAAGACCGTCCGTTGGTATTTGGACAACCAGGAATGGATGGACAATGTGACGAGCGGGGACTATCAGAAGTATTACGACGAAATGTATCAAAATCGATAATAGAACAAAATGAATATAGCTGTAGCAGGAACCGGTTATGTGGGTTTGAGTATCGCCACCTTGTTGGCGCAACATAACCATGTTACTGCCGTGGATGTGATTCCTGAGAAGGTGGCTCTGATCAACCAGCGGAAATCACCCATTCAAGACGAGTATATTGAGAAATATTTTGCCGAGAAAGAATTGGATCTGACGGCAACCTTGGATGGTGCAGCCGCGTATCGTGATGCAGCGTTCGTGGTCATCGCGGCCCCGACCAATTATGATCCGCAGAAGAATTTTTTCGACACAAGCCATGTGGAAGAGGTGATTGACTTGGTTTTGAACGTCAATCCCGATGCCGTGATGGTGATCAAGAGTACCATCCCAGTGGGTTATACGCGTAGCCTTTATGTGAAGTATGCCGCCAAGGGTTTTAAGCAGTTCAATCTGTTGTTCTCTCCGGAGTTCCTTCGCGAGAGCAAAGCCTTGTACGATAACCTTTATCCAAGCCGTATCATCGTGGGTTATCCAAAACCTATTTCAGGTTATGAAAAAGAGAACGAAGCGATCCTGCGGTTGGCTCGGCCGGATATGGAATCTAAAGCCCGCGAGTTTGCCTTGTTGTTGAAGGAAGGCGCCATCAAGCAAGATGTTCCCGTGCTCTTTATGGGCATGAAGGAAGCCGAGGCAGTGAAGCTCTTTGCCAACACCTACTTGGCCTTGCGGGTGAGCTATTTCAATGAACTGGATACTTACGCCGAGGTAAAAGGACTTGATACCCAATCGATTATCGATGGTATCTGCCTCGATCCACGCATCGGTAACCATTACAACAATCCTAGTTTTGGCTATGGAGGCTATTGCTTGCCTAAAGATACGAAACAGTTGTTGGCGAACTATGAGGATGTGCCCGAGGATTTGATTCGTGCCATCGTGGATAGCAACCGTACGCGTAAGGACTTCATCGCCGACCAAGTGCTGAAGAAGGCGGGATATTACGATTATTACGATCAGGGTCAGTACAATGCAGCTCAGGAGAAGCACTGCGTTATCGGAGTGTTCCGTTTGACCATGAAATCCAACTCAGACAACTTCCGTCAGAGTAGCATCCAAGGCGTCATGAAACGTATCAAAGCCAAAGGTGCCGAGGTCATCATCTATGAACCCACATTGGAAGACGGCACTACCTTTTTCGGCAGTCTGGTAGTCAATGACCTGGCCAAGTTCAAACATCAGAGTCACGCCATCATCGCCAATCGGTATGACACCTGCTTGGACGATGTGAAGGAGAAGGTGTACACAAGAGATATTTTTAAGAGAGATTAAATAGACCAATCTATGTCATACAATCATCTACAATTCCCAGAAGGGACGCGGTTCCTCGTTACCGGTGGTGCCGGCTTTATCGGTTCCAACCTCTGTGAGGCGATTTTGAAATTAGGTTATCAAGTTCGTTGCTTGGATGACCTTTCCACAGGTAAACAAGCCAACGTGGACTTGTTTTTCAATAACTCCAACTATGAGTTCATTAAGGGCGACATCAAGGAATTGGATACCTGCATGAAGGCCTGTGAAGGTGTGGACTATGTGCTAAACGAAGCTGCTTGGGGCAGTGTTCCTAGAAGCATTGAAATGCCGCTATTCTATAGTCTGAACAATATTCAAGGTACCCTAAACATGTTGGAGGCTGCTCGACAGAATAAAGTCAAGACATTTGTTTATGCTTCTAGTTCATCAGTTTATGGCGATGAGGCTCATCTTCCCAAGAAGGAGGGTGTTGAGGGAAACCTCCTTTCACCTTACGCTGTTAGCAAGCGTGCTGATGAAGAGTGGGCCAAACAATACACTAAGCACTATGGGCTGAAGACGATAGGCTTACGTTATTTCAATGTGTTTGGACGTAGGCAAGATCCGAATGGAGCATACGCAGCTGTTATTCCCAAGTTCATCAAGATGTTGCTCAACGACGAGCAGCCCACCATCAACGGTGATGGCAAGCAGAGCCGTGATTTCACTTATATTGAAAATGTAATTGAGGCGAATTTGAAAGCCTGTCTGGCTCCTGATGAAGCAAGCGGAGAAGCGTTCAACATCGCTTATGGTGGCCGGGAATACTTGATTGACATTTATTATGATCTCACCAAAGCGTTGGGCAAGGATATTGAACCTCATTTCGGTCCCGACCGTCCTGGCGACATCAAGCACAGCAACGCCGACATCAGCAAGGCAAAACGACTGCTGGGCTATGACCCCGAGTATGACTTTGCTCGTGGATTGAATGAAGCAATTGAGTGGTATAAAGTAAATCTTTAAACAATTAAAACTACAATACGATGAAAGACACTAAAATTTGTGTAATCGGTCTCGGTTACGTCGGCCTGCCCCTGGCTCGTCTTTTCTCCACGAAATACCCCACTGTCGGCTTTGACATGAACCAGAAGCGCTGTGACGCTCTAATGGCTGGCCACGATGCCACCCTCGAGGTAGCAGATGACATCTTGCAAGACGCTATCAAGAATCACGGTTTCATCTGCACCAGCGACATTGAGAAGATCCGCGACTGCAATTTCTATGTGGTGGCCGTCCCAACGCCTGTGGACAGCGACAACAACCCCGACCTTACACCTCTCGTTGGTGCCAGTACTACCGTGGGCAAAGTTATCGGCAAAGGCGATGTGGTGGTCTATGAGTCTACCGTTTATCCTGGCGTGACCGAAGACGAATGCATTCCCGTAGTGGAGAAAGTCTCAGGTCTGAAGATGAACGTAGACTTCTACGGTGGCTATAGCCCCGAACGCATCAATCCTGGCGACAAGCAGCACACCGTGGAGCACATCAAGAAGGTGACCTCTGGCTCGACACCTGAGATTGGCAAGTACATCAACGAGGTGTACAGCAGTGTCATTACTGCCGGCACCCACCTCGCCCCGACCATCAAGGTGGCTGAGGCTGCCAAGGTGATTGAGAACTCGCAGCGTGACATCAATATTGCCTTTGTGAATGAGCTGAGTAAGATCTTCAACAAGATGGGCATCGACACCCTCGATGTATTGGAAGCTGCTGGCACCAAGTGGAACTTCTTGCCCTTCCGTCCGGGATTGGTGGGTGGACACTGCATCGGAGTTGACCCTTATTATCTGGCCCAATGCGCCAAGCGTTATGGCTATAACCCTGAGATTATCCTTGCAGGACGTAGAATGAACGATGGTATGGGCGAGTATGTGGCCACCGAGACCGTCAAGCTGATGCTGAAAAAGGGCATCCAAGTCTTGAACAGCGACATCCTCATCCTCGGCTTCACCTTCAAGGAGAACTGCCCCGATGTGCGCAACACTAAGGTCATCGACATCTACAAGGCTTTGAAAGAGTACAACCTCAACATCACCGTCTACGACCCATGGGCCAATCCCGCCATCGTGGAGCATGAATATGGCATCGAGGTTGTGAACGAGCTGCCCAAACAGAAGTTTGACGCCTGCATTGCTGCGGTGGCACACAAGAAGTTTGAAGGGTTGGACATCCTCAGTTTGTTGAAAGAGAAGCATGTGGTGTTTGATGTGAAGTGCACGTTGGATAGAAGTATTGTTGACGGTAGGCTATAATCCTATGCGTTCCCAACCATTGCGAGGAACAGGAAAAATGAGTATCTTTGCATAAAAAATGACCTTAAATGAAAATCTTTACCACATATAAGTCTGAACGAGGAAAGCACCAAATCAACCGCGGCTTGTTATGGGAGTATAAAATGGAGAACTTCGACTGGCAGAAGTACCGTAAGACGGTAGCAGAGCGTGTGATTTCGATGGGTAGACTATCGGATTGGTATGGGGCTTTTGATTTATATGGTGGTATTCGAGGTTTTCGTAAGATTGCTCGTGACGAAGTGGTGGACCTGTCGCCACGAAATCTTGAGTTTATGTGCAGGGCTCTTAATCTAGAAATTACGGAGACAAGATGTTACAAACAGGCACAGTTGCGAAAAGCACGCTTAGGCTTCTGAAGAACCTTCAAGCAGAGCCGTTGCTTGCTGACACACGTTTAGTGGGTGGCACCGCACTTAGTCTTCAGATTGGTCATCGAGAGAGTGAAGACTTGGATTTGTTCACCACCGAACCCTTTGATGGTTTGCAAGTACAGTCGTTACTGATTGAGAAATATGGTTTCATCCCAACGGTCATTGAAGAAGGGACATTGATAGGTTTTGTTAGTGGTGTTAAGATAGACATCATCTATCACCCGTTCCCATGGTTAGATAATGCCGTGATAGAAGACGGTATGCGTATTGCTGCTATAGCCGATATTGCTGCTATGAAAATGCATGCCATCATCAATTCGGGGAAGCGTCCGAAAGACTTCGTGGATATAGCATTCTTGTCTATGCATTATTCATACAACGATTTGAAGCGCATATTGCTGAAGCGTTACCCAGTTTACGATCCCATCATGGCGGATAAGGCCGTGATTTATTTTGGAGATATTGACGAGGATTTGGTACCAAATATTAAAATGTTGGGTTACCACTTTGAGTTTGAGGCCATAAAAACTAGGATTGTAAAAATGACGGATTATCCCGACAAAATGTATGCTACTGCTCCGTTGAAGAGATTGAAATAACACAGCATACCACACATGTAAGAAATTGCCTCACAAACGCAAAAAGTGTCGTTCAAGGATGTGAAAGAGTTCTTGAATTATTTAAGTTCGGTAGCGTTGTAGAATAAACATTGAAATACCCAGATAAACCCGAAAGTTGAAACAGAGGCTGAAAGAAGAAACGAATTGGTGACAATTTGTCCCCAACTGAAATTGCAGAAAAAAATGACAAACAATATACTACAAGAGATTGATCGCTTACACGACGAGTGATCAAAAATGGACAAGGCGTCGCGAATAGGCTAAAAAAATAGTAACTGATGAGGAGGTAATAGGGTGATAGTATGAAGGAAGAAGTATCGCAGTTGTTAAAGGAAAAACGTTTCAGACGCAGGCTGAAAAGCAAGGTAAAACGGAAACGTAAACGGATAGCCAAACAAAAATCTTTTGAAGCTAGCAAGGGAATCCGTCTTGCTGGGAAAACGATAATCTCATACAATGATGCACTTTTGCACTTCATGCCACTTCACTTTTTGCATTTGATTACCAAAAATAACTCACCATTTCATCAAGACAAACTGCCTAAGAAAGAACGAACGCTCAAAGAGACTATTGTAATTCCCAAACGGTTTTCGATTGTTGAAAACCCAGGACCATCATATAGAGTGTTGAAAGACCTTGTTGCATCATTATTATATCAACATTGTGATGAGTTACTTTTGGATTATAAAGACTGTGAATATTGCGATTTGGTTACTCAAGTTTTCATGGATTCAATTCTAAAATCCCATGACAGATTCGTTAAACTATGTAAAGTTGCAAAACTAACCAAATATATTGGCATCTCGGGTATAGGAGCGCAAAATATTAACAACCCCTCATTACAATTGATGATTAACTCGGTTGGTTCTCCAGTCGAACTTTTAAATCGAAAGATGCAATTTCCCAATGTGATACCTTTCCGCTTACGCCATCTCGAAGCCAAAGAGGTAACACAAGAAAAGATTGAAGGACAAAAAGAAATCGATGCCACCGAATTGATAGAATATGTTGAGAAATGCCTGGTACGTTTTCATAAGACGCTCACTCAAGACGCAAAAAGGGATTTGGGTTATGTAATTGGTGAGACAATAGCAAATGCAGAAGAACACTCTACCCTCCATAACCGATATCTGATAGGCTATATGGAAGAGAGCAACGAAAGTGATTCTCATTACGGGTTACTGAACGTGGTTATTATGAACACTGGAAATACAATCTATGAGAGATTCAAGTATCCCGAACAAAACGAGATAATTAATATGGAGTGTGTAAAGCAAATGCAGGAGCTCTCTGATAAATTTGTAAAGAAAGGCTTTTTTAGTCTGAATCGGTTTACCGAGGAGAATCTTTGGACGCTCTATTCCCTGCAAGGAGGTGTGTCAATTGTACCTAAAGAAGTACGGAATCGCGGCAATGGTACCATTGGTTTTATTCAAAGCTTTTTTAACCTAAAAGGATCCTTATCGGTGGACAATGTTTCAAGAATGACAATTATCTCGGGCAACACTCAAATTGACTTTGATGGCACATATCAAATCTCTAAAACTTATAGGTCGGATGGCACTAGAGTAGAGAGGATGACTTTCAACGATAGCAACTCTTTGGAAGACAAACCCAATTCAAAGTATGTTCATCATATTGACAATTATTTCCCTGGCACTCTTATCAGTGCCAAATTATTAATCAACGACGATGATGTCCAGTAAATAAAAATATGACAACAATTGATTTAAAAAACTTTTGCACACGTATTGGCGGTAAGGTCGCCAAAGTATTCACGGGACGCGACCGTGGTGAAACTGTAAGAAAGAAGTCGAAAATTGACGAACTGTACCAGCAAAATGGAGAAATTCTAGTGATAATTCCTTCGGATACGTTCTCAATTACCCCTTCTTTTCTCGAAGAGTTTTTCACCAACATAGTTAAGCAGTATGGCATCGAGCAGTTTAGAAAAACCGTTCATATCGAGTCCAATGGTTACAAAATAGAAGGCCCTCTTGAGGAAGCTTTAGAAAGAATAATGCAAGACAACAATGCACTTTCAAAATAATTGATTATGATACTGTTGGAAGTAACTACTTTTAGTTGGTTGGATGTTGCTTATAAACTGGCGACAGTGACCATAGCGCTCTTCAATGTGTTTTATATTATTTATATTAACCGCAGCAAAAACAAAGACACAGCAGCCCAACGTGCTGCCGAACGTCGAATTGACCTATTGAAAACCATCGTGTTGCAGCCAAATCTTAATAAAATGTATGAATTCTTGGATGAGCTTTGGGCTGAATTAGAAAAGTTGAAGCTTGGTGATATTGATAATAAAAACATCGAGAGTGAGAATGTTGTAAAGATGCAAATAGAGCCTATAATCCAAGATAAGTTCAATCAATTCCGTTCAGATTTTATCATTGCCTTAAATGCCACAGCACCGGCATTAGGAGAAAAAGTCAAGGAAATTAGCGACAATATGCGTGACACCTTACTCAGCAATATGTCTGATGAAGGTATCAATCTTTGGGTAACTTCTTATTTCAACGATAGGATTAAAAGTGTTTTCGAGAAGGGCAAGAAAGATCTTATTAATGCATTGTTTAATTATGATGGAAATGAGTAATAATTCAACTCATGGTCTTTGCCATACGGAGAGAAAAAGCAAGGTGAAAGTGTTTATTAGCCACGCCAGTGCTGATGCGGTTTTTATAAAACCTTTTGTTGAAAAAGTTCTAAAACTTGGCTTGGAGTTAAAAACGGAGGAAATAGCATATACTTCGGAGGAGAGTTATGGTGTTGAACCTGGAAAAAACATTGCCAATTACATCAAAGAGAATATCGCTTGTGCGTCGGTAGTGTTGCTTATGATTTCGCCGAACTACAAGAAAAGTGAGGTGTGCTTGAACGAGATGGGAGCAGCATGGGCACTGCAGAAGAAGTGTATTTCCGTGATGCTGCCAACGGCCAGTTTTGACCAGTTGGGTTGGATTTCAAATCTTGACAAAGCGGTTAAGTTGTCGAACAAGAAACAGGTTGCTAGTTTGTGTGAAGTGATTGCAAAACAACTTGCCATAGAGTCAAATAGTAAACTCACATCGTTGATTACCTACATCGACGAGTTTGTCAATGAGCTACCTGAGGTGAAACTGGTTAAAGTGAAACAGACGGAGAAAACCAAGACAGAACGAACAAAACAGTGTGGCGCATTGCAATTGTTTGATGCTAGTTTTATTAGTGTGTGTGTTGAAGAGGGGTTGTATGTTGTTCAACTCAACCTTAGAATGCGTTCCGAAGGCGAAAATTCATCAATAAGACGAGTGTTATTAAAGAACAAACATTATTTCACGGGCTCTTCTTCAAAACCTTTGAAATCCATTGAGTTTAAAATGTATTTTAGACAGGGATCTTTTGAACTGTACGATAATAGAGATTTTATAGATGACTTTTTTAAAACTCAATATTGGAATGAATGTAATTCTCTTATTGACATGATTGTGGAACGAGACCGCAATGTTTCTATTTCGTTTGTTCAATCCATTGACACCCTAAGAGAATCAGATGGTTATGATGAGCTATATACAAGAGGTTGGGATCTAGTAGTACAATACAATATAGACGATGAAGTAGTAATTCCGTTGACGTTAATTCCAGTAGATTCCGACAAACAAGGAAAGTATATTGGTTAATACAATCCAACATTTTCTTCTAACAGGTTTCAGATCCTTTTAGCTTCGCATTCTCAACCACTTTCAACTTTAAACTATCAATTGTCAATTATCAATTATCAATTATCAACTAACAACAAGTTGCCCTCATTGAGCTCACTCAACTTCTACTGTCAACTAACCACTCTACACCAACAACTGCCCCTAAACTCTCAACACTAAACTCTCAACTCTCAATTCTCAATTGACTTCGTCGAATGCTTCTCATTTCTCAATTAAAAACCCCTACCTTTGTCCTCAAATTCCAAAGCGGACACCCACAAAAAGCCAGTGTTTAAGTAAGTCCGTAAAACCAAGATAACCAGCCCCTTGCCACCACAACCTGTGACTGACGGGGCGAAGCTGTAGAAAGATTTGAAGGAAACCAGCAATCTTATTAGTATGAAAAAAATAATGCTCGTCTTCGGAACCCGCCCAGAGGCCATCAAGATGTGTCCTTTGGTGAAAGAGTTCCAGAATTATCCTAACGATTTTGAAACCATCGTCTGCGTCACTGGACAGCACCGCGAGATGCTTGACCAGGTGCTCCGAATCTTTGAGGTGACACCCGACTACGACCTCAACATTATGAAACAGGGGCAAGACCTGTATGATGTCACGGCAAGGGTGCTCACGGGAATGCGCGATGTGCTGAAAGAGACTCAGCCCGATGTGGTGCTGGTTCATGGTGATACAACCACGAGCACGGCTGCGGCATTGGCGGCGTTTTACCAACAGATTCCTGTAGGTCATGTAGAGGCGGGATTAAGGACCCACAATATCTACAGCCCCTGGCCGGAAGAGATGAACCGCCAGATCACAGGCCGTATAGCATCCTTTAATTTCTCGCCCACTCCTTTGTCGGAACGTAACCTCCAAGAAGAGAAAGCTCCGGGACAGATCTTCGTGACAGGTAACACTGTCATTGATGCTTTGCATATGGTGGTGGAGAAGTTGAAGAGCGACAAGACCTTGGCTAACGAACAAGTGAATGTGCTGAAGAATGCAGGCTACGATGTCACGCGCCTTGCTAACGGCAAGAAACTCGTACTGATTACAGGCCACAGAAGAGAAAACTTCGGCGAGGGCTTCATCAGCATGGTGTCGGCCATGAAGGATTTAAGCGAGAAGTATCCCGAAGTGGACTTTGTCTATCCCATGCATCTCAACCCCAATGTGCGCAAGCCCATTCATGAGGTGTTTGGAAATGACTTGACGGTTTACAAGAATTTCTTCTTCATTGAGCCTTTGCAATACCTTGAATTCGTTTATCTGATGGAGAAGAGCACGGTGGTGCTGACCGATAGCGGTGGCATCCAAGAAGAAGCTCCTGGCTTGGGCAAGCCTGTCTTGGTGATGCGTGACACCACCGAGCGTCCTGAGGCTTTAAAGAGCGGTACTGTTCATCTAGTCGGTACCAACCACGATTTGATTGTTTCCGAAGTGAGCACTTTGCTTGACGATACCGAAGCATACAAAAAAATGTCCCACGCCGTCAATCCTTATGGTGATGGCAACGCTTGTAATCGTATCGTACGAGTGCTAAACGGAGAACCCGTTGACCGCTACGAAATCAACTAATTATCCATTGTCAATTATCAATTATCAATTAACATATTATGATTAACGTAATCGGTTTAGGCTATATCGGCCTTCCCACAGCCCTTATGATGGCCTCACATGGTGTGGAAGTCATCGGAACAGACTACAACAAAGAATTGGTGGCAACCCTCAACGCAGGCAAGACCACATTCAAAGAGGACGGCCTCGACGAACTTTTCCAAGCGGCTTTGGCCAAAGGTATCAAGTTCACCACGGAATACCAAAAGACTGACATGTACATCGTTAGCGTGCCAACTCCATACGACAAGTTCAGCAAAAAAGTTGATGCTTGTTATGTGGTTGCTGCCGTGAAGGATGTGATGAAGGTTTGCCCAAAGGGTGCCACTGTGGTGATAGAGAGTACCGTGAGTCCTGGCACCATCGATAAGTTCGTGCGTCCCGTCATTGAGGCCAACGGTTTTAAGATTGGCGAGGACATCAATCTCGTTCATGCCCCTGAGCGCATCATTCCTGGTAACATGGTATATGAATTGCTCCACAATAACCGCACTATTGGTGCTGACAGCCGCGAGATTGGTGAGAAGGTGAAACAGTACTATGCCTCTTTCTGCCAAGGTGAGATTGTGGTGACCGACATCCGCACGGCTGAGATGACTAAAGTGGTGGAGAACACCTATCGTGCCGTGAACATTGCTTTCGCCAATGAACTGAGCCGCATCTGCCGTCATGATAACATGGATGTGTATGAAATCATTCGCATCTGCAACATGCACCCCCGTGTGAACATCTTGCAGCCCGGCCCTGGTGTGGGCGGCCATTGCATCTCGGTTGACCCGTGGTTCCTTGTGGGCGACTATCCTCAACTGGCAAAGGTGATTGACGAATCGATGAAGACCAACGATACTCAGCCCGTGTTCGTGTTGGAGCGCATCTACGAAATCATGAAGAAGCACAATATTACCGACAATCGTCGTGTGGGCCTCTACGGCATCACCTACAAGGAGAACGTGGATGATGTGCGCGAAAGCCCGACGCTCCAGATGCTTGACATCCAGGAGCGCCATCTCGCCCGTCCGCTGAAGAGCTTCGACCCCTTCTTCACCGACAAGGAAATCGTGCCTAATCAAATCCTCGACTTTGACCAGTTCCTCAACGAGGTGGATATGGTAGTCATCATGGTGAAACATGACCATATCAAGCAGAACTGGGACAAGCTGAAAGGCAAGGTGATTTTGGATTGTCATAATATTTGCCCGTTGGAGGAGGTGTATCATATTTAAAATAATCTCAGACTATATCAGCAATGGCGTAACGAAACCAATTGAAATGAATGAACCAATTGAATTATTAGTAAAATTCATAGACGCTTTAAGCGAGCCAAATCCTACTCCTGAACAAAAGGTTTTACGTGCACTCATTAAAACGGCTTTGCTAAGTGACAACATTATTTCTTTCATCAATGAAGTGTCAACTGCTTTTCAAGGTTTCGGAAAGGTAAATGGAGACACTGTGAAAGGAATGGTCGAGTATGTTAAAGCCCAACATGAAGTTCAGATTCGCAATCTTGATTGTACTGAGGAAGAAAAGGATGCGTTGGTAAAACAAGAGGAAAACCGGTTGACAAAAGTTGAAGTGTGGATTCTTGGGTCTTTAGCACATTTGGGTTTGTTGAAATGACAAACGGTTGTCTGGTATGAAACCGCTTTATTAAAGAAGATACCTTTATCATCTCTCTTATAAAGAAGCATTAGTTCCAATCCAAAGATACTTATATAAATTTGAAAACCAACGAAAAGAAATCTTGAAGTTGAAGTTACACGAAAAAGATTTTTTGTTTCGTGTTATTCGGACTTTATATAAGCCAAACGGAAAAAAGAGATATAACGTTTATGACATTGAGGAGTTAAGGGAGAGCCTTTTTTATTGGATTATCTTACTTCATTCCAATATGACAATGGTATTTGATGGATTTGTGCCTGGAGTGAAAAAAAGACCAATGTCGGAAAAGGAGAAGCAAAAAAACAAAAGATTCTTCAACAAGTATCTTAGAATTTGGAAAGAACAAATAGAAACAGGTAAAGGCCTTTATCTATCTATAATTAAACCTACAATTCATCTTAAGCTTAAGAGTTGGCGCGAGCACATCAAATCGAAAAACTTGCCTGTAGAATTATTAAAACAGAAGGAAGTTTACGTTTATGCTTGTTTTTTCAATATCTATTATCATGTAAAGATGTATTTTGACGAATTGCCTCACCCATATGTTCTTCGAAAAATAAATGAAATAGATGTTGTTTTCAATGTGTTTTCATATGTACATATTTATAGTCGCCATTATATTCCTAATATGAATTTGGACTTGGGAGAAATGTCAATGAATCAAGAGTTGGATGTTGTAGATTTAGATGAATTACCCGATTCGATTTTTGGACTTTTGGAGAAAGCCAATGCTCAAATCCCAATTACACCAACCACAGAGTTTTATCTGTTCGAGTTAAATGGCGTCAAATATATTCTTTGGTTAAAATACAAACAACTGAACGAGACAAAAGAAAAAGGTTTCGAAATACATTCTTTTTATAGATGTATTTAAGAACATGATGTAATAAAGTTTACTAAAACCTCATTTGTTTCTATTGGCAAATAATTGAGGAATTATAAGAGTTCATTATTTTCAAGGTAAGTTTTGTTATTCTATAACCTCAATTGTTATTTAGTTTAAACACACTGAGCAGAATTGGGACAAGCTAAAAGGCAAGGTGATTTTGGATTGCCATAATGTTTGTCCCTTTGTTGGAGCATATCATTTTTAATCTGTGATTTCCGTGCTTTCTTCACGACAGGTTTTACATTTCCTCAGATGAAAATATGTCGTGTGTCTTTTTGAAGTACCTTGATTATTAGTACTTTTGAAATAATAACATCAAAAGACCTTGGTTTTAATAATTTGTGACTCGCCAACCAATGACACTGATTGCATCTTGGGTAGCTACTGATGACAAACCAAAAGGGAAGAGCATCTCAGCAGTTTATTTCTGCTCAGATAGCCGTTTCTCATGGACACTAAATGGCAAAATTTATGACATGGGGAAAAAAACTTATGTTTGTAACAATTACCCGGAGATATTTTGTTTTTGCGGTGATGTGGATTTTCCAACCACTACTTTACAATCTCTAATATCCGAGATAGACAACGGATTGCTTTTTTCTTCTGAGAGTTCTTTTGACGAGAAGAGAGACAGTATTGCAGACTATATTTTGCAAGCTTTGGAACAATATCCCAAAGAAGTATTGACTCAAAATTTCGTGATTTATTACTGTACCTGCATCAAGCATCAATTCTATCTTGCGGAGTTTCGTTACAATGGTAAAACTATGAAGGCGAAAACAATTGACCTGCCAACCGAATCAACGAAGGTGTTTTCAGATGGTTCAGGAAAAAAATTGTTCGAAAACTTATGGAATGAAGCAAATCGACCTTACGTGAACGAATGGCTCACAAGTCGTAATGTCTATAATTGCTTTGTGAGGACATTGGATGAGGCAAAGTTACATCTGGATGACGAGAATCTGAATAAAGTGGGAGGGAGTCCTCAAATGGTGGGTCTTTATAGAAGTGGCAAAACCAATTTATACGGAATTGTTAGAGGAAGTGAGCGTTTTATTCAAGGCAGGAAGGTTTTGTATAGTCCTTGTTTGAATAGTATTGAGTGGCGTAACGACAATTTTGAACGCGTCGATCCTCAAACAATGGAATTATTATCTGGGGCACAACCTCAACCCTTTGCTTCAAGAAAGAAAGGGAAATAAGCCCTACCGAACTCTATCTATGGTGTAAGGAGTAATCCATAATTAGCACGCCTGACTTTCAATCAGGAGATCCGGGGGAAGGGCCCGGTAGGGCTTATTTATTCTGAATTACGATTTTCATTTTTTTCAAATAATGAGTTTTCCACATGGTAACAAGCTGAGTTTTATTTTTTCTTTGAAAAGGAAGTTGCGGAATGTAATCTTGACCCAATTAGGGTTGTTTCTATAGTTTTAGGATTATAATCGCGGTCTCTTGGACTTCTTCATAGCTAGTGCCGCAACAAAGTGAAAAAGTCAGCCCAATATCTCCAGCATCAGTAAAACCGTCCATATTCAAGACACCTTGTCTTTACCATTTAGTTAAAAACCACCAATGTCCCAAACCAACAACACCAAACAAGCCGCCTGGGTGGCTTTTGGCAGCTTGTGCTCCTATAGCATCACTCTTGTAAGCTCCATGATCCTTAGCCGTTATTTCAACAAGGCGGATTATGGCACTTACAAGCAGGTGATGTACGTGTATCACACCTTGCTCACCGTTTTCACTTTGGGCTTGCCGAGGGCGTTTTCGTATTTCCTGCCACGCGTGCCCGACGAGCAAGCGAAAAGCTTGATATCCAAACTGACGAAGCTGTTTTTCATCTTGGGCTTGGCCTTCTCGCTTGTCTTGTTCTTCTTCTCGCCGTTGATAGCCCGATGGCTCAACAACCCCGAGTTGGGCAATGCCTTGAAACTCTTTGCCGTTGTGCCAGCGCTACTGCTACCCACCTTAGGGCTCGATGGCATCATGGCCACCTATAAGAAGACACAGTTCTTGGCCATTTATAAGACCGCTACAAGCCTGCTCACTCTTTTGTGCGTGGCTTTGCCCGTGATGGTTTTCAACTTGGGCTACATGGATGCCATCAAGGGGTTCATTGTGGGGTCTGCCATCCAATGCGTCTTGGCTTTGATACTCAAGAACCACCCAGTCCGTTCCTTCGGGAAGGAGAGGTGCGGAGTAACTTTCAAGGAAATCTTCCAGTTCTCTATTCCGCTCATGGTGGCCAGCCTTTGGGGAATCTTGATTAACTCAACCGACCAATTTTTCATCAGCAGGTACTTTGGAAATGAAGTGTTTGCGGATTTTTCGAACGGAGCAATTGAGTTTCCAGTTGCGACTCTATTGATTGGAGCCAGCACAACGGTACTAACACCTTTGTTTTCAAGACAAGCCAAAGAAGGAGGTGATTTAAGCAAAACCATACTTCCTGTTTGGTCAAGCAATTTCAAAAAATCATGCATGATTTTATATCCCATGCTGATTTTTTGCATTTTTGAAGCCAAACCTATTATGACCCTGCTTTATGGGGCACAATATGCAAATTCGGGCAATTATTTTATCATTAAGATGATGACAAATTTTGTCAAAATAATTCCTTATGCAGCCATTTTGATTGCGATAGGTTCCGTTAAGGTTTACTCAAGAGTAATGATGCTTGTTTTCTTGGGGTTGGCTCCGCTCGAGTATGTTTCTACGCTTGTGTTTCCAGATAATCCGTATATACTTGTAATCATCCATACTCTATTAGTAATGACACAAGCTTTTATATACATTCTTTATGTAAAAAAATTCATGAAGGTAAAACTATCGGATATTATCCCGTTTCAGGTTATAATCAAGATTCTTTGCATTTCGGCAGTGTGCGTAGGTATATTACTTTTCTTTAAAAAAATTGTCATTACGCAGTCCGTATTGTTTATGTTGTTGATTGAGATGTCCTTGTTTGGATTGTTATTTATAGGTTTATCGAAACTGTTTCATATTGATTATTTACAATTAATCAAACCTTTATTGAGCAATGGGAAGCAAAAAAGTAATTAAAATCCTCATCAAACTACCTTTTATTGGAGATTATGTACGATTTGTACTTTCGAAGAATCTGCCTAATGGTTTTTGGGCGTGGTTGAAATTCAGAATGGGGTTTTCCAAATTGTATTGGTCAAAGGACAAAACTTGTCTGGTTACGCACCCTCGAAACATTTATGTTGGGAAAAACTCAAAACCAGGTCGCCCTGGCTCTTATTTTGGCGGGTTGGGAACGATACGCATTGGTGATTATTGCCGATTCGGTCCCAATGTTGGGGTTTTAAGTTCCAATCACGACCTTTATGACAGAGACAAGAATATTCCGGCTCCCGTAGTTATTGGCGATTATTGTTGGATTGGGATGAATAGCTTGGTTATGCCAGGAGTTACCTTGGGACCTTCAACTATTGTGGGGGGGGGCAGTGTGGTAACACATTCTTTCCCAGAAGGATATGTTGTAATTGCAGGTAGCCCGGCCAAGATAATAAAACATCTTGACAAAGATCGGGTAGAAAAAGAGCATCCATGGCATCAATATGAATACTATGGCTACCTTTCAGAAAAAGAGTTTGAAAGAAAAAGAAAGAAATACATAGATATATGAAAAACATAAAGCAATTGATTAAACCTTTGTATATAAGGTGGGCTGTACATAAGTTCTGCAGGACAGAGTATAAGTATCTGGTTAAAAATCTTGGCACCGAAAAAACCTTTCAAAGTCAAGACAAACTGAAATACTCTTTATTATTACAATGTCACATCATTGAAAAAGGTTTGTCTTTGGACGATGTTCGTCTTGGTTTTGGAGTCCCTAAAATCACACGTCTTCTTAATGATTTAAAGGAATATAACCGAAGGTACCAAGACCAAGAAATGCTGGTTTTTGTTCTTTCAATCGTAGAACAGTACATTGAGTTCCACAAATCTAACAACGCGGAGGTGGAACCAAACATTATGAGGCTTTATGACCAATTAAACGGGAAGATAGACGCAAACTCAAAGCAATCATTCCAACGCTATTTAGGTGGAATTGAAACGAAAAGCAGCAAAGAACTCTTTTTGGAATTTCCATACCAAGAGTTTGCCAAGTCTCGTCATAGCATTAGGACTTTCACAGGAGAGCCTGTTGCTAAAGAAACCATCTGTAAAGCATTGGAAATTGCTGAAACAACACCTTCAGCATGCAATCGTCAACCTTGGGACATTTATGTGAAAACCAACAAAGATAATGTGCTGAGGATATTGGAACTACAAACAGGTGCCAGACAATTCAAGGACAAGGTGTCCGCCATCATTATCATTGCGTCAACGGCCAATGCCTTTTCAATTACAGAGGGACACCAACCCTATTTGAACGGTGGATTGTATGCCATGAACTTGATGTATGCTTTTCATTCTTTAGGTGTTGGCACTATTCCACTGAATTTGGGAATTGACGACAAACGATTAGCAAAAATCAAAGCAGAGGCAGGAATTTCCAATGCGTCATTGCCTGTTTTGTTGCTTGCTATCGGTCATACTCCAGACACGTTGAAAGTGGCTTGCTCAAGGCGGTTTTCTTACACCGAATACACCCATTTCGATTAAAACATTAAAACTATGAAAATAGGAATCCTCACCTTTCACAGAAGCATCAATTATGGTGCGTTCATGCAGAGTTTTGCACTCTCAAAAGAAATACAAAAGAGATATGGAGATATTGTAGAAGTCATTGACTATGAACTATTGTCCAAAGCAAAAATGTATCAATTCGGCTTGAAGAAATTTATTCAGAATGGATTTGACTATAGAACTATGTATAAGCGATTCCGTGATGACTTGTGTTTGCTGCCATTGTCACCAAAGACCATCATCTCCAATGATTATAACGAAGTATATGATTACATAAACAGTCGTTATGACTTGGTTATTGTTGGAAGTGATGCCGTTTGGGCATATAATCGCCATCTTGGCCTGAAGAATCCGTATTGGTTGGGGCCCCAGATTAAATGCAAAAAGATGAGTTATGCGGCTTCGGCGTATAGTTTGGATGTGAAAAATGTGCCCGAAGAGGATAAAAGGTATATTGCGGATTGTTTGAAAGATTATGAATATATTGGTGTAAGAGACCAAGAAACCTTTAATTTCGTGAAGACTACAAATTCATCATTGGAAGTTCATCGTAATTGTGATCCTACTGTATTATTGCCCACACCTGATATTAATATGGCAAAATCCATATTGTCGCGTTTGGGAGTCGATGTCTCAAAAAAGATTGTAAGTTTTATGATATCGGGAAATAAATATGTAGACAAGATACAAAAAGAACTTGGCAAAGACTATGAATACGTAATGTTGCTTTCAAGGAACCAACCGGCTGATAGATTCAAACACCGAAATGAACACTATCTATGCCAATTGTCTCCATACGAATGGTATACTGTATTTTCTGCTTTTTACATGAACATTACAAAGTATTTTCATGGCACATTGTTAGCTTTAAAGAGTAATACCCCAACTGTTTCGTTTGATGTCACTCAAATGAGTTACCAATATATGAGCAAGATACGTCAAGCTTTAACTGATATGAAATTAGAACAGTTTTGGTTGGAAAGCAAAAAATGCTCCTTTGATGAAGTGATGTCAGACATTCGTTATATTATTGAGAACCACGATGAAGTTCAACAGCGTATTCGTATAGGAATGGAGGCTGAAAGGGCAAAATCTAATTCGTTTTTTGAAAAATTGGATCAAATGATCAAGGGTTAATATCATTCCTTAATACAATATACAATAAGATATGCCCCAAAAAATACTTATCATATCAGCTGTAATATTTCCACGGCTAGTTCCAAGAGCACATCGTGCTACCGAACTGGCAAAGGAATTGTCTCGACAAGGTCATGATGTTACTTTGGCTGCTATATTGGGTAAATACGATTACACCAGTTTTCAAGAAGAAACAGGTATCAAGGTTAAGGATTTAGGAATGTCGGGATTTCAATGGATAAATAGTGATCCGGGACATAAACCTATTGCTTTGTGGCGAAAAGCTATAGTTTTTATTTTGAGGCGATGGCTTGTTTTTCCAGACATTCTAATTGGCAAACGAACAAGACGTTTCCTTAAGAATTGCGGCAATTATGACCGATTAATTACTATTGCAATTCCCTATCCAATTCACTGGGGAGCTGCCTATGCCAAAAGGCACTATAAAAACCTTAAAAATACGGTTTGGATTTCGGATTGTGGCGACCCGTTTATGGGCAACCCTCTTGGAGGTCATCCTTTTTATTTCAAGTATGTGGAAAAATGGTGGTGCCGCACAACGGACTTCATAAGTGTTCCTACTGAAATAGCTATTCAAGGCTATTATCCAGAGTTTCGGGATAAAATATGTGTTATTCCTCAGGGATTCGTATTCGATAGTAGCATTTTGGCTGATTACAAGAAAAATGCAGTTCCCACCTTTGCTTATTCTGGGATGGTGTATCCTCAGAAGCGTGACCCCAGAAAGTTTTTGAATTATTTGGTTGAAAGAAACGATAGTTTCAAGTTTGTGGTTTATACCAACAAGCCGGACTTGTTTATGCCGTACAAGGCCAAACTTGGTGAAAAATTGGAATTTCGCGCGTACGTTCCACATGAACAACTGCTTCACGAACTGAGCAAGATGGATTTCCTTATTAATATCCGAAATGAGAGTGCCGTTCAGACCCCTAGCAAGCTCATCGATTATTATTTGACACATCGTCCGATACTTGAAATCACCTCCGCTTTTGAGGAGAAAGATGTTTTCGAGGCTTTTTGCCGTGAGGATTACCAAGGACAGGTGGTCATTGAGAATCCCGAACGCTATGACATTAAAAATGTGGCAAAGATTTTTGCCGAACTTTAACTTGTGTTTATGAAAGCACTTCTCTTTTTCTTGGTTAATCCTCTTATTGGTTTCATCAATGCCATGAAGAACCTTGACCGTCGATTGAACGGTCTAGTGTTCATAATGTTTTATGCGTTATTTGGATATGCCATTTCTTTTAATTTGATTACAGCTGACTCTTATCGAATTGCAGCTCGTTTTTGCTCACAGGATTTCGACTTCAGGATGGTTTGGGCACTTTACAAGGAAGGCCGTCTTACCGATGTGTATTTGTTGTTTATGTATGGCGTTATCCAACTTTTCACAAGGAACCCTAAGGTACTTTATGGGATATTGGGAGCCGTTATGGGTGCTTTCTCATATATGTCCATTAAGCAGGTATTCTTGATTTGGCGTGGAGGACGCAATAAGTATTTCTACATCCTTGTCTTTTTCTTTTTTCTTGCCATTTCGTTCTTCAATGTCAATGGCATCCGTTTTTGGACGGCTACCTCTTGGTTTTCGTATTTTGCCATAAGGTATTTGTACTTTGACAAGAAACGCGCCATCATTGGGGTTTTAGTAACGCCGCTGATACACTTTGGGTATTTTATTGGTGTGGTTGGCATCCTTATTTTTGCCATCATACACAAATTGGTCAAAAACACCTCATTTTACTATCTTATCATGATTTTGGCCTTCGGTGTTAACCTGCTCACCCCACAATCGGCATTGGATGACATTATGGGGGCGGAGGGTGATGCCGATGAATTTACCAGTAGTGTAGCCATCAACAGAAAAGCCAACAATTACCGAAAAACCACTGAGAATATAGAGAAAAAAGAAGCAAGTCGCGCTGCCAAATCACAAAGTCTCTACCGTCAAGCTAACTATGCTTTCACTACCACTTTCGATTATGTTAACAAATTTGGCATGATGGTTATGCTTACTGCCTTATACCGACGAAGGAAAAAAATCATCCAAGATAAGACACAACAACGATTTCTTCATTATGTGATGTTTTCTTTCGCTCTGGGTTTTATCGCAACACTGCTCATTGGCAGTGGTGGACGCTTTATCCGATTAGCTAATATGATGTACGTATTTTGGCTGCTGACAGTTTTTCGAAGTAATGCTACAATTAATCCAATATGGAAACGGTATGTTAAATTGCTGTTTCTATTCAATTTCTATGCACTATCGTTTCTTTTCTTTAACGCACCAAGATTAGTGACACCCTTGTTTTGGTTTGCCCCTCCTGTCTTTACCATCATTGATGGCATCGGATTTGCGCCGATTGACTTTGTATGATTTTGCACAGACATTATTATTCAAAAAATCAACATATTTGTGATTCCGCAATGTTTCGTATTCGATGATAGCTTTCTTGCACCATAATAAAAGAAATACGCCAAAATAAAATTTATCGTGATTAATCGAATTATCAACTATATTCTGTCTAAAATTCACACATTTTTGCTTTCATTAAAGCGAGGTGTTTCCATAGATTTCTCTTCAGAAGTCTATTATAAATCTAAAATTTATTGTAAAGCGTCAAGTATCAATGGTGGTGGGATTAGAATAGGATCAAAGTGTAAAATAGGCACTTCTTCAAGAAATTATCACGGTGGGATGCCTTGGCCGACAACATTGTTGAGTGACGGAAACGGAAGTGAAATTATAATTGGTGATAATTGTCGCCTCAATGGTGTATATGTTCATGCCCAAAAAAGGATTGTCATAGGTGACAATTGTGTAATGGCATCAGGAATCAATATCGTTGATTCCAACGCACATGAGACAAGAAGTTTAGATAGAACAAAAGGAAGGGATGTACCTAAAGAAATCATTATTGGCAATAACGTTTGGATTGGAATGAACGCCATCATATTAAAAGGTTCAGTAATAGAAGAAAATTCCATTATATCCGCTGGGAGTGTGGTCAGAGGTCACGTGCCAGCCAATACAATCTACTCTACACATGACACTATCAGCACAAGAACAATAGAGCTTTAATCCTATTATTCATTTTTTTGTATTGTAAAAAACGGATTAACCTTGCATACTACAAAACCCTATTTAATATAATAAACCCGTATTTCATATATGCTTTCACTACCAATGCATCCGAAGCTATTTATAATTAAAATTTAATATCTATGAAAGTTTTGATTAACCAGCGTCCTGGGCCGCTACACACCACCTCTTGGGTGAACCCTTGGGAAGAATATTTAAAAGAAAACAATATCCCCTATGACAAAATAGATCTCTTTGGTGTTGATGCCGTCGAGACACTGAGAAACTACGACGTGTTATTATGGCACTTCGGACAATATGTGTTCTCCGAAATGATGGAAACCCGGAGCATCCTTTACTCGGCTAAGATGATGGGACTGAAGGTTTTTCCTGATTTCAATGATGCTTGGCATTTTGATGACAAAGTAGCGGAAATGTATGCTTTGCAGGCCGTTGGAGCTCCTATCCCCAAGTCGCAGGTCTATTATGAGAAGGATACGCTAAAACAAGCCCTGGAAGAAGATAAGATAGATTTCCCTATAGTGGCCAAACTTCGTACAGGCTCTGGATCGCATAATGTGAAGTTGATTCACAATAAGGCACAATTGCTGCATTATGCAAGAAGGATGTTCGGAAGAGGCTATAATCCTGCTCCTAGCCTCTTGTATAAAACCTCCTCAAACATTCGTTCTTCACATGACAAAGCCACCTTTTTAGCCAAACTGAGACGTGCGCCTGAGTTTTTACGAGTATTGAAAGGTGCCCGAAAATTCCCCAATGAAAAAGGATACGTCTATCTTCAGGAGTTCATCCCCAACGACGGTTATGATATGAAAGTAGTGGTGGTAGGCAACAAACTCTCTGGTTTTAATAGGCCAATACGCAGTCATGATTTCAGAGCGTCGGGGGGTGGAGCTTTTTTACATGATAGGAATCTTTTCACCGAAAATATTATTCAATCAGCATTTGCTGCTGCCGATGCCATTGGTTTTAAATGTGTTGGATTTGACTATGTGGTAGACAACCGTACGGGTGAAGGAAAGATTGTGGAAATGAGTTACGGTTTCTCACATACGGCTGTGATGGGGCTTGGCGGTTGGTTTGATAGAGATTGCCAGTGGCACGAAGGTTCATTGAATGCGCCGGAAGAATTATTGAAAAACCTGTTGGTTTCAAATGAATAAAGTTGTCTTGGTTCTTGCCAATAGCCTTGTTGGCTTGTTTTCTTTCCGTAAGGAAGTGATAGCGGCCATAGCCAAAGAGGGGTATCGCGTTGTTATTTCCTCTCCCCATGATTTGGAGGAAAAAGAGGAATATTTCCGAGGTGTTGGATGCGAGTTTGAGTTTACGGAGGTGGATCGTAGGGGTACCAATCCGTTGCATGACTTGTTGTTAGTAAGACAATATCAGAAGCTAATGCGAAAACATCAACCGTCTGTTGTATTGACTTATACCATCAAACCTAATGTTTATGGTGGCATTGCTGCCCGAAGACTTCATATATCCCAATTGGCCAACATCACAGGTCTTGGCACTGCTATCGAAAACCCGGGGTTGCTGCAAAAGTTCACCATTTTCATGTATCGTTATGGATTAAATAAAACGAAGAAGGTTTTTTATCAGAACAGCTCAATAAAGGAATTCTGCCAACAACATCAAATCGGCAATGATGGGTACTTGCTTCCGGGTAGTGGTGTGAATTTGGAATGGCATACGTTTCAGGATTATCCAGGGGGAAATTCAGCAATGAAGCTCAACTTCATTGGTCGCGTGATGAGAGACAAAGGTATTGAGGAGTTCTTCGAGATGGCCAAAATCATTCGAGAGAAATATCCGCAGACCGAATTTCATATTTTTGGTGCTTGTGAAGAGCATTACGAAGCGCAGTTAAAAGACCTGCAAGACAAAGGCATTGTGGTTTGGCACGGTGCTGTTCCTGATGTGCGACCCTATATAAAGGATTCGTGGTGTACCATCCATCCGTCTTATCATGAAGGAATGGCTAATGTATTGCTGGAGACCTGTGCTGCGGGTCGTCCTGTCATCGCTTGTGACATTAATGGTTGTAAGGAAGCGATTGACGATGGGGTTAATGGTTATTTGTGTAAGGTAAAAGATGCCCATAACCTGACTGAAAAAGTTGAGCGGTTTATCCTTCTGCCATACGAGCAAAAAGTGCAGATGGGGCTAGCAGCAAGAAAAAAAATGGAACGGGAATTTGACAGGAATTTGGTGATAGATGCATATTTGGAGGAGATAAAAAAGTATTCATTTTAATTGTTGTTTTCTGGTAGTTTCATCCATACAAGTTGTTTGACAAAACTTAAAAATTAGACCCAAAAATGTTATACCAAATATCCCATATAATCAAAGACAAGCTTCCGTTCGTTTGGAACCTGATAGAGGGGTTGAACGCGAGGTTGTTTCTACTTCGTTATGGTAGAAGGCTTCGTGGTGTATCTGGTTGTTTGGAGAAATACCAGGGGGCGTATCAGATTCGAGAGGCAACCCTGGGCGATGTTCTGCCTTTAGCTACTTTCTTTGCCAAACAACCAGCAGAGTCGTTCACCTATTTTCAGCCCCACGGGTTTGACGAGAAAAGTATCAAGAGGTTGGTTAAAAACAAGGCCTATTTGATCTTTCTAGTCCGTAACGGTAAAGACATTGTGGGCTATTATTTCCTTCGTTGTTTTTTCATCGGCAAGAGCTTCCTTGGCAAGATGGTGGATCATGAGTATCAAGGGAAAGGGATAGGGAAGATGATGTGCCTATCGGCAATGGGCGTCGCTACCCATCTTCACCTGCGTATGTTTGAGACCATCTCAAAAGACAACCTGTCTTCTTTGTATTCCACCCAGAAAGTCCTAGACACAAAGCTTATCGAGGAGATGGACAATAATTATATCTACATTGAGGATCTTCCGAAAGGGAGTTTAAAGTAGTTTTCTGAAAAATGCATTTCCAGTTGCTGATAAAATACATTTTTGACCGCATCGTCTCTTTCCTCGGTCTACTTTTCTTGTGGCCCGTGTTCAGCTAATGCAACATCTCAAAAATATACACTTCTTTCTCCTGCTATCTGAATATGAAACAATACTTTTTGGAATTAAATGATAATGGAGCAATTGTTCGTTTTGTATACTTGATTTCGCCAGCACATCGGAAGCTTGGGAATCCTCATAAAAGCATTTGGGTGATTAAACCAAAAGAAGAATTTAGCTGTTTCTGTTATTCGATTCAGAATGGGTGGTTTGATGAGGATGACGCCTGGGGATGCCTGCTTGATGCTAATTCAAAATTTGTGATTATTGGGGTGGGGGTTAATGGCGAGGATTTGAAGATTGCTCGGTTTAAGAACGACCCGAATGCAGAACAATGGCATGGATACCCTTGCAATTATATGGCCAATAGTTATGATGTCCCTCCCGAAACGATTTTAAAGAAATGGGTATCAACAGGTACCATCACCAAGGCTAAAATGTCGAAAATTCAACACTGCTTGTCATGCAACCTCTGAAAATAACCCTTTACGGAAATTATTATGATTGCCAAATCTATCGAGGACGGCTTTATCTGTGGACGTTTGATGGGGATTTGTGCGTTTATGATTGGAATAGGCTTGTTGATTCTTTTATTGTTGATGGTATTGATGCACTACCTTTGCGTTATGGATTTCAGGATGGAAGATACTTATATCGTCAAAGCGTGCAACAAATATTTGAAGATCTTGAGTTTAAGGAGTTGCTTTCCAAGAAATATATCAAAGCAAGCAAAATAAAACATATTGCATCAGAAAATGATGTGGCTTGTTGTTTGGTTGGAAAGCAAGATTCTCCTTCGGGGCGTTTGCCATTAGATACGGAAATTTATAATAGCAATCTTTATTATTCTACTGATGAAGGTTTTTATAGGACTACTGCTCATAGACCCATAAACGCAAAATACATGGTAAGTACCAAACCTATTAAGGTGTGGGATGGTAAGGCTCTTTCGATAGTGGCAAATGATTATCCCCAGATGGCCTTGTCGGCAGGAAGTGACGGCCTCTTGGAATACAGTTTGTCTAATTCTGTCAAATCATTGTCTTTAAAAACGGTGGAGCCCAATCTTTATAAGGTTTCCGATAAGTTTTCCTTGTATTCCAACTACATCTATGAAAGCATATTCAGCTCATCTCGACAAGGTGGATCTTACATTTCCTTGTTCAAGTTTGAGAAATACAAAGATGAATATTATGGGAAAGAAAGGTTGCGTAGAAATTATGATCGGGAAATGGAGGAAAGGGAATTTGACGGGTACGAAGAGTCGAATGATGGAACAATCTGTTGGGGGGTTCAAGATAAGATATATATGGCGACCTCTCAAAAAGTTAAGGTGATGAAGTACAATAAATGGAATGCAGAAGGTAGCGATAGGATGCATACGATTGAGACAAAGAACAACAAGCATGATTCCATGATAATAAAAGGTGGTGCTGCTATTTTTGGTAATATAATAGAATACGATGATGGCCTGTTGGTGATGAGAAGTGATGGCAAGAAAACATGGATACCAGGTGAAATCACGCGTTGGCGTGTATATCCACGGTCATTGAATTACCTTAACCATTTGCATGTAATTCTTGATGACAGGATAGAGTTTTACTCTTTTAACCATGATTACTTCATCGACCAGTCCCAAAAAGTGATGGGTACAGAATATGTGGAGCCTCGTCCTCGAGGATCGAATGTCGTCCAAGACGCTGGCTACTTTGACCTTATGCCATACTAGTGGTTAAAACAACAAGCGATGATTCTGGCTTCATTATCCCAAATGAAATCACTTCTTTCCGAATGGTCGGAAAAAGGTGATTTTTCTTTTTCTTCCCAACCTGCCGATTGGGAAAAACAGGAAAGGAAGATCTGGGATAGGGAAGAAGGTTACCAACTTGTTCCGTATTATTTTGGTGTAGCCATCTCACATATTCTTGAAAACGAGGTCAAAGCTACGGTTTTCTCCTCTTGTAAGAATAAGTGGGATTGGGTTAACGGTTTGCTGGTGCTGATTCCAAGTGTAGACTGGGATGCAAATCAGTTTCTCGGGATAGTGAGTTCTTTTCAGTCGAAGTCGAAGAAAAAGAACGACGTCGAACTACTCATTTCAAATACATTTCGTGTTTATTGCAAATGCTTTTTTGACGAAGGCTTGTCTTTGATGGAATCCGAGCCCAACCATTCAATCGATTGCCTGGCAGGGCTTTTGATGAACGATTTTGACCGTGCTTGCCGATTGTTTTCACCCGAGAAGGACAAGGAACTCTTCGCTCAAGCTTTTATCCGTACCGAAGGCTTGGATAATAAAACCGTTTGTAAAGCATTCGATATTGCCGTTTCGTTAAAGCCATTTGATGAAAGTGTCACATTGGCGTTTTTACTAAAGACATTGGTGGGTCTTGAAGATGGAAGAAAGACCGATTGTGAGAAACGAATAAAAGTGCTTCTTTCCACAAAATCCTCATCAATGACGAACGTGCTATGTAATTGGTTGTATAGACAGAGCGCGCTTTCTCCGGTTATAGAAGACTTCGTCTTGCTGGCATTAGCCCATTTGGAACATCCAACCGAGGACATCAAAAGGTTGGATAACGTTTTGTTTCTTTGTCTAATTAATGAAGGCTTTTTTGGGAAAATCGCGGTCCTTGTCAGCGAACAGTATGGTCCAAACGAGATTCTTTCCTTTGAGAATTGTTTGCAAAAGCTACATAACGAAACTGATTCTTTTGTCAATCTGGTATTGTCATTTGTCTTGCATCTGAAAGGGGACTATAGGTCTGTTGGTAGGCAACTATGGGATGAGTATCATATGGAGAACTCAGGATTTGACCCTTTGTCCCTTAACGAAGGAGAACAGATTTTGTTCGTTGTTTTTATGCTTCAGGATTTGGGCAATCCAGAAAAACGATTACCTAAAATATTGCCTTTGTTTTTGTCAGCTTCTGAAAGAGTTAGACAGGTATTGCTGGCTCAAATGATTCCCTATGTTGATAATTATATGGGGAACGTTTCCCAAGCCATGGAAAAATTGGGATTAGATACTAAAGAAACCAAACTGTTGAAACAATATGTTGAAGATCGAGCGGAGGCCATACAAAAACGACGTGGATTGAAAGAATTGTCGCCAAAGTACACGCAAGACCGGTATTATCAGGAAGCTTGTAGGGTAGAAAGAGAAGAACACGGCCAACACATCAAAGCGATAGAAGAAGATAGCTCGTTTTTATGGATGAAGATGATGAAGACAGAGGTTTTGGCTCGTGGTGGTGGTTGGCGATTGGAAAACGGAAAAACGAATCATTTGTCAAAAATTGAGGTTTCGGTGCCCACAAGGCTCATGGTACCATCTATGACTCCCTTGGAAAGGGACAAGTGGATTAATGATGTATTCAAGGATTGGGATGTTACGGAAAGAGATCATTAAAGAATATGTGGCTTCCTTAAAGGAAGATGGCGAGTTGGACTATATTTTCCCTCTGCTTTTGGAAAGGATGGGATTTCGGATTCTCTCCACACCAAGGCAGTCGAAAGGCCAATCCCAATATGGTAGGGATGTGGTCGCCACCAAAAAAGTCAAAGGAAAGCCAACGCTATTCCTTTTCGAATTGAAAGGTTTTAGCGCTCATGACATTACGGATAGGACTTTAAGTGAGCCAGACGGTTTGATAGAGTCGTTGACGGCATCGCTTAACACTCCGTATCGAGACGCTTCCATACCCGGCCTAAAAGATTATGATCGCCGTTTTGTTTTTGTGCATAATGGCACCGTTGATGAAAATGCCAGACCGACATTGGATGGTTTTGTTGAACGCATGTTTCCGGATAAAAACTTTGAGCGATGGGATATCAATAAACTAACCGAGTTGTTTTCCAAATATTTATTTGAGGAAACCCTGTTGACCAACGAAGACAGTTACCGGCTTCTCAAAAGAGCTTTGGTGTTGTTGGATTCGGAAGGAAATGATTATTCAGACTTGGTTCAATTAGTCAATCTACAAATTTCAAAATTAGAAGGCCAAAAACAATCCAAACGAACTGAAACCAACTTTTTCGCCACCATTCGCCTAATTGGTGCTTTGGTCTATTACTATTCCATACAAGCTGACAATTTGTATCCAGCAAAGTATTGTATGGATACCATAGTGTTGAAAACTTGGGCTTGGATATTGCGAAACAAACTTGAAAAGAAAAAGAGGATTATTGAATTGTATCGGCCTTTGGTTACCCAACAATTAAGTATCTATGAAGCATATTTGAACAAAGTAATTGATGCAGCAGGGTTTGAAAAGGGTTTCTATTCCTTCAAGCCGTCTGATACGGAATACATTTTCTATCCGTTACGTTGTTTTGATTTTCTTGGCGACTTGATGTACTACTTCTTTACCACTGAATACTTTGGCATAAAAGAAGATGACGTACGTCTTCAGAAAACCATTGTCAAAGAAATCATCAATAACAATACAGGGTTTAAGATGCCGCTGTTGGATACGCATTCCATCCCCATACAATTGGTGTTTTTGTATTTGATGAGAGACGATGAGGAAGAAGATGGAAAATGCATGACCTCTTTTGTCGTAGAAACCGTTGTCAACCTAATCAAACTATACAAAAAGAAAAAGATGTGGCCAGAACTGACAGGAAACCGGATGGCGTTGGCAAAAAGTCTTTATAAGAAGTCGGATGACTATTGTTGTGACTCATCGCTTTTGGTGGTTGTCATATTCGAATTGATAGCCTATTTGGGTTTGGAGCAGGTCTATTTCAAATTTAGGGAAGTAGTTGAAGAATCAGGGGTAAATTTGCAAATAGCATTTCCCATCCAGGACGAGTACAACATCGAGCAGTGTCTATTTGACCATCGGCTTTATGAAGAAGTGTCGGTTCAAACCAACGTTAAGCTTCCAAAAACATTGGAAGAGTTTCGCTCTTCTTATTACAAGCCCTATGATTCGATAGCTTATCGGACAGATGCGGCCGGCTTTAATTATCTAAGGATTCTGGCGCATAAATACTACGAAACCGACCTGTTTCCTGATTTCTTGGGAAGGGCTTATTGTAAAAACATCGAATAATCATTAATGCATACCGTCAATATGTACCTCAAATTCCTCTTCGACCGCATTGTCTCCTTCCTCGGTTTACTTTTCTTGTGGCCCGTCTTACTCATCGTGGCCATTCTGGTCAAAATCAAGATGCCGGGCGGTCCGGCATTCTTTGTCCAGAAGCGTGTGGGTCGTGGCGGCAAGCTGTTCAAGTGCCACAAGTTCCGCACGATGACGATGAAGCACAGCGGCAGCTCGGTGTCGGTGGCAGGCGACAGCCGCATCACCCCCCTGGGCGCCAAGCTCCGCCACTACAAGCTGGATGAGCTGCCCGAGCTGTGGGACGTGCTCATCGGCAACATGAGCTTCGTCGGCCCCCGCCCCGATGTGCCCGGCTACGCCGACCAGCTGCAAGGCGACGACCGCGACGTATTGAAGCTGAGACCTGGCATCACCGGCCCCGCCACCCTGAAATACCGCCTCGAAGACGAGATGATCGCCGAATACGTCGCCCAACGACAGCAAGCAGGCGACACCCGCGACGCGCAAGACATAGCGGTGGCGTACAACGACACGGTCATCTATCCCGACAAGGTGCGGCTCAACTGCTATTACTATCGGAATTATTCGTTCTGGAAGGACATAAAGATGATCTTCTGCACGGTGCTGGAGAGGAAGATGGGGTATGCTGGGGAGGTAATTTAAGAAGCAAATCTTTCGTAAATCTATAATAAATAATGAGCGGCTGGTCCTTATCGGACGGCAGCCATTGTAGTGGAGAGGATAAGAGAAATAGGTAATGCGTATGCATTGGCAAGCCTTTTGGGATTATGTAGAAGCGGTGGCACACGATATTCCGTGGTGGGGATGTACCCTTCCCTAAAAATCGGACAGTTCTAAATTAGACAAAAAGAGTTAATTTTGTCACGAAGGAGGAACTGATGAGAAAAAGCATTCACAGCGAGAGCGAGATGGTGAAGGCCGTCAAGGAGCTCGAGAGCGGCGTTAGCGCCGAGGTGGTGGCCAGGGAGCATGGTATATCGAAGGCCACCCTGTATCAATGGAAGTCGAAGTACAGCGGGATGGACGTCATCCAGGACGGCAAGACGCTGACGGTGGGCTACGGCATCGACCGGCAACGGGTGGTGCAGACCCTCGTGGACGGCAACACGAGGTGCACCAAGCGCTATTTCACCCTGCTCTACGAGACGGTCACCGAGATCCACGCCTTCGGCGCAACACGACGGACTTCGGCTATGAAAACTGACAATGATTGATCATATAAACGATATGTTATGAAAAGAACTATTTCCCTACTGGCTTTGATGCTGTTGGCGACGATGATCGCATTCAACGGCTGCCATAAAGTAAGAATCCCTGCCGTCACCACCGCCCCGGTGCGTGACGTGGGCGCCACGGCCTGCACGGCAGGCGGCGAGGTGACCGCCGACGGCGGTGGCGAAGTTGTCGAGCGCGGCGTGTGCTGGGGCGTCGAAGCGGCGCCCGAGCGCGGCGGCGACCATGTGTCTGTCGGCAAGGGCCTCGGGAGCTTCAGTTGTGGGATCGCGGGGCTGGCCCCCTCGACGACCTATTATGTGCGGGCCTATGCGGTCAATGACTCGGGCACGGCCTACGGCGAGCCCGTCGCCTTCACCACCTTGTCCTCGGGAAACGGCAGCGGCGGCGAGGATGGGGGAGAGACGCCCGACGACCCGCCTCAAGTGACCACGCCCCAAGTGACGACGGCCCAAGTGACCAACGTGATGTACGATGCGGCGACGGGAGGCGGTGAGGTGATTGACGACGGCGGTGCCAACATCCTCGAGCGGGGTCTCTGTTGGGGGTTGGGGCACGACCCGGACTTGGCTGGAAGCCATGTCGCTGCGGCCAACACGGAACACAGCACTTTTGTGTGTGGCATCACCGGCCTGACACCACACACCACCTACTACGTTCGTGCCTATGCCATGAACGAAAAGGGCGTTGCCTATGGCTCGGAAGTCTGCTTCGAGACAGGGGAAGAGTCCCCCATGGTTTCCATCGACTCCTTGGAAGGGCTGTTCTCGGTCAGTGGCACGCAACAGGTCCGTTTCTCGCGAGGCAACCTGCAATACCAGGCAAAGGCTAGGGAATGGCGTTTTGCCGAGAACCAATGGGATTATATCGGAGAGGGGAACGCCAACATTGGCCAGTATTATGGTGGATGGATCGACCTTTTCGGATGGGGGACGAGTGGCTACCATAACATAAAAGACCCACACAACATTTACTATATGCCTTGGCATAACTATCCTAATACTGAGGACGTAATTATACATTATTTTGACGAAGTATATGAGGACAACCATTATGGCTTTGGTCCTTCAACAAGTATGGAGTCGCCCGATCTGACGGGCAGTTCGGCCAATTATGACTGGGGTGTTTACAACGCCATCAGCAACGGCGGCAACGCACCGAACCTGTGGCGGACGCTGACAATTGACGAGTGGTCGTATTTGTTCGAAACCCGAATGACGCCTTCGGGCCAGCGGTTTGCAAAGGCCAACGTGAATGGTGTTAACGGGATGATTCTCCTGCCTGACGACTGGAGTGCGGATTGCTATGAATTGAACCATGTCAACTTGGCCGAGACAGGCTTCGAAGACAATCCCGTCTCAGCCTCGCAGTGGAACCTGATGGAGCAGCATGGTGCCGTTTTCCTTCCTGCTGCCGGCCTTCGCTACACGGGAGTCAGCAATGGCGGTTGGCACGTATTACTCGTCAACGGTTTTGGCGACTTTGGCAACTACTGGTCGGTCACGCACCATAGCGCTGGCTGCTCGTGGGGGCTCCATTTCGGAGAGGGCTTTTGTGGCGCTGGCAACTACGGAAGACGCTTTTATGGGCAGTCGGTGCGGTTGGTGAAGGATGTGAGGTGAGACCGGAAAACTGGTCGTGGCAAAATAACCGTCGGCGTTGGCTCTTTGGGGCCAACGCCGTTATTTTTTGTTGCCTGCTATGGAAAAACCAATTACCTTTGTCGAAGAAAATGAATGCCCTCAAATCCATAGAACACCGCGTCGAGAAGTTGTTGACCACGGTCATCGACTTCTTCTATCCGCCTTTTAGGAAGATCATGCCGTTGGAGCTGTTCCGTTACGGCTGCTGTGGCGGGCTGAACCTGGCGCTGGAATGGGTGCTCTATTACGTGTTTTACCACTACGTGTTTCATGGTCGGGTGTTCGACTTGGGCTTCATCGCCTTCACGCCTCATATCGCCGCCTTCGTGTTCAAGTTCCCCATCACCTTCCTGACGGGGTTCTGGATGGCACGCCACATCAGTTTTAGCGGCTCCACGCTTCGTGGCAGAACCCAGATCGTTCGCTATTTGTTGGTCACAGTGGGCAATATCCTGCTCAATTACGCCGGACTGAAACTTTTCGTTGAGGTCTTCCACTGGTGGCCGACGGTCTCCTACGTCATTATCTCCATCATCTGCGTGACCTTCAGCTATCTGACGAACAAGTACTTCTCCTTCAGAAAAACCATCCGCCCCGAAAGAGAATAACTTTCCGTTTCACCTCCCATTCGGTCGGTGAGCCCAAAGTTACCTCCCTCTGGTCGGTGAGGGCTTCGCCCTTCGGGGTTCCGTTCTCCGTTTACCCTATTTTCGAATACTCCTCAATGATCCATCGTTTCAACAGTGGATCTTGAATTTGGATTTTTTTTCCCGTGACATCGATGAGGTCGCGCTTCAGTAAGGCATTTTTGAGAATGCGGATATTACCACTGGTTCCAAGTCTATAGTGACGAAGGGTCTCGGCAGATGAGAAGTTTGTTGCGCCCTCGCAAATAGCGCAAAGGAAATTCCTTTGTTTTTCAGTGAGCGAGTCCATGAGGTTGACAAACTGGAGATTCAGCGAATACAACATGGCTTGCAAAGCACTATCCACAATTTCTTCGGTACAAGTTTTCTTGGTGCGAAGCCAAGCATATTGGGCAAGTTGTTGAACGTAATAGGGGTGATTCTCAACTTGCTCGGCCAAATATCCAGCCGTTTCCGCCTTGATGGTTTTCCCGGTGTCCTTGAATCGGGTGACAATGAATTTTTTCCATTCCTCATTAGCAATCTTTTCAATAAACATCATGTCGCCAAACCGATAGAACGGGCTGCTGTTATTCCCAAAAATATTCAGCATCATGTGTTTTTTGCTGCCATAAAGGATATAAGCGACATCTTTGTGTTCCTGCCAATGGTTTCTTAAGATTTTTTGGAATTTTATGGTGTCGGGGAATTCTCCAATTTGTTGAAACTCATCAATGCAAACAACAACTTTCTTTTTTTTCTTGGTAGCGATCTGCTGTGGTAAATTCAAGATGTCCTCTTCGATGGGATTGTCTTTGATGTTCACTCCCAGAGCGATTTCATATTGTCCCGAAGGGTCTGAAAGGGATAGTTTGGGAAGTAAACGGGAAATGAATTCCTTGGCGTTTGCAAGCAAGGATTCGGCCGATGAAGACATCTCTTCCATGGTTTTTTTGGCATAGAGCTCATAGAATTCCTGCGGATTTTCGCATTTAAAGATGTTTATGCGAACAAACAAAATAGCATCCTGTTTGTGCTCGATTTTCTTTACGGCTTTTGCCACTAAGGAGGACTTTCCCCATCGTCTTGGGGAGATAATGGCTGTGTTGGTTAGCGATTGGAAACTTGAAACCAGCTGAGCAGTTTCTTTCAATCTATCAGTAAAATCAAGCTCATCGACGATTTTGCCGTAAGTAAATGGAATGTTCATATCAAGTAATTTTTGCAAATGTAATAAAATTATATGATATAAAGTTATATGATATAAAAATATTTCATTTTTACCCAATCTGGCTCCAGTCGAACGTCTGGGCGAACAGCTCCTTGTAGTGTTCGCGGAGCATCCGGTTCTCGGGCTTGATGAGCTTGGGGTCGTCGTTCAAGATGCGTATGGCCGCGTCTCTCACTTGGGGAATCAAGGCCCCGTCCTTTTGTAAGTCGCCGATGAGCATCTCGATCTGGCCGGACTGTCTGAGGCCGCCGGTCTCACCCGGGCCGCGGAGTTCCAAATCAACTTCGGCGATCTGGAAGCCGTCGTTGGTGCTACACATGGTCTTCATGCGGGTCTTGCCATCGTCGGTGAGCTTGTGGTCGGTGACGAGGATGCAATACGACTGGTCTGCACCGCGACCCACACGACCGCGCAATTGATGAAGTTGCGACAAACCGAAGCGGTTGGCATTCTCGATAATCATCACCGTGGCATTGGGGATGTTGACTCCCACGTCGATGACTGTCGTGGCCACCATGAGTAGCGCATTCCTATTAATAAAGCGCTGCATCTCAAAATCCTTGTCCTCGGCACTCAGCCGACCGTGGCAGACGCAAATCTTGTATTGCGGCTCAGGAAAGTCGTGCAGCAAAGCCTCATAGCCCTCTTGCAAGGCAATCATATCCGTGTTTTCCGACTCCTTGATGCAGGGATAGACCACGTAAATCTGCCGCCCAAGCGCGATTTGTTGTTTCATGAACATCATAATGCGGTAGCGGTCGTCGCTGTAAACATGATGGGTCTGCACGGGCTTTCTTCCGGGCGGCAACTCGTCTATTTTGGAGACGTCGAGGTCACCGTATTGCGTCATGGCAAGGGTGCGCGGGATGGGCGTGGCGGTCATCACGAGGGTGTGGGGCGGAATCTCGGTCTTTTCATAAAACTTCGCCCTTTGCTCCACGCCAAATCGGTGTTGCTCGTCGATAATGGCCAAGCCTAAGTTCTTGAAAACCACCTTGCTTTCAATCAGCGCGTGTGTGCCGACTACAATTTGCATTGTGCCGTCGGCCAAGCCTTTATAGATTTGGTTTCGCTCTTTTGTTTTGGTGGAACCCGTCAGCAAGGCGAAATTGATGTCCATGTCTTTTAGTTGTTCCTGTAGCGTGGCAAAATGCTGTGTGGCAAGG
>JAEEGL013033510.1_pt1 | contig 36968 bp, 20 predicted proteins | sample 9134231 | NCBI WGS metagenome assembly JAEEGL01 (sample SAMN16246548, study PRJNA631951) | gut metagenome | biome: gut microbiome; feature: rumen; material: fiber-attached | host: Bos | place: Iran: Karaj | collected 2018-10 | reverse complement strand
GATAGGTATGGCGAAATGGCTGGGTAAGATATGGATATATAAAAATGCAAGCCTTTAGGTTTGCGACATGCTTCATCATGTACCTTGCATAACAGCAAGGAATTATGTGTATGTTATTCTCACCAGCCATTTCGCCATACCTATCGGCATGGCTGCATAGCTGGCTACTATCATCTGATGCCTACGGCATCTTCCATGCAAGCCTTGATTATCTAACTAAGTTTTTATCTCTCATGAAATATCGACTGAGCCATTTTCCCCTTGAAAAATAAAGATTTTCGCAAGACCTCATGTAAATTACCATAAGTCACTATCAGTCAGCTAATTAACATTTCAAAGACCTCATGTAAGACCTCATGTAAGACCTCACCTAACACCTCATGTAAGACCTCACTTTAGGCGGCCTTTATTTTAGGGTGATTATTCTCGTTATTCGCCAATTCAAACGTCAAATCTCGTTTCATAGAGTTTTTCAATGGTACTACCTTATAAAACGCTACGTGCGCGCGATCTATACGCTCAAATCCTAATTCCTTCATCGCCACGCCCAGGCTGATGCGAGTGCCGTGGTTGATAGTCAGCGAAGGGTATTCCTTCCTCATCATCTCCAACATCTGCTTGCCGTTGATGGCCCTGACATTCTCACTCTCCTTCGGCTTTCTGAAGCACGAGGCAATAATCTCCGCCATGTCCTTCTGCTCCATATAGTCAAGGTTGAGCTCCTGAATACGAGCCACTTCGTCATTGTTGAACCAATACGGAGCCTTCAATTCCCGAAGCTCATAAATCACCTGTGCATAAAGTTGTTCGTAGTCGATGTCGCCGTCGTTGTCAATAAACTTCCCTTGCGGAATCGTTAGGCAGATATACCGACGGCTGCCCGTCGCGTCGGTCAGCGGATGTGGATTGTTTGTGGTAGCCGTAAACGAAGCATAGCGAACCCTATCCTCCTGAGCGCAACCGAAGATAGGACGACCGTTTACCTTGCATTTTGAGAGCGTTTGCTTCAATGCCGCATGTTGGCTCGGATGAATCGCTTCCAGTTCGTCAAGATTCACCAACAGATTGTTCGTCAGCGCCATCTCCTTGTCAAACTTGTTCGAGAGATTCAGATGGTCCAGATAGTATTGGCGCAGATGTTGAGGCAGAAGGCGTCGCAGAAAAGTTGTCTTGCCACATCCTTGCGCACCGATGAGCGTAGGCACACATTCATTCCCGTGCAACGTGTCCATCTGTAGCCAATGAGCAACCGTAGAGCGCATCCAGATAGAGAGGAAAGCCAACTGCTCTGTGCTGACTCCAGGAATGCGACTGAAAAGCTGAGCAACATGATTCTGGCCATCCCATGCGGGCAAGCCCTCTAAATACTCCCTGACGGGGTCAAACACAGGTACTTCTTCGGAGTGGATAAATTCCGAGATGTCCGACTTGCAGACACCCTCCTCAAAGATGTCTTCACGCTTGGCACACAAGATGATACTGTTCAGCGCCTCTTGCGTTAACGGCCGATAATCAGATACTTTGCCGTCGGCTTGGTCAATGATTGCAAACTCTACTTTCCCGTTCAACACGTTGCGACGGAAAAGATAATGGTCATGTAGGAACAACTCTACCGCGAGCGTTTCCTTTTGAGCAGCACATAATGCCGCTCCATTGTTAAGTAATTCTTTTTTCAAGTTTAAGATGTTTAAATGATGAATAATTTAGTGGCTAATGTTTTTCACAGCCCATCATCTCATTTCTTTGATGACATTGCAAAGGTACAAAAAAGAATTGAGACCACCAAATTTCCACCCTTCATAAGGAGCTAAATTTAGCACGATTTTTGCACATTTTTTTATCAATTTTCATTAGCCCAAACATGAGGTCTTACATGAGGTGTTACATGAGGTCTTGAAAAAGTTAAATCGTTGACACAGAGTAAATTAAGACAAAAAATGGGAGGTCTTCACAAAATCGATAAAATTCCACCCGAAAGCTAACTTTTTTAAGGCTTTAAACGAGCAAAAACTCCACCCGCATTTAGACACCAAAACAAACATCATGTTTACACCACCTAAACACCATATTTACGACTGCTAAACATGGTGTTTACAATCACAAATCATATCGTTTTGAACCGATACATGATTTAATAAACGTATGCCCAATTATCAACATAGAACTGACTTTCCATAAATTATGTTAAATGACACTGATTATCAACATAAAACAAAAGATTTTAGTCATCATTACTTGCAAAGTCGCTTGAAAAAGTGTACATTTGTACCGAAAAGTCGCTTGAAAAAGTGTATGAGTTCTAAGAAAAGTCGCTTGAAAAAGTGTAATTATTTAATATAATTACTTTATTATCAGATGATTAACGATATGTACAAAAGGAAGATAGAAAAGGCTTTGCTTGAATGGAAAGAACAAAGTAACAGGAAACCACTCGTCATCAAGGGGTGTAGGCAATGTGGAAAGACAAGTAGCGTGATGGCTTTTGCTAAGGAACACTATCAGCATGTGGTGTATTTGGACTTTCATGAGCATCGTGAATATAAGGCATTCTTTGCGGGAGCACTCGACATAGACACATTAATCATGTTAATCTCGGCTGGCATAAAAGGAGCAAAGTTCGTTGCAGGAAAGACTTGTTTGGTGTTTGACGAGATACAGGATTGTCCAAGTGCGAGGGCTTCACTGAAATTCTTCAAGCTCGACGGTCGTTTTGATGTCATTTGTACAGGTTCTTTGCTTGGTGTAAATGGCTATAAGACAAAGGAAGAACTCAAGGAAGAGGAAAATGCTTCTATTCCCGTTGGGTTTGAACAAATTGTCACTATGTATCCTATGGACTTTGAAGAATGGCTTTGGGCAAATGGTATTGAACAACAACACATTGAATATCTTCGTGATTGTTTGCAAAAAGAAACACCTGTCATAGAGGGAATGCATCAGCGGATGCGTGAATTGTTGTTGAGGTATGTAGTGGTAGGCGGTATGCCAGAAGCAGTAAAAACATTCCTTGAGACTCATAATATGAACAATGTTCAGGATGTGCAACGTGGTATTGTTGAGACTTACAAATCTGACATGCTGAAATATGCCCTTCAAGAGGACAAATCTCGCATACGTGAGTGTTTCGAATCAATACCAGCACAGTTGGCTCGTGAAAACAAAAAGTTCACTTATTCAGTTATCCGAAGTAATGCTCGTTCTACTCAGTACTTAGGTAGCTTGCAATGGATTGAGGATGCTGGCATTATCATTAGGTGCTACAACTTAAACATTACAGAACTACCACTTGATGGCAATGCTGATAAAGAAGTTTTTAAGGTATATATGGCAGATATTGGACTCCTTGTTAGTATGCTTGAAGAGGGTACGGCATGGAGCATCATGCAGGGTGATATGCTCAGCTATAAAGGAGCTATTTTTGAAAACCTCATTGCCGATATTCTCGGTAAGATGGGGCGTAAACTATACTACTTTAGAAAGGATAGTGGACTGGAACTTGATTTCGTCATGCGCTACCAAGGCGAATGTTGTCCTTTGGAGTGCAAGGCAAAAACAGGAAATGCTAAGTCACTCCAGACAGTATTGAAGCATCAAGAACATTATCATGTTTACCATGCTTTTAAAACAGGTGATTATAACATTGGTCGTAATGGTCCTTTACTGACTTTACCGCTATATATGGTGTTTTTGCTTTCAGAGTATTAATTCTTTCTTTCAGCTAAACTAGGTAATTGTTTAGACCATACACTTCGGGTAATTATTATTAATGTTCTCTCATCCACCATTCGCCAGCATGAATATCCAAGAACTCAACTTCTGAATACCATGTGTAGTCAACCCAATTTGTTGAATCCCCGTATTTGTTTTTCTTCGATGAATATTCAAGCCAATGAGTTGAACGCAAGCATCCTCCAAGATAGTGACAATATTGCTGTTCGTTATCAGGGTCATTCTTCAATGCTTGGAGCATCTGCTCAGTTGTAATCCATTTCTTTTCTTCCATAGTTTTTTGGGCAAAGGTCGGAGATCTGTTTGGAAAGAGCAAATAATTTAGATCCCGTTAGAAAGATTTTGTAGAGTTTAGATCAATTGTTGACCAAGAAATATAGCGTAAAATCTGATTATATATTATCAGAATAGCCATTTCTCACAAAGTTTTTATATCTTTGCAAAGAAATATACGTTTCGATATGACAGATATTCGTCTAATAACAACCCATACTAAACCTTTTCTGAAATGGGCTGGGGGCAAAGGACAGTTGCTACCGGAGCTTGATGCTCTGCTGCCTAACCGTCTCGATGAACGGGAGTTCACTTACATTGAACGGTTCGTTGGTGGCGGCGCTATGTTGTTTCATATTACTCATAATTCTCATTTATCTCATTCTTCACATCATGCCCACCAACGATAAATTCCTTTCACCCAAGGGCGACTACAAGAACCTCATAGCTTTTCGGAAATCAGAGTGCATCTACGATATCACACTTTATTTCATCGAGCATTACCTGCCGAAAATTGGTGACCGCACCGTAGACCAGATGAAACAGGCTGCTCGCTCGGGAAAACAGAATATTGCGGAGGGCAACGAGACGGGAACCACATCCATGGAAGCATGCATCAAACTGGTGAACGTGGCTAAGGCAAGCCTGAAAGAGTTGCAGGAGGACTACGAAGACTATCTGCGCAATCATGGCAATCAGATGTGGGATGTCAATAGCCAGCAATGTCGGAATGCCCGTGCCTGGTGCAAAGAGCATTCGATGCCTGCCGACTATATGCGCGTCTGCCAATTACGCAACGACATCACACTGGCTAACATTGCGCTCGTGCTTATCCACCAAACAGATTTCCTTCTCCGCCGGTTGCTGGAGAAGTATAAGCAAGAATTCCTTGAGAATGGCGGCATCAAGGAGCAAATGTCGCAGGCCCGTCGAAACTGGCGCGAAGAGCATGGAATGGGATATATGAATGGGAACTATAGGAAGAACGGGAGTAATGAAAATAATTTCGGGAAATAATGATGGACTTACACTTCAATCAAAAATTAGCTACAGGTTATCATAGCGGCTCATGGAATGAGAGTTGAGGTGGTAAACCATTCTGTGCTAAATTTACCCATCAATGTTTATTTGATCTATTTTGATCTTTTTTGTTAAGTTTTGATCTAATACCCCTTTTCTCATGTTTTTTATGTTCCTTTGTAGTTTGTATGAAGAAGTACAGCATAGAAGTATTGGAGGTGTTGAGCCGTATCGTAGAAGTGGAGGCTGCTGATGAAGAAACCGCCATTGAAAAGGTAAGGCAAATGTATCGAAAATGCGAGATAGTGCTGGATGATTCTGATTACATAGGAACAGAAATCTGCGTGAAGGATGAAAAACAGGATTAGTGCTTGTAGCTTTTCAGAAAAATAACTATCTTTGCACTGCTTTTGCTACTCATCATGAGCGCAAACAACATCGTGGAAATTAGATAGCAGTATCTAAATTCGAAGAGACCTCAGACATAAAAGTCCACCAAACATTTATACAGAGAGTCTCGGGGAATGCGGATACGCCTATCATGTATAGGCGTACCCCTTCCTTTCCTTCTCTCTGTATGGGCTTCTGTGGTGGACTGCCTTTGTCTGGAGTTGGAAAACGAAGGTGGTACGCTTTCTTTTTGTCCACTCCAATGAGACAAAAAGACGATGGGTACAGAAGCAAAGCCTTTCTTGAAATGGGCTGGTGGAAAAGGGCAACTATTATCACAACTTGACGAGCATCTTCCTGCTGATTTGCATAAGCAGGCATTCACCTATATAGAACCATTCGTAGGTGGCGGAGCAATGTTGTTCTACATGCTTCGCAAGTTTCCAAATATCACACATGCAGTAATCAACGACATCAATTCCCATTTGGTGACGGCTTATCGTGTCATTAAGGGGCACCCTGATGAGTTGATACGACGGCTTTCCGGTTTGGAACATGAATATTTCATGCTTCCTGACGAAGAAACCAAGAAGGAGTATTTTCTCAATGTAAGAAACATCTTCAATGATTCACCACTTGATGATGTTGACCGTACAAAATACCTTATATTTCTGAACCGCACATGTTTCAACGGCCTTTATCGCGTGAATGCAAAAGGCAAATTCAATGTGCCATTTGGGCGTTACTTGCATCCTACGATTTGCAATTCTGAGACCATTAAGGCTGATAGCGAAGCATTGAATCGAGCTAATGTAACGATACTCAACGGTGACTTTGAACGAACGATAGATGAAATGGGCGATGGGTTGAATTTCGTCTATTTCGATCCTCCCTATCGTCCTTTAAATGCCACATCGAGTTTCAATTCATACGCCAAAGAAGATTTCAATGACGATGAACAAATACGCCTACGAAATTTTTGTGTTCGCATCAACGAACAGCCCATTGTAAGATGGATGCTCAGTAATGCAGATTGCTCTGCAAAGAATCCAGAAGACACATTCTTTGAAGACATCTACGCCGACTTCCACATTCATCGTGTCTATGCCTCGCGTGCTATCAACGCCAATCCGAGTAAACGCGGAAAGTTAACAGAACTATTAATCAAAAACTATGAATAAGAATTTTAATCTTTTTATGTCTCAATTGCAGGAGACCAATCAGACATTGGATTTCTTTTGCGATTTCAATAAAATTTCTGCCAATGTTGCCGAAGTAGAGATGAGTCTAAACACACTCAACTATCTAATTGGTAAAGACGATATAGCAAAAGGTGTCAATGAAATTTGGCAACGTGACTCCAAGGTTTTCGAAGTGCTTGGGATATTGATTGCCGTTAGGGACGAAGGCAAGAAGCCTGTAGTGGATGGGAAAGGAAATGTCGTACTGTTGAAAAGTTTTTTTGAATCAAGTGCGAAGGTTGTAGAGTTTTTGGATGGTACTGGATTAACAGGTATCTTCCACTCACGCCGTATTAAGAACCTTGTAGATTATGTATTCGGCATTGAGACAGGGCTTGACACTAATGCACGTAAGAATCGTAGTGGGCATATCATGGAGAACACGGTCGCTAAATTATTTAGTGATGCTAGCATATCTTTTCGTCAAGAGGTATATTCCTCCGAGTTCCCTGAATTGTCAGTGTTGGGCACAGATGAAAAACGTTTTGATTTCTTCATAGAAACAACTTCCAAGAAATATCTCATTGAGGTGAACTTTTATAGTGGTGGAGGTTCGAAACTGAACGAGGTTGCCCGATCCTATACGGAACTTGCCCCTAAAATTAATTCCGTAGAAGGTTATGAATTCGTTTGGATAACCGATGGTATTGGTTGGAAATCGGCTCGCAATAAACTAGAAGAAGCATACAATACTATTCCCAGCGTGTATAATCTCACAAATATCAGTTCATTCATTGAGAGTCTGAAATAATGCTGAGTGCCTATTATAAATCTCCTTCCCACGACTTCAATTTACTTCATGGCGATACGTTTGAGTTGCTACCGCAATTCAATTTTAAGTTCGACATGATATTTGCAGACCCGCCTTATTTCCTGTCGAGCGGAGGCATCAGTGTACAAAGTGGTAAGGTGGTTTGTGTGGATAAGGGCGACTGGGACAAAAGCATGTCGCAGGAAGATATTAATGCCTTCAACTTGAAGTGGCTTTCGCTTTGTCGTGAGAAGTTGAAGGATAATGGTACGATTTGGATAAGCGGAACATATCATAACATTTTCTCTGTTGCGAACGGACTGACGCATTTAGGGTATAAGATTCTCAATGTTATTACGTGGGCGAAAACAAATCCTCCACCTAATATCTCGTGCCGTTACTTCACTTATTCAACCGAGTTTATCATTTGGGCTCGTAAAAGTAAGAAGGTCCTGCATTACTATAATTATGAGTTAATGAAGCACATCAACGACGACAAGCAAATGACTGACGTGTGGCGTTTGCCAGCCATTGCGAAATGGGAGAAATCATGTGGGAAACATCCTACTCAAAAACCGTTGTGTGTACTCTCTCGTATCATCTTGGCATCTACGAAACCTGGTGCTTGGATACTTGACCCCTTTGCTGGCAGTAGCACAACTGGTATTGCAGCGAACCTTTTAAACAGGCGTTTTCTTGGCATTGAGCGAGAAGAGGAGTTTGTGGCTATGAGCAAAGCTCGTAGAGAAGAAATAGAACGTTTAGATGTATTTGAGAATTATCGGAAGAAGATAGCTGATATTATGAAAGCAGAAGACTTACAAATCGATTGGTTCGGCTTGCATGAGCCAGAACCAATCGAAGATTTACCATTCCTTCTATAAAAGACTGTTGATGAAGTGAACCCTCTTAGTTTGAGGTACCTCTTAGTCATCTATGCTGATTAGCAGGCCGCTTTTGTTGAATTTGAGTTCGATGTCGTTTGACAATTCAACTTTGTATCCATAACGTTTCTTGTCTATCTTAACGATGGTTGCGGTAGGATAGTAGGCTCTAACGAATTTATAGATAGCTGTGGGAATGAAGGGTGTTGGGACGTTGTGGCTTTTGCAATATACCTTATCCCAATGGCCTTTCTTGTCGAATTTTATCTTCGTGCCGTTGGTGAGCCTCACTTCATATTTCTCTCCCTTTAATTCGAAATCCTTTGTAGCGAATGAAATGGTTGTCTTAGGGAAGTTCTCCTGAACGAAGAACCAGACTTCTGTGGGTAGTTGTTCGATTGGAACGAACTTGTCGTCACCTGCGAAACTTGTTGTTGACTGCATGATCATGCAAACCAATGCTACCAAAAATAAACCTGTCCTTTTCATAATCGTACATCTTAAAGGGTTAATAATAATTGTTTCTTACTCTCTTTCATCTTGTTTGACATGACAAAAATAGGAATAAAGCAAACATCGTCAAAGGATTTTGGGAGATTTTGATAAAAGTATATCGGACAGGGATGGGTATTTCGGACAAATAGGATGATTGCTTCTTTTTTTTGTCGCAAAAGTGGTGATTGGTTTAGGGTTCGGAGGGTTCGGAATAATCGGAGGGTTCGGAGGGTTCGGAATAATTGGGGGGGTAGAATTAGAGGAGTTCAGGAGTTACAGGTGATACTCTTGATTCTTGGAAATCCAAGAAAGGGAGCGTTCGTGACTATTGTCTGAACTCCTGTAACTACTGAACTCCTCTACAACTTGAGATAGTTGGATGATGTTACTTCACGATAATCTTCTTGACGATGGTTCTACCGTCTGACGTGGTAGACTTCACGATGTTCAATCCCTTTGCCAAACGATTGGTTTGTCTACCGTCGGCAGCATAGATGGATTGACTCACTACGCGGCTTGCCGTTGCACCAATGATGTCGGTGGTGCTTTGGTGACTACTGTTTGTGCCGAGATATTCCAGTCTCCAGTTAGAGAATGGTACCCAGTCGTTAGCCTTGGCGGTCTTGTTGCAAGCACCGATGCGAAGCGTTCCGTCCTCTGTTACGTAGCAATAAATCTCGTTGGTGTACCATCCGAAGTCGCAACGGTTGGCGAGTGCCAAACGGTTGTTGGGATAGAAGTAAGTAGCGGGTTCATCAGGATTCGTGATATTGTCTTCGAACGATGTCCAACCACCCTCGCTATCCACGCCACGCTTCAGCGTCTCTTGGTCGGCATAGTCTTCTGGAATGAAAATCCATCTGGTGAATACCGCTGAGTCGCCATTGGCATAGAACTTGGCGCGTGGGTCGAATGTTACTACATTCTCTTTCTCCTCTGCCGTCAAGATGTCGAGTTTGCCTTGTGATTCAGCATAGCCATATTTCCATGTCTTGGCATCGGTGCCCGTTCCCTCTTGGCGATAAAGGCCTTGAACGGTAACACGGAATGTACCTTCTGGAAGTCCAGAGATGTCTTGGAAGATGTCGAATGACGTGTTCCATCCCTCAGCAAAGCCGATGGCAGTACCTATTGCCGTGACTTCTTGTTCTACGCCCACCTTACCGGCAAATTCTGGTGCTTCGGTCCAACCAGTCAATCCCTTTGTAAATGTAGGATTGATGATGACAGAGGTGAAGTCAACGGGATTATCGTCAGATGCTTCCTTTCCTTCAGGGATTCTAACGAGCGCAATCATCAAGTTGATTTCGTTCACCTTCTCAGCCACTTGTTCGTCAGTATAGGCACCGTTGGCAAATCCGTCTTCTATCTCCGCATAGAGAGCTTGGGCATTTTGCAAAGTCTCAGGTTTGGTTTGTGGACCGAATGTTCCGATAGAATAACTCAGTTCTTCGAGCGACTCACCCAATTGCTTGTAAGTATCGATGCTCTTGTTGGCTTTCTCGATGGCAACATTCAAATCGTCACAAGCTTTGATAATGGCCTCTGCGTCTTCAGCATTCAGTCCAGCATTGATGGCTTCTTGCAATTGTGCTTTCACGTCGGCAGCCATGGGTTGTTCAAGCAGTTGCTCTGCGCCAGGGATAAGATTATTGAAAATGGGTTGTAAGTTTTCAAGGTCTCTTCCCAGATAGTAAAGTTTGATTTCTCCCCAGAGAGGCCAGTTCCATCCACCAATGTTATCGCCCTTGATACCGATGGTCATTGGATTACCTGTTGAGATGAAATCTACGCTGGTATCCCAGTCGAACAACTCAGGAGTATTGAACATTGCATTTGCAGCGGTACAGTTGTCGGGAGAATACATGGTTTCTCCGTCGGTGGTAGTAATGGTTCCCCATGCACCGGCACCAATCTGATTCTTCTCATCCTCGGTGTATAGGCGTTTCATCAGATTGTTGAAGAGGGTAGAGTATGGACCAGCATAGAGAGATATGTGAACTTCGTTGTCACCAACGTTTTCTCCATTGGCAGCTGCCCATGCGTTGTATGCGTTTTGTGGGTCGTTAGAGCAACGATAATAGGTGTTGGCAGATAAGCGGAAAGCACCCTTCGGTAAGCTAATGGTCTGCGAAATGTTGAGTGAGCCAATCTCTGAAGAACCATGCCATTGCTCGGCAACACCTGTCGTACCAGCATTGTTGGCAAATCCATTGTCGGACTTCACGACACTCCATCCGTTGAAGTCAGAATTGCCAGTGGCATTCTTAAATACAGGATTGATAATGAAACCGTCTGCATAATTAACATATTCGCTTAATACTTGAGACAAGGCTTCCTTCACCAGATTCTCTAATTCTTCCAATTTCGCATTTGCCTCTTCGGTGGTCAATGCACCATTTTCAAGGAGTTCATAGACACCAGTAACACCTTCGCTCGGATTTCCTTCGATGAAGACAACCAAGGGATCGTATGCGCCATAATCATTCCACAAGCCTTCTTCAACCACCTTTGACCTGTCATTCAGCGTTTGGTAAGCTTTCACATTCTCACGCAATGCATTCAATGCCGTAGCGGCTTTTTGGTATGCAGCAACAGCTTCTTCTTTCGTAGTAGCGGCATTGGCTTCATTAAGGGTAGTCATGACTGCCTCATAATAGGCTTGGTTGTATAACTTACCTTCCAATTCTTCGGCAAGACTCTCACAGAGTGCTTGCGTCATGTATTTATAGGAGTCGAGGCTTGCGCCGTAGTAAATCAGTTCGGCATTGTCAATACCAACCCATGAGTTGTTGAAGCCTGTCTGAACGAAACCCATCTCCAACTTGCCATCTTCGATAATCATCATGGTAGAGTATGACTTGAACGGGCCTTGCGTCAATGCAAACTTCTGGTCGTTGAAATAAACGTATTGGTTGAATTTACTTTCATTCTCGGAAGCGAGTGTTTGTACGAAGGCAGAGAGAGCCACTTTGTAAACGCCATTGGGCAGGCCATTCATGGTTTGGAACATCTTTGTCTCCAAGTTTCCGTTGCGCCAGTTCTCCCAGAAAGGATAGTTGAATGCGCCATCGGCAGGGTTGCCAATCCACAATACTTCGCTATCGTTGCCAGCAGCTGTCTTGTTTCCCTTGTTTTGGCAATTGGATTCCAACGACCAACCCTTCTCAGAACCCGCTCCTTCATCGAAGGTAGGATTGATGAGGTAAGAACCAGCTAAGTTGGTAGGATTGCTTGGAGAAGCAGCATTGCTGATGTTCTCTTTCAACGTAGCAATGGCTTGGTTGATGTCTTCCACCGTTGCGGAGGGATTATCGAAAACGCTCTTGGCAGCAGTCAAGTCAATACCCTTGCTCTCTGCATCGTCGGCGATAGACTTCAAGTCGGCTCTTGCCACAAACAAGGCATGTTCGTTTGGAGCCACGAAAGCCCATTGACAAGCGGCAGGATACTCACTGAGTTGGATATTCCATCTCAGGCACCATGTCGTGGAAGTCAAGTCGGGATTATATCCCAATGCCTGACCTTCTACATAGACGAATGCTGCCTCTGCGTATGGATTGTCATCAGTCAAGTAAGATGGAGTGGTAATGTTGTACACGTTAGTCATACCAGCCACTGGAGTGATAGACCAATAGCATCTGGAAGGTTTGCCGTTGGAGAAATAGCTGTCTACATAGATGTAAGCATCTTCAAATCTTCCCGTGAGGTGGTTGTTGTTGCCCGTGTCGTCGGAGTAAAGCGTGTAAACGCCATCGGGAATCTCACCGTCTTCGGGAGTAACGCCCATTGCCAAGGATTGAGCTTGTGCGGTACGTACCACGAATCTCATACCAGAGTTGGATAGGATGGCTTGCGTGCCCCACCATTCACCTCGGTTGTAGAAACGGTTTGCGCCTACGTTATAAATGTACACGGTGTCCTCCGTTGTCATCTGACTGAACGACGGGGTGGGGATTACCCAATCTGTAGCCGAAACGTTCAGACTCGTCATTGTTGCAAAAAGCACCAAGGACAAATAGCGTAAATAATGTTTCATAAATTTTGTAATTAGTTAGGAATTAATAGTTAGATATTTAAAATAATTAAGTGGACAAATTTACAACATTTTTATAAAAACCGCAAATTATTCACTTTTTATTTGCCTAATTGTCCGTAATTGAGTAACTTTGTCCGATTTTTATTTATATTATTTAGATGTTGGATAAAACAATAAGAAATTTTAGATGAACGTAATTACGAAAAATGTTCAATTGCCTGATGGAAGAACCATCACGATTGAAACTGGAAAATTGGCAAAGCAAACTGATGGTTCGGTGTTGCTTCGTATGGGAAACACCGTGTTGCTCGCAACAGTTTGTGCTGCTAAAGATGCTGTTCCTGGAACAGATTTTATGCCTTTACAAGTGGATTACAGGGAACAGTATTCCGCCGCAGGACGTTTTCCTGGCGGTTTCACGAAGCGTGAAGGAAAAGCCTCTGACAATGAGATTTTGACCAGCCGTTTGGTTGACCGTGTCTTGCGTCCTCTCTTCCCTTCAAACTATCACGCAGAAGTATTCGTTAATGTGATGTTGCTCTCTGCTGATGGTGTTGACCAACCAGATGCATTGGCTGGTTTTGCTGCTTCAGCTGCCTTGGCTTGCTCAGACATTCCTTTCGAATGCCCAATCAGTGAGGTTCGCGTAGCCCGTATCAACGGAGAATACGTGATTGACCCGACATTCGAGCAGATGAAGGAAGCCGACATGGATATTATGGTAGGTGCCTCTGCCGAGAATATCATGATGGTGGAAGGTGAGATGAACGAGGTTAGCGAACAAGATTTGTTAGGTGCCTTGAAGGCTGCCATGGATGCTATCAAGCCTATGTGCGAATTGCAAACAGAACTTTCAAAGGAACTTGGCAAGGATGTAAAGCGCGAATATGACCATGAGATTAACGACGAGGATTTGCGCAAGCGTATTAATGACGAACTTTATCAACCAGCATACGACGTAACGAAGCAGGCTTTGGAGAAGCAGGCTCGTCAAGATGCATTCGATAAGATTATCGAAGACTTCAAGGAGAAATTCTTCGCAGAGCGTGCTGAGAAGGCAGAAGACGCCGAGAAGGCTGAGATTTCTGACGAGGATTATGAGGCCATGATGGAACGCTACTATCACGATGTGATGCGTGATGCTATGCGTCGTTGCATCCTCGATGAAGGCATTCGTCTTGATGGTCGTAAGACCGACGAGATTCGTCCTATTTGGTGTGAGGTGAGTCCTCTTCCAATGCCTCACGGAAGTTCTATCTTTACCCGTGGTGAAACACAATCATTATCTACTTGTACATTGGGTACAAAACTTGATGAGAAGATGGTTGACGATGTGCTCGACAAGAGTTATATGCGCTTCTTGTTGCACTACAACTTCCCTCCATTCTGTACGGGAGAGGCAAAGGCTTCTCGTGGCGTAGGTCGTCGTGAGATTGGTCACGGTCATTTAGCTTGGCGTGCATTGAAAGGTCAGATTCCCGCATCATTCCCCTATACCGTACGTTTGGTTTCACAGATTTTGGAATCTAACGGTTCTTCTTCAATGGCTACCGTATGTGCAGGTACATTGGCATTGATGGATGCTGGTGTTCCCATGAAGAAGCCCGTATCTGGTATTGCCATGGGATTGATTAAGAATCCAGGCGAAGACAAGTATGCCGTATTGTCAGACATTCTCGGTGATGAGGACCACTTGGGAGATATGGACTTCAAGACCACCGGTACAAAGGATGGTTTGACTGCAACGCAGATGGATATCAAGTGCGACGGTTTGTCGTTCGAGATTCTCGAGAAGGCATTGATGCAAGCAAAGGCTGGTCGTGAGCACATTCTTGGTAAGTTGACCGAGACGATTGCAGAGCCACGTCCAGACTTGAAGCCACACGTACCACGCATTGTAGAGTTCGAGATTCCAAAGGAATATATCGGAGCCGTGATTGGCCCGGGTGGAAAGATTATCCAGCAGATGCAAGAGGAGACAAGTACCACCATTACCATTGATGAAGTTGATGGTGTAGGTAAGGTGCAAGTTTCCGCTCCTAACAAGGAAAGCATTGACGCAGCCATTCGTAAAATCAAGTCTATCGTAGCCGTTCCTGAAGTAGGTGAGGTTTATGAAGGTACCATTCGTTCCATCATGCCATACGGTTGCTTCGTTGAGATTATGCCTGGCAAAGACGGATTGCTCCACATTTCAGAAATCGATTGGAAACGTTTGGAGACCGTTGAGGAAGCAGGCCTCAAGGAAGGCGACAAGATTACGGTGAAGTTGATGGAGATTGATTCCAAGACTGGTAAGTATAAGTTGTCTCATCGCGTGTTGATTCCGAAACCAGAGGGATATGTAGAGCGTGAGCGTCGTCCTCGTCCAGAACGCCCTGAGCGTGCTGAGCGTCCAGAACGCAATAACAATCGTAACAATGGACGCAATAATGGCAATAATAACGCCCATCGCAACAACAATCACAATCGCAACAACAATCGCAATGAGATGTATCATGATCCATTGGCTGAGCATGAACCAAAAGACTTCAATGACTCATTGGATCATGACGATATGGTATAAACATTTTATCAATAATTATCATCCCATGACTTCTTCGGGAGTCATGGGATTTTTCCGTTTACACCTCCTTTTCCTTTTTATTTTTATATGTATTCCTTGGCAGGTGATGCATGGGGCTTCAGTTGACACGGGAAATACATCATGTCCAATCATCAAGATTGAAACAAAGAGACTGCCCGACTTACACGTTGCTCGCGCAGGACATTGTATGCTCGAAGTAAATGGTGAGATGATGGTAGTGGGTGGTCATACTACGGGATTCATTCCAACAGCCACGGCGGAGTATTATAGCAAAGGTGAGTGGCATTTGTTGCAAACCGTCTATGCCCATGATGATGGCTTGTGTGTGAAGTTGAAATCGGGTAAGGTGCTTCTTGGAGGAGGACATGAAAAGCATTTAGGTATCGGTCAGACATTTCCCGTTGAGATGTACGACCCTACCACTCATTCCTTTGACGGTTTTGGTTGCTTTTCCGAAAAGAGAACCATGGCATCTGGTTTGGAGATTGATAGTGGAAAGGTAATGATTGTGGGCAACTGGTATCATGATGATGCTATAGAGTTGTTTGATGGTGAAAAGAATTTCATATATAATAAAGGTGTCTCTGTTGCTGCACCTTGGCCTTATCTCTTCCGCACATCGAATGATGATGTCCTAATCCTACCAATCTTAGACTTACATGGAGAGAGAATTATAAGTGATGTAGTGGATAGATTGCGAGGTGAACCCTTGCATATCCCTTTATTGGAAAGTTGGCATCCCTTAATAGGTTGGAATAATCCCATCTCTGATTGTTTCATCGGCAATGAGGAAGCAGGCGATTTTTCTTATCTCTTTCCTGTTGAAAACAACGAAGGTCAAGTTGCCATTGCCTTGGTGAAGAATGGTGATTTCTCTTTGTTGCCTACTACTTGTCCCGTCCCTATGGAAAGTCAAGGTGAACCCATTGTATATCTTTCGCCAATGGTGGTTGATAGACAGGCAAAGCGTGGATATTTGAAAGGCTTTGGTCAGAAATCAGGAGAGAAGACGAAATATTTTCTTTGCATAGATTATGGTAAGAAAGATGCTGCACAATTGACGCTCTATCACACAGATGAAATTCAAGAAACGGAGTTTAATATGATGATAAACTCTGCTGGTGATTTAGTGGTGAGTGGCGGTAATATGCATGATAATTTCAAACCTTCATCTAATGTCTATATACTACCTTTCGGCAATCACGATGAAGTTCAACCTTCCTCTTTTGCTTTCTCCCGTTATATCCCTTGGATAGTGATGGGTGTAGTCATAGTCTTGCTGATGCTCATCTACTGTTTATATCGACTCAGAAAGAAACGTGTTGGTGATGATAAAACCACTCCTCTTGTCATTGATAATAGCGAGGTTTTGCCGCCAACCAATCATGTGTTGATGGATAGTATTTGCAAGTTGATGGAAGAAAGGCAGTTGTTCTTGAACAGTGACCTGAAAGTTTCGGATGTTGCTGCCGAACTTGGTACTAATAGCCGTTATGTTTCCGATTGCATCAAATCGGGAAAGAATGTTACGTTCAAACAATTTGTTAACGACTATCGCGTGGAATACGCGAAACTAATGATGCAACAGCATCCCGACTGGAAAATGTCGGCAGTAGGGTTGAAGTCTGGCTTCTCAAATGAAATGACATTCTTCCGAACTTTTAAACTCATGACAGGTAAAACACCGAGAGAATGGGTAATAGAAAAGAATAAATAAGCTAACAAATTTCATAAACGACTAACAAATTCATATTTTGTTAGTCGTTCTACTTTTTTGTAAGTTATCTTACAATTCTTTTTTCCTATTTTTGAAAATCAAACCTAAACGATTGTCTATACATTAATAATTACATGATATATGGAAAAGACTTCTTGTTTAATTCTTAAAGGAATGCTCGTCTTGATGGTGTGGCTTTGTCTGCCCTCCACGATTAGAGCAGACGAAGTGACTGTGCCCGATAAAAACGGGAACCAACTTATCTACAGTTACGACAGCGCCAATGGTCCTGCCACGTTCAAAGGCATCAAGTCTTATGCAACCGACGCATCGAAAGCGGGACACATTGTGATTGCCGATGCTGTGACAGATGGCAATGGAAATAGCCACGAGGTAAAATACGTCGGTGGCTCTGTAAGTAATCGAGGCAATGTGGTAAGCATCGTATTCGGAAAGAATATCATCGCCACTGGTGGAGAAGATGGCTCTAAGGACGATGCTTTCTATAATTGCGACCGCCTGATTAGTGTCACGTTGAATGCCAAACTTCAGATTTTGGGACGTTATACGTTCCAAAGCTGCAACAACTTGGAGAGTATCAATTTGGGTGAGGCAACCAACTTGACCACGATTAAGGTAAAGGCTTTTGAGGATGTTGACCACGTGCGACAGTTCACAATCCCAAATTCTGTGACAACCATTGAAGAGTCTGCTTTCCGTTCAATCGACTCGGTACGCACGGTGACATTTGCCACGGGTAGTAAACTTACCACCTTGGGTGAAGGTGCTTTCCGCGACAACACGAAGCTGGAACGTATCAACATCGAGGCATGTACCTCGCTGACCAATTTCCCAAGCTATTGGTTGAATAACTGTCCAGGCATTACATCACTCATAGTACCTGCCTCTGTCGAGACGTTTGGTAGTAATAATATGTTCTCCTCTACCAATAACATCGAGACCATCACGTTCTTAGCTCCAACGGTACCCAATGATTTCTACAACGGTAGAAGTAATCTCAAGACCGTGAATATTGGTTCAGGCGTGAAGAGCATTGGTAACTATGCATTCCGAAATAGTTACGGTTTGACACGGCTGAGCATTGACTCGGGTGTAAACGACTTGGTGATAGGCAATTATGCCTTCCAAAACGCCGATGCCCTTGAAACTCTTACTTTGCCCAAAGGGATTATCTCCATTGGGGCATCTGCTTTCCAAAGTATTGACTCGCTGCGCATCATTTCATTTGCCACGGGTAGTAAACTTACCACCTTGGGCAACGATGTATTTCGTGACAACACAAAATTGGAACGCATCAACATAGAAGCATGTACGCAACTAACCAATTTCCCCAATAGTTGGTTGTATAACTGCCCAAGTATTACGTCGCTCATCGTGCCCGCCTCGGTAGAGACATTTGGAAGTTGGATGTTTAACTATACTGACAACATCGAGACCATCACGTTTTTGGCCCCATCTGTACCCAATGATTTCTACAACGGTAGAAGTAATCTCAAGACCGTGAATATTGGTTCAGGCGTGAAGAGCATTGGTAACTATGCTTTCCGAAATAGTTATGGCATGACGCAGCTGAACATTGACCCAAATGTGAGCGGCCTCTCCATTGGCAATTCTGCCTTTAACAATTGCGACTGTATCAAGTCAATCTCCCTGCCAGCAGGTGTAGTGTCATTAGATCAAGGAGCATTCAACAATATCGATTCGCTACGTACTTTCACGTTTGCAGAGAATTCGCCTATCACGGAGATTCCCCGCGATTGCTTCGGCAACAACATGAGTTTGGAACGTATGAAATTTCCAAATTCCGTAACAACTATCGGCATAGGTGTTTTCTATAATGACCCGAGCCTCAAGGAAATTGAATTCGGTACAGGTCTGACCACCATTGTGGATGACTGGGGTATTTTCTATCAATGTCCATTACAGAAGATAGTGTTGCCAGGTGTCAACTATCCTTTCAAGCGCGATTTCAATTTCCCCGCAGACATTATTCTATATGTACATCCCGACTTGGTGGATGAATATCGCTCCAACAATTTCACGAAGAATTATCGTATCATGGCGATAGGATCGACCACCGACTATGCGGTGACTACCACAGCTGGTGGTCAATTGCAGAGTAAGGTGGCTGAAGACTTGGCTCAGTTTGCTCAGAGCCTTACTGTCAGTGGTCCCATCAATGGTACCGACATTGATTATCTGCATAGTTCGTTCCCCAATTTGCAAGTGCTTAACCTGACAAATGCTCGCATTGTCGCAGGTGGTGATAAGTATCACCAGTGGAATGTGGAACAGAATGGTAATGCCACCATCTATCAGTGGGACGGTCCGTGGGAGACGGAGGACAACGTGGTAGGTTATGTTATGTTCTACAATATGCCCTCACTCCAAAGTTTGTCATTGCCTAAAGGTACGACGAAGATAGGCGACTATGCTATGGCACAAAACGCACGTCAAAATCTACGACTCACCCATATAAGCATTCCCTCGGGCGTGAAAGAGATTGGTCACCATGCTTTCTATTATACTGGTATCACAGAGATTGCAATCCCTTCGGGTGTCACTCGCATAGAGGATTATACTTTCTGGCACTGCGAAAAACTACAGAAAGCCACGTTGCCCAATGGCATCACTTTCATTGGAAATTCTGCATTCAGCGAGGCTTATGAACTGACAGACGTGAATGTTCCCACGAAGGTAGAATCAATCGGAGAATACGCTTTCTACAATAACTATAAACGTAATACGCCTGTGGTAATCCCAAATACTTGTAAGACCATCGGAGCATATGCTTTCAGTAATAATTACGTAATGCCCAGTGTTACCTTCGGCAATAGTTTGGAGAGTATAGGTTCCGAGGCTTTCCGTGATTGTCACCTCATTGAACAAGCCGTTTTGCCGAAAAGTATCGTCGAGCTTGGACAAAGCGTGTTCTACCATTGTGATTCATTACGTACTTTCACTTTCCCACAGAATATCAAGGAAGTTCCAGGTTGGATACTTCAGTATTGTGAAGCACTGACAAGCGTTACTTTAGCAAATGGAACTACCAGAATCGGTGAGGCAGCTTTTGCTGATTGTCCGCGTTTAAAATCAATTAATATCAACGCACAGACACCGTTGACCTATGTCGGTAACTATGCTTTTGATGACACGGGATTAACTTCAATGACATTGCCCAATAGCATCACAGAGATGGGATATTGTATTTTCCAGAATTGTCATCAGTTAGTGAGTGTCAATGTGCCGACAGGTATAGATTATGTACCCTACGACTATTGCGAGAATTGTGAGAATCTGAAAACAGTCACTATGCATAATGGTATTCGTACCATTCGTCACGACGCTTTCCGCCTTTGCAAGTCGCTGAAGACAATCACATTGAATGACCAAATAACCAGTATCGAGTATGATGCTTTTAGGGGTTGTGAAAACTTGGTACTTAGTAAGTTGCCCGCTGCACTTACTTACATTGGTAGTTCGGCATTCCGTGAAACCCCATCCATAACGGCTTCACTCACCATTCCTACAGGAGTTACCGAGATAGCAGGTGAAGCCTTCTATAGTAGCGGCATTTCTGGAGTAGTATTGCCTGATGGTCTCACCAATATTGGCAATAGTATCTTTTACAATTGCGCATCGTTGAAGAGCGTAAGATTGCCACAATCCATTAAGCGTATACCTAATTATATGTTCCAATATTGCGTCTCTTTGGAAAATATCGATATACCCGAAAGTTTGAGAGAGGTAGGTTATGCTTCATTTGACCATAGTGGGTTAACTGAAATTGAATTGCCCGACTCCTTGGAGTTAATAGAGCGTTATGCTTTCTCCAACACCCAACTACGGACCTTCCGTGTTCCCGATGGTCATAGTAAATCGAGCATCGGAGCTTATGCGTTTGAAAACTGCAAGCATCTGAAAAAAGCTTATATGGGACGCAATGAGCCAGGTTCCGACATCGCTGATTTTACTTGTCTTAACGGTTGTGATTCACTTGAGTTGCTGCGAGTCTATTTCGGTCAGCCACCAAGGTGCAACACCTACTATATGGGCTATCGCACGAACTGTGTGCTTGAGGTACCAGAAGACCTCGTTGACCTTTACAAGGCTGCCAATGGTTGGAAGGACTTCAAGGAAATCCGTGGTTTCTTCATGGGAGATGTTCTTGATGATATCGACTATGCCATATTGTGCAAACTCTACCGTGATGATAACGGAAAGAACTGGAAGAAACCTTGGGATCTTAGCAACAATCATCATGCAGTCGGTAAATGGTCTGGTGTTACCACTGCCAAGATAGGCGGTGCTAACTCATTAACCTACGCTATCACTGATATTGACCTCTCAGCACAGGGATTGAAAGGTCAGTTGCCCGATTCGTTGTTCATGTTGAAACATTTGAAAACCCTTAAACTCAACGACAACCAACTCACTGGTAACATAGGCAATATGCATGTAAACAAAGCTATTGCCCTTACGGAAGTCAATCTATGCGGCAACCAACTCACAGGAGACATTTATACTTTCGTCTCACAACTTCCAGCTTTGAAAAAGCTTGACGTGAGTTTCAACCGCTTGACAGATATATCGAAACCGATAGACAAAGGCATTAACTTTACCTATAACTATCAGTTCTTCGATCATACCACCAATGAGCTTGTTGTCCCGAATGACGCACCCGTCACCGATATTACCGTTGGAGTGCCTTTCGAGTTGCAACCTAACCGTCTCGCTACCTACCGCCATAGCAACCAAGACTATGGATATACCAGTAATGGTTTGGCACGTTTCTATCATCAGAACAACTACTACGATCCATGGCCCAATGTGTGGGAATTCTCTAAGACCGACGGCAAGTGGAATCTCTACGAAGGAAATAGTTATATTTTGAAAGCTGCTAAAAACAAGGTGGAGGCATACGCATTGGGTGGTAATCGTCAGACCATCTTATTGCGCCTCACATGGACAGATGGTGACGTGAATGCTGACCAGACAATTGACGTTACTGACTTACAGAGTGTCATCTATTATGCATTGAACGAGGCGAAACCCAATGGTACCATGTTCAACTATACCACAGCTGATGCCAACAGCGACAATCAAATCAATGTTAGTGACATCGTTGGTAGTGTGGACTATATCCTTGGTTTTGCTCAATCATCGGGCGCACATGCGCGTATATATAATAAGGTGGCAGAAATCAGCAACAACTTGTTATCGGTCAATGGTACAAGTGTTACGCTTACCAATGCCGATGCCGTGGCAGCATTGCAGCTTACCATCAGTGGTTGTGCTGCTCGTCAGATTCGTGTAAACGAAGCCTTACGTGCTGGTTTCAGTGTCTCCATGCGTGATGTGGAAGATGGTGTTCGTGTTGTCATCTATTCTCCTGCAGGTAATACGCTCACCGCTGGTGAACATGAATTGCTGATGAATCTTCCTACAGGTGCCACTGTTTCCGATGTACAACTCAGTGACCTTGAAGCTCGTCATCTCGGTATAAGAATCGTTGGCGACGCTACTGCTATCGATAGTCTGTCATTCGACAATTTGCAATTAGATAACTTGCCCGTCTATGATCTCATGGGACGTCGTGTAGGTAAGTGGCATACTTTGCCTACAGGCATCTACATCATCCACGTGAATGGCAAGCAATATAAAGTAAATAAATAAAGAGGAACAAAGATATGAAACATCTACGATTTCAACTATTTGCAGTACTGCTCTGCTTGTTGTGCGGAAATGTTTATGCCGCCAACGTTTTGCGAGTTGATTCCGTGCGTTATCCCGCTGGAAAGACAGTTAGTCTGCCAATTATCTTAGAGAATAGTAGCGACATCACGGGCGTACAGTTTGACATCTCTGTACCATACGAGTTAGAGTCTGACGCTTCGGGCAATGTAATGGTTCAGTTGTCGAACACACGTGCTGCATCGCACGTATACACTACGAAGAGCCTCGGCACTGAGAACCGTAACGCTTCAACGCATGGCGGTGTCTCTACTTACCATAAATATCGTATCATTGTCTATAATGATCAAAATGCCTTGTTGCTTGACAATGTGGGAGTATTGCTCACGGTTAACCTCACTACGTCGATAGAGTTAAAGAATGGTGCTGTATTACCAGTATATTTGCTTGACAAAAGCGTGACACTTTCCAATCGAGAGAAACAGAATGTGTTGACGAGCCAAGCTAATGGTGCCATTACTATTGAGGAGATTCCTCGTCCTGACCTCACGCCTGTCAATGTGTCTTTCGATGGTACCAGCGTCAATCCTGGTGACAAGTTCAAGGTGTCGTGGGTTGTGAAGAATATCGGACAGGTGAGTACCGATGATGGATGGAGCGAGCAAATCTCTCTATTTACCGTATCGGGCAACTTGGTGAAAACCATTGCCACCACTTATTACGATAAGAAACTATCTGCTGGTTCACAAGTGAGTCGCAATGCCGAAATCCAGTTGCCTACATTGCTCGGTCTTGATGGAGCCTGCAAGGTACAGGTAACCATAGTTCCTACAGAAAAGACGGGTGAGCACATTTCGCTACGCGACAACAACATAGCGCAAAGTGCCAAGAATATCAGTGTGGGTAAAATGCTTACCTTGGAGTTGTCACAATTGCGTGTTGTGGAAGGCTCCAACCAGCGCATTACTGCTAAGTTGAGCCGTTCTGGGCGTTGGAATAATGTACGTACTTTTACGATAAGTAGTACACCTGCTGATAGTCGTCTTGAATTACCGACTACCGTTTCCATCCCCATGAACCAGTCGGGAACGGTATTCTATATCAATGTTGGTAACAATAGCAAGGTGGATAATGACTCTATCGTTACCATTTCCATTGAGGGAGACAATTACAAGGCTGCAACCGCACGCATCGTTATAGAGGATGATGAATTCCCTGAACTGGCGGTTAAGAGTTCTAAGTCTGTTATCACAGAGGGTGAGTCGTTCGACCTCACTATCACCACGCCTCGTGTTTCTTCTGAACCTATTGCCGTTAGTATTACCAGTGAGAATAACAAACGTTTCAAATTCCCATCGCAGGTTACTATTCCAGCAGGGAAGAATTCGGTAACGGTATCGGTGCAAACCGTTGATGATGAACTGCCAAATTTGGAAGAATCAAACAAGTTTACGGTTTCTGCAGCTCATTTCAACCGCGGTGAAGTTATCGTCTTGTTGCAAGACAATGACATGCCCGTTCTTTCGTTGACACTCACACCTGATAAGGTAGGAGAGGATGCGGGTCCAACGGCAGTATCTGCCGTGTTGACTCGAACGGGAAATACCGATACCAAGATTACGATAAAATTGAGTGATGACTCAAATGGTGGACTCTATTATAGTAACAAGTCTATTGTAATGGAAAAAGGCGTGGAGACCACCTACTTCAATCTTGGTCCTGTAGAAAACACCTTACAAGATGGCGACCGTGTTTACACATTGAATGCAGGCATTTGGATTTCGTCATGTAATTGTGCTGCTTCGGGAGAATCTGCTGGTAGCGTGAGTGCGAAACTCACGGTACTTGACAATGATGGTGCTGCACTTTCCCTCAGTTCACAATCAGGTACAGTGAAAGAAGGTGGAGAGACCGTTATTACCGTGAGTCGCAATACGGTAGCTGATATATCGAAAGCACTTACGGTCACGTTGAGCAGCAACTATGATGCAGAACTGGAGTATACGAAAACCGTTGTCATTCCCAGTGGTCAGACATCAGCACAAGTGACAGTGAAATCGAAGAAGAATAGTACGCCAGACGACTCGCATACGGTTATCTTCACGGTATCGTCTAATGGTTATGCCTCTGGCACCTGCTTTTTACTTGTCACAGACCAGACATTACCTGACGCACATGCCGTTAACTTGACGACAGATGTTAGCGAGGCAATGATTGGCACTACTATTACAGTCAATGTCAACATTACGAATGATGGTGCATTCCAACTTCCAGCTAATACGCCTGTGATGTTCTACCTGAAGGGTAATGCTGATGCCATCGGAACGTCGTACATTGAGCAAGAGATTCCCGTAGGTGGTTCTGCGATGGTTAACCGCATCATCACTTTACCTGAATCAGTGAACGAATATACCTACTACGCTGTAGTAAACGCACAACGTACAGTTAGTGAACTCGTTTACACCAATAACACCTCAAATGAAGTGACCGTGAAGGCTCTATCTCCCTTTACTGCTAAGGTAGAAACTGACAAGGAAGTCTATCGACAGGGTGATATCATACGTATCAGTGGACAGTTGACTGGCCAAAAGACCACCAACGAAATAATAGACGTATATATCATCAATGAAGGTGTACGCGAGGTAAAACAGGTAAAGACCGATGCAGCTGGCAAGTTCACGTTGGATTGGCAGCTCTTTGACCTCCAGACAGGTCATTTTGCTGTAGGTGCATGTTTCAAGGATGAACAGACGAGAGAAGAAATGGCTTCCTTCGATGTTTACGGACTAAGACGTACAGAAACGGGCTATATTACCTGCGAAGTCACTTGTGGTGAAGCTTATAATGGTATTATCCCATTGGTGAATGCTGGAAAGCTGCCTTTGTCGGGTGTTACGGCAAAAGTAGTCAATGCTCCCGAAGGGTGTGAAGCCAGTCTAAACTTGCCGCAGAACATCGGTGCCAACGAGACTGTCAACATGCTTTATACGCTCAATGGTTCCACAGCCAGTCCGGGTAAGGATTGGGAACCATTGAAGGTGCAAGTTACCAGCAATGAAGGTGCTTTCCTTGAGGTGACACTATATTATTACGCTCGTACGGCTCAAGGCAACCTCGTGGTCGAGAATCAGAATCTTATTACAACCATGAATAAGGATGATGGGCGTGACTATAGTTTCATTGTGATTAATAATGGTAAAGGCAACACGGGTAAGATAAGTCTCTCTCTGCCTTCGTGGATGACTCCGCTTACTGGTGCTACGATGCCTGGACTGAACCAAAAAGATACGGCCACCGTGATGTTGCGCATGATGCCTACTGACGACATGCAACTCAACGTGCCTGTCACTGGCATGTTAGGTATCAATTGCGAAAATGGTAATGGAACCTTCATCAATTTCAACATCACGCCAGTTTCCGACAAGACAGGTACATTGGTAGTCGATGTCACTGATGAATACACCTACTATACTGATGAGAAACCTCATGTCAAAGGTGCAGAGGTGGTGTTGAAGAATCCCGTCACTGGAGCCATTGTTTCTCAAGGTCTCAGTGATGAGAACGGACTCTTTACCATTGAACTACCTGAAGGCTACTACCAGCTCAATGTCACCGCCGACAAGCATGATTCTTATAAAAATAATGTCCTTGTTGACCCAGGTATTACAACAAACAAGGTGATTTGCTTGAGCTATCAAGCTGTCAGCGTTAGCTGGGATGTTGAGGAGACAGAGATAGAAGACGAATACAATATCGTCACTACGGTGAAGTACGAAACCAATGTACCAGCACCTGTTGTTGAGGTAATTGAGCCCAATAGCTTAGATGTCGGTCAATTAGGAGTAGGTGAGAGTCTCATCTACTATGCCGTGCTTACCAACAAGGGACTTATCAATGCGAATGGTACCAGTTATATCATTCCCGAAATGGCAGGCGACTGCAAGTTGGAACCACTTGTAGAATACACCAATCTCACCCTGCTTCCACAGCAGAGCTATACCATTCCCGTGAAGCTCACCCGACTAAGTCGTGAAGAATCTACCCATACCATCCATGGCGGTTCAGGGTCAAATACCTCTCATACTCAGTGGCTATGGGATTATTCGCCTAACGTGACTGCTCCTGTTGTCCAAGTCACTGAGCCTGACAATATGGATATTGATAATTTCAACGTGGGACAGAGCACCACTTATACTGTTGTCTTGACTAATACAGGTTCCGTACCTGTCAAGGATGTTAGCTATACTGTTCCCATCATATCAGGCAACTACAGGTGGAAACCCACCAGTGAAAACTTAGGTCTGACCATAGAACCACAAGAATCTGCCACCATCACTGTTGAAATTACGCTCCTCGATTCAGAAGAAGCTGAAAACATCGCTGCGGGATCACCACAGAGTTCTTCCTCTACCAAGAATGGCAGATGTAAGATTTCTACTGTTACTGATTATTACTGGGAGTGCGGCCCCGACAAGAAATGGGGATGGTATCCGCACGAAATCAAGCTCGTACCTCCCATTGATTGTCCTCCTATTAGTAACAGGGGATTTTGGACAGTCTACGGTCATGGACTTGGTTCACCTGGCGGTGGTGACGGTGGTTCTTATTCGTCACATGACAATTTCAATGGTGTAAACTTCTCTGCCGAGTGTGACCCATGCATGGTGGCTGTCACCAGAGCGGTGGCAGAGTGTTTGTTAGGTTATACCAGCTTAGGCTGTACTGTTGGTATTCTCAGTAGTTTAATCAATTATTCCACTTCCGACAAATTTACTTCAGATGATTGGGTCGGTGTTGGCATCACGGCTCTTGGTTGCTATGTCGAGCACAAAATTTTGGGACCCATTATCAATACCGTTGGTTGTGCTTGGTCGTTTACACATCTCAATTGCGGAGGAAGCTCGAAGCCAGAGAATGCAGAGGATGAGGAAGAAGATTCTTCCGGACTTCCTACTTGGGTTCGTGAATATAAAGGACGTATTCAACCGATAGACGACTATGTCAATCATTATCTCGGGTACTATAAGGAACTCTTTGGTTCCGAAGTATGGTTAGAAAATGCAAATATAGAAGAGTTAAACACACTATTGGAAGCTGTTGTTAACCAAGGCAAAAATGCTCAGCTCAATGCCAATGCTTTGATGAGCTACAAACCGCAAGACATTTCTATTGCAGATTTCAACAAATTTATTGAGAGAATCAACAACACGAGGTCATTCGAGAACGTTGGCAATACATCAGACAACATGATTCATTCTGATGTGCTGAGACAGTTGACTAATTCAATGAAGGCGATTGACGAGAAGGTTGCTGATGAGACTAAGGGCAAATACTTAAACATTGCCGATCTTTTTGTCAAGGAAACCGACCTGTTCGTTAAGAGACTGCAAGAACAAAGTTCCAGCACCTGTGCTACCATTTCTTTGCAAATTGACCAAACGATGACGATGACTCGTCAGGCGTTCCGTGGTACGCTTACCGTGACCAACGGTAGCAAGGAGCAGCCGATGACTGATGTCAAACTGAAGTTGAACGTAACGAACACACAGACTGGTCTCACCGCCACCGCCAAGGAGTTTGAAATGCATACGGAGAAATTGCAGATGTTCAATGGCGACCTTGACATGGAGAGCGGTTGGTATCTTGGTGCTGATAGCACGGGAACGGCAACTATCTTGTTCATCCCGTCGAAGTATGCGGCTCCAACAGAACCAGTTGATTACTCGTTTGGCGGTACGTTGAGCTACGTAGACCCATATACTGGTCTTGAGGTAACTCGCGAACTCTATCCAGTAACGTTGACCGTGAAGCCTTCGCCAGAACTTGACTTGACTTACTTCATGCAACGCGACATCTATGGTGACGATGCGTTGACTGATGCCGTAGAGCCAATGGTACCTGGTGAGTTTGCCGTTATCTTGAACAACAAGGGTTATGGCGATGCGACCAACGTGCGAATGGTGACGCAACAACCTAAGATTATCGAGAACGAAAAGGGACTTTACATTAACTTCGAGTTCCTTTCTTCACAACTCAATGGTCAAGAGAAGACCCTTGCTATGGGCGAAAGCATTCCTACGGAATTCGGCACTATTCCCGCTCATTCACAAGCTTACGCTCAATGGTGGTTGCAATCTACATTGCTCGGCCATTTCGTAGAATACAACATTGAGGCAACACATGTCACCAGCTATGGAAATGAAAACCTTTCATTGCTTGACCAAGTGACAATTCACGAACTCATCCATGGCTTCACGCCTACTGATAAGGGTGGTCGTGCGTTCCTCGTGAACGACATCTCTGATATCGATGATCTGCCTGACCAAGTATATTTCACCGATGCTACTCAGGACGACGTATCCATTGCCGTGAATGCCGTTGCCACCAAGCAAAGCGATACGGAATACACGTTGGAGATTGTACCATTGAAGGGTGGTTGGAACTACGGAAACGTACTTGATCCAACGGTGGGTCGTCAAAAACTCATCAAGGTAGTGCGCCAACGCGATAATAAGGAATTACCACTTGATAACGTTTGGCAAACCGACCGTACGCTCATCGACGGAAAGGATTGGCACTATGAGAATCGTCTGCACTTCGTAGGTGATATGGTGGCCGTGGGTGAGACCTATCTGCTCACCTTCGAACCAAAGCCTGATGTGGAATTGGAAGTGGAGAGGTTTGATGGTGTTCCCGCTGAGGGTACCTTGTCATTGCAACGTATTACCGAGGTGACGGTGACCTTTAATAAGGCTATCGATGCGAATAGTTTCACAACGTCCGACTTGGCACTCGCTTGTCAAGGTACACCTCTCGACGCTTCTAAGATTGCCATTACCAAGGTAGATGACCGCACCTTCAAGTTGAGCTTTACCGCACTATCCACTCAGAATGGCTACTATGTGCTGACGGTTCAGACGGCAGAGATTACCGATGCAGAAGGCTTCCGTGGCGCTACAGGTAAGCAAGCTACATGGATTCAGTTTGCCGATGGCAAGGTTGTGCTCGCCATAAATGCTTCTCCTGAGAATGGTGGTAAGGTTACTCCTGCTTCTGGACAATATGAATACGAAAAGCCCATTACGCTGACCGCGACACCTAACGAGGGCTTTGGATTCGTGAATTGGGTATCGAATGGAGTAACCGTTGTTAGCGACCAACCTTCATTGGAGTATATTCCCAAGCAAGATGCAACCCTGACAGCCGTGTTCCAACCCAAGAATGTCAATGTCACCGTGAACTTCCGTGAGGATGCTGGTACGATAGAAGGTGGAGGAACGGGAATCTACGCATACGGTACGGAACTGACCTTGAAGGCAACGCCCGCCGATGGATTCCAGTTCGACGGTTGGATGATAGATAGCATCAAGGTGGCTGGTTCACCCGATGCTAATACGCTCACGTTCAACGTAACAAAGCCAATACAGGTAGATGCTATATTCTCGGTACGTCCCGACATCATCCTCAGTGGTCGTGTCACCTCGTCGGCTGATAATACACCTATTGCTGGTGCAACCATCACGTTAACACACGACGATATGGTTTATACTACCACTACCGACAGGTTCGGACGTTACTCCTTGCAAATCGATGATCGCTCGTTGACCTACGCCGTTCATTGCGAGGCAACTGGTTATATCTGGAGTGCTAACGACGATATTTGGTTCGACGAGACAGCCAAGACAAAAGACTTCGTGCTGTTGAGAGGCGAATCTGTGGTTGTTCCTTCCGATGGTATCTTTGCCTTCTCGCCAAACGTAGATGTCAAGGTAGAGGATTTGGATGTTACCGTCTGGTACGTCACCGAGTTCGACAATACGAGCTTTGTCATGAAGCAAGTTACTTCTGGTACCATCAAGGCAGGCGAAGGCATTATCATCGTAGGCACATCGCAAGAGCGTCTTGATATGTTGGCCGTGAAAGATGCACCAGAGATTCCCAATAACTTGTTGATTGGAACGGGACGAATACCTTATGAGGTGAAAGACGACAATGTATTTATCTTGAACGAAGGCACCGATTCACGTAGGTTCCGCGCTCAAGCCACCACAGATACACACTTCTATCGTGCCGCCAAGGGTACGGTGATTCCTGAGGGCAAGGCATATATCCACTACACGTTGTCTGATTTGCCTGACGAAGTGGGTATCATTTGGGATGACACGTCGCTCATCAAGATTGTGAAACAAGCTATGGAGGGTGAAGAGAAGCACTTTGGACTTGATGGTCGTCGCATTTACAAGATTGACAAAGGTCTTCACATCTTGAAGGGTCGCAAGGTAATCGTAAAATAAAAGCATTTCAAATAACTCGATGAGAATAGGTAAGAAGGGAGAGGTGAGAGATAAGCCTCTCCCTTCTTTCTACGTGTAAAAATACTACTCTTTTCCCCAAAAACGCTAATAATAGGGTTTTCAAATGGCGTGATAATCTATTAATAAAATCATAGTTTGTTGGTAATAAACCTAAATATATTGTTTACGAAGGATAAACAGTATGTTTGCACTTCGTAAATAGTATGTTTACACTTCGTAAATGTATCGTTTAGTATTTGCAGTAAATGTTCCTTAGTGACGTGTGCCATTCGCTATTATTTGTTTACTTATCTTTTTTTTTAAAAATTAGTTAAATAGTTTCGTCTTTGTTTAAAATATATAAACAAAAGAAATAAGATTATATAAGAGTTTTTATTTTTGAAAACTCTATCAAGCAATTTTATCTAATTTATTATAACTTTGTAATTCTTTTATTATGTTTAAGAGACTTTTAAAGAAATACACATTACTCACCCTGTTGACCTTTTTTCATGTTGTTGGATTGAATGCGCAAACGCAAACACATGCTGAGGCCACCAGCCAGAAATGGAAGGGTATTGATGTGAATACGGTTATTGGAAACAGTGCTTACCCCGATAACAATACAATGACGAGTGGATACCCTTTCCTCCTTTTCAATGTGGGAACGGGGCGTTTTGTTGTTCAAGGTGGCGACTGGGCTATGGAGGGCCGTTTGTTCTACACTGATTTTGGTCGCACGATGTACCTCTATAATAATGGTCGTATCAACAGTGGTTTGACCGAGGCTGGTGTCTCAACCACAAAGAACTGCTTCTGTTGTCGACCACCCTTGCCGTTTGGGAGAAGTTGGAGCAACTATAATACCATCAATCTGACTACGCTGTTGGATGGCGAAAAACAAACTAACAAGAATGGTGGTAACTTTAATATGCAATGGCAGTTTGACCGTGTGGAAGACCCTTCTAATACCGACACCTACACCTACTATATGCATTTGGTACATACGAGAACCAATCCTGTTAATTATTATCTTGGCGCGGCTTGGGGTGAATGGCATGTTCCAAACGGTAAAGGTGATGGCTTGTTCGTTTACCTCGACGACGATCGTTCTTGCTGGACTACCGTAAACGTAACAGACGAAAACGCCATCAAAGCAGTTCCTTTATGGGATACAACAACAGAGAATGGTGTTTATTTAAAGCAGGAAAACGGAAAGGCAATGTTGGAGAGTGGCGACGAGGTAGAAATACAAAAACTCTATCAGTGGCGCCTTATATCGCTCGAAGAGTTCATAGCGGTGCTGAACGATGACGGTATGGGATTGAACCCCAGTATCTCCTCGCTTATTCCCGACCGCGATTTCACTCGAAACTCTGATGATTTTTATGATGGAAATGATGCTTATGACCATTGGATAGTTTCTCCGTTGAGTGATGATTATACCTATGCAAAGAACACTTATCGCTATACTTATACCAGTACAGATTATCGGAAGGGACAGTCCCAACATTTTAATAACAACCAGCGGTCAATCAACAGTCGTGTGGTCGAATTAGATACATGGGATTCACCCGTCAAGTCAAAAGTTGTTTTTGATAGGGCTATCAATACTGCCGCTGCCAATGACGGGAATAGTGTACGTGACAGCCAACAAGAAGGCATGAAAAATGCGAAGTTCGGTTTCATGCCTTTCGAGGGCGTGGGAACCATTTCCACCAACTTTGAAGCGCCCAAACCCGGATGGTACGAGATAGAGTGTGTGGGGTTCAGCATGAGTAGTGAAGACCACGATGCCTATCTCTTTGCCCGCGTCATTCCCAACAGCCGTGCCAACGACTTGGAGAATACGTTTGAGGTGCCTTCCACCGACCAACCGCATTACGGTAAAGTGACATTACAAAAACTGCCATTCGGCACCTATTCGAAAAATTCTTACCCCGCTTGTCTTGAAGTGGGAAAGGAATTGCTCTACAATGGCGATGCCCACAAGCAAAAGGTTTGGGTGCTTATCTCGCAGGAAGACTGGGACAACAACTTACGTACCATCCGTGTGGGGATAGGAAAAGACCAGGCCACGCAGAGCGATCTTATGAAGACGTATAAAGGCAAGAATGCCTACTACGACACCGACTGGGTTTGTGTGGATGACATCCGAGCCTTGTACATGGGTTTGTCGCCAGTATTCTTCTATGAAGACGAAGAGGATTTGAGGTATTTGAGTCAAGCTGATGCTGACGCAGACCGTTTTACGCCAAACGAATATGCTGTGGCAGTTAAGAGCGGCAGATATGGTGGTGCTGCCAACCTGCAACGTAAGTTCACGAAGGACGAGTGGAACACCTTCTCGTTCCCGCTGCCCCTTACAGGTGAGCAGGTGCGCAATGCTTTCGGAGACGATTGCGAACTGCTCATATTGCACAGTATCGGTAACTTGTCGAACAATGACTGCATCATTGATTTTCAGACGGTTGACCTGCTTACGACCGACAACGTCGTCACGGCTGGTAACCTATACATGCTGAAACCTACAAAGGAACCCGCCTTCGGTGAAAACCCGCGTGGCGAGATGGCTTACTATTATGACCTCGGAAAGATGTTCTTCTCTACCAATGGAGAAAATGAAGATCCCCAATATACGTTCCCTGTCATGGACTTGAATGTATGGAAAGGAGAACAGCCTGTAGGTTCCTTTGAAAACAAGAATGACGGTTGCGGTCATGTCACCTATATCCAGACACCCAATTTCGACGCATTCCGCGTTGATCGTAATGGCACTAAACTCACATCTGTAGACTCCCCTGACGGTAGCTATGCACCAAAGGGTTCGTATGCCATGAGTGGCGGCAAGATGTATGAACTGAGTCGTGACACACGTATCAAGGGTTTCCGTGGATGGGTTACGCTCACCCATAGTATCTTTGAAGACGAAGCAAGCATGGCTGCTGGAGCAAGAATTGCCATCAACGGTGTTATTGACGGTGAGGCTCCTTCCGCCATCGACCGCCACACCATAGTACCCGTGAACCCCAACTCTATCACTGCTGTCTATGACCTTTTTGGGCGCAAGGTTGACACTTCTGTTGGCAGCCTCCCTAAAGGCATATACATCGTAAATGGAAAGAAACTGTTGATGAAGTGAAAAGAGACGTAACATGAAAAAGAAACTTTATTTGAAACCCGCAATAAAAGTAGCTGGCTTTGTGACGCATCGGTTTATAGCTACCAGTCCAGGATGGTCAAGAGACGGCAATCCTCGTAATGAAGTTGAACAAGAAGACGATGTGAATGAAGACGACCTACTTCCTGGGGGGGGAGGCTATGGTGGTTTCCTCGACTTAGACTAACAGAATATATGATACGTATTCTCTTTATGTCTTTGTTGTTGTCCTTTGCCTCAATGGTCAACGGTCAATCCTCAACTGTCAACCCTTGGATTGGAGTAGGAGGGCATGGACATGTATTCTTAGGGGCCAATGTGCCATTTGGTTTCGTGCAATTAGGTCCTACCCAACACACTCGAGGTTGGGATTGGTGTTCAGGGTATCATGTGTCGGATTCCATTCTCATTGGTTTTGGACATCAACACCTTAGCGGAACGGGTATTGGTGATTTGGGAGATATCGCTTTTTTGCCCGTTAAGGATGTGAGTCAAACTGAGACGCGTTTTTCTCATGACAACGAAACGGTGTCGCCTGGTTATTATGCCATCAAGCTGAACCAACCCAACGTATTTGTTGAACTAACAGCCACTCAACGAGTGGGAATGCATCGCTATTCTTTTGGTGGAGACGAACAACGTGGTTTGTTGCGTCTCGACTTGAAACAAGGAATTGGTTGGGACAAGATGACGAGTAGCGGAATGCAACAAGAGAATGCCACGACCATTACGGGCTTTCGTATCTCTAATGGTTGGGCAAATCGTCAACAAGTATTCTTTGTGGCTACGTTCTCAACTCCCGTGAAGATGGTTGAGCAAGAGAGAGATGCAATCAGCGTATTGGAAGTGTCAGACATTAGCAAGCCACTGTTGGTAAAGGTTGCGCTATCTTCAGTCAGCATCGAGAATGCTAAGGAAAACATGCAAGCAGAGTTGGCTGGTTGGGATTTCCAAGGTACTATAGTCAAAGCCAAGGATGCATGGGATAAGGAACTTTCGAAAATACAAATCAAGACGAATGACGATGTAGCCCGTGAGATTTTCTATACGGCCTTGTATCATACGATGATAGCCCCGTCGGTATTTTGCGACGTAAACGGGGAATACTATGGAGCCGACAAACAAATTCATAAAGCCGATTTCGTGAATTATACCACATTGTCGTTGTGGGATACCTATCGTGCTGCTCATCCTCTCCAAACGTTGATTCATCCCGAGAAACAAGTAGACTTGGCAAAGACCTTCATCAATATTTATCGTCAACAAGGCAAGTTGCCCGTGTGGCATTTGATGGGAAACGAGACAGATTGCATGGTTGGAAACCCTGGTATTCCCGTGTTGGCAGACCTTGTGTTGAAAGGATTCGTGAAGGATAAGGAAAATGCGTATGAGGCTTTGCGCACTTCCGCCATGTTGGACGAACGAGGAATGAAATGGTTGAAAGAATACGGTTATATTCCATACGACAAGGAAACCACTCATGAAACCGTAGCCAAAGGTTTGGAGTATGCTCTTGCAGATGGTTGCGTGGCGAAGGTGGCAAAGATGTTAGGGAAAAAGGCCGACGAGCGATATTTCACAAAACGAAGTCAGTCGTATAGACTATACTTCGACCGTAATACCCAGTTTATGCGAGGGAAGGGTTGTGATGGTGTTTTCCGCGAGCCCTTCAATCCTTTCCATGCCTCGCATCAACACGATGACTATACGGAAGGGAATGCTTGGCAATATACATGGTTAGTGCCGCACGACGTACATGGCTTAGTGAGTCTTTTTCCTGACGAAGCGCAATTTGTGAATAAGTTAGATTCCTTGTTTTTCGTAGAGGGAGATTTAGGAGCAGATGCTTCCCCCGACATTAGCGGTTTGTTGGGACAATATGCGCACGGAAACGAACCCAGTCATCATATATTATATATGTACAATTACGTAGGGAAGCCATGGAAAGGCGCCAAACTCATTCGTCAAATCATGAATGAATTTTATTCCAATCAACCCGATGGCTTATGCGGCAATGAAGATGTAGGGCAGATGTCGGCTTGGTATGTGCTTTCCGCCATGGGATTGTATCAGGTGGAACCTGCTGGTGGTAAGTATATTATCGGTTCACCACTATTCGATGAAGCCAAGGTAAATGTGGGAAATGGAAAGACATTCACCATCATTACTCATGGAAATAGCAAAGAGAATATCTATGTGCAAAGAGCGACGTTGAACGGAAAACCATACAATAAGTCATACTTGCTTTTTGAAGACATTGTTCGCGGCGGCGTGTTGGAATTAGAGATGGGAAATACACCTTCTGCATGGGGTACGGCGAAGAAAGACCGACCATGAAAATGCTCAAGCAAAATTACATAGGTTTTGTGATTTTCCAATCTTCAATTTTCAATCTTTTTGCCAAGACCTCCCGTCGTTTTTCGTAAATGCTTAAGTATTAAGTGGTTGTAAGACGGAAAAGCTTTAAAGACCTCACCTAAGACCTCCCGTAAGACCTCCCATAGACCTCACCTAACACCTCACATTCTGAGTAATGTTGAGTGTTTAGTGTTTAGTGTTGAGAGATTACCTTCAATCTTCAATTTTCTCAATTGTGAATTGATAATTATGAATTGTGAATACAAAAAAAACATGAGGTGTTAGGGGAGGTCTATGGGAGGTCTTACGGGAGGT
>JAEEGL017021651.1_pt1 | contig 36974 bp, 25 predicted proteins | sample 9134231 | NCBI WGS metagenome assembly JAEEGL01 (sample SAMN16246548, study PRJNA631951) | gut metagenome | biome: gut microbiome; feature: rumen; material: fiber-attached | host: Bos | place: Iran: Karaj | collected 2018-10 | reverse complement strand
TGTACGCGGCATTCCCTAACTGTGTACGCGGCATCCCCTGCCTGTGTACGGAGGAGTTTTGACGTCACTTCAGTGGTGAAGTGACGTCAATATACCATTGAAGTGACGTCACTTCTATGGTGTAATGACGTCAAAACTCCCACGTACACGCCTAGCAAACACCGCGTACACCATTAGCAAACACTACGTGCACAGGCTGAAGACGCTCGAAACACGGAAGGAAAGGGAGAAAACGCGTTAATACGCAACGTGTGGGCCGTCCATTTTGAGCTTACAATTCGTCCATGCGCTTTCCGTGCCGCCAAAGGCGTTTCTCTGTATTCCGTGGTAGATGTCTCCACACTCAGAGTTATAAGACCAAGGGGGACTGTCCCCGTCATGGCCTTTTGATGCGTTATGGCTGTCTTTTCGCGAGATTCAGGCAGTAAGACCAGGGGGGACTGTCCCCGTTATGGCCTTTTGACGCGTTATGACTGTCTTTTCGCGAGATTCAGGCACTTATGCGATACGGATGGCGCGGCAAAGCGAAGGCGGATGGCTGTTCCTTGAGCCTTTGCAGCGTGTCCCTTTAGGCAGAGCTTCCTGTCGCATCAAGAAGGTAGTGCTACCTTTGGGCGGTCGGTAGCGTGACCTTTTGGGGAAAGGTAGCGCTACCTTTTGCCGATGGGTAGCGCTACCGTTCACTGGTTGGTAGCGTGACCTCCGCTCGCTATCCACGAAATCCGGTGGTAATGCCGCGGCGGTGTATTTGCCGCGGCGACGCGTTCGCACTGGACGGAACCCGAGCGAGGAAGGCGCGCACGCCACCCCGCCCGGCTTGACCGGCTATTAATCCTGGCGTTCAATGTGGTATGAGCCAGCGGAATACTTCGTTGCCTCTGCCGCGCCGGGAAGCGTGACATCGGCTTCGGCGCCCTCGGGCACCGTGAAGTCCCAAATCCACTTGTCGCCCTCGTAGCGCCACGCGCTCTTTATGAGGCCTGCGGGCGAACGGTACTCCGCCTCCAGCCTGCCGAGGCGCCTGTCGGGAAGCGGAGCAAGCGTGAAGCGGCTCCAGCCGACCGCGCCGTCGCCCTGCCTTATGCCTGCGGCGGCGGAGAACACCCACTCGAGCACGCAGCCGTAGGCGTAGTGGTTGAAGCTGTTCATGCCGACGGGCCCGAAGCCCGCGTCCTTAGTGTAGCCGTTCCAGCGCTCCCACACCGTCGTCGCGCCCTGGTCGACCGAATAGAGCCAGCTCGGGAACGCGTCCTGAAGAAGAAGCGAATAGGCAAGCTCCGGAGCACCCGCCTCGAACGTGAGCGTCGGCATGAGGATGGCCGTGCCGAGAAAGCCCGTCTGCAGCCTGTTGCCGTGCGCCTTGATGTTGTCGACGAGGTCGCGCTTCGTCGCCTCAAGCGCGGCGGCGTTCCCGCAAAGGCCGAGCCTGATCATGTAGAGGTCGTTGCACTGGCCCTTGTATTCGTCCTTTATCGTGCCGTCGGGCCCGACATACGCGTCGGCGAACGCGCGGCGCAGCCTGGCCTCCTCGTCGGCATAGTGGCGCTCGTCGTCGGCGCGCCCCGTCGCCGCGGCCATCTCCTTCATCAGCATCGCCATCCACACGCGGAAGTACGCGTTCAGCGGCTTGATCTGCCGCGGGTCCATCGCGTCGCCCGAAAGGTCCTTCTCCAGCTTGACGTGGTGCTCGAACGCAAGCCAGTCGCCGTGGTTGATGCGGTAAGGCACGGCGTCCGACTCGAGGAACTTCATGTACCGCGTCATCGAATCCCACGACTCGTCCACGAAGCGCCGCTCGCCGTACCACTTCCAGAGACGGTACGGAATGATCACGCCCGCGTCGGTCCATCCGGCGCTTCCCCAGGGACGATGTATGGTGTGGCGCACGTTCGGCACGAAGCACGCGTAGCATCCGTTCGTGCGCTGCGCGTCGCGCAGGTCGGCCAGATACTTCCCCAGAAACTCGCGCGTGTCGGCAAGATACGCCGCGCTGTTCATGAACACTTGCGCGTCGGCAGTCCAGCCGAGGCGCTCGTCGCGCTGCGGGCAGTCCGTCGGCGAGGAGATGTAGTTGGAGAGGAGCCCCCAGCGTATGTTCTCGAGAAGCCTGTTCACACGCGCGTTCCCCGTCACGACTCTGCCGGCCTCCATCTCCTTCGTGACGGACGAGACGGGCGTCGAGACCAGGCGGCGTATCGCGACCGGCTTCGTGGCCGTCACGCCCAGGTAGCGGTAGCCGAAATACGTGTAGCGCGGCATGTAGGACTGCAGTCCGTCCCTGAGCGTGTAGCGGACTCCCGCGTACGCATCGCGAAGCGAGGCGAGGTAGGGCGTTCCGGCTGGGCCGTCGTTGCCGCGAGACTTCTCCCCGTTCGACTCGTTGAGCATCTCAGCCGTGCGCATCACGAGCTCCGCGCCGGCCTCGCCCTCGACGTCGAAATACGGGACCGCCGAGCAGTTCTGCCCGAAGTCGACCACCAGCATCTCGCCCGGCCCAAGCCTGAAGACGTCGCCGCCCGCATAGCGCCTTACGACCTTCGCGACTCCGAACGCGGACTCCGTCGCTCCCTCGGCGCCGCTCACGACGTACGCCTCCCGCGGACGCATCGCGAGGTCGCGGCGGAGAGTCGTCTTCGCCGCGGCCGGCCTCAGCTCTCCGGCGAACTCCGTGTTGACGCGCACGGGCTTGAGCCCCTCGGCCTTCCGCCGCGCGTCGTAGACCTCGCCCTCGTATATGCCCGCCGTGACCACCGGACCCGTGTACGCGGCAAGCCAGCTCTCGTCAGTGCCGACCGTCTGCCTCCCGCCGTTCGCAAGCTCAATGCACAGCTCGCCGCGGAACGCGATCTCCTTGCCGAGCTGCCACGACGTCTTCACGCCGGGCGCCGGACGCATCATCTGGTCGCACCACCAGCCAGGCGTCACCGTCGCTGAAAGGACGTTCGTCGCACCAGACCGCCTGTCGAGCACACCCGTGACGTCGTAGGAGTACACATGCCGGCACTTGCCGCTTTCCGTGGCGCCGGGCTTAAGGAAGTCGTCGCCGACGCGCCTCCCGTTCGCAAAGGCCTCGAACACGCCCTGCGCCGTCACGTTCCACGTCGCGCGGCGGATTGTGCCGCCGTTCACAAAGCGCTTCTCGAACGAGGCCGCCGCGCCAACTACAGGGGGCTTGTCCTGCGGCGACACGAACGAGGTTGCCGCCGTCGCGGAAATCGCGAACAGGGCGGCCCAGAGGCACGTCATCTTTGCTGTATTCATCTTCTTGTCTTTATCCTCTTTCCCGGCTTTGCCATTATGCGCCCCGTCAGCGGACGGCCTTCCGCCGTCGCGAAACGCCGCACGCCCGATTCGAAGCGGTTCTCCTGCCTTACCTTAGATTGTTGTGTAAGTATATCATACATGGCATGTCCGTTGGAAGCCCAGAACGATCCGAAGGCGCATGCAGGACAAGTGCAGCCGGCATCATCCCATTGCTCCATTTCTGCGGACGGCGAGCCACATGCGCGTTTGATACACTTTTTCGCCTAGAACATACAAGACCGCGACAAACCGATTATGAGATAATACGCTCACTGTGAGCATGTGCTACAACAGAGCTGAAACGGCAAAATGACAGGCATTCTGGCAGCGAGCGTCCTTGCGCCATTGTTTCTGGAGGTCACGCCAGAAGTGCGCTCGTCGTACGTTTCGCTCGGCAAGCTGATGGAAGACCGGCCGATGCAGATAACGAACATACGCGCCGGATACGACACCGGCTCGTTCGGGCGCTTCGGTCTGCGCAACTGGGACGTAAGCTCAATCACCGATAGGCGCGCCGACGCCCACAGGCACGCCCTCTATCACACGGAACTCGGCGTGACGTGGCAGTACGACCTTGCAATCGCCGACCGCTGGAAGCTGAAGAGCGACCTTACGAGGTCCTGGACCCTGTACCGCGGATTCGACGACCGGGAGTCAAACCGCTCATACCAGTTCTGGCAGATCGACCAGTCGCTTGAAAACCCGTACATTGTGCCCTTCTACCGGATGCGCCGGACGTTCCGTGGCAACGACTACCTGTACTTCAAGGCCGGCACGAGAAGGAAGTTCAACGTGTGGAGCGGGCTCTCGATAACTCCCTCGGTCTTCGCAGAGGGCGGAAGCTACAGGGCCCAGAAGAGAGTGCTGGGGCGCAAGCCGGACGGAGGACGGTGGGAAAGCGGCGTGTCGTCCGTCTCCTTCCGTCTGGAGGCTGCATGGCGCTTCAGCGAGGAGGTGTCAGTCTTCGCGTACGTCGAACAGTACGAAATATCCGGCGCAAGCGCCAGAAGCGCCAACGGCGCGAGCTCCTACCGGTGCGCGCACAACGACTGGACTCACGGCGGCATAGGCGTCAGAATGTCGTTCTGACCGCCGCGCCGCTACTTCGACACCTTGGCTCCGAGGTCGGAGAGCTTCATCGATATCACGCGGGAGACGCCCTTTTCCTGCTGGGAAACGCCGTAGACGAGGTCCGAACCGGCGATCGTGTGCTGGTTGTGCGTGATGATGAGGAACTGCGACTGGGCCAGGAACTCCTGCAGCTGCGAGACGAATCTGCCGATGTTCGCGTCGTCAAGCGCCGCGTCCAGCTCGTCAAGCATGCAGAACGGCGCCGGCTTGATCATGAAGATCGAGAAGAGCAGCGCCACGGCCGTCATCGTGCGCTCGCCGCCGGAAAGCAGCGTCACGGACTGAGGGCGCTTTCCGGGCGGACGGGCGATGATGTCGATGCCGCACTCTAGTGGATCCTCCTCGTTCTCAAGCAGGACCAGCCTCGCCTCGCCGCCGCCGAAGAGCTTCGTGAACATTGTCTGGAAGTTCTTGTTGGCGGTCTCGAACGTCGTTCGGAACATGTTGCCGGAGGTGTCGTTGAGGTTGCCGATGAGCTCCATCAGCTGGGCCTTCGCGGCGATGAGGTCCTCCTCCTGCGCCTTCTCCTTGGCGTAGCGCTCCTCAAGCTCGCGGCACTCGTCGATGGCGACCATGTTCACCGCGCCAAGAGCGGCTATTTCGGCCTGAAGCCTGCGGACGGAGCCCTCCAGTTCGTCGAGCGGAGGCGGCGCGCCGTCCTTCCACTGCGGATCGGGCTCCCGCATCACCGCGTCGGCGAAAAGCCCGTACTCGTCCTGAAGGTGCTCGTAGACGTTCTGGCGGCGCATTCCGGCCTCAGTCGCCTGCACCTCGAGCTTGCCGCGGAAGTCCTTCGCCTGGTCAAGCGCGGCGCGGCGCTGGGCGACCTGCCTGTCTGCCTCGGAAATCCGGCCGAGCATCTCGGAGCGCTTGCCGCGCTCGTCGTTGATGAGGTCGACGTAGCCGGAGGCTCGCTCCTTGAGCTCGTCCAGCTCGTCAAGAAGGCCGCCCGACTCCTCGGTCAGCCTCGCGATGGAGTCCTCGTAGCCGGCGATGGTCGACTCGCGGCCTTCGATCGCCCGCGCAATCTCGTCCCGGCGAAGCTGCGCGGCCTCCTTCTGCTGGCCGACGAACGATAGCTCCTGCTCCATCTGGCTGGCGGCGATGCGGCACTCGGTGAGCTTCTGCGACGCGGGGATGTGCCTGAGCTCCATCTCGCGGAGCTCGTCCTCGGCCTTTGCGACGACCGCCATAAGGTCTTCGCGCTTCATCATCGTCGTTACCGACGTGCCGGCGCGCCAGACCTCGACTGCGCCGTTGCGGCTAACCTCGCTGTCGTTGACGAGAGAGCCGGTGCGCGTAGTGTCCGCGACCTCGCGGCGCTTCGCGGCGACGTCGTCCCGCTTGGCGTCAATGGCGGACTGCAGGTCTTCGAACTCGGTCTCGGCGGCGGCAAGGGCCTCCTTCGACGCCGCCAGCGAGTCGGTGAGAAGAGTCGTCTTCTGGCTGAGCGACTCGGCCTGCATGACGACCTCTTCCATTAGGCGCCGCGAAGCCTCGATCTCCGCCCTGTCGCGCACGATGTAGCCCTTGTACTCCTCGACGCGAGTGGCGTTGACGCCTATGACCTCGCGCGCGCGGCGGTACTCGCCCTCTGCCGCCGCCTGCTCGCCGGCCAGAGTCTGGAGGCGCTCCTCGACCTCGTGCACGCGGGCGTGTAGGTCCTGAGCGGCCTGCTCGGCGGCGGAAACGGTCTCCTGCGCCTCGGCGATGGCCTTGTCGATCTCCTGCCTGTTGATGGCGTTCTGCTCGAGGTCCTGGTCGTAGGAGTGTATCTTCTGCTTCGAGACGTAGATGTCGAGGCCGCGCAGCTGGTCGCGAAGCTCCTTGTGACGCTTCGCCTTGCCGACCTGACGCTGAAGGGTCGCGATCTGGCGCTTCATCTCGCGCAGGACGTCCGCCTCGCGCAGGAGGTTCTGCTCGGTCTGCTCTATCTTGCGCAGGGCGTCCTTCCTGTCGGACTTGAACTTGGTTATGCCCGCGGCCTCTTCGAAGACGGCGCGGCGGTCCTCGGGCTTGGACGACAGAATCGCGTCGATCTGACCCTGGGCCATGACGGAATAGGACGAGGTGCCTATGCCGGTGCCCATGAAAAGGTGCTGCACGTCCTTCAGGCGGCTCTGCTGCTTGTTGATGAAATACTCGCCTGTGCCGTCGCGGTAGACTCGGCGCGTTATCGTGACTTCGTGATAGTCTGTGCCAAGCTCCTTCTCGCAGTCGGCGAACGTGATGGAGACTTCGGCCGCGCCAAGCGGCTTGCGCGTGTCGGTGCCGTTGAAGACCACGTCGGACAGCTTGGAGCATCGCAGCGCAGTCGGCTTCTGCTCGCCCAGCACCCAGCGTATCGCGTCCGACACGTTGGACTTGCCGCAGCCATTCGGTCCGACGATCGCGATTAGGCCTGGATCGAAATCCAGCCGCGTCCTGTCGGCGAACGACTTGAAGCCGAGAATCTCAAGATGCTTTAGGTACATTTCCGCATATTATACCAAATAAGAGGCCCTTTGGTCTCTACTGCGGGTGTTTTGTCGCGAGCGCCGCCTCCGGCCGGAAAGAGAACGCGCCTTCAATATGGTATAATATGCGCCTGTGGAAATCGTAAAGACAGATGCTGCCGGGCTAGAGGCGGCCGCAAGGGTTCTGCTGGGCGGGGGCGTCGCCGTGATACCGACCGACACCGTTTACGGACTGGCGGCGCACCCGTCGTTCCCCGAAGCGGTTTCGAGGCTGGCCTCGATCAAGCGGCGCGACGCGGCGAAGCCCATCGCCCTTCTCGCAGGCGACGCCGAAGGCGCGGCGAAGTTCCTCGGCGGGCTGGACGCCCAGGCCGAGCGGCTTGCGGCTCGCCACTGGCCGGGCGCGCTGACGCTGGTCCTGCCCGTCAGGTCCGGCGCGGCCGACGGCGAGGCGACTCGGTTCGAGGGTCTGCGCGTGCCAGACCATGAATGGACAAGGAGTCTTATCAGGGCCTGCGGCGGAGCGCTTCGGGTGACAAGCGCGAACCTCTCCGGCTCGATGGCGGCGACGGACGCGGCGTCCGCGCTGGCGTCGGTCGGGCTGAGCGCGGACATCGTCGCGGACGGTGGCGTCTCGCCCGGCGGCGCCGCGTCTACCGTCGCCAAGGTCTGCGGAGGGAGGATATGCGTCCTGCGGGAAGGTCCGGTGGAGTTCATGACGCTCGCAAGCGCAAGCCCGCGCAGGGCCAAGATTCTCGATGGACTGGGCGTGGACTTCACCGTCGAGAAGAGCGACGCGGCGGAAGCGGCGTATCCGGAAGACCCCGAGCGCACGGTGCGCGAAAACGCGCTGGCCAAGGGCGCGGCGCTTCTGGCGCGCGGCAGAAGGCGGGTCCTCTCGGCCGACACGATCGTCTGGCTTGACGGCAGGATATACGGCAAGCCGAGGGACCTGGACGAGGCCGCGGCGTTTCTGCGGGAACTCAACGGGCGCATCCACACGGTCTTCACGGGCGTGGCATACGACGGCAAGACGAAGGTCGCGAGGTCCGACGTGAAGTTCCGCAGGCTTTCGGACGCGGACATAGCGGCGTACGTGGAACTCGTCAGGCCGACCGACAGGGCGGGCGCCTACGACATCGACGAACGCGGCGACATGATCGTGGAATCCTACGAAGGCGAATACGAAAACATAATGGGACTTCCCGTCGGACCTCTCAGGGAATGGGGAATCGTCGGATAGGGGCGCAATGAAGCTAAGACTCAACGGAATAGAGGCGGAATGCATCATCGGGGAGCGCCCCGACGAGCGCGTCCGCACGCAGACGCTCCGCCTGGACGTGGAGCTTGAGATACCCGACAAGGCCGCCGACACGGACGAGCTTGCCGACACGGTCGACTATGCGGCGACCGCCGACGCAATTCGCACCGCGCTCGCGGCGGCGAAGTGCAGGATGATCGAGCACGCCGCAAAGGTGGCCTGCGACGCATGCACCGCCGACGGAAGAGTGACGGCCGCAAAGGTCTCCGTCACAAAGGCGGGTTCCGTGCCGCACATGGAGTCGGCTACGGCGGTCTGGTCTCCCTGCGAGCGCCGCGAACGGCGCGAGGCGGACACGGTCGCAGGAAGGCTCGTCGCGCTGCTCCGCGCGCAGGGCATGACCTGCGCTACGGCGGAGAGCTGTACGGGCGGCGGCGTCGGCGCCGCGATAACCGCCGTACCAGGCTCTAGCGAAGTGTTCGCAGGCGGAGTGACAAGCTATTCGAACGAGGTCAAACGCGACGTGCTCGGCGTGCCCGAGAAGTCCCTGGAAGACTTCGGCGCAGTCTCGCCGCAGGTCGCGACGGCAATGGCCGAAGGCGCGCGGAAGCTGCTTAGGACGGACCTTGCCGTGTCCATCACCGGCATAGCCGGGCCCGGCGGCGGAAGCGCGGAGAAGCCCGTAGGCCTCGTATGGTTCGCGCTCGCGTCGGCCGACGGCACCAGAACCGAGAAGGCGCTCTTCCAGGGCGACCGCGCGCGAGTGCGGGAGCAGGCCGTCGTGCACGCGCTCGGGATGCTCACCGTCGCCGCGGTCTGAAGGCGGAAAGGTCGGCGCAGATGAGAGGGAGGGTCGTCATACTGGCCGCAGGGGACTTCCCGAAAAGGGATGGCGAACCTTGGCGACTGCTCCGCTCGGCGGAACACGTCGTGGCGTGCGACTCAGCGGCGGAGTCGTTCAGGCGAGCGTTCCGCAGATGGCCTGACGCGGTCGTGGGCGACATGGACAGCGTCGGGCGGACGCCCCATTGCAGAGTCGTGAGAGTCGAAGACCAGAACGACAACGACCTGGCAAAGGCCATTGCCTTCTGCAGAAGGGAGCTCATGGACAAGCGCGGCAGTCACGACCTCGTCATCGTCGGCGCGACGGGCCGACGCGAGGACCACACCATCGGCAACGTCTACCGCGCGCTGGACGCCGAAGTGCGCGTCGCAACGGACTTCGGGGAATTCCTGCCCGTGCACGGAAGGCGCTTCCTGAAGACATGGGTCGGTTCGGGAGTGTCAGTCTTCGCGCCCGACCCCAAGACCAAGATGACTTCCCGCGGGCTCGCATGGAAGCTGGACGGCGTGCGTTTCGCCAACGCCTACTGCGCAACGCTCAACCGCGCGTCGTCGGAGAACGTCACCGTCGCGAGCGACAGACCCGCATTCATATACGTCGAGCGCAATCCGCAGGCCACAAGGGCGGCGGTGTCCCTTGGCTCGAACCTCGGCGACAGAGCCGCCTGTCTGCGCCGCGCGCTGAAGGCGCTGGCCGCGCTGCCGCACACGAGGCTTGTGGACGCAAGCGAAGTAGAGGAGACTGAAGGCGTCGACGTCCCCGCACAATTCGCCGAGCTCAAGTTCCTCAACCAGGCGGCCCTTTTCGAGACGACGCTGACGGCGCACGAGTTTTCGCGCGAGATGCACCGCATCGAGAACGCCATGGGACGCGTCAGGACGGTGCGAAACGGCCCGCGCACGATTGACATCGACCTTGTAGACTTCGGAGGCGCCAGGATGGAAGAGCCGGAGCTTACGCTGCCGCATCCGCGCGCCCGTGAACGCGCTTTTGTCACGAACCCCCTCAGATCGCTCGGCGTCGAAATCTGAACCGCGACCGACATGGAGAGAAACGACACAATCGCCGCTATTGCCACTGCGCCGGGACGGGCAGGAGTGTCGGTGGTGAGGGTCTCCGGACCCGATGCATTCTCCGTCGCCGAGAAGCTTGCGGGGTTCGTCCCCGAGCCCGGCCGCTTCAGATTCGCGAAGATAAAGGACCCGATGGCCCGCGGCGGCAGGACTGTGGACGAGGCGATCGTGCTCTCCTTCGCGCATCCGCGATCCTACACAGGCGAGGACGTGGTCGAGATACAGTGCCATGGAGGCAGCGTGACGCCAAGGCGCGTGCTGGAGGCCTGCTTTGCGGCGGGCGCACGCCTCGCAAGGCGCGGCGAATTCACAGAGCGCGCCTTCCTGAACGGGAGAATCGACTACGGGCAGGCCGAAAGCGTACTCGACCTGATAGACGCAAAGACGGAGCGAGCTGCGGACGAGGCGGTCGAAGGCCTTGGAGGACGCAGACGGCGAGAGGCGAGAGAGCTGTACGACACCGCGGTCGGAGTGTCCGCGACAATCGAACATGCGCTCGACGTGTCGGAAGAAGAGCTCCCGGACGGCTTCCACGATTCCGTCTCGTCCATGATAGCCGATCTTGACGCAAGGCTCGGCGATGCGGCGAGGCGTGCGCGCGAGGGGAAGCTTCTGCGAGACGGGGCGCTAGTCGTTCTCGCCGGCCAGCCGAACGCAGGCAAGAGCTCGCTTATGAACGCCCTTCTCGGCGAGAGCCGCGCAATCGTCTCCGCGCGCCCGGGCACGACGCGCGACTCAATAGAGGAATGGCTCGACGTGGGCGGCTACCCGATAAGGCTCGTGGACACAGCGGGCATCCGCGAGTCAGGCGACGAGATAGAGGCCGAGGGCGTGAGGCGGACCGCGGCTCTGGTTTCGAAGGCCGATGTCGTGCTGCTTCTGACGCCGGCCGACCATTCGGACTGCGGGACGCGACTTGCGATAGAGTGCGGCGAACCTCCTGGAGGAGTCGTCGACGTGGTGTCGAAGTGCGACCTGCTGGCCGACGGCGAAAGACGGCGCTGCGGAAGGCTGATGGTCTCGGCGAAGACTGGCAGCGGACTTGACGAACTCAGGTGCGAGATCGCCGCAAGACTGGAGCGGATGGCCGCCTCGGGCGATGCGGCGCAGCCGTCTCCAGGCGAAAGGGACCTGTCGGCTATCATCGAGGCAAGGGACATTCTGCGTCGCTTCGCGGAAGCATGGCGCGGCGCATGCGGACAGCTCGACCTGGTCCTCGCGGCCAATGCGGTGCGCGGCGCGGCCGAGAAGCTGGGAGCTCTAGTCGGAGCGACGTATTCGGAGGATCTGCTGGAAAGCTTGTTCTCGCGATTCTGCGTCGGCAAATAGCCGAGCGGAGCGGGCCGCCTCAGTCAACGGTGTCTTCGACGAAGACGAAGCGGCGGCCGTCGTCGTGAAGCCACTTCGCGCTGACGTGCACCTTCTTCATATAGTCTGGCTGGTAGGCGAAATAGTCCTTGAAGAAATACTGCTCGTGGTCCGCGAAGCAAATGAATTCCCTGCCGCGCACCTTCTCGAAGATCGGCACGATCGCGTCGCAGGCGAAGAGGTTGAGGCATGGCCCGACGCAGAACTTCTTGTAGTGCAGCCTGGTGTCACGGTCGTAGACCGAAAGGTACGTGCCGGCGGTCTTTTCGGTCTCCTCGGTCGGCAGGTGGTTGTAGGCGCATATCGACGAGCTTATCGCGGCGTTGCCGCCGCCGCGCCAGAAAAGCGCAGTCTCGGGCTTTCGGCTCTGCTCAATCCTGAAGCTGTGGCCGTAAGGAAGCGTCGAGGCGTTGCCGGTGTATGCGTACCTCGGTCCGTTAGAGCACCAAACCACTTTCATGCCGAGGTCGGCCAGCGCACGGCAGCCGTCCCTGCTCACCGGTCCCCAGTGCGGAACAACCGCCTTCGCGCACATGCCGGAGTCCGCGAACCTGGCCACTTCGCCGAAGATCATCTCGCTCACCTTGCGGACGTCATCGTAGGACGAGTTCACGAACGGATAGTCGGGGAACTCCTGCAGCGAGTGCATGCCGAGCTTTATCCAGTCGGCGTTGGCCTTCCATTCCCCCTTGTACGCGTCGGTCATGTCGGCGAGAGTGAACTCGTCCATGCCGTAGAAGAAGTCCGTGCGGTAGAAGAGGTTCAGCTGCACCTTCAGACCCCATCTGTCGTGAGCCTCCTTCAGTCCGCCGAGAAACGGATGGTCGAAGAGCGACTTGGGCCTGCCGCGCGATATGTCGCGCAGGAACCAGATGGCGTCGTCGATGAAGAACGCGGCTGTGCGCCCGCCGACAGCCGAGCCGGCGCGCAGCGCACAGTCCCTTATTACCGGGCCGAGGTCCGCGGACGAACCCGCCTCCATCTCGGTTCCGGCTGCGGAGGCGCCGCGGCCCAGCACCGCGAGTGAAAGCGCCCCAAAGCCTGACTTAAGAAAACCCCTTCTGTCCATTTCCCGTACCCTCCCGTCTACCTGATCATTATCAACGTGCCGGATGCAGACGGAACGAGCCGCAGTCTATGGAAATCGAACTGTATCCAGTTTGCCGACGGCGCATCGTAGCACCACGTGAGCTTGTTCAGTCCCGGCAGCATGCGCTCTGCGGGAAGTTCAATCTTAAGCTCCTCTCCAATCGCGACATTGGCGTCAGACCACACCTGGACTCCGTTAAGTTCAAGATGCACTGGCTGATCAAACCCTTCTCGCGGTTCGAGAAAACGCGTCGAATAAACGTAGCCCTGCGGAGCGGTGTGCAATCCCGGGCCGTACGCAACGCCCTCGCCCCTGTCGAAAAGCAGCGACAGGCTGGGATACTGTCTTGTAAGCGCACGTTGCGCGTGTTTGTGCTCGGGATCGCCTATGACAACAGTCTGCATAACGCCCTTGCCCTCGGCGGTCATCTCGCCTTTGCTGCCGTCGTCAATGCCGATCTGGTTGGCTCCGAGAAGCGATATCGCGTCGAAGGACAGCGTTCCGGCGCAGCCTGCCTGGCGCGTTATCGAGATCACGACTTTGCCTCCTGCGTCTGGCGCGAAGCATCCTCCGTTCATGTAAATCGAACGACGCGCCGTGTTCTTGAGATCATACGAGCCGACGTTGCGGCCGTTCGCGGAAATCGTGACTTCGCATCTGTCGCCCGTACCATCGAAGAGCGGCGCTATTTCAAGCACCCTCGCCCTGTTCGCGCTCACGGCGGGAATTGTCGCCGAGATCGTCAGCGTCCGGCCTGACGCAGTGAGAGCCTTTTTCATCCTCTGCCATGGCATCGTCACAGGGTCGAAGACTTCCGCCGCGCCCGAAGACGCGAACTCGTCCGAAGAGCCGTTCCGCACGCCGACGCTGAAAGTCGCGCCGTGGCGCCCTGCCATGACGCACAGCATTTCGTCCTCGGTCAGAAGCCTGCGCCAGCCCTTCACCTCGGCTATGGCGCCGCGGAAAGACTCCGTCCTGTATGCGGCTCCGGCGTGGACATCGTTGCGCGCACCGCCAAGGCGCAGGGCCGGGCTCGTAGCGGCAGTGGCCTGCAGGTTCGTCATAGCGGCGCTGTCGTCAAAGTGGTAGTGCTTCAGCTCAGGGTTGGCAAACGATCCGTTGGTTAGATTGGGGGTGGCGCAGAAGTAGATGTCTCCGTTGGAGAGACCCGGCGTCGTCGGGCTCGGATAGACCGACATGAAGCAGTCCACCCAGCCGTTCGTGCCGATCGGGTTGCTCCAGTTGCCCGTCCGCTTCTGACTGCCGGCGACGTTGAGATATCCCTCGTTCGGCTTGTTGGCATACGTGCGTATCGTGAGCACGTATCCCCTGAAGTTGTTCCACCATCCGTCCGTGCAGCCGTTGAGCAGAAGCGCGACGTTGCAGTTGTTCGCCTCGGCCACTGCGCCCTCCCACTTGAAGCGGACGAAGAAGGTCGCGACGTTGCCCATGATTCCGCAGTTGGCAAGATCCACACGGGAGTTGAAGACCGTGTCCGACGCCACAATCTGCTGCGGGAAGTAAAGACACGTCTGGGCATTCGTCGTGGAAGGCGTCATCGGAGCCGCAACGTCGAGCGTACGAAAGCCCGGCACGTATGCGCCGTATGTCGAATCGGCACTCCACGCCTTGTCGTAGGCGTCTGCCGCATCGGACGCGCTGAACTTAATCGCATTGCCGATCCTGTCCGACGCGTCGACAACGCCGTTCGCGTTCACGTCCTGCATGTCGAGGTCGAACGCCAAGCCGTCGAGTGCGGTGCCGCGTCTGCGGAACACGGCTTGCAGCGAACCTCCGGCCGCGCCTTTCACGGAGACGGTCAGCGTTATGACGGAGCCAGACACGATGGCCGCCGTGTCGCCGGTCCACTCCTGGAACACATATCCGGCGTCGGGCACGGCGGTGAAGGTCGCAGACGTTCCCGCGCTCGTCTGCGCCGTAACGGACGCAGCGGCAGCACCGCCCGCCTGCACCTTGCCACCAGCACCCGCATTCGCGGCGAAGTCGTAGAGACGATAGCCCGCATCGTCGAACGAAACGCTCGCCAGTATCGCGTAGCTTGACGGATCGCCGTTGTTGAAGCGCACGGCGTCAATCGCCGCGTTGAGCTTGATCTCGTCTTCAGTCAGCTCGCGGTTGTAGAGGCGGAAGGCGTTGTATGTGCCGCGAAAGGTCATGTCATCGGAGCCCGTATAGCCGCCGATCACGCTCTGACTGCTTTGGCTGAACGCAAGGATCTTGGTCGAATCGGTCACGTTCACGGTATACTTGGTAGGCGAATTCGGATTCACCCCGTTATACACGTTGAAGGAATACTGCGTACTCCCGCCCTCTACGCTGAGCGTGATTGGCGCCCAGCTGTTTCCTTGCACCCTGGAAGAACTGGACTTGCGCCTCCAAACGGGGTTGCCCGCATAAAAGCCGATGTAACCGGATTCGTTGCGCTCAATGTTGAACTGGTTCTGGGTATTGGGGTTTTGCCCGAAAAGCGAGGTCTTGGTAGTGTTGTAGTCTGTCGGCGTGAATGTCATCTGGGCAGAGAACTTTCCTGCGGCGGCAATCGCCGAGGCAAGACCTGTTCCGACGGTCACGGGCTTGATGCTCGCCGTCGAGTTCACCCAGCCCTTATCGCTCCACGTCACCGCCGAATTGACGGTGCCGTCGTTGCCGTTGCCGGTAAGATCGACCCATGTCGCGGCGTTCGAGCTGTGCGCGGCGTCGTGCCCGGCGTTGTTTATGCCGTCGTACTGGGCGACAAGCCCTTCCTGCACGTATGAACGCGAGGTTATCGCAGCCGAAGCCACACCTGCACAGCAGATCACGGCAAGAGCTGCGGTCGCATTCTTCCTTATCGTGGAACTCGTCATGGCATTACCTCTTTCTGGTTTGTGGTTGTGAAATCGGACGTCAGGCCTTTCGAGCCTCGGCGATGAGCTCTGACCCGCGGAAGAGCAGCCTGCGGTACGCTTCGCCGGTCTGCATCCACGGCGCCATCATGTATCCCTTCCAATGCTCGGGGTTCATGTTCTTGCGGCACCATTCTGCAATCTTGACAAATCCTTCGTCGCCGCCATAGCAGTGCGAGCTGCAGGGAATCGTGTCGTAGCCTGCGTCGGCCAGCGCCTTGAACGTCCAGAGCAGGTTCTCGTAGCGCGTGGTGTTCTCGATCTGGTACGTCCACGGGCTTTGCACGACGCTCTTCGGCATGCGCCTCTCGAAATCGGCGATCTTGCCCTTGCGCAGATAGTCGTGCCACATCCAGGCGCGGACGCCGTGCTTTTCGACCTCCTTCACGAGCCAAAGCGCGTCGTGCCACCAAAGATCGCCCTGCCGGACGATGAGCATCGTGTTGTACTTCTGGTAGTCGGGCATGTGCTCTTCGTCCATGCCGATGTGCAGGAAACGCGTGCCCTTGAAGACCTCAAGCGTGTCGCGGATGACGTCCGAGCAGACCTCATAGTACTTGGGCGTCGAAATCATTCGCGAATACGGGCCGAGCCATGTGCGGTGGCAGCAGGAGAAGTTGAGCTTGGGCACGACCTCGAAGCCCATGCCGTTGAGCCGCCTGACCTCGGCGGAGAGACGCTCGGGCGACCAGCTGCCCTTCACGGCGAGCTCCGGATGGCTTGGGTACCTGAGAAACTCGCCGACGTCCACGACTATCTGGTTGCAGCCGTCCTTCTGCAACTGGGTGGAGAGATCACGCCAAAGGCGCTCGTCAAACTTGACGCGGTCGAGCTTGAGGTAGTCGTCGCCGCACACGAGCGCGAACTCCTCGTCCGTAAGCCTCTTCTTGATGAGGCCGTCGCGCCCGGGCTTGGACACGATGTCGCCCCACATGTTCATGCCGAAGTGCGCGAGGAAGGACCATGCGAACTCAGGCTTCGGCGACGATGCCGCCGACGTCGTCTGCTTCGACGTAACGGACGCCGCAGCCACCGAACCAAGTGCGAAGTACCTGCGCAACCAGCGGCGATTCTCAAGACATGGTTCAAGCGAATCCGGTCTGCCCTCGGCCTCCACGATGTACCATCTGTGGCCGATCTCGGTCGCCATGTAGTCGAAGACGTCCTTCCACGGCACGACCGAGCCTCCGTCGGTTGGCGGCACTCCGAAGACTCCGTCGACCGTCGGCACGTTCTCCTTCAGATGTATGGAGTGGTGTCGGTTGCGGTACTTTCTGAGCAGCGCCACAACGTCGGTTCCGGTGTTGAACGTGTTGCCGGTGTCGACCTGCTGCTGGAGAAGCGGAGAGGCGTCGGAGTAGATCGCGTCCCACGCTGTCCTGTCGCCGTATTTCGTCGTGAAGTGGTGGTAGGTCGTGTGGATGCCGACCTTTATGCCGTACTTGGCGGCCGCCTCCGCAGCAAGGCCCATCTTGTGTCCGAACCTGCGGTATGCGTCCTCGTCGTCGCACTTTGCATGCGGAGTGGTGACGCTTTCCAGTCCTGCCTCGGCGCAGAAGTCAAGCGTACGCGAGAGCTCGTCGCCGACAAGCGCGACGTTGCCGTTGACGTGAGTGCCAGCGCCGACGAGCCCGGCATCCGCGAGAAGCGCCTTTATATCCTTCGCGCTGCGTCCCGCATACCCCGCAAACTCCACGCCGTCGTATCCGGCCTCCTTGAGCGCCGCGAAGATGCGCGCCGGATCGTTCCACAGTATCTTGTGTATGGAGTAGAGCTGCACGGCGAAGAACGGCGCACCGCCTTCGGCCCCGCACAGCCCGCGAAGAGGACTCGCCGCCGCGCCTGCGGCCGCAAGCCCCAACAGTCTCAAATGCTCCCTGCGCGTCATCAGCATATCACTCTACCCTTTCTCTATGTCAGAATTCCCAGCCGCGGCGTATGTACGGCCTCACCATCGCGTTCGCCTCGCGGCTGTCGAACGACTGCCTTTCGCTGTCCCATCTGAGTGCGCCGGGCACGCGTTGGGCTATGCACCCGACAAGCATGCCCTCCATGATCGGCACTGCGTAGTCGACATCCGAGAAGCATCTCGACCCAGTGTCGCGGAATACCGGTCCCTCGCCTTTGATGGCCTCGCAGAGCTCGGAGACCTGCTCGTAGTTCGTGTCCTTGCCGATGTTCTCCGTAGTGCCCTTCCGACGCGGGATGTACGGCGCGACCACGCTTTCGGCGCAGGCCTCGTGCTCCTTCGTGCTGCGCGGCGACTTCTCACCGTCCATCAGCACGACGCAGTTGATTCCGTATGCGTCGAGCGAGGCCATCATGCCCTTCGTACCGACTATTACGCACCCGTTCTGCGGATCGTCGCCAAGCGCCTTCATAATCGGCGCGAGCTTCTCGTCGGACGGACGCATCCCACCGTCGTACCAGTGCATCGTCACGGCGGGGAGCTCCTTCCCTGGCCGCGCCTTCGACTTGCGGGCCGCGTACACAACCTTTACGTGGCTCCGCGACGGATACGCCACGCAATTGCCCTCGGCCTGCTCCTGACACTCGGCGCCGACCGCAGCTCCGAGCTCCGCGCCTCTGAACGGAAGGTTGAGCGTGTGGCACGCCATGTCGCCGAAGGCTCCGGTGCCGAAGTCGTGGAACGCTCTCCAGTTGAACTTGTGGTAGACGCCGAGGATGTTGGCCGCCCACTGGTTCCTGCAGGGCAGCTTCATTCCGGCTGGACGATCCTCGGGATACGCACGCGACGCCGCAGTGCCGAGCCACGAGTCCCAGTCGAGCGCGGCAGGCGCATGCACGGGACGGTTGCGGGAGAACTTCATGGCCATGTCGCCCTGAAACCAGATCGGGCGGTCGGTCCATACGTAGATTTCGGTGACTTCGCCGATGACGCCTTGCTGCAGAAGCTCCACGTTCCTCCTGTGTCCGTGCGCGGCAGAGCCCTGGTTGCCCATCTGCACGATGCAGCCGCTCTCCTTCGCGACCTTGCCGAAATACCGCGCCTCCCAAAGGGTTCTGACGAGCGGCTTCTGCACGTAGCAGCTTATCCCCTGCCTCATCGCCGAGATCGCCTGCGCGGCGTGCATGTGGTCCGGCGTCGAGACGCTCACCATGTCGAGCTTCAGCTTTGACTGGTCGTCGAGCATCCTGCGATAGTCGGTGTATATCGATATGGAGGATGTGTCGAAGCCGCTCTTGTGGAGGAACTCGAGCGACGTGTCGATCTCGCGGCGGTCGACGTCGCAGATCGCGACCGGCAGCTCGCCGTGCTTGAACGCCATGGTCCAGTCGGTGAAGCCCTTGCCACCGGCTCCGATGACGCCGAACCTGAGCTTCTCGCCCGGATGCCTCCCGCCGATCGAAAAGACGCCCCCGCCCGTAATGCAGCCGCCCGCGCCGAAGAGCCCGAGCCCCGCCATACCGGTTATGAAACCACGCCTGCCTGTCTTCATCATCTTGCGTTTCCTCCTTGATTGCCTGCAACGTCAGCACACGCCGGGAACCAGCATCATCGGCTGGGAGAACAGCTCCTCGCCGCTGCCGCCTACCGCCGACGCCTTGACTCGCGCGAACACGTGGAAGCTCTCTCTCGGACCGCACCAGCCGCTGCGTCCCTCCATCTCCCACTTTATGGACGTCGCGCCCTTCGCCTCCTTCACTACTCCGTTCGCCGTTATAACTTTGAAGTCGGCTGGCTTGTCCGTCTCCGCCTCGACGGTCGTGCCCTCGAAGGCGATGCGCGTGAACCTCAGCTCGTTCAGCCCGCGCTTCGCGCCGTAGAAGTTGCCCTCGCGATAGGCCTTGAGGCATGCGTGCGCCGTCCTCTCCTCCGTGACGAGCACGTTCACCCCGAAGGCTCCGTTCGCCGGCCTTATCTTGTGGTCTGGCACAAAGAACCCAAAGCACTGACGCCCCGTAGCCAAGATCCAGTCCCAGTACGCCTCGCTGTTTACGCCAGCCTCAAGCACCTCTATCCCGAGAACACGCGGATCGTAGTCCAGGAGCCTGAGCAGCAAACCGCGTTCGTACCCGGACCAAGACGGATGGTTTATGGTGACGCCGCCGCCGTCAGGATAGATCAGCCCCTCAATCATCCGGTCCACCGCAGTCTTCCAGAACTCTCCTGAGCCGAAGTGGTAGCCTCCGCGCGTGCCGGTCTGGAAACGGTTCTTCTGGTTCTGGTCGAACGTGCCTGACGCGAAGAGCGAGCCCGGAGAGTTCATGTGCAGATGCCCGTGGTTGCGGCCGTTCTCCATCAGAAACGCATGGTGCTCGGCGTTGGGCGCCTCAAGGACGCCTTCAGGAAGCGGACCGAACAGCTTTCCGCCCTCCTTGAACGGATACTGCCGCTGCATCTCCGCAGGCAGCTCCGATATCCACTTGCCGACGATCGCGTTCCAGTCGAACGGGCCGTCCTTGCGCCTGCCGTTCACGACGACAGGGAAGTCGTGGTGGACGCGCCAGTAGTTCTCCGTCATCTTCGAGAGAGGATACCACGGCGCGCTCGGATAGTAGTTGGAAAGCGTGAGGAACTCCACGTGCTTCAGCACCGCGTCGAGGTCCGCCTGCTTAGTGCAGTGGACGTGCGTCGTGCCGCGTATCTGGATGGCGCTGGTCCAGTCTACACCCTGGTACGGACGCCTGTTGCGCCCCTGCACGGACCGGGCCTCGCCACCGACTGCGCCTTCCGCGCGCACCGCTCCGGCCACCGCCGCCCCGGCCGCCGCGACCATGAATTCCCTTCTGTTCATTCTACGGCATCTCCGAAAATGAGTGTTGTTCCAGATTCCGAAGATATTGTACCACACGCCAATCACGCGCGCCATCGGAAACAGTGTTATTTTTGCAGTGCGAAAATGTCAATATCCAGGCATCGTTAAAAGTGTCATCCTATGCGGCAGGAATGACATTTTCCCATGGATGTGGTATAATCCCAGCGTCATGGGTAAGCGTGCAAAAAACGTTCTTCTGCTCGGCGGGCCGTACATGCAGAACTACTACTCGAGCATCACGGCCCTTGCGATGGAGCGCGGCTGGTATCTCGAGATGGACGAGAGGTACAATCCTCCGCGCGGCTGGCGCGGCGACGGCGTCATCGCGATGCTCTTCGACGTGCCCGTGATGAACAGGTTCCTCGACGACGTGCTCTCGCGCGGCATTCCCGTAGTGAACATCATCGGCGTCTCCAACCGCGAGGACTTCGGCCACGTCTTCACCGACGAGTCCGCTCTCGGCAGAATGGCGGCGGAGCACTTCCGCGAGCGCAGCTTCACTCATGCGGCGTTCTTTGCGCCGGAGTGGACCTCCCTTCACGAAAGGCGCTACCGCGCCTTCGCCGACGCCTTCGGCGAGCCTCGTCCCGAGAAATGGCGCTGGCCCGCAGAGCGTGGACGGCCCAGCGACCGGCTTGAGATTGCAGACTGGACCGCGCGCACTCTCGCAGCCGCGCGCAAGCCTGTCGCAGTCCTCACCTTCAACGCCTACAATGCGTCCTTCCTCGCAAGAGTCTGCAACGACCGCCGAATATCGGTGCCGCACGAGGTGGCTATTCTCTCCGGCTTCGAGAACCCGATCCACACCACGCACAAGGACATGCCCATCTCGGCCATACGCCACGACTCCGAGACGATCTGCACGAAGGCCGTGAACCTTCTGCAGCGGATGATGGACGGACGCGCCTCCCGCACGTCGTCCGTCGCGGTTCCGCCTCTTGGCATCGCCGTGCGTCGTTCGACCGACGCGGTCGCCGCCGAAGACCCGGTCCTCCGCGCCGCGATGTCGTACATCTGCACCAACATGTCCAGGCCGTTCGGCCCGGCGCAGGTCGCCGACAAGGTCGGCGTCTCGCTCGACCGACTCAACAGGATAGCCAACCGAGAGCTCGGGCGATCCATGCTTGACGAGATTTCGCGACAGCGCATGAGCGCGGCAAAGCGGCTTATGGCGGACACCGACCTCAAGCTCTCAGCCGTGGCCCACGAGACGGGATTCTGCAACGCCTCCTACTTCTGCAAGACCTTCCGCGAGACCGAAGGCGTCTCTCCGCATCGCTGGCGGTCTGCCGCGAAAAAAGGCTCTATTCCAGCGGCGCGCAGTTGACGCCAGACGCGACAAGTCTTTCCCTCTGCCGCGCCGCACGCCGCCTGAAGTCCTCGAAGCCCGGCTTCGACTCGCCAAGCCACAGCGCCTCCGCAAGCGCCATCATGCGCGGCCACATCTTCCATTCCAGCTCGCGCTGGTCGAGCGTGAACTCCGTCCAGTTGTTGCCCTGCCCGCCGAGAACGCGTCTCTTCGCCTCGTTCGGCACGCCTGCGCACGGATCGAACGCATAGCACCTCTCAAGCTTCAGCACATGCCTGTTGTAGAAGTGCGGATCGTCCGCCAGTCCCTGCGCATAGTCGAGATAGCAGTAGGTCGACGGCGTCATCACCATGTCGTGCCCTCTCATGGCAGCGGCCGCACCGGACACCAGCTCGTGGCCTGCGCCGATGCGAGACTCCCGCCAGATCATGCCCATGGCGCTTGAAGGAACGTCGCCCACAAGACACTCGTCCCAGCCGATCGCGCGCTTCCCCCTCTCCGCAAGAAAGCGCACAAAGCGCCGCGTTATCCACGGCTGCAGCCCCTTCTCGTCACCCACTCCCTCGGCCTCGATCCTTGCGCGGCACTTTGCGCACGTCTTCCATGCGTCTTGAGGGCACTCGTCGCCGCCTATGTGCACGACGTCGCACGGAAACACCCTGCATGTCCAGTCCAGCACGTCCTCCATGAACTTGATCGCCTCGTCGTTTCCCGCGCACAGCACGTCCTTCTCGATTCCCCACGAAATGCGCGGCCTGCGCGACGCAAGCCTTTCCGGATGGCACGCGAACTGCGGATACGCCGCGAGAGCGGCGCATACGTGGCCGGGCAGCTCTATCTCGGGCACGATCTGTATGTTCAGCTTCGCCGCGTATTCTATCACCTCGCGCAGATCCGCCTCGGTGTAGAAGTACGGACCGTAGGCAACGCCGTCGTACTTTTCGGCGTCTGCCGACGCGTCGCCGTAGGCGCGTTCGCGCGGCCTTACGCTCGACGGACGCACCGCGCCGTATCTGACCAGCTCCGGATATCCCGGCACGTCAATGCGCCAGCCCTGGTCGTCGGTCAGGTGCCAGTGGAACCGGTTCAGCTTGTGCCGCGCCATCAGGTCGAGAATGCGCTTGACCGCCGCCTTGCCGAAGAAGTGGCGGCTTTCGTCCAGATGGACGCCGCGCCAGGCATATCGCGGAGCGTCCTCTATCTCTACGCACGGAACGACGCCGCCGTCGCCGACGGTCTCGACCATCTGCCTGAGCGTCTCCAGCGCGTAGAGCCGTCCGGCGTCGTCGCCGAAGACGACCTCGGCGCCGTCCTTCGATACGGACATCCTGTAGCCTTCCGCAGGAATCCCTGAAACGCGTCTGAAGCGGACGGCATCCTCCAGCCTTCCGGTGAACTCGTACACGCCGCCACGCTCCACGATTCCGAGCGGCCTCGGCACGATATCCGTTCCCGCACAAGCCGAGAGGGCGGCCAGCCCTGCGGCGCACGACGCGGCGAAACCAATACTGCGCATGTTCTTTCCTTTCCGACGGGACTCCTCCGCCTACCGCACTAGTCTAGCAAAATCGCCATTGCCAATCCACGCGAAACGATGTTATTTTTCGCCGCCGAAAATGTCAGCATTCCCGAAGCGCAAATCTCGCCCGCTTGCCCGACTTCGCGGAATGCAATCGCTCTTCCGGCATAATCAGGCCCTTCGGGCAGCACTGCGAATTGGTTGTGCCGCAGACTGCCCTATGCGAACGCAAACTGCAATATGCCTGCGATCCGCCTTGAGGATCGCCCTTCTACTTCCCGCCAGTCGCGCCTTGGGCGATCCAAGCGCTCACTTAGGATCGGCGAGACCGTTGCGAAACTGTTCGAGGGACTTGGCGATCTCGTCGCAAAGCGCACCCACTACCATACCAATGCGGGACAACATTATCTGCGTCCGTCTCAGCTTGCGAATCGGTTTTGGTTTGGTTTATTGCAATAATAATAGTTGAAACAACCATGCCTTTGTCTTTTGCTATAATTATCGCATGCAAGATTCACTGGAGCAGAATGCTGACACGCGATTCGAAGGGCTGCGCTACAAGTCCGAAGGGGAGCTGCACCGCGACTTCCACGCCTCGATTCTCGACGGCGCGAACTACCTGCGCGACAACTATGGCGAAGACGCGTTGCGGGAAGTGCTGTTCGAAACCGGCACGAAAGTCTACAAGACCCTGCACGAGAAGCTTGTCGCAGGCGACCCGTCGGAATTGCTCGCATGGTGGCGCTACTACATGGACCGCGAGGGCGCGGACTATTCGCTTGAGGAAACAGAGACCGGCGCCGTCCTGACGGTGCGCAATTGCCCGGCGATGATGCATCTTGAGCGCAGGGGGATTCCAGGCGGCAAGGGACTCTGCACGGCGACTCGCATGCTCAACGAGGCGTTCTGCTCAGGTTCGCCGTATGAAATCGTCCTGGAGGAGACTGGCAGCCGGTCCTGTCAGCAGACTCTCAGGCTTAAGGCCACCTAACCCCATACACCTCTCCACTCACTATGATTCCCAGCGACCATTTCGTGAAGTTCTACAACGAGATATTCAAGTATCTCGACCGGCGCGGAGGCGACGCCCTTGACCGCTACTACGCGCGCGTCGCCGACAGGCGGGCCTTCTTCACTCTCGATGCGTTCAGGCGCGACGGTCTGAAGGGAATGTACGAATACTGGGAGCGCATCCGCATCGAGGAGAACTGCGACATGACGCACGAGTACGACCAGACGTGCTACCACTGCCGCATGAACACGTGCCCGTCGCTCTCCAAGGTGCTGGACAACGACGCCGCGCCGTGCAAGCGCTACTGCGACCACTGCCCGGGATGGGTGGGGCGCGTAATCGCCAGGGCGAACCACTTCATGGTCTATGACATCGTAGGCCGCGAAACGCCGCGGTGCGAGTTCTGGGTGTTTCGCGACAAGGCGCTGGCCGAGGCCAAGCGCGCGGAGGTCGCAGCCCTGCGCGGCGACGACCTCGTGAGGACGAATTTCTAGAACGGGGAGTCTCGTCATCATGATGCATATCGTTCCGCGCTTCTTCGCTTTGTCCGCATTCGCCGGCCTTGCGCTGGCGTCGTCCGCAGCCCCGCTTGAGACCGAGCAGAACGGCGACCAGAAGCGGAGGTACGTCGTATGCGTCGAGGGCACAAACTGCTGGACTCGGCAGGCCGGCATGGCGGAGCTTCCCGGGTCCGCGCCCTGCCGCGGACGGCGCTGCGAGCCGGTGCCCGTCGTTCCGCCTGAGGGTGCGCGGCTCGAGCCCGTCGGCGACCAGCACGTCGCGCTGAAGGACGCCGCCGGCAGACCGCTCTGCTACTACCATCTTGTCACCGACCGCTGGGTGAGGGCCGGCGAGATGTCCTTCAAGAAGGGATTCGGCCCTGTGGCATGGGGAGTTCTCGGCCTGTACTTCCTTCTCATGGCGGGGATGGCGTGGTACTTCATCAGGAAGAAAAAGACGGCTGACGACTATTTCAGGGGCGGCGGCAAGGTTCCTTGGTACGTCGCAGGGATGAGCATATTCGCGACGATGCTCTCTTCGGTGACGTTCCTCGCCGCGCCGGCGCAGTACTACATGTCCGACTGGCGATACTTCCCGATGACGATCGGCATCTTCGCGCTCGCTCCGCTCGTGATCCACTGCTACCTGCCTTTGTTCCGCCGCCTCAAAGTGGCGAGCGCCTACGCCTACCTCGAGCAGCGCTTCAACTCGGCCGTGCGCCTCTTCGCGTCCGGGGCGTACGTCGTCTTCATGATCTCGCGCGTTGCAATCGTGACGCTTCTCCCGGCCCTCGCCCTCAACGCGATGACAGGCGTCTCGATCGACGGATGCATCCTGATCTGCGGCGCGGCGACGATCGTGTACTGCGCATTTGGAGGGTTCGAGGCGGTTGTGTGGAGCGACTTTGTGCAGGGCATCGTGCTCGTCACTGGCGCGCTCGCAATCTTCTTCGTGCTCCTGCGCGGCACGGACGGCGGCGTCTCGGGCGCATGGGAAATGGCCTCCGCCTACGGCAAAACCACGTTCCTCGACCTTCGCTTCATGGCGACGGAGCCGGTTCTCTGGGTGGTGCTGGTCCTTGCCTTCATCGAGAACCTCTCCTCGTACACGAGCGACCAGTGCGTGATTCAGCGCTACATGTCGGTTAAGGACGAACGGGCCGCCGCGCGGTCTATCTGGTTCAACGGCGTCTTTACGGTCCTCGTGAGCGCGCTCTTCTGCGCCATCGGAACCGCGCTCTGGACGTACTACCGCAGCCATCCGGAGATGCTCGACCCCGCGCTGCCGAAGGCTGACAGCATTCTGCCGTTCTTCATAGTCTCGGGCCTGCCGCCCGCGCTCGCTGGGCTTGTCGCCGCCGCCCTCTTCGCCGCGACCGTCTCGACGCTTTCGGCAAACCTCTCCAGCGCGGCGACCGCGCTTACGGCGGACTTCGTCCTCAAGTTCCGCCCCTCCACCACGCCCGAGGCACAGATGCGCTGGGGGCGCGCATTCACTTTCGCGGCAGGCGTTCTCGGAATAGCGGCGGCGCTTCTTCTCGCGCACACCGACACCCGCTCGCTCTTCGACAAGTTCAAGGAGTTCATTTCGGTGCTTGCCGCCGGACTCGCCGGGCTCTTCTTCCTCGGCGTGTTCGTGCGCCGCGTCGGCGGCAGGGCCGCGGTCGCGGGGCTCCTTTTCAACTACATCGCCTGCTTCGCGCTTCGCTACGCGCCGCTCCCCTTCGAGCGTCCGCACGTCTTCCTTGTTGGCGGAATCGGGTTCGCGGTCTGCGTCGCCACGGCGTGGCTGCTCTCGTTTGTCCTGCCGGACGACTCCAGCCGAAAGGCTACATGCAGTACGATATGAGACTCGACGTAAAAGCGACCGCACTGGCCTTGGCGGCGGTTGCGGCGGTCTGCGGCGGCGCTAACGCTTCCGTGCAGTCGCCTGAACGTGCTGTCACGCGGGGCTCCTGCCCGGTGTTCTCGCCTGACGGCGGACGCATCGCCTTCCAGCGTCTTGAAGGGAGCGTCTTCAAGATCGGCGTCGTCGCGTCCAGGGGCGGCGACGTCGAATGGATAGAGGAAGGTCCTGGGAACGCGGCGTATCCGGAGTGGACGCCTGCGGGCGGGCTTGTGTACATGGCGGGGCACGACACGGAGACGGCCTACGAGGCATGGCGCGGCAATTCGAAGAACGGCTACGGGCTCTGGCTCTGGGAAGGCGGAAAGAAGCGCAGGCTGACATCAGGCCGCTGCCGCGACTACACGCCGTCCGTTTCTCCCGACGGGCGGAAAGCCTATTTCGTCACCACGCGCGGCGTTGCATCCGAAAGCGCCTCGTTCTCCAAGGCGGCGTCCTCCCGCATAGCCGAGATCGACCTTCCCGCAGGCGGCGAGCCGCGCATCCTCATGGACTCTCCGAACGGGAACAACTCAGGGTTCGTGCAGCCCGCCGTCTCGCCGGATGGCTCGCTTCTCGTCTGGGGGCATCTCGAGGACTTCTTCGACAAGTGGCGCATCTTCGGCGCACGCATCGACCGGTTAGACAGGCGCGAGTGGTGCCCGGTCACTCCGCGCGGCCTCGCGGCAATCGCGCCGCGCTGGCATCCTGGCGGAGACATCATCTGCTTCAGCGGATTCAGGAAGGGTGATCCGGGCTGGGGCGTGTGGGTCGAGAGCGTAAAGTCCGGCAAGGTCAGACGCCTTGCGACCGGCGAGAATCCGTGCTTTTCTCCGGACGGCCGGTCCATCGCCTACGACCGCGGCGGCACGATCTACGTCAGAGCGTTCGGCGCAGACGACATGCCGGACGAGACCATCCCCGACGTTCGCTGCGACGCGGAGCCGGAGAAAGTGCTCTGGTCGGCGGAGAACGTCGCCAGGGAGACGAACTTCAACACCAACGGCACTGAGTTCGCCTTTGGAACCGACAGGACGATCTTCACGAGGGTCAGGGCCCGGCTCGACGGCTCGAAGGATCTCCGCCAGCTCCTGATCTGCGACTACGAGGAGCACGAACTCGCACTCCAGACTTTCGTGAGCTACGCCCTGTGCTTTTCGACGCGCGATTCCGCAGGACGCTACCTCGCAATCAGGCAAGACCGCAACGATCGGCCCGGCGAGCACACGTTCACCGCAATCCGCACTGCGGACGCGCTGTACCTCTCTGTTGACGGAGCGCCGCCTACGGTCTCGACGACACGAGGCAATGTGATCTCGCTCGGCAAGATCAGGCGCTTCGTCGTCGGGCGCGGACTGAAGGCGGGCGAAGCCGTCCTGAAGGCGGAGGTCGGAACGGGCTGGCCCAGCGACGTTCCGAAGTCCAGAAAGAGGGAAGACCTGTTCAAATGACGAAGTGCGAAGTCGAAACGGGAAATGTGTTCAGGGCCGCGCTGCTGACGGCGGCGTGCTTGGCCCCTTTCTGCACGCTGTCGTCCCCGCGCCCCGTCCAGCCGCCCAAGCCCTTCTCCGTCGTCGCATTGGTGGATTCGCTTGATTTCGCCAAGACCTACGACATCGAGACGAAGACAGGAACGGTGCAGGTGCTCGAACACGTGCTGCTCACGCACGCGGACGACATCTGGTGGCGCGACAAGGGCGGCGGCAGGATGCGCTATCCCAGCGAATGCGAGATGTGGCAGATCTCGGAGGCTCCGTTCGACAAAAGGCGCCTCCCCAGCGAAGACATCTACGGCTGGCTCAGGCTCGAATCGCCGCGCGGCAACGAGTTCCCGCTTGTGCGCAGGGAGTGCGCGAAGCGCGGACTCGGCTTCGGAATCCACACCACGCTTGAGGAGAACCACTGGTATTCGCCTCTTTCCTCGAACTGGACTCTCGCGCATCCCGAATACTGGAGTTGCCAGCGGGACGGCGATCCGTGGATGGGGACCTGCTCGATCATGTACCCCGAAGTCGTCGCGCACAAGCTCGAAATGGTCGACGAGCGTCTCGCCCTCAGGCCGCAGAGGATCATGCTCGACATCTGGCGCAATGGCGCGTGGACCTGTGCCCGAGAATATTCGGCGCCTGCGCTTGAAGAGTGGAAGCGTCTCTACGGCGACGAACCAGCGCCCGAGGCAGAGGATCCCCGATGGCAGAAGATGGTCTTGGCGCATTTCGACGACTACATAAGGAAGTTCTCCGCGAGGTGCCGCGCGGCGGGTGTGGAGTTCATCGGCGGATTCGTCGGCATAGACGGCAAGGACGACTCCGCCCTTCGCAGCCGCTACAAAGGGCTAGCGTGGCGCCACCTCGCGAAGGAAGGCGTGCTGGACGCAATCTTCGTGATCAGCGTGAAGTACGACCCGAAGGATCCGTTCGGCTCCACCGAGCGCATCTACCGCAACGTCATGGCGAACCGAGGAAAGGCTGAGGTGTACTTCCCGCTGGCTGCTTACAACTTCGAGAAATGCAGCTACCACGAATACGCGAAGCTCGCCGGCGTGAGCAAGGCGGAGGCTGCGAAGCGGCTCGTGAGAATGGCCCGCGACGTCGGCGCGCGAGGTGTTGTCCTGGAATGCGTGGACTACGGCAACTACTCGCCGGAAATCTGCGCTGCCATAGCCGAGGCAATCAAATAGCCCTTCCCCCGCGCCAAGCGCGTGTCTGTACAAAGTGACGTTCGGGGCGGAATGACGGTAGGGGCCGCAAGTATGTTTTGTCTAACCCGAATCTCGCGAAAAGGCAGTCACAACGCCTCAAAAGGCCATGACGGGGGCTAGTCCCCCCTCAGTTCATAGCATATTGTCGTCTCTAGGCCAAAGTGGTTGCGCACTTTCGCGGGATAGCCATGGCGGCTGAAACACACAAAGGGGCCTCAACCGCCATAATGGGCAGGGACCGTACGTCGGCGTTACGCGCGGCTGCACGGCCCGTTGCCCGTCAAAAGTCAGCGCCAACCAGCGGTGCTGCCGCCGAATTTCTCTGTGTAGCCGCGATAGTCGTCCCTTCCGGCGTTGAGCTTGCTTGCCTTGAGGAGCCAGGAATAATACCAACCCGTTTCAGGATCTAGCGGATCAATGGCGACAGCCTGGCGGATGGCCTCTGCAAACGCCGCGCCGTTCTTGGCTCGGCTGTACAATTTCGCGTGTGTAAGGCGCAGCTTGGCAAAGCCCCGCACCACCAGGCGATGATAATCCTCCCTCTTCCCGTCCGCTCCCTTGCGCCACGATTCGGCCCGGCGCTGTGCAAACTCCTTGTTTGAAAGGAGACGCTTCGTCATCCAGTCCCAGAACTCGGCGCTTTCGCGCACCTCCGCCTTCGAAACGGCGCCGGACTTCTCCGCGTTGAGCTTCGTCACAAGTCCGTGCGGCGTCATGTAGTCGTACATCCATTCAACGTGATAGGACTCCTGGACGTACATGGCGTGCTTGCCCTTGTTCTTCTCGAAGACATGCTTCGCGAGAATTTCGTTGAGCTTCATCACGGCGAGAGTACCGGTGATCGTAGCTTTGCCGTCGCCTATCGTCACGGCATCGCGTGCATCAATCTTGCCGGACTGCACACCCTCCACGAACTTGCGAAACGCATCCCTGTGTTCGTCTTCGGAGGGGATGGCGCACTTCTTGCCGTACCTCTCGCGAATCACGGCCATGTAGTTGCCGTCCGCAAGGCAGTTTTGCGTGACAACGGAGACGTCTGGCCGCACCCCGTCGTTCAGGACGAGCGTCTCTGGGATGTAGCGTCCCAAGTCGGTTCCACCGAAATACAGCGCGTCCTTCTCCAGAGGTTCAGGATACATCGGGTTTGGCGGCGGCTCCTCCGAGTAGTCGTCAGACGCGAAACCGAAGAGTCCGTCCGCCCCTTCGAGTATGCCCAGTCCGAAATCAGACACGGCCTTTTCGCCCGCATCGTCGACGAAATCCTGGCAGAGCGCCGCGATAAGCGACGGGTTGCGGTTGTATTTGGAGGCGGAGCTCCAGTTGTCCTGGTCATTCTCGTCTTCGGCCGATGCGAGAAGCGTCCCTGCCGCGGCGAGCGCTGCAAAAAGATTCCTTAAGGTGAAGTTCATTTTAAGCTCCTTTTCCGTTTGAATCATCAGTAGATAACCGTCGTCTTCTCTCCGAACGCGCGGCGAACGCGCGCTATCTCATCCTTGTCCTTCGCCATCGGCGTACCCGAGATGTCGACGACCTGCACGTTGGACAAGCCGCCGAGCCCCTCGGGGAACCGGACGAGCTTCGGGCATCCGGCGAACGAGACCGTCCGGAGTCCGCCCAGCCACTTCCAGTCCGGGGAGATTTCCGCGAGCTTCGTCCTGCCGACGTCCAAGTCCGTCAGCTCGCCGAACGAGCCTGACGACGGCATCCTCGTGATCTTGGTGCTCCTTGCGTACAGCCGCCTTAGCTTCAACTGGCTGAGCGTTTCGACGAAACGGCTACGAGTCTCACCTGCCGCGTCCGTGAAGACGCCGTCGTCAAGAGGCGTGTCGTTCATGCGCAGATAGCGGAATGAGCCAAGGCCGATCAGTCCGTCGGGGATCCGGTCAACCTGCGTACCGTCCAGATTGAGATATGTCAGGGAAGCAAGATTGCGGATCTCGAGGGGCACTTCTTTTATCGGGTTCCGCGCAAGCCAGAGCCACCGGAGCGTCTTCAGACTGAAGACGGACGGGGGAATTGCGTCAATGCCCGTCTCGGAGAGATCGAGCGCACGGATCCCAGTCAGTCCCTTCAGGTCCTTGGCCGTCACGCCCTTTGCCCCGCGCAGATAGAGCCGCACGACCTTGGAGCGATCGCACCTCCTCAGCTCATCCAGCGAGGTGACGGTCAGTCCGTCCTTCTCAAGACGCGACTTGTCCACATGCCATTCCTTTCCGTTCACGGCGGGTGCAGCATCCTCGTCCTCGCCAAGCAGTGCCGCGCAGAAGTTGCCGGACTCCTCCAGCATCATGTCGTTCAGCTGCGCGACCGTGAGGCCCTTCACGTCGGACTTGAGCTTGTCCGCCACGACCTTCGCGCCGGCGATGTCGCCGCCGCGCATGTGCAGGCGCAGCGCGGCGTTCAGGAGGAGCAGCTTCTCGGCCTCCCCCGCCTCTGCGTCCGCAAGCGCGACGAGCGCATCCGCCCCTTCGCCCGGCTTCAGCCCCCCGGACCTGAGCTTGTCCACGATTCCCATGGACAGCTTCTCCACCCTTGGCCGCGCCGCTTCCAGCGCATCCCTCGTCGGCAAAGCCCCTGCGCAAAACGCCGCGCAAATGGCCGCCACAACTATCAGACTCTTCATTTCGTATTTTCCTTTCTCGGCTATCGCCGCAATCAAGGAAACGGACGCAGCGCAAGCCTCTGACAAGGTTTTTTCAAAAAAGTTTTCAGCCGTCCATCTCGGACTCTATTGCGGCGACCATGCGCGCGACACGGCTCTTTGTCTGGTACACGACGTCCTCGGAGACCCCGAAGCGCGCGGCAACGGACTTCATCGGCTCCTCGTCGACCGCGTAGGCCCGGAATATCGCCTTGGTCTTCGCAGGCAGCATCGTGCGCGTGAGCACGTGCTCCACCGCCGCCTCGTGCCGCGCCAGTCGCCACTTGGCGTCGATGAGCGCAACTGTCTCCGACTCGACCGCAGGCTCGACCGCCGCGTCATCGTTGTCCAGCGACACCATGCGCCCGCCGCCGCGAGCCTTCGCCGCACGCCAGAAATCTATCACCTCGCGCCGTATGAGCGTCGCGAGATAGCTCCTGAAATGGCCTGCCTCGCCAGAATAGCGCCCCGCGCGCAGCACATCGACGAGCTTCAGCAGTATCTTCTGGGCGATGTCCTCCGAGTCCGCCGCCGCGCCCTGGCTCTCCGCGAACTTGACGATCGCCGGCTGGTACAGTTCGAAGAACCTCTGCCAGGCGAACTCGTCAGACCTTTCGGTCATCTCGGCTGCGAGCTTGACGAGAAGCGTGCATGGGGTCTCGGGGAACGCGGACATCAAAGACTCTCCATGAATCGCGGCGTCGCGAAGAGTCCGTCCGTAAGTCCGGGACGCCGCCTCGGGGACGGCTTCGGCGGTATCTTCGGAAGAGACCGCGCAGCGATCTCCTCCTTGCGCGGCAGAGGCTCGGTCACGGACCCGGAAGGCTCGTCTGCGCGGGGTATCCGCGTCGCAAGCGCGAGTGCAAGCGCAATCGCCGCAACTGCCGCGGCTGCGACGGCTGCGGCGACCCGGCGCCAGGCTCTGCGCCCGGACGCGGATTTCGGCCCAAGCGACTTCGCAAGCGGTGCGAGCGCGGACGCACGACGGGCTGGATCGGCGACGAGCATCGCGCCGAGTACGTCCGTCCAGTTGTATTCGAAGGAATCCAGCATGTCGGCGAGCCCGAGCACGTGCCGGCCAGACTCCCGCGCACCGCCGACGCCAAGGTTGGGGTCGTACCACACCCCAGTGAGAAGGCGGAAGAAGCTCGCTGCGAGCGCGTAGGCGTCAGACGCGGCCGAGGCCGCCTCGCCGCAAAGGATTTCCGGAGCCATGTAGCCGCGCGTGCCAAGCACATGCCGTTCGGATGTCGTTCCCGTGAGCATGGTCTTGGTGACGTCGATTTCCTGCCGAAGACGCTCGTCGCAGACGCGGGAGATGCCGAAGTCTGCCAGAACGGCATGTCCCGAGGAATCGACGAGCATGTTGTTAAGCTTGACGTCACGATGGACGACCCCTTCGGCGTGGATGTAGTCGATGACGGAGACAAGGTCGCGGAACCAGAGGGCAAGCCGCTCCTCGTCGGCCTCGTCCGGCATGACCTCGGCAAGCGTCCTAGCACGCCCGTACGCGTCGAGGACGAGGTTCATCACGAGATATGGGCGCTGAGTTCCGTCGTCAACGCCGAAGTCGCGGACCTTGACGAGGCGTGGATGCGAGAGACGCGAGAGGAGCCGGGCTTCGGCAAGGAATCGACGGCGGTAGAAGTCGGCCTTCGAGCCTTCGGCGGCGAACAGCTTGACGGCGACGTGTGCGCCGTCTCCGTCTTCGGCTTCATACACCTCGCCCATGCCGCCGGCTCCAAGCCGACGCAACACGCGGTATCCGTCTATACTTTCTCCCGCCTCCACTTCGAGGGACAGTATACCCCATCGCCCGGCGGATTGTCAATGCTGTCAGCATTTTGTAGCATATTTCGCATCGCTATGGCGAACCAACTGCACTTGTTGGCTTCCATTGATTCCCTGACCACGGCTCTCCCCTACCAGCATTTCCGTCCAATTGGCGGACGAAGGGCACGGCAATCGCGCACCTTAATCGGTCCCGACGTGCGTGAACGGAACTTGCCCAGCGCATGTACGCGGCATTCCCTAACTGTGTACGCGGCATCCCCTGCCTGTGTACGGAGGCGTTTTGACGTCACTTCTGTGGTGAAGTGACGTCAATATACCATTGAAGTGACGTCACTTCTATAGTATAATGACGTCAAAACTCTACCGAACACGCATAGGAAACGCTGCGTACACGGGTAGGAAAGGTCCAAAACACGCCTAGGAAAGCGGCGAGACACGCCTGTTACATTGCTAAAACGCCCCTCCTAGCGCCATTTTTCTCAAGCTAGTTGTACCTTCTTTCCTGTTACCTGTTCCGCATATGCGGCAGCTCAGTCGTTCACGGCCATAAGGGCGGACTGTGCTTTTCATGATTTCGGCGTTCTGGAAACGAAATGCCTATCGGAAAGCACTGTCATGTTCTCGTCTTTCGTGGAAAGCGAGAACACACGGAACGTGTCGCCGCCTGGCGCGGCCCGAACGACCACGTGCCCGGGCGGCATGATATCGTCGCCATATGCGTCTGCCACGCCGCGCCGGATGTCGGCGATGTCGCCGAAGCACACAATGCGGTCGCCAGAGTACAGCTCGCGGGAGCACATGGACGAGAGAGACTTTTGGTCCACCATCCCCGCCTGCCAGACGCTTGAAAGATACACCTGGGCGCGGACCTCGCGAACGAACTCGTGCCGCATTCCGAAGACGCCTGCGTGATGGTTCGTCTTGCACACATCGACTGGCCCGGTCGCACGACCGATCATTCCCTCCCAGTCCATCTCCCGTCCGTCCGGTCCGACCATGGTAAGCTCGTTGTCGCCGCCCGAATAGAAGGAAAAGCGCCCGTACCGTATCCGAATGGCCGACGAAAGCCTGTTTTCGTGAATGGCGTCCCTACCAGTCCGGCGAACATGCGCTGCCGCCGCGTCGACCACGCCACCGGCTCCGTCCCACACGACGCCGTTCGCCGCGATGTTGCGCACATCGAACTGCGGGAACGCCGACGCGTCGTGCAGAAGGCGTATCTGGTCGTTTGCGCCGACTTCGAGGCGATGCGGCCTCATTCCCTGCGCGACGGCGTGGGGAATCCACTCGCGCATCAGCCTCAGCGCGCCAGGGTCGGGGTCCAGCGCATATTCGCCGATCTTCGGATACTGGTGGTCGAAGTAGTGTCGAAAGAAGAAGTCCTCGGCGACAAGCGGGATTCCGCAGACGACGCGCCCGTCAGGAGTCCTCCTGCCTCCGAACGCGAGGTCGCCTGTGTGGTCGCCGTGCCAGTGCGACACCATCGCGTAGTCGATCTCGCGGCGTCCGAAGGGAACGACGCGCCGGATGTAGCGGCTGACCCACTCGCCTCCGTAGCGCGATCCGTCGGGACGCGGCGGAACGTCCTTCATGTACTTCTCGTGGTGCGTGTCGCCGCAGTCGAGCAGCATCGTCGTGCCATCGGGAAAGATGAAGAACGTCTGCTCGCCGACGCCAGTGTGGATGAAGTGAATGTCCAGCTCGCCCTGGCGCCAATCGGGAAGACTGTGGCCGACGCAGGACCGCGACTGACATCCCGCAGGGCCGAGCGCCAGCGCGGCGGCGCCGGACGCTATGAACGCCCTTCTGCCAATTCCGGAGCTCATTCCAGCACCCTCACGACGTGGATCCAGTTGACTCCGGTTCGATCGCCCGGCTTGGCGGCAGCGTCCGCGAAGGAAAGCTCGGCCGAAGGCGCGTTCGCAGTGAACACGATGCGGCTGAAATTCACCCTGGCGTCACTCTTCACGCCATGCCGTGTCTTCGCCCGTCTGTCAACATGCGTCCAGGAACGCTCTTTCTGGATGTCCACGCCGGTCAACGTCGCGTCGACAGCGATCCTCTTCGGCGAAAAGCGGTGCGCCGCCGCGTCGTCGGCGTCGAAGGAGACGAACTGCAGCGAATACGTCTCGCCCGGAACTAGCCCAACGATCTTCTGCGAAAGACGATTAGGGACGTCTCCGCGCTCGAGGACGGCGAACTCGTCGCCTACGCCGTCTGCGCCTCCGTACAGTCCCAAGCTGCGCTCGCCGAAGTCCTTGACCACGCCGACCGACACGGCGCCGGAAGCCGTCCAACCTTCGAGTCCCTTTCTGAAGTCGGCGTTCTTCAGATGGCCCGGACGGCACTTCAGCCCATGACGTTCGCTGAGCATGTCCGTGTTCCCCTCGACGCAGTAATGACGCAGAAGGCGAAAGCACCAGCGGAAAGCGTCCTCGTCGAGATAGTAGCTGCCCCAGTAGCCCGCTAGCCCGAGTCCGTCGAAGGCCGGGTCGTTCGCAAGCGCGTTGAGCTGCATGTCCAGATAGTATCTGTAGTCAATCTCGCAGTGATGGTGCAAGGACAGGATCGGCGACTGCACGAAGTTGCCGAGAACCATGCCCATGGACGGCGCCGCCGACGGCCACGCGGCCAGGTACCTCCGCATCTTCTCGCAGATGTACGACTCTATGTACACCTTGGCAGCCTCCTCGGTCGAGCGCGACCTGCAGTACGTCTCGGTGATCACCATGCCCCTTCCTAGCGAGACGTTGGCGCAGTCCGAGAGAAACTCCGCGTCGAATATGCCGCTCATCGGCTTGCCGACGAGCCACGTGTATATAGAGCGTTCGGGCCTCGCGTCGAGGTCGTATTTGCGCAGTCCCAGCATATACAGCGCATTGACTTCGTCGCGTCCGCAGAACTGCTCGTCGCACGTAACTCCGTCAAAGCACGGGGCCGTCATCGCGGCTGCGGACGCCAGCCGCGCGGCTATGTCGTCGGCCGATTTCGGCTTCGTCGTCATGAGATTGTCAAGCCACCTGCGTCCGCTGGCGCGGTAGGCGGACAGCTCATCCGGTTCGGACGGCATGGCGCCGCCGTTCATCGTCGTCACGGCAGGCAGCGCATACCTCTTCTGAAACTCCCAATCGAACGGTTCAATCTCGGCGATGCGGCTAGGCCTAGGCGCGTAGTTCAGCAACTCGGGTATGGTGCGGACGCAGATCTCGTCGCCCTCTGCGATGCCGTCGACTTCGACGCAGTGATCGCCGGGCTCCACTTCACGGAACGTCTCCTTTCGCCCGGAGGACGAATCGATCACGCTCCGTCCGTCCAACGAAACGGTAAACGATCCACGGCTTCGGACCAAAATGTGGACCCACTTGCGACGAGCCACGCCGAACGACGTCGTCTCGTGCGA
>JAEEGL013154940.1_pt1 | contig 36979 bp, 31 predicted proteins | sample 9134231 | NCBI WGS metagenome assembly JAEEGL01 (sample SAMN16246548, study PRJNA631951) | gut metagenome | biome: gut microbiome; feature: rumen; material: fiber-attached | host: Bos | place: Iran: Karaj | collected 2018-10 | reverse complement strand
CTTCCTTGTCCCGCCATCCTTGGCGGTCCATCCCTGCTTTATCTATCCCGGCCACAAAACAGCGGCCTCACTTCAAAGGCGCCCGATGACTCTGCCTGCATATTATCGCATGGAGTTTATCTTGCAACATGTCATCATTCTTGATCCTCATTAGACTGCGATTCCATGAGTTTCGCTCCCCTGTCATTCTGAGCGCAGCGAAGAATCTTCATAAATGGGCCGGCCTCCTATGAGGTACCGGTCCTTTTTATTACCCTGCCATCTGCATATCTCCATGCTCAATATGCAGGCAGGTCACTTGCGCCTGTTACGTTCGGCTCGCTGTTTTATGTGACCGGGATACACATATCACATCCGTCCGGGACCGGGCGACAGTGTGCGTCCCTGCACACTGTCTTCCTTGTCCCGCCATCCTTGGCGGTCCATCCCTGCTGTATCTATCCCGGCCACAAAACAGCGGCCTCACTCCAAAGGCGCCCGATGACTCTGCCTGCATATTATCGCATGGAGTATATCTTGCACCATAACAGAACAACAAGGAATCATCGGGATCTATGACCAAGCGCCCGCAGAGTGCTACCCGGGTCATAAATCCCTCATCAGATGCAACAAGGAAACAGCAGAATCTATCTCCCAAAGCCACCGCTGTGTACACCCCCGGCTTCACTTCAACTTCTCATACGCTTCCCGGGTTTCTTCCGCGGTGCTGCCGCTGATGTAATAATCTTCCCCGCTCTTTGTGGTTATATGGATGTACGCTTTCTGAGGAGGAACCAGGAATACCTTGCAGCCGTTCTTTCCCTCAACATAGAAATCACCTTTAAGAAGGGTATCCATGCCCACGCCGGCAGTACGGCTCATCCGCAGCTTTGTCATATCTTCGCCGTATTCGATATCAGCGATATCATCAAAAGATATAACGTATTCGTCACGCAGCTGATGGCAGACCAGCTTCCCGTCATCAAGCTGTAGACGGACAGGCGTTGATTCCAGCATACCCAGCCACACTATAGAGAGAAGCGTTGCAACCAGGCTCAGGACCAGAAATACACCTACTATCTTCCCGCCGGGATGCGCCATATTGATAGTGGATCCTATACCTGCATGTTTCTCCACCATCAGGCGTCTGTCGGTAGGATTATAATACAGCATGCCTCCCAGCCAGTATTCGTCGTCATCCGATATCAGGGAAATCTCTTTATGATAGTGCTCATCTATCTTTATATTACTGCGGACGAAGATCACCATCTCCGCCATGATCACTGCCACATACACGCCTATGCTGATCATCACAAACATATCCGACTGTCCGAATACAAACATGATATACATTATTATCAGGTATATCGAATTGAGCCACAGAAAGCCCACGACCATATCAGCCAGATTCTTCTTTTTTGCCCTATTGTAATTTGCATTTATATCACTGTCCGCAGAGATTACCGTATTCTTCATGTTGTCCATGATATAAGCGCCAAAGGTGATGATAAGGCCCGTCAGCCAGTATGTTCCCATCACTATCGTAGCTGTAAATCCGCCTGTATGGATATCCTTAAATGTTATCACCTTAAGATCCGCAAGCACTGCCAATACCACTACTGCCAGTCCCACAGCGTTGGGGATGATCACTCTGACAGCCTTAAGGGCGTGAACATTCCCGGCCGTCTTCAGATCCACAAGATTTATGCCTTTATCCGATACGATACCGAGCTTTCTCTTTAAGCCCATCATCTCCCTGTGCCCGATAATGAAGGGGACCGGGAGGATGCATACTGCTACAAAGATAAAAACAGTCCAGATAAAAGTTTTGAGTACAAGGCCTTTAAGCAGCAAAAGAACCGCGGCTATCGCGGTACATACCAGAGATATGCAAAACGCCTGTTTCCGGCTTCTCTGCACTATCTGCTCCACTTCGTCTGCTGCCGGATCAGCCTTAAACTCCGGGCGGTTGTTAACTCCCAGCACAAGTTTGTGGTCCTTCCACTTTTTCGGATACATATATAGAAACATGATCCAAACGGTGGGTACCAGACATATAAACATTATCAATCCAAATCCAAAACCACTCATAAATCTCTCCTTATCAACAGGATCCTTCACCTAATAAGGGACGACAGGCAAATATCAATCCTGAGAATCCTTCCCGTAATACTCTTCTACCAGTCGCAGCAGCTCCTGCTTTGGCACTCCGGAAAGCCTGGCCTCGGAGACGATACGCTTAAGCTCCGTCTTGTTGGTATCGCTTATGCTGCCCTGCTTTTCGATCTCCATCCTTACCCTGGCGCCGAATTTCCGGTCCGTCATGATATAGCCTTCCATCTTAAGCTGCTGGTAGGCTTTGCTGACCGTCATGGTATTGATGCCCATCTCCAGTGCCAGCGCCCTTACCGTAGGCAGCTGTTCGCCGGCTTTCAGCTCTCCGTCGGATATGCCCATGACTATCTGGTTTCGTATCTGCTGGTAGATAGGCACATCAGATAATTCATCTATCCTGATTATCATACCGGTCCATCCTTTCTTATCATATATTTCTTCCTCACTATCGTCTTTTTGCCAAAGACATCACTCTCTTATAACTCAGCGCGGCCAGCAGCGAAATAAGCAGTATGAATCCGCCGGCCAGCAGCTTATGATCCACATACATTCCCAAATATACCACGCCTGCAATAACTCCCATCCCGACAAACATATTAGGAAGAAGGTAAACCGATACCGCAGCGCTCTGCTTTACCACTTCTATCTCATTCTCCCAGTCAAGACGCATATGTCTTACGCCGCATACGCAGCCCCAGCAGGTAGAAAAGGCAAGAAGCGCAAATCCCAGCAGAAGATCCAGTATCGTTTCAACCAACGGCACCTTTGCGGATACGCAGAAGCATATCGTGGCAAATACCATAAACGGAACCGTAAGATACATATTAAACAGCATCTTCCCTTTATACAAGGTTTTTTTCTCGATCGGCAGGCTCTGTACTATCCAGTAATTCCTTCCTTCCAGTGAAGGAGAGCAGGCACAGGTACTTACCATACCCAGGAAGAAGTAGATAAAGAAGGGAATGGCCGGCCTTAGGATCGCGGGATCCACAGGTGCTCCCGAAGTTATCATCTCTACTATACGGTCAAATCCCATTACCAGCGTGATGATCGAAAATATCGTGATAAGAACTTCTCCGAATCCGCCCTGTACCAGATAAGTCGTGGACCCGGTCATGCGTCTGAATTCCTTAAAGGCAATGGTATTGAGCACAGAGCGTTTCTTCTGAGTGCTGACCTTGTAATCCTTCTTTGCGGCATGGGACTTAAGCGCCGAATTGATACTGCGGTATGAACCTCCGACTATCATAAACACTAAGACAAACAGTATGATACTGACACCCGTAAGCAGCAGTATGCCCGATACGGAAAGCTTTGTAACGGCTTCCGAAAACCAGCGTGCAGGCAGGAATACTCCCGCTGCATTGTCGATGGCCTCTTTGCTCTGCTCAAGAGCATCCTGCACTTCACCGTTCTTGACAACCGCCTCAATGATATAGCGCAGCATGAACGCCAGGATACCTACCGCAAACATCAGTACCGCCTGGATCAGATTGCTCTTTTTGAAATGCGAACCTATCCACGCCACCACAAAACCTATAAAGGATGCCAGCAGCATGGGTATTACCGGCAAAAAGAATGACAGCACTATCCATATCGGATATACACAGACCGCCGGCTTTTCATATACCGCATACCCTATGAGCATTGCAACGGAAATGATCATATACCAGGGCAGACTGTTGATATACATGTACATAAACTTGCAGGCAGCAACGGTCTTCGTACTGAAAGGAAGGGACATCAGCATATCGTATTCCTTAAAGTTGAACAGATAGCCGTTGGTCTTAAAAAATGTAAGTATAGCAGCCAGCGCAGCAACTATCATCGCACACATCACAGGGATCGAATCACTCATGCCGCTTTTTCCGAAGCCCATACAGTAAAGGATCCCGTAAAACATGATCATGAGATATAATATGCCGAATCCGACCATACTGATGACTGCTTTTCTCTTCTTCTTTTTGTCAGTTGAATACTTACAGATATTCATCTGACTGGTTGATAAAAGCAGTGTTTTGATAAGAAGTATACTCTTATTCTTCATTTTCTGCCTCCAGGAATGCTTCCTCAAGTGAATGACCTTCCGTTAATTCTTCCATGGTCCCGCTTGCAACTATCTTTCCCTTTTTAATGATAGCCACCTTATTACAGAGCTTCTCCGCCACATCCAGTACATGGGTTGAGAAAAATATCGCCGTGCCCTTTTCGCACATTTCGTGCATTATCTCTTTAAGCTGGAAGGTTGCTTTGGGATCCAGACCCACGAAGGGTTCATCCAGCACCATCAGCTTAGGCTCGTGGATCAGCGCCGATATGATAGCCACCTTCTGCTTCATGCCGTGTGAATAGGAGCTTATCAGATCTCCCAGTGCATCCGTGATCTCAAAGGTATCGGCATATTTCTTTATGCGCTTCTCACGGTCCTCAGCGCTTATATCAAAAACATCTGCCACAAAGTTAAGGTACTGTATGCCTGTCAGGTTTTCGTACAGGTCCGGATTATCCGGAATATAAGCGGTTACCCTCTTGCAGGCCATGGGGTCATTTTTAACGGAATGGCCGTCTATCAGTATCTCGCCTTCTTCAAAATCCAGCACTCCCACCACCGCGCGTATCGTTGTGGATTTGCCGGCTCCGTTATGGCCGATAAAGCCGTAGATATCTCCGCTCTCAACATGAAGCGTTACATTGTCGGCAGCCTTCTTCCCGCCGCCGTAGGTTTTTGAATAGTTATTTATCTTAAGCATTTTCGCTCCTCTCTGAGGACGAAAGGACCGTCCCCGCGTCTTCATTCTTATCTTTCCTGTACAGCAGGAAGTATGCTCCGAAGAAGGTCAGGCTGCCGGATATGGCAACTAACAGCTCCGAAGCCCACGCAGATACACTGATCACTCCCACAATCTGGAGTCCTGCAAAGCCGTCTATCAGTGTATGGATCAGTATAGCCAGCGGATACAGCCAGAATTTCTTCTTATCTTTGCAGGCGTAGAATACCAATACTGAAGCGCCGATATGATACATTACCGCAAATATCCTTTCAACTATATTGAGAAACAGATCTCCGGCGGAGAATGCCGCCAGCTGCGCTGCTATGGCATATCCCTGAGCCACGCTGTCCGGACCCTGGGCCTGTGCCTGCTCTATCAAGGTCCCAAAAGTTCCCGAATTGATCATAAGAGCATAGACACTGTATGTTACATAGGATATACCCGCGACTAATATCACTTCAATCCCGCCGTGACCTATTCCGTGTGATATCGATGTTTCACGATTTTTACGGTTCTTAAGCAGTGTCTTGTATGCAACAAGCCTTCCGGTCTCTTCAAACACTCCCGGGAAGAGTCCCACGACCAGCGCCCACAGAATGGGATTTGCATCCAGGAACTGAGCTGCCCCATGGTACGGGAGTCCCATCAGGGTCGGGAAAACCAGAACATTCTGTATAGGCTTCTCCAGGATCAGTGCGAAGAGCAGGAACGTTGCTGCGCCTATAAGTATGGTCGATATCTTTTCCTTCTTCTTCACCTTCCAGATGATAGCCATCACCAGAGGTGCTGCGAAAAATATCACCGTTCCGATGATCAATAGTGTTAACTGTGATGTTCCAACCTTTGTGAATTCCATGATCTTCATCTCCTTTATATGAATGCAGGGTTGAAAGTTATATCACTTGTATATATTGTATTACTCTGTCTAATACAATATATACACTAAAAAAACAGCCCTGTCAAGACTGTTTACAAAAATATTGCATCCATCACTGAACAGCTCATCATTGGGCATAACATAAAAAACGCCTTCCGATAAATATCGAAAGGCGTTTTCACTCACATACCTGTAAAATTAATCCACAGTATACCATTGCGACTTATTGTAATCCACTACTATAGTTTTTCCTGTATAATTAGCACCCAAAGGAGTTATCTGGAATACATTCTGCGCTAATTTTTTGATAGTAGCATCTTTCTTTGATACTTTCGTCCATTTACCAACGCTATAAGAAGTTATAAAAGAAGGCTGTGTAGTATCGATCCTGACACGTAATTCTACACCGGTAACTTCTGTAGATATAAGTATTCCGTTTCTATATGTTCTAAGAATCTTTTTAAACATTTCAAAGCTATTGGTATCAAATACAGTATACATATCCACAGGTGTGATCGCAAACGGGATCTGGGTCTTTTTAGAAGCTTTATTAAACAGTTTTACAGCTTTTTTCAACAACTTAAGGTCGCTGCCTTTTATTCCGTACTGCTTTGCAATTTTGCCGCTTACGGTTGCCTTGACTGTAAAGTACGAATCCTGGATAACATCCTTATTCTTTTTGGGTGTAAATTTCCACTTAAAAATATCACTGGATACATTTCCCATGGTGGAAAGCTTATTTGCTATTGTGTATAAGCTGCTGCTTGCCATTACTACACTGGCTTCAAGATCATCCTTTTTGGGCTTTTTCTTAGGTATCTTTTCTACAGGTTTTATTTTTCTTCCGCGATAGCTTATGTCATGATAATATGATACTGTAGCATTTATCTGATATACGCTACCCTTTATTTCTATTGTTTCTTCAGAAGATACTTTAAATGGAGTCTTATTTTTTCTAGATATATGAGCGGGATTTGAATCAGCATAATAATCTAATTCAGCTTCATCATCTATTACAATATCAGATGACATATCAAGCGCACTTACCTGATAACCGCTTACATAGGTATACTCACCATCTTTTTCAATAACAGCATCTTCAAGCCCGGCATCCATTAGCTCCTCTGCTGTCTCCTCAACAACAGCATCTTCTGCAACAACCACATCCTCTTCTGCTACAGCTTCCTCTTCTGCTACAGCTTCCTCTTCTGCTACAGCTTCCTCAGCTACTTCTTCCTCTGCAACAACTTCATTAGCTGACACTTCAACATCATCTGCTGCAACTACAGGCAGAACAGATTCAGTCAGCATCATGGCTGAAAGAACAAATGCCAATAATTTTTTCTTCATTGTAAAACCTCCCTTATAACTGTGAAAACTTACGTTTTCAAACCACAAATTCGCCTGCATTATAACACAGCGTGTTTATTTCTTGCAAGTACAAAATTAAAATCCTTCGCTAAGACACTTCCCGTCAGGCGGCGTCACCCCGCAAACAGTATGTTATCAAACAGATCTGCGATATCCACGCCGTCTATGCTCTGGGGATAGCTGAGTGGCTGGTCCAGCTCAAAGCGGACTATGCTGCCATCCTGAAGCTTAAAGTCTACCCAGCTCTGATTATCCGTCGCATAGAAGTACAGCTTATCTTTAGCTTTTATCTTCACTTCCGTATAATCATTGCTGTCCTCGGAATCCCTGGCCATCACTGCCATATCCTTTTTGGCGGTCAGACCAAATCCCGAAATACCACCCATATCTATTATATAGTAAGGATCCGTACTTACAGGCTCTCCGGTCCGGCCGATATAGTAATCTTTATACATATCGTACGTAGACATCAGATCCCCCCTCTGATAGATGCGGAATTCATAGGGATCGGAGGGCACGCGGTTATAGAAGCCGCCGTCAAACTCCGCTATAAAAGCGGGATCATTCTCATTCAGGCTGTAGATCCTTATGGTCTCGTAATCATTCTCGTGCACAACATTCACAAACATATAATTGATATGTCCTATGGTGGCTACCCATACATCTGCATCAAAGCCGTAAAACTCATCCTTATAATCGGCTCCGTTAAGATGGTAATACAGGCTCATGTTAAAATCATCATCAGAAACCGCACCCGCCAGGAAGTCTAAGTCCGTATGAGGCAGCTTTCCAACAAGTGCCCTGCTGTTCACGATGTAATCCTGTGCGCAGTCTGTATACTCTTCTCTTACCAGGCCGGGATAATCTTCATACTTTAAGGTGACTACCTGCATTCCGGAAGCATAGGGCCCCAGCGTATAAACCTGGAAATAAAAGCTTATGCCTTCATATCCCAGGGAAAACTGCAGATCCCCGTCATCCATATACATCTGCGATATGGTGCTTGCCAGATCTTCCGCATCATTAAAGACTTCTTCCCCGTATTCCTCGATCAGCCTTTCCTGAAGTATACCGGGAATCTCCAGGATCTGATCGCCTTCCAGCACATCATCTATATGGAGTTCCTCCCCTGTAACGGAATCATATACAGTGGGTACAAAAGTATATATACCATGGGCTCCGCCATAATAGCCTTCATAATCAGTAAGGATACTGGTGACTACGGTATCAGCCCTTTCGATAAAGGTACTGTATTCCTCTGTCATCTCCATGGGCATTCCGTTAGCGGCGTTTTCCTCGCCCATTTCTACCAGATCCCCATACTGCTTGCCTTCCACGCGGTCATACATATCATCGCTGTATTCTTCTATCACCGCTGCAAGCTCGGGCAGATCCTCTTCCAGAAGGGTTATCTGGTCTGCCTTCGCATATGCCAGGCGCATATCCAGATCCTTACTGTAATAGACATTGCTTATGGGATAGCATTGAAACTCCAGCTGTCTGTATTCCGGTTTTTCCGCCACGGGCTCCGGCTCGATATCGGGCTCGGGAGTAGGCGTCGGCTCTGCTTCCGTAGGAGCTGCTTCCTCAGTGGGGGCAGGCTCTTCCTCTCTGTCGCCTATGCTCCCGCGGCTGGGTCCGTCATTTGAGGTACAGCCTGCCAGAAGCGATAACGACAGAGCTGCTGCCGGCAGTACTTTTAATAATGTATTCTTTTTCATAATCTCCTCCGATTAAAACTTTTCAGGCTTTAAACTCTAACACTTTTATTATATAATGGCAAGGCATGAAATATCCGTAATCTGAAAGGAATGAGATAATATGAACGACAACAAGAAATCCTTCGGCGTAAAGGAAATCGCAACTACCGCATTACTGCTGGCACTATGCATAGTGAGCCAGGTGTTTAAAAACCTCAGTGTTTTTATCACCGGTCCCATTATCAATACCTGCATAGTCCTGACCGTGCTCCTGGTGAATCTGCCCTGTGCACTGGTCCTCTGCGCGATAACTCCGGTCACTGCTTTCTTTATTGCAGCATCACCGGTCATGCAGGCAGTCCCCGGCATCATACCTCTTATAATGCTTGGAAATGCTGTTCTGGCTGTAGCGGCTTATTTCCTCTTTAAGCCCGCTGTAAGCTCTTCGGAAAAACCCATCTCCGTAAAGTCCGTGATCATGGCCGTTGTTTCTTCGGCGCTCAAGGGACTGGTGATGGGACTCACCATATCCCTATGGCTGCTGCCCACCTTTATCCCGGCAGAGAGCCCTCTGCGTAATAAGATGAGCACATTCCAGATGACCTTCAGCCTGGTACAGCTCCTCACAGCCCTTATCGGTTTTGTTTACGTATTTATCCTGCTCTTCCCTTTAAGGAAAGCGATCAAAAACAACTGATTTATACGAAAGAAATCTGCTTATCCAGAAGGGATTTCGCCTTTACTTCATGTATTACATCACCGGCTTTTTCATTTACCGTATCGCACAGGATAGGCGATGCGGGATCATATTTAGCCATGCTCTCCTTCACCTTCTCCGGGCTGAAATTTGCATAGCAGTATCTGCAGCCGTGGCCGCAGGTATTGTAGCTTCCTATCTCACGGCTCTCAACGCACTGGCATTCCGCTCTCTGTGAGGGATCCTTCTTTACCTTGATCTTTCCGCCGCAGATACGCTCGATCACACCCTGGTCTATGCAGGCGTTATGCTCGATGCCTATGGCTGCCAGATCTATCTTCTCTGCGCATGTTGCCAGCACCATGTTGTTCTCTACCGTAATGTCATGCATCTTCCGCGCCAGATCCGTCATGGACTCAACGCTTTCTTCGCGGATATTCATATCTTTCATATTCTTCTGGATCTTCTGATAAAAATCCACGAAGCTGATGACGCATTTCTCCGTATGTCCTTTAAGCGCCGCCGCTATCTCGGAGAATGCGGTCAGATGATAATCCGCAGTATATCTCTCATTTATCGCAATAGGATCGTAACGCCATATCACTTTTTCCGGCCCTATCTTCTCTGACAGTTCGATAAAGGCAGGGATCAGCTTTTTCTTCTTGTCAGGCAGATTGGCTTCCATATCCTTTCCGTATCCGGTAAGGGTAAACTGGAAATAATATTTATAATCCTTAAGCTCATCCAGGCGCGGTATCATGGGTATGGGGTTCTTGGTCCAGAATACTATACAGTCCACCACTTCGGGATTCAGCGGTATCTTGCTGATCTGGTGCGCATTCAGCGGATTGCGGCTGTATACGAATCCTTCCTTTATCCTTCTTATGAACCACTCCGAATAAAAAGCCGGAATATCTGTTTTTCTGCTGGCACTTATTATCATGTATTTCCTCCTATGCCCTGCGCGTCAGTTTGATCACCTGGAATCTGGAATAGTGAACCCTGCTGATAGGTTTTCTGGGTCTGTTAACGTGTTGACCCATCAACTCCATAAATCTGTTAACCAGATCATTCACCTCTGTATTTCTGCAAAAATCATTATTCATCCTTGCAATCTCAGAACCGTAAATACCATCATTACGCTCATTTAGATACGGTGCATTAAAGCGGTATACCGGTATCTCTCCGTCATCAGATACCAGACCTGTAACATTATTATTGCGATCACATCTCCCGCAATAAGGAGAACAATCCATCACCCTGCTGTCCACATCAAACACATTATCCTCGTTAAGAGCATTGATGACTCTGCGCGCCACTTCCGACAGGTTCTGCTCTCCAACCCCGTTATTATCCACAGAGCTGGCACTGTGGGAAATACAGATATAATATTCCCGCCGGTTATATCTGTTATCTTCAGCAAAACACCCGTTGCGTACCGATTCCCGTAAAGACTCTTCTATACCTGTACGGATCTCATCGGAAACCTCATTTAGGAATTTCGCAAAACACATGGCTCCCAGCCAGTGATAGTTCCTTTCTCCACGCAGGAACTCTTCAACACTGATACCCAGCTCCCTGGTTATGGGCCGCCGCATAAAACAGTTATTCAGGGTCTGATCGCCATCCGTATTGCCTGCAAATAAAAATGCCCATCTTGTCATATCCGTTCCGTGATAAGTCAGGCTTAAGTCTTCGGGCAAAACCCCCGGTTCTTCTTCCTGTATCCTGGCAGCCGCATAAGTCAGCCCCCATGCATCTATCATGGATCCGCAGGCTAATGATGACAGTCCGAAAATAGCATCCCCGTTTATTTCTTCCCCTGCTGCAGCATAACTGCGGAGCACTGCATCATATATCACCGAATACTCAAATGCATAGGCGTATCCATATCTTACCAGATACAGATCGCAGAATACCTGATCCTGGTAATCATCCGCCTCCGGCTCCTGTCCTCTGGTATAATTCAGTTTTTGGTACTCGGTCATCACATGCTCTATCCGCTGTGCATCACCGGACTCCAGCTCATTTATCAGCCGCTGGGCTGCGTCCCTTATCACATTATCGAGCATTGTAAGTAATTCTTCTTTCATACATAACCCCCTTGTCATAGTATGCCGGCTTCCCCGGCTCTAAATCCTACAAAAACGATTATACATTCTATGACATGATATCGCAAGGTAAGAAGGCTCATCCGCCACCCTGATATTTGACAGTATAGCGCAGAATTATTATAATTACGAAATCGAAATGGTCATCAGGACCACAGCATTTAAAAGGGAGAGATTATGAAAAGGAAAAATTTATGGAACAGAGGACTGGGACTTCTTGTTGTGCTGCCATTAACATTTTCACTTGCAGCCTGTGACAGCAGCAGTCCCTCCGGAAGAGATCATTATGAAGATGAGGAGGAGGATGAAGAAACTCCTACCCCCACCAAGGTAGTCGAAGAGACCCCTACTGAAGAAGCTCCTACGCCGGAGTCTGATAACACCACTGCAGCCAAGCCCGATTATGACGCGATCTACGCCCCCATACTCGAAGAGGTTCTTGAAGCTGTCCGTGACGGTTACGACTTTGATAAGGATTACAACTATCTGTCAACCGGCATCATGGAAAGATGCATGTATGGTGACAAAACCTTACTTCTTGACAGCATCGGATACATGATAGCAGATATAAGCGGCGACGGCGTTCCCGAGCTGCTGATAGGTGAGATCGGGGCTTATGACGAGCAGGATAAAAACGGCAGCGCATATATATATGATGCTTATACCTGTGCAGACGATAAACCCGTAAGCGTTTTTGAAGGCTGGGCGCGTAATTCCCAGCGCTGGATGGGCGACGGAAAGTTCTATAATACCGGTTCCAACGGAGCGATGTCTTCCACTTACGGCCAGTTCCATTTAAGCGCCGACGGAACCGAGCAGATATGGGATGACTTTTACTTCACCACCGACGAGAATGGGGAATTAGCCTATTACCATAACAATACCGGTATCACCGATCCCGCCACTTCCGAAAAGCTTGACATAGACGTTTCTGATTTTATGGATACAGTCGAAGCTTTTGAGGTGAAGCCCTTAACCTTCATGCCCATAGGCTATTATAAAGGCACTTCTTCCACACAGAGCAGCGGTAACAGCAGCAGTTCGGTTACTTCCAAAGCCGACGAGCCCATCGTAGGATCCTGGAATCTCAGGAGCTATGTAAATATGAGCGTAAGAAGTTACGAGATATTTGAAGACGGTACCTGGCTGGCTGTTGAGTCCATGCCTTCCTATCTTATTGACGGTTCCTTATCGAAACTTGATAATCTCAGCGGTACCTGGGAAGAAGGAAATGGCGGCAGCGCCGGTTATAATGCATACAACCTGCTGGACGAAAACGGCGATGTTTTTATGCCTGTCCTGGTCTATGATGAGGACGGAACTATGGCAATGAATACCGGAGATAATGTGATATTCTACTACAGCGATCCCTATATCGATCCCGAGATCGTGGGAACCTGGCTTACCCAGAAGGGTTCAGGCATAGAATTTGATGATAAGGGTAACTGGAACTATTATGAAGATGACGGAACCTGGCAGTTTGGCGGTCACTGCGTAGTTACCGGCGAACCCGGCGGCATCTACCTGCGTCTTCATACACAGGCAGGCGACAGCGGAAATACCGTATTCGCAGAAGGCGAGTTCTACATGAACAACACCGGCTACAATGTTATCGACATGAAGTTTGCTCCCGGATTTAAAGATATCATCGCAGAGGAAGCTTCACTCTCAAAGAGCAGATAATTTCAGGCTTTCAGGTATTCCATAAGCAGCTCATAATTCATGGCTGCATCATGATAGCCCTGAAGATAAAGTACTTTCAGTTTCTTAGGATCTTTTTCGATACGTTCGATATCAACCAGCTTCTCGGGGCGGAAGACAAAAATCTTTCCTTCCGCTTCGAGACGCTCTATAGCATCAAGAGTCTTGTTATAGACTATATGCCTGCTTTCCATAGCTCTTCGAAGTCCCGGATATTTAGGATATTTCATCAGCATCATCTGGCGGTTTACCAGTGACTGGGGTTTCTTTCTGTATTCAACGGGTCTGGTGAGGACCACCACGTTCTTTTTATTACCGTCACGCATGGAATGCCGCAGCGGTATCGAATCTGCCATGCCTCCGTCAAGATACAGCTTTCCGTTATATTCCACATTCCGCGACACCAGCGGAAGGGATGCGGACGCCTGTACGGCGGTGATCCCCTTTCTCATATTCTCCATGCGCAGATATTCGGCCTTACCGGTCTCTATATTGGTAGCAACTGCATAAGCCTTGCCGGGCCACTTATCCGCAGTGTCATAATCATAGGGATCCAGCTCATTGGGGATAGTGTCATAACACATCTTTACATTAAACAGATCACCTGTGGTCATAAAGCTTTTCATGCTGCAGTAGTTTTCATCATCAAGATAGTTTATCGCTACCCTGAAAGCCCTGCCCGGCTGCTTTGAGATATAGCTGCATAGGTGACAGGCTCCGGCCGATACGCCGTAGCTGTGGTCGAACCAGAGCTCCTTCTCCATAAAAAAGTCCAGTATTCCTGCGGTGTATGCACCGCGCATTCCGCCGCCTTCAAGTATAAGACCTGCTTTTATCATTTCCATATGGTTTATCTCCCGCTGTCTACAGCATTCTCTTCCGTCCGCTGGTTCATTATCAGCATCTGCAGACGGTTCTCAATGTTCGCGCGGCTCACATCAGGGTCATAATCCAGAGGAAGCAGTTCTATATCCGGGAACATCTCCTTAAGTTTCTTACATACGCCGCGGCCTATAACGTGGTTAGGCAGGCAGCCGAAGGGCTGAAGGATAACAAAATTCTTGCAGCCGTGTTTTGCATTGTAGATTATCTCTGCAGGGATCAGTATGCCTTCACCGGTATCAAAGGTATGGTGGATAACATCATCCGAATCCACTGCCAGCTCATCCATAAGCACTGCCTTCTCGTGCAGGGCCTGATCCTTTGCGATCCTGTCGGTTACCCAGTGTGCAAAGTTAAAGAACTTATTTGCCACATTGCTCCAGAAGCGGGTCGCCTTATCGCGGTGTACCTTGAATTCCGTGATCTGCTTGCCCTGGCAGAAGTAGGACTTCTGGATAACGTCGGTCATCTTTGCTTCGATGATCTCAAAGCCGTTATCTTCCAGGTAGCGCTCTATCTCATCATTGGCACCGGGATGGAAATTCAGCAGATACTCACCTACTATAAGTACCGTAGGCTTGGGATGAGACCTGTCGTAATCCACGGCGCTCAGGGTCTTCATTGCTTTCTTAAAGCCGCTCATCGCTCCGAAGGTTCCGTGCTTTTCCAGACCTTCGCAGAGCTGGTCCATAGCTATCTCAAATGCGGCATCTGCGCTGCCTTTCACCTTTTCGTAAGGACGGATCTTCCGCAGCATCTCTTCCAGCGTATCTATCATGGGCAGACACACCGATATACGGAGCAGCGAAGTCATGTTGATCTTAAAACCGGGATGCATGTCATGCAGGTCGATATCATCATTTGTCATGATGGGTACATAGTCATAGCCCGCATCATCCAGGGACTTACGCAGTATGGTCGCATAATGGGGCAGACGGCAGCATCCCAGATACTTGGCCATCGCCACCGAAGTATTATGTGTATCGTACTTACCGCTGTTAAGTGCTTCCAGTATCTCGCCTATTACTATCTGTGCTGGGAAGCAGATATCATTGTGGGTAAATCTCTTGCCCAGGCGCACTGCTTCTCCGCGGCCCACGCCCAGAGGTACAGTCTTTATATTCTGCGAAGCGAAAGCTGAAGACATTATACGGCTGAATGCATGGGACGAATTGGGTACCAGCACCGTATGCATCTTGCGTTCTTTCTTCGTGAACTTAACGGGATAGGGATCGGGAAGTGGCTTCACCTCTTCCTTTATATTCAGTTTGCGTTTGCGGCGTATAGTCTCGATAAAGCTTCTCACACGTATGCGCAGGGGACCCTGGGCGTCGCTCTCATCAACCTTAAGTATAAGGGGAGCCTTGCCGCTTATCTCCTTCATCATACGCACTATCTCATCGGAGAGTACCGCGTCATGTCCGCAGCCGAAACTTACTATCTGTATATATTCCAGATGATCGTTCTGGGCTGCCAGTATACTGCTGCCCAGCATACGCGCATGGAAGTTGTTAACTATATCGATACGTGATTTGCGCAGTTCCACGTCGGGAAGATCGGGAAGCGAATCCGCTGTCAGTACGGGAACGCCCATGCTTACCAGCAGTTCGGGAAGCTCGTGATTTACCAGCGGATCATTATGATAAGGCCTGCCGGCGAGGACCACTGCAAAGCCGTCATTCTTCTCAACACCTTCCAGCACCATCTTTCCTGCTGCTTTTAATTCCGTATCATAATTCTTCTGCGCACGGGCAGCCATTTCAACAGCGCTTGCAGTAACGGAAGGCTCGATGTTATAAGTCTCCTTCATGTAATCGCAGAGCTGCTTTTCCCTGTCTTCATCTGAATACCAGTAGAAATAAGGTGAATCGAATTTAATGCCGTATTTCTTAAAGGGATTGTCCGAATTCTTTATAACGATGGGATAACCCTTTACCAGAGCACAGCGTGAGAAGCTGGTCTCCTCTTTATTCTCAGAAGGCATTACCACTATCTCCGGCATGAAGATGCGGTCTACCTTCAGTTTGACTAATTCTCTTATATGTCCATGAACCAGCTTGGCAGGGAAACATTCCGTATCGGAAGGTACGGCATGTATACCGTTCTCGTAGATGGCACGGGTGCTTATGGGTGATGTCTTAAAGCCGAAGCCCAGTGATTTCCAGAAGGTGCTCCAGAAAGGCATGCCCTCCCAGAAGTTAAGCACTCTGGGAATACCTATGGTTATATTCTGATCCGGCAGGAGCTGCTCGAAAGGATAATCCATGTTCTGCAGCCTCTTGCGGGTCTCATACATATTGACCGGTTTATCGGACTTATTAACTATGTCCTTTATGCGCTGCTGCGTAGCCTTGTCCTTGGGATCGCCCAGTACTTCGCCCTTTTCACAGCGGTTGTTGGTTACCCAGCTTTCTCCGGAAGAGAAAGTAAGTATGGTACGGTTGCAGTGGTTGGTGCAGTAAGGGCAGGGTGAATTGGCCTGCTGCTGATAGGAGAATTCCTGCAGTTCTTTTTTGCTTAAGAATGTTCCCTTAAAGCCTTTAACTGCCGCCGTTTCCTTTGCGGTAAGGGCACAGCCTATGGCTCCCATAAGTCCCGCATAAGGAGCACGGGTTACATCGCGGCCCACATACTGCTCCATGGCGCGCAGTACCGCGTCATTCTGGAAGGTACCGCCCTGTACCACTATCTTCTTGCCAAGTGAATCTATATTGGAAACACGGATAACCTTTGTGAATACGTTTTCTATAATGGAACGGCAGAGGCCTGCCATGATATCATCGGGCTGGCTGCCGTTACGCTGCTCGGTAATGATGGAGCTGTTCATGAATACGGTGCAGCGGCTGCCAAGCTTGGCAGGTGCATCGGAACGGAATGCCGCAGTGGCGATCTCCTCCGTCTTTATATTCAGTGTATGTGCGAAGTTTTCCAGGAAGGAACCGCAGCCGGAAGAGCAGGCTTCGTTCACCACTATATTCGTGATGATGCCCTTCTCCAGCCAGATGGCCTTCATGTCCTGTCCGCCTATATCCAGTATAAAGCTGGTATCTTCTCCGAAATAATGTGAAGCTGCCAGCGCATGAGCCACAGTCTCCACCAGATGTGTCTCTGTGCGGAAAGCCTTGTTAAAGAGGAACTCACCGTAGCCGGTAGAAGCCGCCGCTATTATCTCAAGCTCCGCTCCTGCTTTCTCATACTTATCATACATATCCAGAAGAGCCTTCTTTGCCACATCCAGGGGATTACCCTTATTGGAAGCATAGAAAGAATCGATCAGCTCCTCTTCTTCGTTCATCAGCACCAGCTTGGTTGTTGTAGATCCGGAATCGATGCCAAGATAAACCCTTAACTTTTCGCCCTTCTTTGGATCATAGGAAGGCATATCGGGCTTTTTGTGTCTCTGCTCAAAAGCCTTCCTCTCGCTGTCGCTGTCAAAATATCTCTGTCCTTTTTCGGAAGCCTTTTCATCAAGATTCTTAAGGCCTTTCAATCCTTCGATCAGATCATCGATCTTACGGCCTTCGGCATTGCCATGCAGTTCCTCTACGGAAAGGGCTGCACCATATGCCACCATCATCTCCGGATGCTCGGGGATGATCACGTCATCATCCGTAAGTTCCAGTCTTTCCTTGAAAACCTTTCCCAGACGGGGATGGAAGGTAAGAGGACCGCCTTCAAACGCCACGGGAGCCTTTATCTCCAGGCCCTGTGAAAGACCGCCTATGGTCTGCTTTGCTATAGCATGATATGAAGAAAGAGCTATGTCTTCCTTCTTTACGCCCTGGTTTAACAGCGCCTGTATATCTGTCTTTGCGAAAACGCCGCAGCGTCCGGAAATATCATATACGCTGCTGCCGCGCTCTGCCGCCGCATTAAGCTCAGTCGCGGGGATGTTTAATACGGTAGCAACCTCATCGATAAATGCGCCGGTACCGCCTGCGCAGCTTCCGTTCATACGCATGTCGAAAACCTGAGGTTCACCGTTATCGTCATCTTTAAAGAAGATGATCTTTGCATCCTGGCCGCCCAGCTCTATAGCCGTGCCTATATGATGATAGATGCGCTTAAGCGCCAGGGAGTTTGCAACCACCTCCTGGGTGAAGGGTACGCCAAGTCCCTCCGCCAGATGTCTTGCACCTGAACCGGTCATGCACATTACCACATCTTTTCCGGTCAGTTCGGCTTTAGCTTCTTCCAACAGGTTTATTATGCTTTCACGCTGTCTTGCAAAATGCCTGATGTACTTATGGTAAGTCAGCTCTCCTTCTTTTGTTATCGCTATCTTTGTAGTGGTGGAACCTACATCAATACCCACCGTGATGTTGTTGGTACTCATATTACTTTCCTTTTCTCAGTAACTCTTCTGCCAGCTTCTCCAGCTGCGCTATGTTCTCTGCTTTCAGTGTGGATTTGATGGTCACCATGGGCTCTACCAGCTCCACATCCTTAAAGCCTTCGATATACTGTTTCATAACACGGCCGGCGGTAGGCGCCCAGCTGCCGTTCTCTACCAGAGCCACCTTGCGCTTCTGGTATGCCTTTATATTAAGTACGTTAAGGAACGCTCTCATGGGAGGGAAGATATCGGCATCATAAGAAGATGCAAGCAATACCATCTTACTGTAGCGGAATGCATCCTCTACGCCCTCATGCAGATCGTCTTCCGTTAAGTTGGTCACGCCGCACTTAACGCCTTTAGTCTCCAGTATCTCCTGCAGCTTAAGAGCAGCAGGCTTTGTTCCCGCATCATGAATGCCCGCATAAATGATGGCTACGCCTTCATCTTCAGGCTCATATGCAGACCAGGTCTTATACTTATCTATATAGAAACCCAGGGGCTCATTCTCCGGAAGTACCGGTCCGTGAAGGGGACAGATATGCTCTAGTTCCACGCCCTCCAGCTTTTTAAGTACAGCCTGTACCTGTGTTCCATACTTACCGACTATGTTAAAATAATATCTTCTGGCTTCGCAGGCCCAGTCATCAGCCTCGGCTCCTTTATATCCGAACTTGCCGAACCCGTCTGCGGAGAAGAGTATCTTCGAAGCTGCATCATAAGTCATGATAACTTCCGGCCAGTGTACCATCGGAGCACCGATGAATTTAAGCTCGTGCTTTCCAAGATTTAAGGTATCACCTTCTTTAACAGTCTCGATCCTTGAGCTTAAATCCTCATCAAAAAACTGCTTTATCATATTTACAGCCAGAGCCGAAGTCTTGATCTTCGCACCCGGGAATTTATCAAGAAAGGCCTTTAAAGAACCCGAATGATCCGGCTCCATATGCTGTACCACTATGTAGTCCACGCTTCTTCCGCCCAGATACTTATCCAGGTTTGCAAACCATTTATCCGTCACATCCGCATCTACGCTGTCCATGACACAGACCTTCTCATCCAGGATAAGATAAGAATTATATGCCATACCGTCGGGCAGTTCATACTGGTTCTCAAATACTTTGATATCCTTATCATCAACACCTACATTGATGATATCTTCAGTGATATCCGGCTCGTACATAATGATACCTCCTTCCAATTCACTCAAAAGGGCATTATATCATATAAAAAGGCCGTCTGCAAATTTAAAAGCAGGCCTCCCTTCTATGCTTTTATGCTTTCCGGGACGGCCTGCCACGTTATTTATGAATTGTTTCCGTTATCTGTCGGATTTGCAAATGCGCCTTTAAAAACGTTCTTAATCTCTGAATTATCTGCGTAGAGCGGTCCGTCTTCCTCCTGCACCGGGGGCTGCTGTACGGGTGCTGATCCGTAACTGCTCCCAACAGGCTGCTGCGCAGGTGCCGATCCGTAACTGTCCACGGCAGGCTGCGTGGGTGCCGTACCATACGGCTGCTGCAGGGAAGAAGGTGCTCCGTAGCTGCTGCCGGTCTGCGTGGGCGTAGGTCCCAGCGTGGAAGGTCCTAACGGTGCAGTACTTCCTGTGGTCTGCGTGGGCACCGGTCCCAAAGGCGATGAACCTGCATTCTGCTTTGAAGGATCAGGTCCATATGAATAACCCGGTATATAAGGGATCTGAGTTGTTTCCAATGTGGCTGTCGAATACTGTGAACGGGGCTGTGATGTTTCCGGCTGCTGAGGTGCTGCAGCAGGCTGGGTACCAACGGTTCCGCTCTGGGGCTGCTGTACAAATGAGGATCCGAACCCTCCGCTTTGGGGCTGCTGTCCGACTGTATTGGTGCCTGTTCCCTGCTGCGCAAATGCCGATCCGAAGTTACCTCCCTGGGGCTGCTGTGCGAATACAGCTCCCGGATCCCCGCCCTGGGGTACGAAAGGCTGCTTTCTCACTCCGGGTATGGGCTGGGGTGCTGCCGTAGCTGCTCCCCTTATCACAAAGAACAGTATTACCAGAAATACCATCAGGCATAATATGCCGGCGATCGCCATTCCCTTAGCCGCTCCGGGAACCGCTATGGGTACGAAGAGCACAGGGATCATATAATCTTCCAGAACCTCTCCTGCATCCAGTGAAGAACTGAGCTGCTTACGTATATCATTGGGCAGTTTTTCCAGCCTTCCGTCAAAGTGCAGCGAAGAGGTAGGGATCTCATCATAAGTACCGTTATTATCCCACCAATCTGCCGTCTTTTCGATCATACTGTCCATGGTACCGTTATACTGGCTTCCAAGTTTTACCAGCAGATAGGGCGTGGGATAGATATATCCGTCTTCCGTATCCTGGCAGAAAGGCAGAAGATAATAACGCGCACTCTCCGTCTCGGAAGTGGTTACTCCCAGAGTTTTTTTCTCCGTAACCTGACTTCCTATCAGATCCCATACCAGATTAACATCAAAACAGACATGGTCTCCCACCTTCAGATCCTGATAATCGGCATTCCAGAGTTCCGTGATATCCTTTGCGGGCTTGGAAAGAACGATCCAGTCCTTCACTCCCAGATAGGTCATGGCCAGACCAAAGACGCCCAGGATTATCAGCAATTTCCATTTAGTTTTCATAATCTTCCTCCTTTATTGCCTGCCCCGATATGCTCACATAAGTCTGCAGGACAGATTATATTTATCATGAACGTGTTATCAGTTATACGTCCATGGCGTTCCGTCAAAATGATAGAGCTGCGGCGCCGTATAATCAAACAGATACTTCGGCAGCGCCATCACCGAGCAGAAACCATCCATCTGCTCCGTTACCATACCCTCTGGAAAAACATTATTCTCCGAAGGGATCAGATCCACCTTATCCTCATAAAAGATAACGCCCGAACATTTCAGATCATAGCCGCCGGAATTAACATTCTGTATCTGCACCAGATATAAGTATTCATCAGGCTCGTAGTCTATCAGGTCTAAGATCTCATTTGCATCCCAGTCCGTCTCTTCCGCAAAATCCTGCAGTTCTTTGCTGTCCGCAAAAACATGGAAGCCCTCATGATCGGGATCGTATCCCCAGTCAGGATTGACAAGCGGATAATCCGATCCGTCATAGACATGGACATACTTTACCACACTCGTGTTTATCGCATTATCTTCCTTCCAGAGCTTTTCGAATTTCTTAGCGTTCTTATCCTTAGGCGTGTAATTCACATCCCCGGAAGAACAGATCTCGATCTTTTTACCATGATCGACAAAATACAGCGTCCTCTGGCCCATATCACAGGCCCACTGCTCATCTTTAAATCCCGCATTGGGATCTACCTGTGTTCCCAGATAATAGAAATGCTTAAGCACATCCTCATCTATACCGGCCAGATAGATACGGCCGTTCTGTTTTTCGAAATCGGATCCGGCTCCCACATACTGCCTGATAAGTTCGTATCTGCGCTCATCCCTTATATAATCATCAAAATCGTAGCTGCCGTATTCCTGCTTGTCAAAATCAAAACCATAAGCCGTTCCATCGGAATATACAAAGACACCGTTATCCTCGATATACCAGGCTCCGTTTGTACTATGAGAGAGAATGATCATCTCATTCTCCGGCAATTCAACATTTGAATAGTCTTCGTCGCCGCCATCATTCCCGTCGTGCCCATCATTCCCGTCATGCCCGTCGTTGCCATCATGTCCGTCATTTCCGTCATGCCCGTTATTGCCGTCATCTCCGCCGTCGTCTCCCTGATATGTCCCCCGCATTTCCTGAGCTGCGGTACATGCGGTAAGCGTAAGCGCTGCAATGGCCAGCAAAGCTATCACTGTCTTTTTTTTCATGATGCTCCTTCCTCATTCTCCTCTGCAAGCTGCAGACTGAATATGAACTCCGTACCAACGCCTTCGGTGCTTATGACATTTATATTCTCGCCATGGGCGCGTATTATCTCTTTAGTGATGGAAAGCCCCAGTCCCGTTCCCTTCTTATCCTTGCCGCGGGATATATCGGATTTGTAAAAACGGTTGAACACCAGGGGCACGCTTTCCTTGGGAATACCTATACCGCTGTCCTTTACGGAAACAAACACTTTATTATGGCGCTCCGTGGTCCCCACCTTTATAACGGAATTATGATGGCTGAACTTGATCGCATTATCGATCAGATTGTACAGTACCTGCTGTATACGGGTAAGATCGGCATGCACCGGCAGTGTCTCTCCCGTAAGGGAAAGCTCCATGGCTATCTTCTTATCACGGCAGCTTCCTTCAAAAGTAGATATGGTCTTGCGGATAACATCATTGATATCAAAATCAGTCTTATCAAGTATCATTCCTTCAGTATTCAGATTGTTTAGAGTCAGCAGATTGTTGGTCAGCTTGATAAGGCGTTCTGTTTCATTGAGCACTATCCCTATATATTTAGGATACATCTCGGGAGGTATGGTCCCGTCTTCCATCGCCTTAAGATAGCCGTTGATGGAAGTAAGAGGCGAACGGAAATCATGTGAAACGTTTGCAACGATATGCTTCTGGTTGTCCTCGCCCTTCGCCAGCTCCTGCGCCATATATGCAAGAGACGCCGCAAGATAACCTATCTCGTCATCACTGTCAACACTGATAGGATAGCGCAGGTTACCTGCCGCATATTCCTCCGTAGCCGCGATGATACGGCGCAGCGGCATATAAACCAGTTCCGTAAAGAAGATAAGAATGATCAGCGAAAGCACAAAGAGGATAATGACAAGAACATAATCGATATTCACCAGATGGTTAGCCGTATTCTGTAATAACTTGCAGTCGTAATGCACCAGAACATAGCCCCGGACCGAATAACCTGTAGTGATCGGAGCTGCAACCGAAAGATGTTCGGAAGAAAACTGGTCATAAAACATTCCGATAGTAAAAAACGATCCCGACAGCGTAGTCATGTCAAAACCCTCCACTGTTGGCGGGGTTTCAACATTTACCGGAAGTGCGGAATCCACTATTATAAGACCTGAGGGATTTAATATCTGAAGCCTTGCATTAAGCATAGCTGCGTATTGGTCGAGAGCCGTCTTAGTGCCTGCTATTGAGGATTTATTCTGATAAAGCGCCAGACCTTCATTCTCGGAAAGGATATTTGCAAAACGGTACAGTTCCTCGGCCTTATCCTGCTGCAGACGGCTCATAGTCATCTGCTGCATAAAGGTTGCTACCACGATAAGACCGAAGACCGCAAAGATCACATATGCTAACAGCAGTTTGATATAAAGGGTTTTTTTCATAATACTTCAAAGCGGTAACCGCGGCCCCAGATGGTGGATATCTTCCACGCCTTATGGTCGCCTATCTTTTCACGGATACGCTTGATATGTACATCCACCGTACGGGTATCACCCACATAATCATAGCCCCAGATCTGATCCAGCAGCTGCTCGCGGCTGTATACGCGGTTAGGCGCCGAAGCCAGATAATAAAGCAGCTCCAGCTCCTTGGGAGGCATATCCAGACGGTGTCCCATACAGGTCACGCTGTAATTGGTCTTGTTGATGACCAGATCGGGGAAACGCAGTTCCTCTGCATCCTCCACCACTTCCTCTGTTGGAACAACACCTTTGTAACGGCGCAGCACTGCCTTTACGCGGGCCACAAGCTCTTTCGAATCAAAGGGCTTCTCCATATAATCATCTGCGCCAAGTTCCAGACCCAGGACCTTATCAAAAACCTCGCCCTTTGCAGACAGCATGATTATGGGCACCTGCGAAGTACCGCGTATCTCCCGGCAAACCTGATAGCCGTCTATGCCCGGAAGCATCAGATCCAGCAACACCAGATTGGGATTGAAATCCTTTACCGCATCCAGCGCTGCCTCGCCGTCCCCCACTATCTGGGTCTCGAAGCATTCCTTTGTAAGATAAAGGCTTACAAGTTCTGCAATGTGTTCGTCATCATCAACGATCAGTACTTTCTGTTTTTCTGCCATGTTCATTCTCCCCCAAATCTTTCTTTATTAGATAAATGACACAATAGTAACCCCGGCATCACCTTCTCCGTGAGCCGCCAGTTCATAATGCTTTACGATGGAATTAAAGCGCAGATAATCGTGTATGCCCTTTCGCAGAGCGCCGGTGCCCTTGCCATGTACTATGCGCACCTTTTCCGTATGGGACATATAGGCGTCATCCAGATATTTATCTATCCTTGCGATGGCCTCATCCACCGTGCAGCCCAGCACATTTATCTCTGATGAGATGTTGGAAGCTTTTGAAAGATCCAGTTTGGGCTGGCTCTTTCTGGGCCTGTTCTGCTCTATCTGCTTATCGCTTAATTCCGTCTTTACCAGTTCGTCAAGAGGCACACGGCTGGTGATTATACCGCAGCGCACCTGAACGTTCCCATCCTTGTCGGGAACACTTATTATCTCACCGTCCACGTCCATGGAAAGCACATGCACGGTAGTTCCGGGTACTGCTTCCGAAGACTTTAACGCAGCACCTACGCTTTCCTTCTTCTCTGTTTTATTACGTTTGAGTGTATCCTTATAAAGTGCCTCATCCTGCTTGCTAAGCCATTCGCGCACATTGCTGCGCTTCTTCTCCATGGTCTGGATCTTCATCTGGTTGCCCTGGTTATTAAAGGCCCTGATAGTCTCGTCCGCCACGTCCTTTGCTTCCTGCAGCAATTCCTTTGCTTCTTCACGTGCATTGTTCAGTATGCGCTCTCTCTGACTCTCCAGTTTTGATTCGCGCTCGGTCAGTTCCTTTATGCGCTGCTCAAGGCTTTCCTTTTCCTTTGCAAATTCGGCCAGTTCCGCTTCCAGCTTGATCCGTTTTTCCTGAAGCTCGCTTATGACATTCTCAAAACTTTCCTGTTCGTTGTTCAGGTACTTCCCTGCGGAATCGATTATATTTTCCGGCAGCCCCAGCTTTCCTGCTATGGCAAAAGCATTGCTCTTTCCGGGAATACCCGTCAGCAGACGGTAAGTGGGGCTTAAGGTCTCCACGTTGAATTCGCAGCCGGCATTTTCCACGCCGTCTGTGGAAAGCGCATATATCTTAAGCTCGCTGTAATGCGTGGTAGCCATAGTACGTATGCCCTGTGAATGCAGCTTATCCAGAATGGCTGTTGCCAGAGCCGCACCCTCTACGGGATCGGTACCTGCACCAAGCTCATCAAAGAGCACCAGGCTGTCGCGCCTTGCTTTCTTTAATATCCATACTATATTACTCATGTGTGAAGAGAAGGTAGAGAGACTCTGCTCTATACTCTGCTCATCACCTATATCTGCAAATATGTCACCGAAGAGGGACAGCTCCGAACGGTCTGCTGCCGGTATGTGAAGTCCCGCCTGTCCCATCAGGCACAGAAGGCCTACGGTCTTAAGCGACACAGTCTTGCCTCCGGTATTGGGACCGGTGACTATCAGCAGATCGTAAGTATCACCCAGGCTTAAGTCGATGGGCACCGCCTTTGACTGATCCAGCAGAGGATGTCTGGCGCTGCGCAGCTTAATGCGGCCTTCGGTATTATAGACAGGCCTCATGGCGTTTAACTTAAGCGCATATTTTGCCTTTGCAAATATGAAGTCCAGCATGGTTATACTGCGCTGGTCTTCATTAACTATATCCGCGTTCTCCGCCAGCTTTGCCGTGAGGGCTGCCAGGATACGGCGTATCTCATCTTCCTCTTCACGCTTTAAGCTGTTGAGCTGATTGTTGAGCTCCACTATTGCAGCGGGCTCTATAAAAAAGGTGGATCCGGTAGAACTCTGGTCGTGTACTATACCGGGCACCTGGGCTTTGTATTCCGCCTTAACGGGTATGCAGTAACGGTCACCCCTTTTGGTGATCAGGGCATCCTGCAGATAGGTCCTCAGCGACTGGTTAACCATATGGTTTAACTGGCTGTGGATACGGCCGCTGACTGTAGCGAAGGAATTGCGTATGCGCTTTAAGTCAGATGAAGCATCGTCCGCCATTTCCTCTTCACTTACGATACAGCGGTTTATCTCATTCTTTAAAGAGCTTACCGGGATCAGGCCGTTAAATAACTCTGTCAGCTCATCCCCTGTCTCCGTTGCGGTATCTTCACCGTACTTTACCAGATCCTCAACGCACTGCAAAAGACGTGCCACCTTTAATAATTCTTCCATGGAAAGCGGTCTTCCGATGGAAGCATCCTTCAAAAGCTGGCGCGCATCAAAATTAGCCCCAAAAGAGAGGCGGTCGCTTTTCAGCAGTCTGTTAAAGGCTGCGGCGGTCTGTGCCTGGGCCTTTTCTATCCATTCAAGACTCTGGGAGGGACGCAGTGTTGCGCACATATTTTTTGCCGGTGCGCTGCCGCAATACCCCTCCAGGATTGCCGTTATCTTATCAAATTCGAGAGTATGCAAAACTTTCCCATTCATAACATATTAATATACCGTAAAACGGGGGAAAAAGCAAGAAAAGGGGCTAACCATCCTGTCTCGGATCCCTTTTGATAAACAGCGCCGTACAGATGCTGAGTACATCCATGACTGTCAGATGATCTTCAACACTGCTCTGTGCCGAACCCGAAGGAACATACTCAACAAACAGATATTTGGGATCCGTAGGACTGCTGACTCCGACAGCCCTGATATCAAACACAGGCTCCTGCGGTTTAAGTTCCATAAACTTCTCCCGGCCTGCTTCTATATCCTGCAGAGCATTCCGGACCGTTTCTTCAAAACTCTCAATATCATAAACAACCTGCTTTTTACCTGCGATCGTTATCGTCCACATCTCATTCGGAACGATGCTGCTATGGTCGGTATTCTTTTTTCCTTCCCTCATCAGCGCCGCCTGCCTGGCTTCCCTGAGATTTTCCGCTCCTGTCCCGGCTTCGTCAAACCCAAGCTTTACCTCCTTATCCGTAACCGGTCTGCCGTTCCCGTTACTTGCATAGGTAGGAATACGTATCTTCTTTCCTTTGTGGTAAAACTGAAAATATACATAGGTTGTAAAAGCGTTTGTCATATATGGAACATGGCTTACGGAGATCTTTCTTATCGCAGCAGCGGATATTATCTGAAACTTCCAAGGATTCATATTCGAAAGATATGCTATCCTTCCGCCTTCCGTATCGATAAGTATCGTTCCCGAGTATCCGCGGCAGAGATATGCATCACCAAAACCGTATTTTTCACGGTTCTTATCTATCGTTTTTGAGATAACACGATAAAAAATACTGCGGGGATTACCGGCGTTTATGTTGTACAAAAGCCAGAGAATAGCCACCGCAAGCGACATGCATAAGAAACGCGGGATAAAGCCCACATCAATGGGATCACGGAACAGTAACACGGCAGCTGCAGCGCCGCCGCCAAAAATAACAAACAGATTACATAGCAGATAATCTGCACCAAGAGTATGTAATCTGTCTGTATTTTCTTCTATGATGGTATTCAAGAGAAACGGTCTTTTAGTTAAGCGCGTATTTATACACCTGCTTTTGCAGTGATTATCCAGGGCGCAGGCTGGTCCTCAAATACATTGTTTGATTTGAGCCTGGATACGGCGATGCGGATGATGTTCACATCATTAAGGCCGTAATTTGCAAGGATATCCTTAATATTTGCAGCCACCTTAAAGTCCAGCGTATAGATCACGAAATCCATGGCGGGATTCAGCTTTGTCAGATACTCAAGCTCGTGCTCAAGGCTGGCGCTTGCTACCAGCATGGTGGTATCGGGAACCGGCAGGCCTGCAAAAGTATCTTCACCCACATGATCCACGATGGTTACATTACGCAGACCAAACTGGTTTACGTTCTCCTCCATGGTCTCACGGTCCTGGCTCTTATACTCAACTGCGATAACCGTGCCTTCGGTACTCATCATAGCAGCTTCCACCGCGATGCTCTCGCCGCTGATCACGCACAGGTTCTTATGCTCATCGATCTGCATGCGCGAAAGCAGTACGGAACGGATCTCGCTTCCCACGTACTTAACGGAACCCGTTGCAAAAAGCTTATTATCCATACCGAACTTAACGGTAGATCTTGCGTTGGGATTAAGTACTATCATGCCGGCGCTGGCGTTGATGCCGCGGTCGATCATGGCCGAAACCTTATCCCTCTTGATGGGACCTTCGGGCTCGGAGCCTTCGTTATAAATGACCTCGCAGTCGCCCAGGCCTACATCCCACATCTTATAGAAAATGTCCATATTGCCGGCTTCGGTAAATACCAGTACACAGCGATGTGCTTCCACCGCAGGTATAAGGCTCTTATTCTTCCTGGTTATATCCAGTATCTTTACGTGCTCCAGATCGATACCGGTATTCTCCGAAAAGTATCTGAGCCATGAAAGTATATTTGTGTTGCTGAATAATTTCTGATCCATATTAACCCCCCTTTATATTTAATTACATTTTGCCAGCAGTTCTTCCCACTTCTTATCAACGTACTCCTGAGCAGCCACAATGGTCCACTCATTTCCCTTTGCAAAGCAGTGCTTGAAACGTCCCTGCAGCTTCATGAACTCTTCCACCGGCAGTTTCTTCTTGGGCTCATACGTAAGTCTGTACTCACCGTTAACTACCTCATACAGTGGCCATACACAGGTATCGATGGCAGCCTTGCAGATCTTAAGCAGATCCTCCGCAGGATAGTTCCAGCCTCTGGGGCAGGGTGTTAAGCAGTTTACGAAAGCAGGCCCCTCAGTATAGATAGCTCTGTGTGCCTTTTCGTGGAAGTCCTTCATATTGCCGAAGATAGTGGTCTGCGCCGCATAAGGTACTCCGTGCATTACCACGATCTGGGTTAAGTCCTTCTGGTTCTGCTTTTTGCCTACGCTTTCCACGCCGGAAGGTGTGGTGGTTGCGGATGCGAATCTGGGCGTTGCGGATGAACGCTGTGTACCCGTATTCATATACGCATTATTATCGTAGCAGAAATAGGTAAAATCGTGGCCGCGCTCCAATGCGCCGGAAAGCGACTGGAAGCCTATATCATAGGTACCGCCGTCACCGCCGATAGCAAGGATCTTTATATTCCTGCCTTCTTCGATCTTACCTTTCTTCTTCATTATCTTATATGCTGCCTCAACGCCGCTGGCTGTGGCAGATGCATTCTCAAATGCAGTATGGATGTAGGAATCTTCCCAGGCCGTATACGGATACTGAAAGGAAGAAACCTCCAGGCAGCCCGTTGCGTTACATATAACAGCCTGATCCTCGGGATCAACTGCACGCATCATGGCGCGGCAGACTATGCCAGCTCCGCAGCCTGCGCAAAGCCTGTGTCCCGAATGGAAGCGCTCGGGCTTGTTCATTTCCTGCTTTAAATTATAAGCCATTTTAATATACCTCTTATTTTATCGCTTAGCAGTTCTTGCAAACTGCTTCATTTATATTACTTACCTGTATTGCGGCATCTTCCGATACTGCATTTCGTTCGGCCGGTCCCTTTGCTGACCTGCATCCGCCATGCTCTGCATTCTGACCGGCGGATTCCGTCACTAAGCAGCTTATACAAACTGCCCTGTTCTCTCTATTCCTTCCGGAACCAGTCGATATTCGCCGTCCTGGCTCATATCTCCTTCGTCCGGCCATCCATGGCCGTACGTTCCTGTATTCTCCAGCAGTTTGTTAAGCTGCTAAGTTCCTCCATATGCCGGTCATGAATTGCAGCGCATACCGGATGCAGCCTGCCATAACCTCATAGTGACACATGAACGTGATTACTGTACTTTCTCTCTCTGCCCCATGTGGGTGTAGAGCTCTCCAACCTCACCGGTAGCTGCGATATTCTTGAGTCTGTCGAATACGCTGAGCGCTGCCTCTACGGTGAAGTCACGGCCGCCCAGACCGAATACGATATCTACCATCAGCGGACGGTCCGGCATGTTGATGCATGCGCCTGCCGTCTCTGCGAAGAGAGGTCCGCCGCATGCGGAGAAGCCTTCACTCTTATCCATGACTGCCACTGCCTTAACGCCCTTAAGTACTGCTGCCAGCTCCTCTCCGGGGAAAGGTCTGAATACACGGATCTTGATAACGCCGGCCTTTACGCCCTCTGCGCGCAGCTTATCCACTGCAGCCTTTGCGGTACCTGCGCTGGATCCCATGATGACCATGGCCACCTCGGCATCGTCCATCTTATATGCCTCGAAGAAACTGTAGCTGCGGCCGAAGGTCTTTTCGAAATCGGCTGCAACATCCAGGATCACCTTCTTGGCGTTCTTCATAGCCTGGGCCTGAGCCACGCGCGCTTCCATATAATAATTGGATACGCCGTAAGGGCCCACTGCCAGAGGATTTTCCTTCTTTAACAGATAATTTTCGGGATGATACTCACCTACGAATTTCTTAACAGCCTCATCCTCTTCCAGCTCGATATTCTCGATCGCATGTGAGGTGATGAAACCGTCCTCGCAAACCATAAGAGGCAGGCGCACATCCGGATGCTCCGCGATACGGTGAGCCTGCAGATAATTATCATAAACTTCCTGATTGTTTTCCGCATAGATCTGGATGAAGCCGCTGTCGCGCTCAGCCATTGAATCGGAATAATCATGATTGATATTGATGGGACCCGTCAGTGCACGGCAGGCAACCGCCAGCACGATGGGGAGTCTTGAAGATGCCGCAACATAGAGCACCTCATTCATAAATGAAAGACCTGCTGATGATGTAGCGGTCACGGCTCTTACGCCGGCTGCCTCAGCACCCATACATGCGGAAAGTGAGGAATGCTCGCTCTCCACGGTGATGAACTCAGTATCCACCTTACCGTCTGCCACATACTGTGCATAGTACTGGGGGATCTCCGTTGAAGGAGTGATGGGGAACATTGCAAATACATCCGGATTGATCTGGCGCATAGCCGTAGCTATGGCTTCGTTACCGGAAAGTCTCTCTCTTATGCTCATGCCTCCTCCTTCCAGACTATAGCGTCAAAAGGACAGGCATTTATGCAGATGCCGCAGCCCTTGCAATGATCATAGTCAAAATCTTCTCTCTTTCCATCCTTTACAGGTATGGAAGCATCGGGGCAGAAAGGTGCACACAGTACGCACTGCTTGCACTTGTCCTGCAGCCATAACGGTGTGCGGCTGCGCCACTCACCGGTCTTAGTCAGGCGGGATGTACCGGGCTCGTAAATCTCACAGCCGGTGGTCATATCCTGCCATGCTATCTTTTCATTGATCTCTGATGCACTTAACATGGTATTTCCTTTCTAAACTTATGACTCCTTAACCTCATCCATAGCCTCACGGAGGCACTTGAGGTTACCCTCTACCACCTGGGGCTTCTTTGCAAATTTATGACGATAGGAACCTTCCATATCATTAAGGAACTGCTCCCTGTCCACACAGCCGCTCACTGCCACCACTGCTGCCAGCATGGGAGTGTTGGGGAAATATGCACCCAGATTACGCATGGAGATCTCCCTTGCGTCAATGGTGCACACCCTGCCCTTATAGCCCTTAAGTAAAGGCTTTAATTCCTCGGGACTCTTGGAAGAATTGATTATGACAGCTCCGTTCTCTTTAAGACCGCCGCATACATCCACACTCTCAAGTAAGGTCTCATCCACTACTGCAACATAGTCGGGATCATAGATATTTGAATGAACGTTACAGCGCTCATCCGATATGCGGTTATATGCCGTAATAGGCGCGCCGCTTCTCTCCGGACCATATTCCGGAAAACTCTGTACATACTTGCCTGCCATGAAAGCAGCATCAGCAAGCAGCTGGCTCGCCGTCTTGGCGCCCTGGCCTCCGCGGCCGTGCCAGCGTATTTCGATCATGTCACTCATTTCACTTTCTCCTATATTAATTATCTGACTCTCACTCATCTGTCGGAGGAGGACCGTATACCGGAGCCGGCATGTTTTCGTCCGGCCCCATATCATCCTCAAACCATTCCGGCGGTCCATATACATTAGGTTCCTGATTATCGTCAGGCTCAAAACCGTCAAACCATTCCGGAGGACCGTATACATCCTCCAGCTCATTATCCGCAGGCGTAGGTCCGTCATCAAACCACTCAGGCGGTCCGTATACGCCCTCGATCTCATTATTATCAATTGGAGGCGGTCCATATACATCCGGAAGATCGTTTTCGTTCACATCCGGTCTTTCCGAATCCTCATACAATCCCCGGTCAGGCACGTCCCCGGCTCCGGGACAGCCTGTCATGGTAAACAGCGTTGACGCCGCCAGACCCAGAAGCAGCTTTTTTCTCTTAGTGATCTTCATATAAAAGCCCTCTCAGTTCTTAAGCGCAACCCAAAGTCCCAAAGCTGCATTAAAGAGCATTATTATGCCTGCCACACGTATCATCAATGTATCGATACCGAATACTCTCAATATCAGAAGAACGCCGAAGAGAATGATAACCCCTGCAATGATAACGGGAATGTACCACTTGTCTCCCGAATCCTTCTTATTCAATGCATCAAGTAAAATGCTTACTCCGTGCAGTACTATTATCACACCGAAGAATACATTGAAAAGATGTGATATGGCATATGAGTTAAAGAGCATTACCACACCAAGTATGGCTATCAGTATATTACCGACCATACCTGCCGTAACAGTTGCTTTAAAATTCTGCTGCATCAATGTGGAGATCACTGCACCCAGACCGTAAAGGATCAGAGCTATACCTACCAGCTTGATACCCGTATTAACGACCCAGTACGGATTAAGTATCAGGACCAGACCCAGTGCAAACATTACCACCAGTGACAGATAAGAACCCAATTTCTTTGACATAACCGTTTCCTCCCTTCTAATGATCCTCGGCAAAAAGCCGCTATTTCTATTATATACTGTTATTCTGATTATGTAAATCACATAATTTCGCCCCCTTTTCAACAGGATATTTACAAATATACGCCCAAAATGCTATTATTTACGCATAAACAAGCCGATATATATACTGCTATAAAAACAAACCCGAAGGTATCAGCTTTTGAATAAGACATCAAAAAACGAAAAAAGGATTTTCACCCATAATAAAAACAAGGGCTTTACTCTTGTAGAGCTGATCGTTGTTCTTGTTATACTTGCCATATTGGCTGCTATCCTTGTACCTGCATTGCTGGGTTACATCGATGAGGCCAGAAAGAAGGAAGACATAGTTAACGCAAGAGCGCTTATGACCGCCCTTCAGACAAGCCTTACCGAAGAATACGGCAAACACACCAGCAATTTCAGTTCCTTGCTGGCAACAGATAAAGATGTCATTATGTGCGGCAAGAACAAAAAAACCGAATACGAGAGTTTTACCAAGGGAGTTTTTGATAAAACAGGCATCGACCCCAACCCCTTCGTCCTGCTTTTCTACACACTTAAAGTCGATAAAGATGATTACCACTCAAAAGAGCTCGGCATTCAGCGCGGCGCTTTCACCTGTTACTCTGTGGTTTACTGGAGAACCATAGATTCCATGCCCGTCTATTATGACTTTGTCAATAACCAGTGGGGTGAAGGCTGCCCCTACACCGACGATCTGGTTGTACGCGGCGATAACATAGTCCAGGCCGGTCCTCTTAAAGGCGAAAAGATCCGCGTCTGCGTGGTTGCCGGAACAACCTATTACCTCACTACAGGTGATGGCGCCGGTACTAAGGTAATGAACATCAATAATATGATCATGAAGAGGGTCAATTACCAGGGAACACTCAATAAAACCTCTTCATATGACCCCAATATAACAATCAAATAATATATCTGCAAAAAAAGAAGCTGCGATCAATCCGCAGCTCCTTTTTTATTCCTCAAAATCTTATTTATCAGGTAAACAGTTTAACAATACCGGAAATAGCATCAACGGTATCGGCAACGCCGCTCTTTGCTGCGGGCTGGCCCGTAGCTGCAGGTGATGCATTCTCAGTATAGCTGGTCTGTCCTGCAGATCCGCCGGTAAGCATAACGGGTGCCAGCCAGATCTTGCCGGTTCCGCGGTATACATTTACCAGGCCTTCGCCTGATACTGCTGATCCGATAAGGCTCTTTGAAGACTTCTCCACAGTAAACTGCAGAGTTGACGACCATGCTATTGCAAAGTTTCCGTCTATCTTCATGGTATCGTTATTCAGCTCTACCTCTATTATCTCCTCCATGGGTACTACGCTCTCAAGAGCTGCAATACCCTGGCCGTTAAGGCTTAAGTTGAAGAGGCCTTCGCCGCCCAGTACTGCTGATGATAAGTTGCTCCTTGCGACTACCTTCTGCTGTATGCCTCCGTCACAGGCAAGGAAAAGCCCGTCATCAAGTACCACGCTGCCTCCCCAGCTTGCCAGATCCAGCAGCAATATATGACGATAGGTAGGCTCCAGCATCAGCTGGCCGGTACCCTGGTATACAGGCTTTACTGCAGTCTCGCCGGTAACCTTTGAAGCTACCATCTTACCAAGGAAGTCGCCTGCTCCCTTTATGCCTGTGCCCATCTGGATATTGCCTGCCATCCACTGCATTGCACCTGCCTGGATCGTGGCGCTGCCGCCATTTAAGTTGATCAGAAGCTGGCGTCTCTGTACGTTCATCTGTGCGCAAAAGAATTCTTTTCTGGCGCTAAGCTTGCTTACGCTCATATCCTTTGCGTACTCGACTACCTGCATATTACCCAGCTCGGATCTGACAGTAACATTCTGGCTGTTAAGCATTGAATTCTGTATCATATCTCCGCCTCCTTATTATGCTGTAGGCGCCATAAGGATGGAACCTGTACCACGGTATACGTTTACAAGACCTTCGCCGGATACTGCGGATCCGATAAGGCTCTTGGAAGATTTCTCCACAGTAAACTCAAGTGATGCAGACCATGCGATAGCCATATTTCCGTCGATCTTTACAACATCATTCTGAAGATTGAACTGGATGAGCTCCGACTTGGGAACAGGGCTCTCAAGAACTGCGTTGCCCTGTCCGGTAAGGCATAAGTTGAAGAGACCTTCGCCGCCCAGTACTGCAGAAGAAAGATTTTTTCTGGAGATGACCTGCTCCTGAAGGCTCTTATCGCAGGCAAGGAAGAGACCGTCCTGAAGAACGATCGATCCCCACTGTGATACATCCATCAGGATGATGTGCTTGTAGGTAGGCTCCAGCATCAGATATCCCTGACCGGTATACTCAGGCTTAGCCATTGTCTCACCGGTAACTGCAGCGCCGACCATCTTTCCCAGGAAATTCTTGCCTGTAACACCTGATACCATATCAACATTACCAAGTGTCCACTGCATTGCGCCGGCCTGAACCTTTACGCTGGTATTGTTCAGCTCACAGAGCACCTGACGTCTCTTGACGTTCATCTGCGCTGCAAAGTACTCGGTCTCTGCTGCATCGGGAGATACGGAAAGATCTCTCTGATGCTCCAGTACACGGAAGCACCCCTGCTGATCGATACAAGTCATATTCTTGTTGTCAAAGAAATTGTTTAGCTGAAACATTTTGCCCCTCCTTTTAATGTTTTTTGTTTTATTTATACCAGAGTAATAACCCCTTTACAAGCAAAACAGGTCATCCCTCCGGTCGTTCCCCAAAAAGTACTTCTTCTCCTTAAATACCGCACTATACCGATTTTACCACACATAGGCGATATTTAACATTGTTTTTTGCATTTTTTCTCGAGGATAGCCATAGGAGCCTTCAGCATGAGCAGCCAGACCCATGTACATACCAGTCTTGTATAGCGTTCGTTAAACGAAACTTCCCTTTTCTTCGATCCGGGAGGGTTCTTAAACAGAATATCCTCCTCGTGACGGATAAAGGGTTCCGTTACCCTGCAGCCCGGAAAGAGTTCGCTCTCTTTCTCTACTAAAGGATTAACCATTTCTTTTTCTTTGGCGTCCGATGCAAAAGCGTCAAAGATCAACAACATCAGCTTTCCGATCCTGGGGGCTTTACCATGGATCTTTTCCCAGAGCCTTACATCCTCCTTAAACCAGATATCAAATTCTTTCTCCATTCCGGCTTCTGTCATCGCATCCTCTATGCTTACCCTCAGCCATCTGTCCGCCTGCTTTCCGGGTCCCAGCGCCATGCCCGCCAGATACAGAAACACATTGGAATAAGGATATGCTATTATCTGTACCATCTCAACTTTCTCATAAACTTTGCTGTATGGCAGGGTCACTTCGTCCAATTCGATATATTGGGCAAAATCATATGCCCAGTCAAGTTCCTCTCCGGAGAGATTTTGTGTCACCATATCCCTGATGGGTGTATTCATCATATCGACTGCCGCATTTATAACCCCGGCCGGGCTTATTGCCCGACCGGTCTGTGCATTATTGATGATCTCATCTAAACTTTTACGCTCCATACAAGGCACGTATAATCCAATTATCAGTTGATGATTGGATTTTCTCCTTTCTCCCAGATCCTACTGGGTAATCTAATCTTCTATCTGATATATTATTTTAGGCGCTGTGGATCTGTACCTATACGCATACAGCTTTGACTGGTTGG